>CAJDUR010000005.1_pt1 | contig 43189 bp, 37 predicted proteins | sample 7391191 | NCBI WGS metagenome assembly CAJDUR01 (sample SAMEA7055688, study PRJEB34461) | soil metagenome | biome: terrestrial ecosystem; feature: Peninsula; material: soil | place: Antarctica | collected 2016 | reverse complement strand
CGGCCCTCGCGGACCGCCCGCCTGATCGCCGGGGCGCTCACCCCGGCGAACGTCGTCCTGGCCCTGATGGCCGACGTCTCGCTCACCCACTCCTCGACGTGGCTGGCCGGCGCGGGCTGGTGGCTCATCACCCTCGTGCTCATGGTCGCAGCCCCCTACGCCATCCTGTTCCGGGCCATCCGCTCGGGCAGGGTGTCCGACCGGCAGGTGGTCCGACGCGATCAGCGTCCGTGGCTGTTCGCCGCGGCCGCCGGCTGCGTCGCACTCGCACTGGCCGTCCTCGCGTTCGCCGGAGCGCCTCGAGCGTTGGTCGCGCTCGTCGTGGCGATGCTCGCGGGGCTGGCGGTGATGGGGGCGATCACCCTGGTGTGGAAAGCATCCCTGCACCTGGCTGTCGCGTCCGGAGCGGTAGCCGTGCTGGCGATCGAGAACCACCTCGCGGGGGCCATCGCGGCGCTGGCCCTGCCGGTGCTTGGCTGGGCGCGGTGGCGCGAGGGGCGACACAGCGTCGCCCAGGTCATCGGCGGCGGCGTCATCGGCGCGGTGGGCGCTCGCAGTGCGCGATCTGGTCCAGAGTGACGAACTCGTCCGGGGCGTGTGCCTGCGCGATGTCACCCGGTCCGCAGACGACGGTCGGGATGGCCACTCGGTCGAAGAGCCCGGCTTCGGTGGCGTAGGCCACCTTGTCGTCGGTGCGCAGGCCGCCGCAGCTGACGGCCAGCTCGACCACCTCGGAGTCCTGGGCCGTGTCCAGCCCCGGTGCCTGCGCGATGACCGTCACCTCGATCCGCGCGGCCGGGTCCTCCTGCTTCATCTGCACCTCGATCCGGTCGAGCTCGGCGCGGCACCGGCTCAGGACATCGTGCGGATCGTCCTGCGTGATGGTGCGGAACTCGAAGGTGAGCTGGCAGTCGGCCGGCACGGTGTTGACTGCGATCCCCCCGGAGACCAGGTTGCTGCTGCAGGTCGTGTGGGGCACGTCATAGGCCGGGTCGAAGGGGCCCTGCTCACGGAACCCGTCAGCGAGCGAGCGGACGAAGCGGACGAACTCAGCGGCATACTCGATGGCATTGACGCCGTGGGGCGTGAGTGAGGAGTGCGCGGCGACCCCGTGGAAGTCCACCTGGATGACGTTGATCGACTTGTGCCCGTGGATGACCCGCATGCTGGAGGGCTCGCCGACGATGCACGCGCGCGGGCGCAGGCCGCGACCGGCGAGGTCCTTGACGAGGTCCTCGGCGCCGACGCAGCCGATCTCCTCGTCATAGGAGAAGGCGAGGTGGATCGGCTCGGAGAGTGGCCGCTCGGCGATGCTCGCGAGACGGCTGACGACGACCCCGATGAAGGCTTTCATGTCACAGGTGCCGCGCCCATAGAGCCGGCCGTCGCGGACCACGGGCGTGAACGGGTCGCTGCTCCACGCCTGCCCGTCGACCGGAACGACATCGGTGTGTCCGGACAGGACGATGCCGCCGTCCGTGCTGCCGTCGGCCGCGGGGAAGGTCGCGATGAGGTTGGCCTTGGTGCCGTCGTCATTGGGGACCAGGACGGGCTCGACCCCGTGGGCGCGGACCTGATCAGCCACCAGGTCGATGAGCGGCAGGTTGCTGTCCCGGCTCGTGGTGTCGATGGCGATCAGGCGGGTGATCCAGTCGAGCGCCTCGGGGGAGGGGCGCCGCTCGTCAATTCGTGGCTGCGACATGGCACCATCGTCGCGCATCTAGGGATCGAGGGCGGTCCGGCTAGTCTCGACCCCGTGGATGTCACCATCGTCGGCTGCTCCGGCTCCTTCGCCGGTCCGGACTCTCCCGCGTCGAGCTACCTCGTCCGGGCCGAGCACGAAGGCCGGACGTGGTCCATCGTGCTCGACCTCGGTGCCGGGGCCCTGGGCGCGCTGCAACGGCACACGGCCCCGCCGACCGTCGACGCGATCCTCATCTCCCATCTGCACGTCGACCACTTCATCGACCTCTGTGGCCTCTACGTGATGAAGCGCTACGGACCGACCGCCGGGCGCGGCGTGACGCTGCCGGTGCACGCGCCGGTCGACGCCGAGCAGCGGCTCGTCGCCGCCTACGGCACCCCTGACCTCGAGGACCTGCCCGGCGTCTTCGACTTCCGGGAGCTCACCGACCGTGCCCCGATCCGCGTCGGGCCGTTCACGATCACCCCCTATCAGGTCAACCACCCCGTCACGTGTTTCGGCTTCCGCGTCGAGGCCGACGGCAGGACACTGGTTTACACCGGTGACACCGACACGTGCGAGGCGCTGAGCCCGCTCATGACCGGTGCCGACCTGGTCCTCGCGGACGCGGCGTTCATCGACGGGCGGGACGACGTCTCGGGCATCCACCTGTCCGGGCGTCGAGCTGCCGAGGCCGCCGTCCTGGCCGGTGGGGTGCGTCGGCTCATGCTGACCCACCTGCCCCCGTGGAACGACCCCGAGGTGTGCCGCGCCCAAGCCGCCGCGGTGTGGCCGGGCGAGGTCGAACTCGCGCGCCCCGGCGTCACCTACACCGTCTGAGGGCACCGCCTTTCGGTATGCCGCCCAGCGCGGTCCCAGCCTCGCCCCGGCGTCGGATGCCCGGCGGGGTGCAATTCGGGCTTAGCGTAGGGGGATGGCTAGCCTGCAGGACATGACTGCGAGACACGACGGACGTGCCCCTGACCAGACCCGCGAGGTGCGGATCACCCGCAACTGGCTCGACCACGCCGAGGGGAGCGTGCTCGTCGAATTCGGGCGAACCCGGGTCCTGTGCGCGGCCTCCTTCACCGCCGGCGTGCCTCGATGGCTCAAGGGCAAGGGGACGGGGTGGGTCACCGCGGAGTACGCCATGCTGCCACGCGCGACCAACACCCGCTCCGACCGCGAGAGCGTCAAGGGCAGGATCGGTGGCCGCACCCACGAGATCTCGAGGCTGATCGGGCGCAGCCTGCGTGCCGTCATCGACACGAAAGCGTTGGGGGAGAACACGATCGTCCTCGACTGTGACGTCCTGCAGGCTGACGGGGGCACCCGTACCGCCGCGATCACCGGCGCCTATGTCGCGCTCGTCGACGCGATCGAGACGGCCCGTGCCGCCGGCCTCATCCCCAAGAACGCGGCCCCGTTGACCGGATCTCTGGCAGCCGTCTCGGTCGGCGTCGTCGGCGGGCGCCCGGTCCTCGACCTGGACTACCCGGAGGACTCGACGGCGGAGACGGACATGAATGTCGTCATGACCGGCGACGGACGCTTCATCGAGGTGCAGGGCACCGCCGAGGGCGCCCCCTTCGATCGCGAGGTGCTGGGCCAGCTGCTCGACCTGGCCACCACCGGGTGTGCGGCGCTGACCGTGGCCCAGGCCGCCGCCCTGGAGGGGGACCGCCCGTGAGTGAGCGTCCCGAGCCCCGCCGGGTCGTCCTGGCCACCCGCAACGCCCACAAGGTGGCGGAGCTGCGCGTGATCCTGGCCGATGTCACCGACGCGCTCGGCATCGAGATCGTCGGCCTGGACGCGTTCCCCGAGGCCCCCGAGGTCGTGGAGGACGCTGTCACCTTCGAGCAGAACGCGCTGCTCAAGGCGGCCTCGGCCGCCGCGGCGACGGGCCTGCCGGCGCTGGCCGACGACTCCGGCCTGACCGTCGACGTCCTGGGCGGGTCTCCGGGGATCTTCAGTGCTCGCTGGTCCGGTGGGCAGGGGGACGCCGCCAACGTGGACCTGCTGCTCGCCCAGATCGCGGACGTCAAGGACCGGGACCGGGCCGCCTCGTTCGTCTGTGCGGCCGCACTCGTGCTGCCCGACGGCCGGTCGGCCGTGGAGATCGGCCGCTTCCCCGGGTCCGTCGCCCGCGCGGCCCGCGGCTCCGGGGGCTTCGGTTACGACCCGATCTTCGTGCCCGACGACCAGGCCGGGGGCGCGGCCCGCACCGTCGCCGAGTACTCGGCTGACGAGAAGAATTCCGTGTCGCACCGGTCCCGGGCCTTCCGGGCGCTGGCACCGCATCTCGAGGAGCACCTGACCACATGATCGAAGCCCCCCCGGTCCGGCACCCAACCGTCCACCAGGGACCTCCACGACGCCGCTGGATCGGCGCCGTGGACGGGATGGTGGCTGGGCTGCTGACGATCGGGGTGGGCACCATCCTCGCGGGAGGGGCCGAGCAACTCGGTCTGACCGGTGGTCAGCCCGCCCCGATCGCGGCGGTGGCCGGGGCGTTCATCGACCGGACCCCGCCGTGGCTCAAGGACTTCGCGGTCTCGACCTTCGGCACCAACGACAAGCGCGCCCTGCTCATCGGGACATTGGTCGTGCTGGCTCTGGTCTGTGCCGCCCTCGGCCTGTTGGCCCGAACGCGAATCACCGCGGGGCTCCTCGGCTTCGCCGTGGTCGGGGCGATCGGTATCGGCGCCGTGCTCTCCCGCCCAGGGGCCGTGGCCTTCGATGTGGTGCCGACCCTGCTCGGCACGATCGTCGGGCTGTGGTTCCTGCGCGCGGCCGTCGCGCAGGGGCCGGACCCAGCAGCCGGGCTCAGCCGGCGCTGGATCATCGGGGGAGTGGTGGGCGCCGCGGGCGCCTATCTGGGCAACGCGCTCGCGGGCGGCTCGAACGCAGCGACCGCGTCCCGCGTTGCAGCGCAGGTTCCCGCCGTGCCCCTCAACGTCGCCACCCGGGTCACCATTCCGGCCGGCGCCGACCTCAAGGTCGCCGGGGTGGCCCCCTTCGTCTCGGACACCGCCGGCTTCTACCGGATCGACACCGCCTTCGTCGTGCCCCGTCTCAACGCGGACGAGTGGCGCCTCAACGTCACCGGAATGGTCGACCGCGAGGTCCAACTGGACTGGGCCACCTTGCAGTCCAAGGAACTTCAGGAGGCCATGGTCACCCTGTGCTGCGTCTCCAACGAGGTCGGGGGCGACTTGATCGGCAACGCGGTCTGGACGGGCTGGCCGGTCCGGGAGCTGCTCAAGCTGGCGGGCCCGAAGGCGGGAGCCGACATGGTCCTGCAGACCAGTACCGACGGATGGACGTGCGGGACCCCTCTGGGTGCGCTGACCGATGACCGCGATGCGTTGCTCGCCGTGCGGATGAACGGCCAGCCGTTGCCCTTCGAGCACGGCTTCCCGGTGCGCCTCGTCGTCCCCGGGCTCTATGGCTACGTCTCCGCCTGCAAGTGGGTCACCGAACTCAAGGTCACCACGTTCGCGGACGATGCCGGCTACTGGACGCCACGCGGCTGGTCGGAGCTGGGGCCGGTCAAGACGGCATCGCGCATCGACGTGCCACACGCCGGGGGCTCGGTCAGCTCGGGCACGGTCGCCGTCGCCGGGGTGGCGTGGGCCCAGCACCGGGGTATCTCCCGGGTCGAGGTCCAGGTCGACGACGCTCCCTGGGTCGAGGCCCGGCTCGCCGCCGACGCCGGCATCGACGTGTGGCGCCAGTGGGTCTTCGAGTGGGAGGCCACCCGCGGCAGCCACGACCTCCGAGTGCGTGCGGTGGACGGGACCGGCGCGCTCCAGACCCCTGTCGAGGCGTCACCGGCCCCGGACGGTGCCTCCGGGTACCACTCGGTGACCGTCCGCGTCGACTGAGCCGGTGTTGAGTGGACCGGTCTCGAGTGAACGATGTGGAGTGAACTGGCGTCGACTGAGCCGGTGCAGCGAAGGCGGCCCAGCGGCATACGGCACGGCGTGAACGTGGGCGCGTGCGACGCCGCGGACGCTGCCCAACTACAGTGGTGGCCGCGCGGACGTGGTGGAACTGGTAGACACGCAGGATTTAGGTTCCTGTGCCCCGGCGTGCGGGTTCGAGTCCCGCCGTCCGCACGCAATGCTCACTGTTGAGACCGACGAAGGAGCCCTTTGTGACCACGCGACTCGAGCCTGGAGACCAGGCCCCCGCCTTCAGTCTGACCGATGACACCGGCAAGACGGTGACGCTGGGCGACTTCGCCGGGCGGAAGCTGATCCTCTACTTCTATCCGGCAGCGATGACGCCCGGCTGCACGACGGAGGCCTGCGACTTCAGTGAGTCGCTCGAGTCGCTGCAGCGCGACGGATATGAGGTGGTGTCCATCAGCAAGGACGCCCCAGCCAAACTGGCGCAGTTCCGCGAGCGCGACCACCTCACGATCCCGCTCCTGTCCGATGAGTCCCTCGAGGTGCACCAGGCCTATGGCGCCTACGGGGAGAAGAAGCTCTATGGCAAGGTCGTCGAGGGGGTCATCCGATCGACGTTCGTCATCGACGAGGATGGCGTCCTGACCCACACGATGTACAACGTCAAGGCGACCGGCCACGTGGCCAAGCTGCGACGCGATCTCGGTCTGGCCTCCTGACCGGGCTCGCCCCGTTAGAGTCGACCCAGTCTTCGAAAGGAATCACCATGGCAGACGTGACCTCGACCGCCGCGGTCGAGCAGCAGATCCAGGCCGCCCGGTCCAGGCTCGAGGGGACGGTCAACGAGCTGGCCTATCGGGCCCAGCCCCAGGTCATCGTCCAGCGGCAGGTGCAGGGAATCCGACTCAAGGTGGACCACGCCATCCGCACCCCCGATGGCGAGCTGCGCATCGAGCGCATCGGCGCGGTCGTCGCGGCCACCGTCGCGGTGGTCGTGGTGGTCGGTCTGATCCGGCGCCGGCGGCACGGCTGATCGAGCCCGGCCGGAGTCCCCGCCGGGATCCAGTGAAAGAGGCCTTCCGCCGCTGGCGGAAGGCCTCTTCTCTGGTGCGCCGTCAGGGACTCGAACCCCGAACCCAGTGATTAAGAGTCACTTGCTCTGCCAATTGAGCTAACGGCGCGACGAGGGGAAACATTATCAGTGGACCCGGTCACGACAAAATCGCTCCGTGGCGCCCCTCTCGTCGAGTCAGAGGCGGGCTCAGAGGCCGGCTCAGAGGCGGGCCCAGAGCATGCGGCTACGGCCGAGGTGAGGATGGAGGCCCCGCTGACGCCGGGACCGCCAGCGTTGCCTCCACTGCCGAGCTGGAGGTCGAGGTGAGTCCCAGCGCGCCTGCGCCGGACAGCAGCGAGAGGGCGAGACTCATGACCACGGCGCCGATGATGACCAGGACCGTGATGCGTTGGAATTTCTTGTTGTCCGAAGGCACGCGACCATTGTGGCCCATCGCCTCCGGTCGCTCGCATCGGCCGACCTCGTGCTTGCGACGTGCTTCAGACCAGGAAGCTGCGAATGTCGCGCAGGACGTCCGTGTCGAGGCGGAACCAGGCCCAGCTGCCCCGGCGCTCGCGCGTCAGGATACCGGCGTCGACGAGCGTCCTGAGGTGGTGGCTCACGGTCGGTTGCGAGACCTGGACGGCGGCCGTCATGTCGCACACGCAGGCCTCCTGGTCCGGGGAGTCCTTGATCAGGCTGAGCAACTGGATGCGGACCGGGTCAGCGACAGCCTTGAGCAGCCCGGCCCGCCGTTCCGCCTCGGTGCGGTCGAGGACGGCGACGGGAGATGAACCGCACTCGGAGACGCTCGGCACCTGCTGGGCGCTCGTGCTCAGTGTCGTGATGCTCACGGGTCCACCTTTCGTCGGCCTTCATCGACTACGGTCAATGTTGACACACGTCGATGCGGCTGCCCACGTTAGCGCATCGATCGCAGTCGATATGGCAGTCTGATGCAGTGCACTCAGTGTTGGGAGTAGATCGGTGAGCAGGCCTCGCAGCACCCCCAGCGCCCGCGTCGACGCAGCGCTTCCCGGGAGCGACCCGGCGGCTGCGTCGCTGTCGACTCTCGACCGGTTCCTGCCGGTGTGGATCCTGCTGGCCATGGTGGCCGGATTGTTGCTCGGACGTCTCGTGCCCGGCCTCGGGGACGGGCTGGCACGAGTCGAGGTCGACGGCGTCTCGCTGCCCATCGCCCTCGGGCTGCTCGTCATGATGTATCCCGTCCTGGCCAAGGTCCGCTACGACCGGCTCGACTCGGTGACGGGCGACAAGCGCCTGCTCGTCAGTTCGCTCGTGCTCAACTGGCTCGTCGGCCCGGCCCTGATGTTCGTCCTCGCGTGGGTCTTCCTGGCTGACCTGCCGGCCTACCGCACGGGCCTGATCATCGTCGGGCTCGCACGGTGCATCGCGATGGTCATCATCTGGAACGACCTGGCCTGCGGTGACCGCGAGGCGGCTGCGGTGCTCGTCGCCCTCAACTCGATCTTCCAGGTCGTCGCCTTCGCTGGGCTCGGCTGGTTCTACCTCTCCGTCCTGCCCGGGTGGCTCGGCCTCGAGCAGGCCGGCATCGACGCGTCGACGTGGGACATCGCCCGGTCGGTCCTGATCTTCCTCGGAGTGCCCCTCGTCGCTGGCTACCTCTCGCGGCGGATCGGGGAGCGGCGACGCGGACGCGACTGGTACGAGGCGACGTTCCTTCCCCGGATCGGCCCGTGGGCCCTCTACGGACTGCTCTTCACGATCGTCATCCTCTTCGCACTTCAGGGTGAGGCGATCACGTCCCGACCCCTCGACGTGGCGCGGATCGCGCTGCCCCTGCTCATCTACTTCGCCGTCATGTGGGGTGGCGGCTTCGCCTTCGGTGCGAGCCTCGGGCTCGGCTACGAACGCACGACGACGCTCGCCTTCACCGCCGCCGGCAACAACTTCGAGCTCGCGATCGCCGTCGCGATCGCGACCTTCGGTGCGACGTCTGGGCAGGCGCTGGCCGGTGTCGTCGGTCCACTCATCGAAGTGCCGGCCCTCGTCGCCCTGGTCTACGTCAGCCTCGCCCTGCGCAAGCGCTTCACCGCCGCTCCGGTGCTCAGTGAGAGCGGTGTCCGGCACCGCTGACCTGGGTCGCGGGTCAGCCGGCCAGCGAGTCCAGCGCGTGCTTGATGGAAACGTCCCCGGTATTGAACGTGACGGTGACGCCCGCCAGATCGTCCCGTCCCACGACGGCGGCAATGACTGCGGCGACGTCGGCTCGCGGCACCTGCCCGCCCTCGATCCCGGGTCCGGCCAACTCGATGCGACCGGTCGGAGCCTGCAGGGTGAGGCCACTGGGGGCCAGGATCGTCCACTGCAGTCTGCTGCTGCACAGGTGGGCGTCGGCGGCGGCCTTGGCGTCGGCATACACAGAGAAGGGCTGTTCTGCGGGCACTCCGTGGTCCGGGCGGGCACCGAAGTAGGACACCATCAGGTACTGCTTCACCCCGGCTGCCTGTGCCGCGTCGATGGAGCGGATCGCAGCGTCCCGGTCGACGGCCTGGGTGCGCTCCGGGCTGCCGCCGCCCGCGCCGGCCGCCCAGATCACCACGTCGTGGCCGGTGAGCAGCTCCGTCAGGCCCGTCGTGTCCAGGTGCTCGACGTCAGCGATCACGGGAGTCGCCCCGGTCGCCGCGACGTCCTCGCGTTGGTCCGGGTTGCGGATGACGGCCGATACCTCGTGGCCCGCCGCGACCAGCAACGGCTGAAGCTCCAGGGCCACCTTGCCGTGCCCACCGATCAGTGCGATGCGTGCCATGTCGTCCTCTCTCGTCTGGGGGCCGCCCCGGCCGCGCCGGGATCGGCATGCTGCTCCCACGTCAACAGGATCGGGCCGGGCCGTGTTCCCACTCGGGGTGGCCGATTGCCACCGGAAACGCACTGCGGCCCAGCGCCCCTCGACGGGGAACTGGGCCACAGGTGCTGCCTGCCTCAACAAGAAACATGGGGTGAGTGACGGGACTTGAACCCGCGGCCACCTGGACCACAACCAGGTGCTCTACCAACTGAGCTACACCCACCATGTACTGATCGCGATGCCCCTTGCGGAGCGTAGCGGTTTCAGCGACGCCAATCGTACCTGCTCCCGGGCAGTGCTCGTGACCACCCCCCAGGACCACCGCCACGGGCTGTCATGGCGTGATGGTGTGTGCCTCCCCGAGGGCTTTGGCCGTGGCGCTGTCGGGACCGGGTGGCGGGACGAAGACCGCCTCGCGGTAGTAGCGCAACTCAGCGATCGACTCACGGATGTCGGCGAGTGCCCGGTGGCCGCCCGACTTCTTGGGCGCGTTGTAGTAAGCGCGCGGGTACCACCGGCGGGACAGTTCCTTGATGGAGCTGACATCGATGATGCGGTAGTGCAGGTGCTCCTCGAGCTCGACCATGTCCCGGGCGAGGAAGGCGCGGTCCGTGCCGACGGTGTTGCCGCCGAGGGGAGCCTTGCGCGGCTCCGGGACGTAGGCGCGCACGTAGTCGAGGACCTGAGCCTGCGCCTCCTCGAGGGTGACTCCCGTGGCGAGCTCCTCGAGGAGACCCGAGGTCGTGTGCATGGTGTGGACGAAGGGGTCCATCTGCTCGAGCGCCTCCGCCGGGGGAGCGATGATGACATCGATCCCGTCACCGATCTGGGTCAGCTCGAAGTCGGTGACGAGCGCCGCCACCTCGATGAGGGCATCGTGCTGCAGGGACAGGCCCGTCATCTCGCAGTCGATCCAGATGATGCGGTCGGTAGTGGCTCGGGAGTTGGTGTCGCTCACCGGTCCACCATAGAGGTTGCCGTATGCCGCTGAGCCGCCTCACGTCCTCGGGTGGCGTTGAGAGGAAGCCCGGGTGCGAGGGACTGCTCCGTGCCCGGGCTGCACTACCCTGCCGGACATGACTTCAGGGGAGCGGACCGCGGGACCGGGCGATCTGGGCGGAGGAGCTGACGGGCAGTGGAGCAGAGGACCGAACCCGACCCGGCGCCCGATGTTGCGGGTCGTGCTGACCGGAGGCATCGCCGCAGCGGTGCTGCTCATCGCGTTGCTCATCCTGCTCGGGATCATCGGAGAGCGGCTCGATGCGCAGACCGCGGTGCTGGCGGCCCTGATGGCGCTGATCCCACCCGCCATCATCGTGCCGGTGTACCTCTGGCTCGATCGCTTCGAGGCGGAGCCGCTCGGCTATCAGGTCTCGGCCTTCCTCTGGGGCGCGGTGATCGCCGTGGTGGCCGCCTTCTACCTCAACACTGCCGGCCTGCACCTGCTGGCGAGCGCCAACTGGGAGGACCCGCTGTCGACGGGCGCCGTGTGGCTGGCACCGGTGACAGAAGAGACGTTGAAGGGGCTCGGCATCGTCCTGATCTACCTCTTCCGCCGCCGGGAGTTCGACGGCATCATCGACGGGCTGGTCTACGCGGGCCTGATCGGCGCAGGCTTCGCCTTCAGCGAGAACATCCTCTATCTGGGCAGCGCCTACCAACTCGGCGGCTCCGAAGGGTTGACCCTGACCTTCGTCGTCCGGTGCCTCATGGGCCCGTTCGCCCACCCACTGTTCACCTCCTGCATCGGGATCGGTCTGGGGATCGCAGTGTCCACCCGCAACCCGCGCGTGCGGGTGCTGGCGATCGGTGTGGGGTGGCTCGCGGCCATCCTGCTGCACTCTCTGTGGAATTTCTCCGCCATCGCCAGCCAACTGGGCTTCCTCGGGGCCTACGCGACCTACCAGGTCCCGCTCTTCATCGCCTTCCTCGGCTTCATCATGTGGCTGCGCCGACGAGAGGGCCGCCTCGTCGGCCGCTACCTGTCGCCCTACGCGGATGCCGGCTGGTTGACCTACCCGGAGGTGACCATGCTGTCGAGCCTGCGGGCCCGCCGGGTGGCGCGGGGGTGGGCGGTCGCGCACGGTGGGTCCGCAGGCAAACGGTCGATGCACGCCTTCCAGGACAGCGCGACGGATCTGGCTCTGCTCCGGTCGCGGATCGTGAACGGGACCGCCGAGGCAGATGCCCAGGCCCGCGAGGTGGTGCTGCTCGGCGCCATCACGGCTCACCGCAAGGACTTCATCGGCTCTCCGGTGACGTGAGAAGCCGGATCTCCGGACGCGGGCCTCGGGGCGGTCGATCGGGACGGTGGCTGGTGGGCCTTCTATGCTTGGTGCGCGCCGAAGGGCGCCGGCCCCTGTAGCTCAGCGGATAGAGCAAGAGCCTTCTAATCTCTAGGTCGCAGGTTCGAGTCCTGCCGGGGGCACCACCGAGAGGGCCCTCTGACCTGTATAAACAGGTTCAGAGGGCCTTGCTCATGCCCCAATCGTGCACCACAGGTCCCCGAGTGCAAGGAGATGGACCCGCGGTGCGGCAAGACGCGAGGGCAGGTCAGAAGTTCCGATGACGAGTGCCGGTGATGCCGTAGTGGTCGGGCCGGAAGCCGTCGAGTGCCATGCCCCAGGCGAGAGAGCCGACGACGAAGACACCTCCGTAGGCGGCGAGGATGCGACCGAAGTTGGCGTCTGGTTGCAGGGTTGCGACGAACCCGTAGATGCCGAGCGAGATGATCCCGGCGCCGATCCAGATCCAGCCGCGGTGTTCCCGGACGCCTTGCCAGACGAGCCAGGCGCCACCGATTCCGGCGACGGCGGCCGCAATGAAAAGGGCGATCGATCTGAGGCTGTCCACGCAATCATGCTGCCAGCGAGCGATCCACTCCGGATTAACCGACTCATTCGTGCGGGTGATCGACCCAGGTGGGCAGTCCGCCCTTGAGACGCAGGGTGCCCGGCTCAAGAGCAGGTGGGGGTTCGATGACCGGGGACTCGCCGGTGTCGAGCCAGCCGATCGCGTTCATCGTGGCTTGTCCAACAGCGAGTGCGCCCGCCGTCGTCACCGAGTAGGGGGTGCCGTAGGCGATGCACTGGTCGGACAGGGCGCAGCCCCAACCAATGCTGCCCGCATGGAAGACTCGGCCCTGCCCATTGCCGGGATCGACGATCGTCACCTGCATGTACATGTGTGCGGGCTGGGGCGTGGTCGGAGTGCTCCCAGAGCAGCGGGACAGCGGAATGGTGTCGAGCACCTTGGAACCCGCGGGGACGGGGTAGCCGCCCACCACGTGGTCGACTTCGGCGGCGGCGAGGTGCGGGATCTTGGTCCCAGCCGCAACTCCGTTCCACAGCCATGAGGTGGTGTTGGCCACTCCAGTGCCATCCACTTGGTAGCAACCGTCGTACATGCCCCCGAGGATCGATTGTTCGGGGAGTCCAGCCGTTCGGAACCTTGACTGCAGCCCGTAGTTGCCCTTGAACGCCTGGAACTCGCGCTGGGAGAGGGGGTTGATCTGCCAGTAGATGCTGTTGGAGCTGAGCGACAGGACGTTGGTGCCCCCGGCGATACTGCTGACCAGGTTGGTTCGCATCGACGGCGACCAGTACTCGGCGTGACCCGGGATGACCAAGGTCCCCTTGGCGATAGTTGAGGGGTTGTAGTGCAGTTGCACGTCGGTGGTGTAATTACTGTCCAGACCTTGCTTCTCGGCCCAGAACACGTAGCCGAACTCGAAGCCCAAGAAGTCGCCCGACCCGGCGTTCTGGGCATACGGCCGGTCGTAGGAGATGGTGCTGCTCCGCGGGCTTGTGTAGGCGTCGTACTTGCCGAAAAGGTTGTAGGCCTGCCACGTGTTCGTCGAGGAGAGCATGGTGTAGGCGTGGGGCGCGATGTCGTCCCGGATCGTCAACGGTACGTAGGACCCGGTCCCGGTGTTGTCGGTGAGGGCGATCAGATAAGTGCCGGGCGGGAAGCGGCCATCCACGGCGAAGCCGAAGGTACGACGCCAGTTGGTGGCCTTGACCTCATTGATCGTCTGGCCACTCGAGTTCCGGGCGATGAACAGGGGCGCCGGCTGGGCGTCGCCGAGCAGCCAGGGGCCGACGGGCTGGCTCCAGACCGCGCGGGCTCCGGCGCCACCGTAGTAGCCCATGCGATAGATCGTCATCCGGACAACCCCGTTGAGCTTCCCATTCGAGCGGATGTAGACGTTGTTGCCGCACTTGGCCGACGACAACTCGGCGTAGGCGCTGATCGCGCCAGGTTTGGCGATCTTCCAGGCCGACGTACCCGGCAGGGCGTTCTCGGTCGCGATGTAGTCCTTGGGCCACCCAGCGGTGGGGCAGGCGGGTTTCGCCGAGAACTGCATGGCGGGGGCGATTCCGTAGCCGACACGGGCACCGTTCGTTGCCCAGACCTGGATCATGGGCGCAAGCGAGGTCGATGATGGTGTCGCGATTCCGGAGACGGTCAACCAAATTCGAGTGCCCGCAGCGAGACTGACCGGATTGGTGACCCTGTACGCGATCCCGCCGCTCACCCGGCTGATGGTCCCGGCGGGCAACGTGGTCACGACCCGCATGACTGCCCCGTTGACCATCGACGCGGGAAGGGCCACCGTCACTTGTCCGACCCTGGCCGTAGTTGCGGTGGTGATCTGGAAGCGGGCAGCCTGCAAAGGCTCGCTCACAGTCGTGCTGGTCATGACGAACGTCGGATCGGGCGCGGGGACGGCGTCGGCATGGGCCGCGCCGAGCATGACAAGAGCCGCTGCCGCGGCTGTTGCGGCGGCAAGGAGTCGTTTGAGAAGGATCGTTTCTGCCCCAGAATTCGGGCGGCGAGAGGAACGCCGCGGCTGTATAGACGCGGTGAGCCGGGTCGGTGACTGGCAATGATGCTGCCAACCCCACCCCGTCAAGCGGAACCCCCGTCACGCGAAACGCAAGCCGCGCAACTCCAAAGATACACGTGGAGCGGCCATGGCCACCCGTGAAAGTGACCGGTAACTTTACCGACAACCATGGGTCCAGGGCATCGGTGAGGTGCTTCGGCAGGCGGGAGGACGCCCTGGACGGCCACGGTCCACCCGAGCTCGCGGGTCACCGAGCCCCCTTCGGCGTCGGGGACACCGCCTGTCGACGCGCTCGACGGCGAGCCCGAACTCGCGCCCTTCTTCGTGTCCCCAGAGTGCGCCATCCTGCGTCGTACAGGCGTGATGTGAGCGTTTTGGAAGGCTGTGCGTGGGTATGGCGCTTGACACGACGGCGCCCTTTGCTCGACCGGTTCGAGCAGGGACGCCGTCGGCCAGGGCCGGCTCAGCGGCACACAAGAGCGGCGCCCTCTGGCTCACCACTGCAGCCCCCGACGACACCCTGTGGTTCCTCAACTCCTACGGCGCCCGCCTCGTCCTAGCTGCGTGCCCTCCAGCATCCATCACGCTCGTACCCACCTGACCCGGAAGATGGCCGGTTGAGGGTGGACGAGGACGCGACACGCTCCGATGAGTTTGGGTGTAGGCGCTCAAACACGGGAGGATGCCGGTGTGTCAGGGACTACAGGGGTCGGCAACGCTCCGCTGCTCGAAGCGGTCCGGTCGCTGCGTGCTGCCCTCGAGGGCGCGGTGCTTCCGCTCGAGGTGCCCGGCGTCGATGAGGCGCGGCGATCGCGGAGCCACCTGATCGACCAGCTCGACGACTACGTCGTCCCGCGACTGGCGTCGATCGACGCGCCGCTGCTCGCCGTCGTCGGCGGCTCGACCGGAGCCGGGAAGTCGACGTTGGTCAACTCGATCGTCGGGCGCGAGGTGAGCCAGCCCGGCGTGCTGCGGCCCACGACCCGCTCACCCGTCCTCATCCATCACCCGGACGATGCCCACTGGTTCAACGACCAGCGGATCCTGCCCGGGCTGGCCCGGGTCACCGGCGGCCCCATCGACGCCTCATCGACCGGCTCGGTTCGTCTGGTCGCGACTGAAGCGCTGACGGCCGGGCTGGCGCTGCTCGATGCGCCTGACATCGACAGTGTCGTCGCCGCCAATCGCGACCTCGCGACGCAACTGCTCGCGGCCGCCGACCTCTGGATCTTCGTCACGACAGCAGCCCGCTACGCGGATGCCGTGCCGTGGGACCTGCTGCACGACGCGTCGCAGCGAGGCACCGCGGTCGCCATCGTCCTCGACCGGGTCCCCGCAGCGGCGCTCGAGGAGATCCGGACCCACCTGGCCGGGATGCTGCGCGAGCAGGGTCTGGAGCAGGCCCCCATCTTTGCCATTGCCGAGTCCGTGCTCGACCACGGACTGCTCCCGCAGGACCAGACCGATCGACTGCGCACCTGGCTCGCCTCCCTCGCGAGCGATGCGCAGGCCCGGGCCGACGTCGTGCGCCAGACCCTGTCGGGGGCCCTGAGCTCGATCGAGACCCGGGTCGCCGACCTCGTGGCGTCCTCCACCCAGCAGGTCACGGCTGCCGACGCGCTCCTCGCAGCGAGCTCAGCGGCATACGACGACGCCCTGGACCACGTCCGTCGGGGACTGGAGGACGGCACCCTGCTGCGCGGCGAGGTGTTGGCTCGCTGGCAGGAGTTCGTCGGCACCGGCGAGTTCTTCCGACAGGTCGAGTCCACCGTGTCGCGCCTGCGTGATCGGGTCACCGCCTTCATCAAGGGTGAGCCCGCCAAGGCCGAGAACCTCGGGGAAGCCCTGCAGTCCGGGGTGGAGACGCTCATCGCCAACCGGGCGGAACTCGCCGCCGCCGACTCGTCGCGGGCCTGGCGCTCGCTGCCGGGCGGCGACCAACTACTCGTCGCCACCCCCGTCCTGACCCGCGCCAGCGCCGACCTCGACCCCCGGATCCAGCGTCTCGTGCGCGACTGGCAGGGCGACATCCTCGACATGGTCCGCGACGAGGGCAAGGACCGTCGCACCACGGCCCGGATCATGGCCTACGGCGTCAACGGCCTCGGCGTCGTCCTCATGCTCGTCGCCTTCGCCAGCACGGCCGGGGTGACGGGCGCGGAGGTCGGAATCGCCGGTGGCACAGCGGTCGTCGGCCAGAAGCTGCTCGAGGCCGTCTTTGGGGACCAGGCTGTCCGGGAGCTCGCGCGCAAGGCACGTGAGCGGCTCGTGGAGCGAGTCGAGGAGTTGTATGCCGCTGAGCTGGCGCGATCTCAAGGAGCGGTGCGCACGGTGCAGGTTTCCCCCGGACAGGGTGAGGCGCTCGCCGCCGCCGCCGCTGCTGTGAAGGCCGCCCGATGAGCCCGATCAGGCCAGGCCGCGCCCGGGTCCCCAGAGTCACCGGCCAGGAGTTGAGCGACCGCACGACCGCCCTCAGTTTCGCGTTGGTCTCGGGCGCCGATGAACTCGACCCGTCGGGCGTCGATCGGGCCCGCCGGGTCATCGACACGGTGGGGGAGCGCACGACCATCGCGGGCGACCACACCGTCGTGGCCCTCGCCGGCGCGACGGGGAGCGGGAAGTCCTCCCTCTTCAACGCGCTCATCGGCGCGGAGGTCGCGACGATCGGGGCGAAGCGGCCCACGACCTCCACCCCGACGGCTGCCGTCTGGGGCGAGCAGGACGCCTCCGGGTTGCTCGACTGGCTCAAGGTCGACGCCAGGCACCAGGTGGCCCCGCATGAGCCGGTCACGGCGGACAGCACTGCCGCTGGCAGCCTTGACGGACTGGTGCTGCTGGACCTGCCTGACTTCGACTCACGTGAACTGGCCCATCGTCGTGAGGCCGAGCGGATCCTTGGCCTCGTCGATGTCTTCGTCTGGGTGACTGACCCGCAGAAGTACGCGGATGCGCGCCTGCACAACGAGTTCGTGCGGCTTCAGGCCCACCACGAGGCCGTGACCTTCGCCGTGCTCAACCAGATCGACCGGTTGAGCCCGGACGCGGTAGCCGATTGCGCCGCCGATCTGACCCGACTCCTGATCGACGACGGAGTGGCCCGGGCCCAGGTGCTCACCACGTCCGTCCAGACCGGCGCGGGTATCCCGGAGCTGCGCACCCGGCTGGCCAATGCCGTGGCCGGCCACGCCGCCTCGCGCCAGCGCCTGAGCGGGGACGTGATGACTGTTGCCAGCACGCTGCGCCGGGGGGTCGCTGACGGAGAGGTGTCGGTGGATCGGCTGCCGCGCGCCGACCTCGACGCAGCCCTGGCTCGCGCGGCGGGCGTGCCCATCGTGCTCGAGGCGGTCGCCCGGGACTACCGGCGCGAAGCGTTCGCTCACACCGGCTGGCTCTTCGGCCGCTGGACCAGCGGCTTTGCCGCCGACCCGCTGCGCCGGCTTCGGCTCGATCGCACCGGAGGACGTCCCGCCATCCCGGTCGACATCGAGGGATCCGATGTCCGCGCGGTTCTCGGACGTTCGTCGATCCCCGCACCGAGCGTCTCGACGCGGTCTGCGGTTGACGTCGCGACCCGCTCCTTCGTGCGCAGTGCCTCCGACGACCTCCCGGTCCGGTGGGCTCAAGCCGTGGAGGACGCGGCGTCGGGTGATGACGCTGCCCTGACCGATGCGCTAGACCAAGCCGTGGTGGGCACGTCGCTGCGAGCCCGCCGACCCACCTGGTGGTTTGTCGTCAACATCGTCCAGTGGGCCCTCGGCATCACCGCTGTGCTCGGATTGCTGTGGCTCGTCGTGCTCTACGTCATGACCCTCGCGGCCCTGCCCCGCCCCGACACCCCCTCGGTCGGCATCATCCCGGTGCCCTTGGTCATGCTCGTTCTCGGGGTGCTGCTCGGGATCGGCCTCGCGGCGCTGGCCCGGTGGTGGGCGAAGGTGGGGTCCCGTCACCGGCGCTCGGTGATTGACAAGCGGTTGCGTGCCTCGGTGTCCGTGGTGACCGATGAGCGAGTGGTGGCGCCCATCGCGCAGGTGCTCGAGCGGCACCAGACGACCCGGGCTCACCTGGATCGCGCCGCGCGCCTGAACTGACGTCCAGCCCGAACGGGGTGGACGGCGGCCCGGGTGGCCCTTGACACAGCGCAAGGGCACCCCCCCGGTGGTGGCGCCGTGAAAGGCTGGGAGGGAGCGGATGAAGCGCCCCTGCCCAGACCAAGGAGTTGCCATGAACAAGCCCTGGCTCGCCCAGTACCCCGCCGGCGTGCCGGCCGAGATCGACCTGCAGCGCTATGCGTCGTTGGCCGACATGCTGAGCGACAGCTGCCAGCGGTTTGCCGATCTGCCGGCCTTCCGCTCGATGGGCGTGACGATGAGCTATCGCGAACTGGACGACGCCAGCCGCGCGTTCGCCGCCTGGTTGCAGAAGTCCTCAGGGCTGCAGCGCGGCGACCGCGTCGGGCTGATGATGCCCAATCTGCTGCAGTACCCGGTGGCGCTTTTTGGAGTGTTGCGCGCTGGCATGGTGGTGGTGAATGTGAACCCGCAGTACACGCCGGGCGAACTTCAGCACCAGCTCACCGATGCCGAGGTGAGTGCCATCGTCGTGCTGGAGAATTTTGCGCACACACTGGAACAGGTGATCGGCAAGACGCAGGTGCGGACGGTGCTCACGACCCAGGTCGGTGACCTGTTGCCTCCGCTGAAGCGGGTGGTGACCAACACGGTGGTCAAGCGGGTGAAGAAGATGGTGCCGGACTGGAAGCTGGCCGGCTCGCTGCGCCTTCGCAGCGTGCTGGCTGACGGTCGCCACCAGTCCCTCGATGCGGTGCCTCTGGGCCACGACGATCTCGCCTTCTTGCAGTACACCGGCGGCACCACCGGAGTGGCCAAGGGTGCCCAGCTCAGCCACGGCAACATGGTGGCCAACGTGCTGCAGGTGGGAGCCTGGATGTTGCCCAACCTGCACGATGGCCAAGAAACCATGATCTTGCCGCTGCCGATGTACCACGTGTTTGCGCTCACCGGCGCGCTGTCCTTCCTCAGCGTGGGCTCGCAGGTGGTGCTGGTCGCCAACCCGCGCGACATGCCCGATTTCCTCAAGGTGATGGCACGTACGCCCTTCACCGCCATCATCGGTGTCAACACCCTCTACCGGTCCATGCTCGATGCGCCCGGTTTTGCCGACATCGACCTGCGCCCACTCAAACTGGCGGTAGCCGGCGGTATGGCGGTGCAGCACGTCGTGGCGCAACGCTGGAAGGAGCGCGCCGGCGTGCCCCTGGTGGAGGGCTATGGCATGACTGAGACCTCGCCGGTGGTGATTGCCAACCCGATCACGATCGAGGAGTGGAGCGGACAACTCGGCGTGCCGGTGCCCAGCACCGAGGCCGCCATCCTGGACGAGGCCGGGGGCGCGGTGGGTGTGGGTGAGGTGGGCGAGATCGGTGTGCGCGGCCCACAAGTGATGAAGGGTTACTGGAACCAGCCGGAGGAGAACGCCGAGGCGTTCACCTCCGATGGCTGGCTGCGCACCGGCGACATGGGCGTCATGGACGAGCACGGCAGCATCCGCATCACCGACCGCAAGAAGGACATGATCCTGGTCTCGGGGTTCAACGTCTATCCCAACGAGATCGAGGACGTGCTGACACTGCACCCCGACGTGCTGGAAGCGGCGGCCGTCGGCGTGCCGAACGAGCGCTCGGGCGAGGCGGTCAAGGTGGTGATCGTGGCGAGCAACCCGGCACTGACCGAAGCCGAGGTGCTGGCGCACTGCAAGACCCACCTGACCGGCTACAAGATGCCGCGGGTGGTCGAGTTCCGCACGGAGCCGCTGCCCAAGAGCAACATCGGCAAGATTCTCCGGCGCGAGGTGCGTGACTCCGCGCCGCCCATTCCGTCGAGTCCGTCGAGTCCACCGAGTCCGTCGAGTCCACCGAGCCCGTCGGTCTGAGACGGGCCGGCCCCCCTCTGCTCCATCCACAGGGTCGGGCTCGGATCTGCTTCATCCACAGGCAATCTTCTCGCTCTATCGGTGCGCGGCTCCTGCCCACAGGCTGGTCATGGACCGGCAGTCGCTGGTCCACCCCGACCAGCCGGCACCGGCAGGAGGAGCAGCAATCATGGAGGAAATCCGAATCACCGCGCACGGCAATGTCGTGGCGGAGCCGATCGAGCGGGAGGGCCGCAACGCGAGCATCTTCACGACCTTCCGCATCGCGACGACACCGTACAAACGCACTGCTGACGGGAAGTTCGTCGACGGCGAGACGAGCTTCTTCAACGTCATCGCTTTCGGCCCGCTCGCTGCCAACGTGGCGTCGGCCCTGCGCAAGGGACAACCCGTGATCGTCGAGGGGACGCTCACCATCCGGCAGTGGTCGGCAGACGGCCGTTCTGGCACGACGGCGGAGATCGATGCGCGCCACATCGGACACGACTTGTCCTGGGGCCGGGCCGCCTTTGAGCGGGTCAGTCGGGCCGCAGCCCTGGGCTACGAACGCACCAGCGACCCCGCAGTGCGCAGGGCGGTCGCGGCCCTCGACGGTCGGGGCGGCGAGTCGGAGGAGCGACCTGACAACGTCGATGAGGACGGCGTGATTCACGACGCTCCTGTCCACGAGCCCGATGCGGAGAACGTCGAGGACCCCGCCCTGGGACTGGGCGACCCGGAGTCTGACGACTACGAGGTCGTGCAACGGTCCGCCTGAGCGGTCCGGGTGCGCGCCGAGTCTCTGGCTCCGCGCGCATCCGGACACCAACGGGGTGCCAGCCGGGCCGATTCGGTTGCAAGGGTGCTGACAGATAACCTTCGAAGCATGGCCGAGTACATCTACACCATGACCAATGCCCGCAAGGCCCACAACGAGAAGGTCATCCTCGACAACGTATCGATGTCGTTCTTCCCGGGGGCCAAGATCGGCATGCTCGGCCCCAACGGCGCTGGCAAGTCGACGATCCTCAAGATCATGGCCGGCCTTGACCAGCCGTCCAACGGTGAGGCCCGACTTGCGCCGGGTGCATCGGTCGGGATCCTCCTGCAGGAGCCACCCCTCAACGAGGACAAGACCGTCCTGGGCAACGTCGAGGAGGGGGCTGGTGAGATCAAGGCCAAGCTCGACCGCTACAACGAGATCTCCGAAGAGATGGCCAACCCCGATGCCGACTACGACGCGTTGCTCGCGGAGATGGGTCAGTTGCAGGAGGAGATCGACCACGCCGACGCGTGGGACCTCGACAGCCAACTCGAGCAGGCCATGGACGCACTGCGGTGCCCGCCCCCGGACTCCCCGGTGAGTCACCTTTCCGGTGGTGAGCGACGCCGGGTCGCCTTGTGCAAGTTGCTCCTGCAGAAGCCGGACCTGTTGCTCCTCGACGAGCCCACCAACCACCTCGACGCCGAGTCGGTGCTCTGGCTCGAGCAGCACCTGGCCTCCTACCCGGGCGCCGTCATCGCGGTCACCCACGACCGCTACTTCCTCGATCACGTCGCCGAGTGGATCGCCGAGGTCGACCGGGGACGGCTCTATCCCTACGAGGGCAACTACTCCACCTACTTGGAGAAGAAGTCCGAGCGGCTCACCGTGCAGGGCAAGAAGGACCAGAAGCTGCAGAAGCGCCTCAAGGAAGAGCTCGAGTGGGTGCGCAGCAGTGCGAAGGGCCGTCAGACCAAGAGCAAGTCCCGACTGGCTCGCTACGAGGAGATGGCCGCAGAGGCCGAGCGCACCCGCAAACTCGACTTCGACGAGATCACGATCCCGCCGGGCCCGCGTCTCGGATCGACCGTCATCGAGGTCAAGTCGCTCCGCAAGGGTTTCGGGGAGCGGATCCTGATCGACAACCTGTCCTTCACGCTCCCGCGCAACGGCATCGTCGGGGTGATCGGCCCCAACGGTGTCGGCAAGACCACCCTGTTCAAGACCATCGTGGGTTTCGAGGAGCCGGACTCCGGTGAAGTCAAGGTCGGGGACACCGTCAAGATCTCCTACGTCGACCAGGGCCGTGAGGGACTGGATCCCAAGAAGAACCTCTGGGAGATCGTCTCCGACGGGCTCGACTACATCAAGGTCGGCAACGTGGAGATCCCGTCGCGGGCCTACGTCTCGCAGTTCGGCTTCAAGGGACCGGATCAGCAGAAGCCGGCCGGGGTGCTCTCGGGCGGTGAGCGCAACCGGCTCAACCTCGCGCTCACCCTCAAGCAGGGCGGCAACCTGCTCCTGCTCGATGAGCCGACCAACGACCTCGACGTCGAGACCCTCGGGTCACTCGAGAACGCGCTCCTGGAGTTCCCGGGCTGCGCCGTCGTCATCTCGCACGACCGGTGGTTCCTCGATCGTGTCGCGACCCACATCCTCGCCTATGAGGGCACCGAAGAGGACCCGGCGAACTGGTACTGGTTCGAGGGCAACTTCGAGTCCTACGAGGCCAACAAGGTCGAGCGGCTCGGCCCCGATGCCGCGCGTCCCCACCGGGTCACCTATCGGAAGCTGACCCGCGACTGAGCGCGGGTTCCTACCGGGTGCACGGCACCGGCAGCAGAACAGCCGAGCACGACGCCCGACGCAACGGCCTCGTCATCGGTGGTGGTGTCGAGCTCGGACGAGCGTGTCGAACATGCAGGCAGCTAGCCGGAGCAGGTGCCTGTTGAGCACTGCCCGCCGCAGACCCGTCGTGCAGAGAGGCCAGGAACGCTAGAACAGGGGTCACGGCTTGCGGCAGTCGACCAGCACGACCGGGCGCGATTGCAGCCCGTCGACCTCCTCGTCTACCGTCGCGAACCGGACTTCGGGAATGGTGGTGCCAGCCGGGGCGTCGAGACACTCAGGCCATCCCCCTTGGTGAGGGGCGCCGACCGCATCGATCCAGGCGACACTGTGGTCAATGCCGTAGACCCAGCTGGGCGTTTCGAATGACGCCTTGTCCTGCCCGACGTGTGCGACACCGTCGCGCCATTCGCTGGCATCGCCGTGGGACCCGATCAGGTACCCCGCACTCGTGATGCCCAGGGCCACGAGGACCACTCCACCAACGCCGCCCACGCGCTTCGGCAACGATGTCCGCCACTGACGCAAGAATGTCCCTGACATTGCTGCCTCCCAGCTCTGGGGCGCCCCCGACTCCGGCGGTGACCAAATGCTACTGCCGCTGATGTCTGATCGTCTGCTACGACCGGCGCGATGAGGCAGTCACGAGGTGGTGCCGCGATGGTCAGGGACGTGGTGAACGCAGGTCCGCGCAGTTGGTCTCGCTCCCAGTCGTGCCGCATCGATCGATCGATGGCAAACCTCGCAGACCCCGTACGTTCCGGCCGCCACGCGTTCGATCGCAGCGTCGATCTCCCGCACGTGATCCCACGCCTGACTGGCCATCGCCGACAGTTGGGCGCGCTCGTATGCGATCGTCTGGCCCTCCGGGTCGTGTTCGTCATCGGCATTGGAGTCCCGCGATGCCGCGATGAGGGCGGCCAGGTCATCGTCCAACTGCGCGGCGCGGGCACGGAGGGCAGCACGGTCCTCGTCGAGCCGTGCAACCGCGCCGACGAGACCGGACAGCCGATCAGGGCTGGGAGTTGTTGACGCCATGATGTGCCATCTAACCGTGCCGGTCGGCGAGGCGGGTCTCACTGACGCCGTAGTGATGGCCTTGCCACCCGCCAGAGTCTTTGCTGACATCAGCGTTGGCTAGATTGTCTTGATGCTCCGCATCCGCTACCGACGCTTCCCTCGCAAGCCGGCCTCCGGGGGGTGCTGATGGCGCGCGCCGCCTTCTGGCTCAGCGTGCTGACCGGCCTGGTCGTGACGGTGGTCGCCTGGTTCGTCCTGCCTGACCGGGTGCCCATGCACTTCAGTGGCTCCGGACAGGTTGACCAGTGGGGGACACGGACCGAGGCCGTCGTCACGATGGGGGCGATCCTCGGCGGGCTCGCGCTGCTGTTCTGGGTGCTGATCATCGTGATCCCCCGGATCCCCGAGTCGCTGCTGAACCTCCCGGCCCCGGACAAGGAATGGTGGCTGGCCACCCCCGGGCGGCATGCAGAGCTCAACCGTCGGGTTGTCGGTGATCTGCACACTCTCGGCGCCGCGACCCTGCTTCTGGTCATCGTGGACGGGGTGATCACCATGTCGCAGGCGCACCGGCCGCACCCGGCCCTCGGGCCGTGGTTCTGGGTCATCATCGCCGTCTACCTCGTCGGCCTGCTGGGCTACACCGCTTACATGATCACCGTGCGCTACCGGGCTCCGCGACACGTCTGAGCTGTTGGCCGTCCGAGATGAGGCTGAGGATGCCCACGGCATGATGGGCCCTATGCGTCGACGTGTGCCACTGCTCAACCTCAGCCCGCGGGAGCAGCTCCGGGCCGGGCGGATGCCGCGCCGGCTCGTGCAACTCCTGGTCGGGCTCATCCTCTATGGGCTGTCCATGGCGATGATGATCCGCTCGACCCTCGGGCTCAACCCGTGGGATGTGTTCCACGCCGGTATCGCCGGACGGGTGTCGCTCAGTTTCGGGCAGGTGACGATCGTCGTCGGGGCCCTCGTGCTCCTGCTCTGGTGGCCGCTGCGGCAGTGGCCCGGGCTCGGGACGATCGCCAATGTCGTGATCATCGGGCTCGCGGCAGATGCCGGCCTCGCCCTGCTCGGATCGCCCGATGCCCTGGGGGCGCGCCTGGCACTCCTCGTGGCCGGCATCGTCCTCAACGGGATCGCCGGGGGTCTCTACATCGGGAGCCAGCTCGGACCCGGACCACGAGATGGGCTGATGACCGGCTTCGCCTTCCGCACCGGGGTCAGCATCCGTCTCGTCCGCACCCTCATCGAGGTTGCCGTGCTCGGGGTGGGGTGGCTCCTCGGCGGTCCGGTCGGACTCGGCACGGTGCTCTACGCCACCTTCATCGGGCCCCTCGTGCAATACTTCCTACCGATCCTGACCGTGGCCGTCCGTGAACCGGTGCGCGGATCGGGTCCGGTCACCCTCTCGACACCGAACTAGATCGTCCACCAAGATCGGAGGATGCGACTCGGTCTGCAGGTCTCCCACTTCAGCTGGCCGGATGCGCCGGCCTCGATCGGTCCGACCTTCGCCCGCATCGCGCGTGATGCCGAGGCTGCAGGGATGACCAGCCTGTGGGTGATGGACCACTTCTTCCAGATCAAACCAGCCGGTCCACCTGAGGACGAGATGCTCGAGGGCTACACGGCGCTGGCCTTCGCCGCGGGTCAGACCTCGACGATCGACCTCGGCACGTTGGTCACCGGGGTCACCTACCGCCACCCGGGGATCCTCGCGAAGATCGTCACGACGCTCGATGTCGTGTCGGGCGGTCGGGCCTGGCTCGGGATCGGCGCGGGATGGAACGAGGAGGAGCACCGAGCTCTCGGAGTGGCGTTCCCACCGGTCAAGGAGCGGTTCGAGCGGCTCGAGGAGACGCTGCAGATCTGCCTGCAGATGTGGTCCGGGGACGAGACGCCCTTCCACGGAAAGCACTACGCGCTCGATCGGCCGCTCAACAGCCCGCAGGCCATCCGATCACCACACCCGCCGATCCTCGTCGGCGGCATGGGGGAGAAGAAGACCCTGCGACTCGTGGCACAGTACGCGGACGCCTGCAACCTGTTTGACGTCGGTCCCAGCAAGGTGCGCGCCAAGCTGGAGGTATTGCGGTCCCACTGCGCCGACGTGGGCCGCCCCTACGCAGAGATCACCCCCACGGTCTTGAGTCGGATCGCCCTGTCGGACTCCGGAGCGGTGGCCCCGTCTGGAGAGAAGACCATGACGGTGGCGGCCGCCGTTGACAAACTCGGCGCCCTGGCCGAGGCCGGCATCGAGGACGCGATCCTGGGCATGGCCAACCAGAGGGACCCGGCGGCGTATCCACTGGTTGCCGACCTCGTGCGTCAGGTGGAGGGTCTCACCGCGGGTTGAGTGGGCCGAGCGGCCAGGAGTCGAGCACCCGGCACGTGTTGTTGCCCCACCAGGTGAGGTCGAGCCGGGTCGCCCGGCACCGAGCCGGGACCAAGGGCCCCAGGAGCTGCCGGGTGGAGGGCACCGAGACTGCGGGCGAGAGGGCGTCGAGCGTGAGGTGCGGGCGGACGTTCGGGAACTGAGCGGCATACGGCGGGCAGGTCGGGAACGCCGCGACGAGGGCAGCCGTGAGCTGGCGGAGGGGCTCCTCCGGTTGTGGGACGAGGTGGATGATCCCGTTGGGGAAGGTGTCGATCTCCTCGAGGGTGAAGTCGAACTCCATTGTGGCAGAGGCGATCTGGGCGATGACGGAACAAGCCGCCGCGTCGATGAGACGGGGCTCCAGGAACGGTCCCAAGGCAGTGATGTGGGCATGCACGAAGCGGGGGTCTGCCGAGACGAAGTCGGGGTCGTAGTGCTGATGTCGCGCCAGGACGAAGGGTTCGAGCTCGGGGACCGGGATCTGCAGGACGGTGTGCCCGCGGCTCACTGCCGCACGCCCACCAGCCGGAGGGCGAGCCCGGCGTTGGTCGTCCCGATCTCGTCGGGAGTGCGCCGGATCGTGGGGGAGTACCAGCGTGAGACGTCCACCACGATGGACAGCAGGGCGAGCGCCGTGTGGCCGACGTCGTCGATGGCGAACTCGCCGGTGGCGACTCCTGCCTCGAGGGTGGCGCGCACGATCGCGTCGAGTTCCTTGCGCAGGGCGAGCACCTCGGCGTGGTGTGGGGCCGTCAGGTGGTGGTGCTCGTACTGCACGACCCGGGCGACCTGGTACTGCTCCACGTGCCACTCGGTGAAGCGATGCATGATGGCCCACAGCTGGTCGGTCGGGGAGGCCCCGGCCTGGTTGACCGCGGAGCGGAGCAGTGCCACCGCGCTCTCATGGCCCGCCCGGCTGAGGTTGAACAGGAGCTCCTCCTTGGAGCCGAAGTGCACGTAGACCCCGGCGGGGCTCAGGCCGGCCCGCGAGGCGATGTCCCGGGTCGTCGTGGCGTGGAATCCCCGGTCGGCGAAGGCGGCCGCGGCGGCTTGCAGGAGTCGCTCGGCCGTTGACGGGTCGTGGCCTGACTCCGGGAGGTCGCCGGCCGGTCTGGGCGGGGAACTGCGGGTGGACTGCGTCACATTGACAGCATGACGTAGGGACGGGACACTAAGCAAGCGCTTAGTAACCCCTTTTCTGGAGGTCAATGTCATGCCCCGCCACATCTACGACGAGGACCACGAGGCGTTGCGCGCCTCGGCCCGGGAGTTCGTCGAACGGACCCTGAAGCCCCGCGCCGAGCAGATGATCGAGGTCAAGTCGATCGAGCGCGACCTGTGGAAGGAGGCCGGCAAGCAGGGCTTCTTCGGCTTCGACATCCCCGAGGAGTACGGCGGCGCCGGCGTGCAGGACTACCGTTTCAACGCCGTGCTGTGCGAGGAGTGGGCCGGCTTCAGCGCGGCCATCAGCTCCTGCTTCGGGATCCATGCCGACGTCTGCCCGCCCTACATCGTCGACCTCGGCACCGAGGAGCAGAAGCAGCGGTGGCTGCCCGGCATCGCCAGCGGCGACCTGATCATCGCCATCGGCATGACCGAGCCGTCGGGCGGGTCAGACCTCGCAGCCCTCAAGACGACCGCCGTCCGCGACGGTGACGGGTGGGTCCTCAACGGGTCCAAGACCTTCATCACCAACGGCTACCAGGCCGACCTGGTCATCGTCGCCGCCCGGACCGACGCGTCCAAGGGCGCCAAGGGCATCACGCTCTTCATGGTGGAGCGCGACATGGAGGGCTTCGCCAACGGGCGCAAGCTCGACAAGGTCGGCATGCCCGAGTCGGACACGGCCGAGCTCTTCTTCGACGACGTCCGGGTGCCCGATGAGAACCGTCTCGGCCCCGAGGGGTTGGGCTTCATCTCGATGATGCAGCGGCTCCCGCAGGAGCGGGTCGGCTCGGCGGTCAACAACGTGGCTCACGCCAAGGCCGTCCTCGAGGAGACCATCCAGTACGCCAAGGACCGCAAGGCCTTCGGCCAGTCCATCGGCGCCTTCCAGTACAACAAGTTCCTGCTCGCCGAGCTCGTCACCAAGATCGAGGTGGCGCAGGCCTACGTCGACGACTGCGTCATCGCGCACATGAGGGGCAGCCTCACGGCCGTCGACGCGGCCAAGGCCAAGTGGTGGAGCGCGCAGGTCCAGAACGAGGTCCTCGACTCCTGCCTGCAACTGCACGGCGGCTACGGCTACATGAATGAGTACCGCGTGGCGCGAGCGTGGAAGGATGCCCGGGTGACCAAGATCTGGGCCGGCTCCAACGAGATCATGAAGGAACTCATCGGACGGGACCTGGGCCTGTGAGTGCCGGACGCCACGAGGGCGCGGTCGCGATCATCACCGGTGCCAGCCGGGGCATCGGCCTCGGCATCGCCGAGCGGTTGGTGGCCGAGGGCGCCAAGGTCGTCATCACCGCCCGCAAGCCCGAGGCCCTGGCCGCAGCCGTCGAGCAGCTGGGCGGGTCGGACCACGCCCTGGGGATCCCCGGGAACGCAGCCGATGAGAGCCATCAGGATGAGGTCATCGCGGCGGCACGCGCCACCTTCGGTGGGCTGCACCTGCTCGTCAACAACACCGGGATCAACCCGGTCTACGGCCCGATGCTCGATGCGAGCGCAGACGTGGCCCGCAAGGTGCTCGACGTCAACGTCGTTGCGGCCTTCTCGTGGATCCAGAAGGCCGTCGCGGCCGGACTCGGCGACCAGACGCACCCGGGAGCGGTGGTCAACCTGGCCTCGGTCGCGGGCCAGAGCGCCTCGGGGGTCATCGGCTGGTACGGCGTCTCCAAGGCGGCGCTGATCCACCTGACGACCGAACTCGGTCACGAGCTGGGCCCGGAGGTGCGGGTCAACGCGGTGGCGCCCGCCGTGGTCAAGACGCAGTTTGCCCAGGCCCTCTACGTGGGTCGCGAGGAGAAGGTGGCCAAGGCCTACCCGATGAAGCGACTCGGGACCCCCGAGGACATCGCGGGCGCGGTCAGCTTCCTGCTCAGCGACGACGCCTCGTGGATCACGGGGCAGACCCTCACCGTCGATGGCGGTGCTGGCCGGCCAGGGGCCGCTCCGTCACGGGAGCCGGCCTCGCCCTCCGCAGTTTCAGCGGTGAACCGTGCTGTGCACCAGCGGAGGGCGGGTCCCCTCGCGGTGCCTCAATGTGACGGGCTGCCCCCGACAGGCAAGAATGGGGAAGCCGCGGCCACTGTCGTCCGGAGGTCGGCTCGCTACTGCGTGCCTTCACGGCGTGCTGCCGTGTCCGACGACGAGAGAAGTTTCATGGAGATCTGGCCTGGAAATGCCTACCCGCTGGGCGCCACCTATGACGGGACGGGGGTCAACTTCGCGGTGTTCTCGGAGGTGGCCGACCGCGTCGAGTTGTGTCTCATCGATGACGACCTGAACGAGACCCGGCTCGACCTTCCAGAGGTCGATGGCTTCGTCTGGCACGGCTACGTGCCCACCGTGCAGCCGGGCCAACGCTATGGCTTCCGGGTCCACGGGCCCTATGCGCCCGATCAGGGGCACCGCTGCAACCCGGCGAAGATCCTCCTCGATCCCTACGCCAAGGCGATCGAGGGGCAGGTCGACAACAGCCAGGCCAACTTCTCCTACACGTTCGGAGACCCGGAGGCTGTCTCGACCACGGAGATCAACATCGATGACAATCTGGGGCACACGATGCTCTCGGTCGTCATCAACCCGTTCTTCGACTGGGGCGATGACCGGCCTCCCCGGCACGAGTACCACGACTCGGTCATCTACGAGGCGCACGTCAAGGGACTCACCGAACTCAATCCGGAGATCCCGGAGGAGATCAGGGGCACCTATGCGGCCATCGCCCACCCCGCGACGATCAGCCATCTGACGGACCTCGGAATCACGGCGATCGAGCTGATGCCCGTCCACCAGTTCGTTCAGGACTCCCACCTGATCGACCGGGGGCTGTCGAACTACTGGGGCTACAACACCATCGGGTTCCTGGCCCCGCACAACGGCTACTCAGGCGGCGGACAACTCGGCCAGCAGGTCCTCGAGTTCAAGGGCATGGTCAAGGCGTTGCACGAGGCGGGGATCGAGGTCATCCTCGACGTCGTCTACAACCACACGGCAGAAGGCAACCACCTCGGCCCGACGCTCGCCTTCCGTGGCATCGACAACAACTCCTACTACCGGCTGGTCAGCGATGACCTCTCGCACTACTACGACACCACCGGCACCGGGAACTCCCTGCTCATGCGCAGCCCGCACGTGCTGCAGCTCATCATGGACTCGCTGCGCTACTGGGTCACCGAGATGCACGTCGACGGATTCCGCTTCGACCTCGCAGCCACCTTGGCGCGCCAGTTCCACGAGGTCGACAAGCTGTCGGTCTTCTTCGAGCTGATCCAGCAGGACCCCATCGTCAGTCAGGTCAAGCTCATCGCCGAGCCGTGGGACGTGGGGCAGGGCGGTTACCAGGTCGGCAACTTCCCGCCGCTGTGGACCGAGTGGAACGGGCAGTACCGCGACACGGTCCGCGACTTCTGGAGGGGCAGCGGTGGCGCGTTGGCCGAGTTCGCCTCGCGCTTCTCAGGATCCAGCGACCTCTACGAGGACTCCGGCCGCAAGCCGATCGCCTCGATCAACTTCGTCGTCGCCCATGACGGCTTCACACTGCGCGACCTCGTCTCCTACAACGACAAGCACAACGCGGCCAACGGTGAGGGCGGTGACGACGGAGAGAGCCACAACCGCTCCTGGAACTGCGGGACCGAGGGGCCAACGCAAGATCCCGTGATCCTCGATCTCCGGGCCCGGCAGGAGCGCAACTTCCTGGCCACTTTGCTCTTGTCCCAGGGGGTCCCCATGATCGCCCACGGTGACGAGATGGGCCGGTCGCAAGCCGGCAACAACAACACCTACTGCCAGGACAACGACCTCTCCTGGGTCAACTGGGACCTCAGTGAAGATGACGAGCAGTTGCTCCAGTTCACCCGGGCGCTCGTCAAGTTGCGCAAGGAGCACCCGGTGTTCCGCCGGCGTCGCTTCTTCGCGGGCAGCGCCGAGCACGGCGGCGAGAGTGAGCTCGGTGACATCGCGTGGCTCAAGCCCAGCGGCGAGCACATGGACGACGAGGCGTGGTCCAACGGCCTCGCCAAGTCAGTCATGGTCTTCCTCAACGGTGACGCGATCCTCGAGCCGGACAAGCGGGGACAACGGATCGTGGGGGACTCGTTCCTGATGATGTTCAACGCCCACTCGGAGCCGATCACGTTCCGGTTGCCGGGTGAGGAGTACGGGACCGGCTGGATTCCCGAGATCAACACGGCGCTCAACGCCGTCGATCAGTCGCTCCTGGAGCCCGAGTGGGAGATCCAGGTGCAGGCGCGCTCGATCGTGGTGCTTCGCAGCCCACGTGAGGCGCTGTCGAAGGTGACCGGGGTGGGAGAAGGAGCCCAGGCATGAGCTCCGACCGCCGCATCCCCACCTCGACCTATCGGCTCCAGCTCGAGCCGGGCTTCACCTTCGACGACGCCGCCGCCCAGGTGGCCCGGATCGCAGACCTCGGGGTGTCCCACCTCTATCTCTCGCCGATCCTGCAGTCCGTGCCCGGCTCGACGCACGGCTACGACGTCATCGACCACACGCGCCTGGCCGAGCACCTCGGTGGCCAACCGGGGTTCGATCGTCTCGTGGCGGCGGCCCACGACGCGGGGCTGGGGATCATCGTGGACGTCGTGCCCAATCACATGGCGACCCCGACGCCGCTCTGGCTCAACGCGCCGCTGTGGTCGGTGCTGCGGCTGGGCCGCGACTCGCCCTACGCTCACTGGTTCGACATCGACTGGGCTGCTCAGGGCGGCCGGGTCCTGCTGCCGGTGCTCGGATCCTCCCTCCAGGACGTCCTCGCCGCAGGCGAACTCGCGCATGACCGCGTGGAGGGGCAGGACGTCTTGCGCTACTACGACCACGTCTTCCCCGTGGCCCCGGGCACCCACACCGTCGGTATGCCGCTGAGCGAGGTCCTCGCGACCCAGCACTACCGCTTGGCGTCCTGGCGCAGCGGTGGGACCGATCTGAACTACCGCCGCTTCTTCGACGTCACCTCACTCATCGCGGTCCGGGTCGAGGACCCCGACGTCTTCGACGCGACCCATGCCCTGCTCGTGGACCACCTCCGTTCTGGGGCGATCGACGGGCTGCGGATCGATCACCCAGATGGGCTGGCTGACCCGGAGGGCTATCTCGCGCGCCTCTCTGCAGCGACTGACGGGTGCTGGGTCGTGGTGGAGAAGATCCTCGAGGGTCATGAGCAACTCCCTGCGACGTGGGCGTGTGCCGGGACGACCGGCTATGACGCGCTACTGCGGGTCGGCGGCCTCTTCGTCGCCCCGGATGGTGCTGAGCCGTTGACCGCCCTGTCTGACGATGTCGTGGGGGAGCACCAGGACCTGGACGAGATGATCCGCGAGGCAAAGAGGTTCGTCGTCGATCAGGTGCAGGCAGCTGAGGTCAATCGGTTGCTGAGACTGATCGGGCGGGCCCTGCCCGCTCTGGATCAGGCCGTCGCCCGGCGGGGGCTGACCGCGCTGCTGGTGGCGATGGACCGCTATCGGATCTATGTCCGTCCGGGCGAGCTCGAGCCCCTGCGCCGGGCCGAACTCGACGCGGTCGCGGGGATAGCCCGCGAGCGCGACCCCGAGCTCGCTCCGGCCGTGATCGAGGCGCTGGTCGACCTGGCTGCGGGAGAGCCGGTCAGCGCCGACCCGGAGGCGCAGGCAGACTTCATCGTCCGCTTCCAGCAGACCTGCGGCCCGGTGATGGCCAAGGGGATCGAGGACACGACCTTCTATCGCTACGTGCGGCTCACCGGTCTCAACGAGGTCGGTGGAGACCCCGGGACCGTGGGCGTCTCCACCGCGGAGTTCCACCGCTACGCAACCCTGCTCGTGGACACGTGGCCGGGCACGATGACGACACTGTCGACCCACGACACCAAGCGCTCGGAGGACGTCCGAGCCCGGCTGGCAGTGCTCTCCGAGCGGCCCGCCGCCTGGGCGACCTGGCTGCGCCGGGCGCAGGAACTAGCCGGAAGGCACCGGTCCGGACGGGTTGACGCCCCGACCGAGTACCTGCTCTGGCAGACCCTCGTCGGTGCTTGGCCGCTTGACGTTGACCGGCTCGGTGGCTATGCCACCAAGGCGATCCGGGAAGCAAAACTGCACACGACGTGGACTGAGCCGGACGAGGACTACGAGCGCGCGATCGCCCGTCTGGTCGAGGGACTCGTCACCGACCCAGCCATCACCTCGCACGTCGATGACTGGCTCGCGACCACCGCCGCCGCCACCCGGGTCACCATCCTCGGGCAGAAGCTGATCCAGCTGACCATGCCCGGCATCCCGGACGTCTATCAGGGCAGTGAGTTGGTCGATCTCTCGCTCGTCGACCCCGACAACCGACGCCCGATTGACCATGCACTACGCCGGGACCGGCTCGCTCACCTGGATGCTGCCGGGCGGCCCGCAGACCTGTCGGACGAGAAACTCCTCGTCACCGCTGCTGCACTGCGCCTGCGCCGAGAGCGCCCGCACGTGTTCGTCGGGCCCACGGCGGCCTACTCCGCCCTGGCCACCGACTCGCACCGGTTGATCTGCTTTGCGCGGGGGCCTGCTGGCCGCCCGGAAGTGGTCGTGCTCGCCGCCAGGCTGACCGGGTCGTTGCCCGCGGCGCAGAGCTGGGGCGACGCGAGCCTCGAGTTGCCTGCGGGCCGTTGGCGGGATCGTCTCGGGGGCAGGGAGGTCGGGGGTGGCACGCAAGCACTGGACGACGTGCTGCCGATGGACAGCCTGCCGGTCGCCTTGTACGAACGCATCGAGGACCCGATCGATCAGGAAGGTAGTCCGTGACCGCGAGAGACTTTCAGGTCTGGGCGCCGAAGGCGTCGACCGTGGACCTGGTCATCGACGGGTCGTCCGTGGCGATGCAGTCGGGGGCCGGTGGCTGGTGGTCCACGCCCCGACCCACGGGAACCGGGGAGCTCGACTACGCCTTCCGGATCGACGGGTCCGACCCCAGACCGGACCCGCGTAGCGCGTGGCAACCGCGGGGGGTCACTGGGCCCAGCCGGACCTACGACCCGACCGCCTTCGCGTGGACCGATGCCGGGTGGACCGGACCTCGGGACGGCGCGGGGGTGCCGGGCGGGGTCGTCTACGAGTTGCATCTGGGCACCTTCACCCCGGAGGGGACCTGTGATGCTGCGATCCGGCACCTGGGCCACCTCGTGGACCTCGGCGTGGACACCGTCGAGGTGATGCCGGTCGCGGCGTTCGGCGGGACCCACGGGTGGGGCTACGACGGGGTGGCGCCCTATGCGGTCCAGGACGCGTATGGCGGCCCAGAGGCCTTTCAACGCTTCGTCGACGCCTGCCACGCGCTGGGCCTCGGAGTGTGCCTCGATGTCGTCTACAACCACCTCGGCCCCACCGGCAACTTCCTGCCGGAGTTCGGACCCTACTTCTCCGAGACGCACCACACCCCCTGGGGCTCCGCCATCAACCTTGACGGGGACGGGTGCCACGAGGTGCGTCGGTGGATCATCGACAATGCTGTCCGGTGGTTCCGGGACTTCCATCTCGACGCCTTGCGCCTCGATGCAGTGCACGAGTTGCGCGACGGCTCGGAGCGCCACCTGCTCGCCGAGTTGTCGGACGAGGTCGCTGCCCTCGCGCTGGAACTGGAGCGGCCCCTGGACCTCATCGCCGAGAGCGACCTCAACGACCCGATGACGGTCACCCCGACCGGGGACGGTGGGCTGGGCATGAGTGCCCAGTGGGCCGACGACGTCCACCACGCGTTGCACGTGAGTCTGACCGGGGAGCGGAGCGGCTACTACGAGGACTTTGGGGGCGGAACCGAGGCCTGGCCAGATGGCGGTCCGCTCTCCGTGCTGGCCAAGACCTTGACCAGCGTCTTCCTCCATGACGGCCGTCCATCGACCTTCCGAGGTCAGCGGTGGGGGGCACCCGTGGACCGGGCCATGCCGGCTCACCGCTTTGTGGCCTATCTGCAAAATCACGACCAGATCGGCAACCGTGCGATCGGGGACCGCATCAGTGAGGCCTCGTCGCCGGGGTTGCAGGCCATCGGCGCGGCCCTCTACCTGCTGTCGCCGTTCACGCCGATGATCTTCATGGGTGAGGAGTGGCGGGCCAGCACCCCCTTCCAGTTCTTCACCTCGTTCGAGGAGGAGTGGCTCGCGCAAGCCGTCCGGGACGGCCGCCGCACTGAGTTCGCCGGGCACGGCTGGAACTTGCAGGAGGTGCCCGACCCGCAGGACCCACGCACCCGTGCGAAGAGCGTGCTCGATTGGTCGGAGCGGGACTCACCCGGTCACGTCGCGATGCTGAACTTCTATCGGGAGTTGATCAAGGCCAGGCGCAGCCATCCCGACCTGGCTGGGGACAACCTGCGCGAGGTCAAGGTCACCTTCGATGACTCTGATCGGTGGTTGATCATGTCAAGAGGGAAGTCACACGTGGTCGCCAACCTCGCGCCACGGGCCAGAGTGATCCGTCTGGACGGCGACGTTGAGCAGGTACTGGTGTCCTGGGGGCGATCTCCGATCGCCAGCGATGCGGGGGTCAGCCTCGACGGTCACGACGTGGCAGTGGTGCGAACCCGCTGACACGTGAGAGTCGCTGACCGAACGTGAGCGATCAGTTCGTGCCGCTGCCCCGGTGAGCGAGCTGGCTGGTGTCGAGCGTGCCGTCGATGACTTGTCTGGAGATGCTGAGCAGGGTCTGGTTCGTGTTGCGGGCGAGGGTGCGGAGCGTGCTGAACGCGGTATCCGTGGGCAGGCCGTGGCGTTCGGCGAGCATGCCCTTGGCCTGTTCGATGATGACCCGGCTGTTGAGGGCTCCCTGGAGTTGCTCGGCGAGCAGTTGCTTCTCCTGGAGGGCTCGATCTTGCAGGAGGCTGATGGTGGCGATGTCGGCGATCGCTTGCCCGAGAGCGGGGCCCTGCTCGGTCAAGATGCCGGGTCGGGCGAGGAAGATGCTCATCGCGCCGAGGACTTCGTCGCGCAGCCGCAGGGGGATGGCGTGCACGGAGGTGAACTGGGTGGCGCGGACGGCTTTCCCGAAGATTGGCCAGCGAGCTTCGGCTTCGTCGGGGTCGATGTTCACGACGGCCTGACCTTGGTTGTAGCAATCCACACAGGGTGCTTCGACGTGTTCCAACTCGAAGAGCTCGAGTTTGAGGGCCTCCTGGCTGGTGGAGGCCATGACGTGCAGGGCGGCGCGTTGGTCGGCCAGCATCAGCCCTGCCGCGCCAGCGCTGAGTAGCTCAACGGTGGTCTCAGTTACGGTCTGGAGGAAGTCGACCACGTCGAAGCCTGCCACCAGGGTGTCGGTTCACTTGACGAAGACGTCGAGGAGTCGTTGCTGAGTTATCAGGCCGGGCCGCCTTTCCATGGGCCCTGTGCGTCATCGCGCGGCTGTGGTGGGTGAAGAAGTTTCACGTGGGGGGGCCTTTCGGCAGAGCCGTCGCAATGGGGGGAACGTGCAGGGTGCGGGTGACGAGGTCATGAGCGGTGGCCAGAAGGCTGCGCTGGTCAGCGGCCCGCCAGAAGCCGGGCCAGCGGCCTGGTCCAGTGACGCGCAACTCGGGTTGCAGCACCGGGCGGCCCATCTTGGAGGGGTCGACACAGCCGGGGTCTGAGGCGAACCGAGGTCACTGCACAAGGGAGCCGGTGCGCCTCCGATACCGAAATCAGGTCGTCCGTGTCGTCGGTCACCCCGGCGGCGCCGGCGATGAACGGGTGCCCGGCCCCGCAAGAGCGCCCGAGATGGCCCCCTCATCATCGACGCGCGTGGCGACACTCGCGATGGCATGCTGAGGCCATGGCGTCCAAGTGGTCCATCGCTTCGCAGGACTCGCTGCTGTCCATCGGCAGCAGCGGCTCGGTCCTGTCGATCGGCTCGGTCGGCAGTGCCGGCGCGATCCTGTCGATCGGGTCGGCCGGCTCGATGTTGTCGATCGCCAGCGCCGGAAGCCTCGCGTCGGTGATGTCAGCCGGGTCGTTCGGGTCATTCATGGGGCGCGCCGGGGTGGGAGACGTCCTGGATCAGCGCGGGTCTCCCGTGCCGCGAGGCGACCTCATCGCGCAAGGCGCAGCGATAGGCGTGCTCGTGATCGTGGCCCTGCGTCGCCGCGGGCGTGCGGCTAGGACTCCTTGACGCGGACCATGCCCTCTTGTGCCGTGGTGGCGACGAGGCGACCACCTTGGAACATCTCGCCCAGTCCGAGGCCACGACCGCTCGTGGCTGATGGTGAGCTCTGCGTGTAGAGCACCCAGTCGTCGGCCCGGACCTCCCGGTGGAACCACATCGAGTGGTCGAGGCTCGCGACGCGCAGGCGTGGATCACCCCACGTCAACCCATGCCGCCTCAGGACCGGCTCGAGGAGTGAGTAGTCGCTGGCGTAGGCGAGAACTGCGGCATGCAACAGCGGGTCGTCTGGCAACGTGCCCACGGAACGCATCCAGACGTGCTGCTCCGCGACCTGATCCTCGGCCGGGGTGAGGTAGGTCGTTGGCTCGACCGGCCGGGACTCGATCGGGCGGGCCTCGGCGATGTGCTTGGCCGTCGGGTGATCGAGGGTGCCGAGCAGCTCGCCCAGCGACTGCAGCCCCTCCGGCCCCGGCACCTCGGGCGGTTCGAGTTGATGGTCCAAGCCCCCGGCGTGCTCCTGGAACGAGCAGGTGAAGGACATGATCGGGGCGTTCTTCTGGATCGCATGAACGCGCCGCGTCGAGAACGAGCGGCCGTCGCGCATCTCCTCGACCGCGAAGCGGATCGGCAAGGTGTCGTCGCCGGGGCGCATGAAGTAGCCGTGCAGCGAGTGGATGTGGCGCGGTCCGTCACCGTCCTCGATGCCCTGGACCGTCAGCCCGGCCGCCATGACGCACTGGGCGAGCACCTGGCCGCCGAAAACTCGCCCATGCGGCATCTTCTGGCTTCGGCCTTCGAAGACCCGGGCCGAGGTGGCCCCTATCGAGGAGGCCGCGTCCTCGCCCTGGATCCCGGTCACGGACAGTTTCGCTGTGCCGAGCTCCGTCAGGGTCAGGACGTCGATGAGGTCCGAGAGGGCGTGGGCTCGCGCAGTGTCATCGGTCACGAGACGACCCTAGGGCACCGGAGGCTGGTGCACCCCGCGTGGCCACCGATCGAACATCACGCCTCCAGCGCGAGCGTGAGCGGCAGGACCGCTGGCGCTCCGGCCTCCCGCAGCACGGCGCTGGCGATCGTCAGCGTCCACCGGGAGTCGGCCGCGTCGTCGACGAGCAGCACCGGCCCCGGTATGCCGCCCAGCGCGTCCCGCAGCGACCCGCCGACCTCCAAGCGGCCCCAGACGTTCGCGAGACGGAAGGCGCTGTTGCCCCCGGGATCTCCGATGGGCCCCCCGTCGACCAGGTCGAGGGCGCCGAGGACCGGCAGCCGGCCGAGCTCCCCGATCCCGGCCGCGAGGGAGGCGACGAGGAGCGGCCGCCGCCGGGACGGCATGGCCACGATTGCCACGGGACGACTGGACCATCCCCACGAGGCGAGCACGTCGACCACGGCCCGGAGCACCTCGGGTGGGACCTCTCGGTCCTCGCCGCGCAGCAACTCGCGCAGGCGCACCCCCCAGCCCAGATCGGTGAGCCGAGCCACGGCCCGCCCCTCGTCCATCGCCACCCCTGGTGCGATCTTGCCCTTGAGGGGGACCCCGAGCCGCTCCATGCCGGTCGGCCACTGGGCGCGGGGCGCGATCGTGACCCCGGGCTTGTCGAGCCGGCTCCGGGCCGAGTTGATCGCGGCCTCCGGGATCTCGGCCGGGAACCAGACCCCAGCACAGCGGTCGCAGCGCCCGCAGGCCTGGGCGGTGTCGTCATCGAGGCAGCGCTGGAGGAAGGACATCCGGCACTCGTCGGTGCGCTCGTAGTCGACCATGAGGTGCTGCTCACGCTCGCGGGCCTCGGTGACCCGCTGGTAGCGCTCGACGTCGTAGGTCCACGGCTCCCCGGTCGAGGTCCAGCCACCGGGCACGCGCTGCACCGCGCCGTCGACGTCGAGCACCTTGAGCAGCAACTCGAGCCGGGTGCGCCGCACGTCCACCATCGACTCGAGGGCCACCGTCGAGAGCGGCCGCCTCGCTCCGGCCAAGGCCCGGAGCACCGCGTCCGCGTGCTCCTGCTTGGGCATCGAGGCGGAGGCGAAGTAGCGCCAGATGTCCTTGTCCTCCGGGCCGGGCATGAGAAGCACGTCGGCGCGCTCCGTCGCTCGCCCGGCACGTCCGACCTGTTGGTAGTAGGCCACCGGCGACGACGGCGCCCCCAGGTGCAGCACGAAGCCCAGGTCGGGCTTGTCGAATCCCATGCCCAATGCGGACGTGGCGACCAGGGCCTTGATCGCGTTGTCCCGCAGTGCCTCCTCGAGTCTGATCCGCTCGGCTGGCTCGGTGCGACCGGTGTAGGCCGCCACGTCGTGGCCGGCCTCACGCAGGGCGGCGGCCACGTCCTCGGCGGCCGCGACGGTCAGCGCATAGACGATCCCCGACCCGGTCAGGTCGCGCAGGTGGGCGATCAGCCACGCGAGTCGCTGCTCCGGCGCAGCGAGCGGCAGCACCCCGAGCCGCAGCGAGGCCCGGGCCAGTGGCCCCCGCAGCGTCAGCACGTCACGGCCACCGGCGCCGAGTTGCTCGACGACGTCGGTGACCACGCGGGCGTTGGCGGTTGCGGTCGTGGCCAGGACCGGCGTGCGCTCCGGCAACGTCGTCAGCAGGTCGCGGATCCGCCGGTAGTCGGGCCGGAAGTCGTGTCCCCAGTCACTGATGCAGTGTGCCTCGTCGACCACGAGCAGCCCGCACGACTGCGCCAGGGTCGGCAGTTGCTCGTCGCGGAATCGCGGGTTGTTGAGCCGCTCCGGGCTGACGAGCAGCACGTCGACCTCCCCGCGGGCGAGGGCGCCGGACACGGCTCCCCACTCGTCGGCGTTGGTCGAGTTGAGCGTGACGGCGCGGATACCCGCGCGCTGCGCCGCGGCGATCTGGTCGCGCATCAGCGCGAGCAGGGGACTGACGATGACGGTGGGCCCGGCACCCTCGGCCCGGCGAAGGGCGGTCGCGACGAAGTACACGGCCGACTTCCCCCAGCCGGTGCGCTGCACGACGAGCACGCGGCGCCGAGCCTCGACGAGCGCCTCGATCGCTTCGTACTGGCCGTCGCGGAAGTCGACGTCGTCGCGCCCGACCAGCCGGCGCAGGGCGAGCGTGGCCTGCTGCCGGAGGTCGAGACCGGGTGGGGCAAGGGGTGTGCTCGGCATGGGACCAACCTACGGGGCGCCACTGACCGTGCACCCCGCCCCGGACCTGGTCTGTGGACGGGCGTGGACGGGGTGGGGGGATGTGGACGAGGGCTGCGATCATGGCTGCATGAGTGCCTCGGACTCCACGCCACTACCGACCTCCCTGCCGTATGCCGCTGACGTGCCGCTGCGCTGGTCGGACATGGACGCGTACGGGCACATCAACAACGTGCAGTTCCTGCGGCTGCTCGAGGACGCCCGCGTGATCGGCTTCCGCGACTGGTTCGGTCAGGACCGCTCGCTCATCGATGAGGGGGTCCTGGTCTCGCGGCACGAGATCGAGTACCGTCGACCGCTCAGCTTCCGACCCGAGCCGGTGCGGGTCGCGATGTGGGTCTCGCGAATCGGTGGGGCCGGCTTCGACGTGGCCTACGTCGTCACCGACCCCGTCGGCTACGGGGACGAGGTCTACGCCGTCGCGGAGACCGAACTGGCGCTCTACGACTTCACGAGCGCCGCGCCGCGCCGGATCAGACCGGACGAGCGCAGCATCCTCACGGATCTCGTCGGCGAGCCGGCGCCGTTCCGTCGGAGGCGTCGATGAGCGAGACGACGCCCGGGATCGTGTTCGAGGGACCCCACGGGCTGGCTGACTTCGCGACCTTCATCGGCCGGGCCCGCCGGGCCCAACCAGAGGGGGCGGTGCGACTTCAGCGCATCGGCCGCCTGCTCGTGGCCACCGTTGCGGTCCTCGAGGGCTCCGGCCTCCTGGGCCACGGGACCGTGCTCGGCATGCGGATCGTGCCGGTGACCGAGTCGGATCCGCTCGATGTCGTGGTGCCGTTCGCCGCCGTGGCCGACCGGCTGGCGCGTCCTGGCGTCACTACCCTGAGCGTGCCGCCGGTGACCGTCCAGGCCTCGTGGGCGGCGCTGTCACCCCCGCGCACCGGCTGGGAACCGGTGGGCTCCATCGCGGGCGAGGACGTGGATCGCATTGCCACGCAAGGGATCGCCGATGTCGCAGCCGGAACGCCGGCGGGTGGTGCCGGTGCGCCCGCCGTCCACGAGTTGCGTCAGGGGGTCTGGGGGGCGATGAGTGACACGGCGCCGCCCTTCGTGGCCGGGCTGGCCTTCGGTGCGCACCTGCTCGGTTTCGCCGGGGTCGAGGTGCCAGCCACGCTGGCGGCCAACGGCCGGTGGTCCCGACTGTCCACCTCACGGGGTCACGTGCTCGCGCGCTGAACCCGCCTGCGACGCAGGGCCTGCCCGTGACGCAAGGCTTGCCCGTGTACGGCGATCCGGATCAACTGGTCCCGGTCCAGGTCCCGCGCTCGAGCAGGACTGCCTTCAAGACGTCGATCTGGTCACTGACGAGACCGTCCACCCCGAGGTCGAGCAGGCGGTGCATCTCCTCGGCATCATCGATGGTCCAGACGTGCACCTGCTTGCGGTGCCGGTGTGCGATCTCGATGAGTTTGCGGGTCACCAGGGTGACGTGGTGCCCGCGGACCAACGCACTGGTGGGGATCTGGAACACGTCAGCGGGAGTGTGCAGCACCCGCGAGAGGATTCCCGGTCCGAGGGCCATGAGAGCGGTGCCGATCTGGCCCGCGGCTGTCGCGACCCGGCCGCGGGCCAGGTGCCGGAACTCGCTGATGCTGCGCTGGGAGAACGAGCCGACGCACAGCGTCTCGTGCAGGCCGTGCGCTTCGATCAGGTTCCACAGGGGTCGGGCGGTGCCCGGAGCTTTGAGATCGATGTTGAGGTGGATGCCGGGCAGCGCCCATCCGGTCGGTGACCCGGTCGAGGCGGTCGTCGTGGAAGGCGATGAGGCGGCCGTCCTTGGTCAGGTGCACGTCGGTCTCGACGTGGGTGTAGCCGAGAGCGACGGCGTTGCGGAAGGCGGTCAGCGTGTTCTCGAGCCCCACGTTGGGCTCGTACAACGAGCCACCCCGATGGGCGAGCGCGATCGGGGTGGAGCGCAGGTAGGGCCGTGGCGTTGCCATGCTGCCGAGGGTATCCGGCGGCCCGGGGGAGAGCCGTCCGCCCGAGGGGGTGGGGCGGGATCGGCCCCGGTCGACGCAGTCGCTGATGCAGGCCTCGGGATCGTCGGGAGTGACCGGAGCGGGGGCGGATCGGTGCTTGACGGCGCGCGAGGGCGTGATCGTGATCGTGCCCGGCTCGGAACCGGGCACGGCCTGACCGTCGCTGATCAGGGAGTAGTCCCCGGCACTGCGTGGTGGCCACACCAGGGTCACCTGTGATCGGGCGGTGGCATTCGTGACTGATCGTCGGCCCAGGTCGGACACGGTCACCGCCGCATCCTCGACGACGGCGTGGACAGCCACGACGTGGGCGCTGGCATCGTCGCTGATGGTCACGAGGTAGGCGAAGTCGTGCTCGGTGGCGGCCTTCCCGAGCTCGGTGAGTGCAATGGGGATGCTCATGCGACCCACGGTAGCCCGACGCCCCGGCCGGGTCGATGCCTTCGCCGATCAGGGGTGCGAGGGCATCAACTCCGGCAACCGGGTCGGTGCC
>CAJDUR010000004.1_pt1 | contig 43552 bp, 41 predicted proteins | sample 7391191 | NCBI WGS metagenome assembly CAJDUR01 (sample SAMEA7055688, study PRJEB34461) | soil metagenome | biome: terrestrial ecosystem; feature: Peninsula; material: soil | place: Antarctica | collected 2016 | reverse complement strand
GGTGCCGAGACGGGCGTCGGGCGGTCCTGGGTCGCCTCGGGGGTGGGAGCCTCGGGGATGGAAACCTCGGCGCTCGCTGGTTCGATGCGCGTTGCCTCGGGATCGTCTTCGGGGTGCAGGTGCGCGGCCGGCGGTGGGCCGACCTGCGCCGGAGTCAGGGCCAGCTGCTCGAGGGGGAGGGCATCCTCGGGAGCATGAGCCAGTCCGGGCGCCTCGCTCGCCTTCGGCCTGCGGCGACGCCCCCGGTGCGCACTGCGCTCGCGCATGGCGGCCATGAGGTCGACCGTCTCGTCGGACCGGCGGCGTCGTGGAGCGCCCACGCCGCCCTCGGCCTCCACGTCGTAGACGCGGCTCGGCCGGGTCAGCGGCTCGAGATGGGGTGCCGGGATCGGGCCAGCGGTGGTCTCGGCGTCGTCCTCGCTGAGCCAGCGCGCCTCGTCGTCCGTCGCGGTGACGGTGTGGGTCAGCGGGTCGAAGTCCCACGCGGCCTGACGCTCCCGACCGCCGGCGTTGAAGTAGACCAGGACCGTCCAGCGTCCCTTGTCGACGCGCCGCGAGTCCCACCGAGAGCCTGCCGCATCGATCTCGCGGGAGCCGAGCCGCTCGGTGACCCTCGCGCCCAGGGTGAGGTTGGACCCGTGCGCTGCGGTGCGCGACCGGAGCCGGACCTGCCGCGCGAGGCCGGCGACGTGCTCGCGCTCGGCGAGGATGGGGCCCTCATAACGGTGGACCTTCTCGACCGTCCACCCAGCGCGGTCCGCGACCTCCTCGGCGCTCAGGCCGGCACGGATCATGGCCTGCACGTCCCGGGGACGCAACACACCCTCGAGCTCGATCTGCAGCTGCCCCATCCGGGCGCGGTCGCGTCGAGCGGCCGCCCGGAGCGGCTCATCGAGCTCGACCCGGTAGCGGTGGCCCTCATCGTCGCCAAGGATGAGGTGCATCCCGTCCTCGTGGACGCCGATGAGCCTGAGGTCCTGCATGACTGGGTCTCCCGGGGTCGTCAAACATCCTGTATTCGGCCCTCAGCATGCCACCGGTCCGGGTGCTGTGAAAGCACCCACGCCGGGCCGATACCGTTTGACTCGGCATGCTCATCCCGTATCACTCCGCGCAACTCGCCCTCGATCTCGTCGGCGTGTTCGTGTTCGCACTCTCCGGCGGCCTCGTGGCGGTCTTGGGGATCAGCGACTGGCGCCTGCTCACGGCTGCGGGTCTGGGTGGCCTGGTCACCTTCCTCTACCAGCCGGGGGGTGGAGCGGATCTCGCGCCTGGTGCGCGTCCTCGACGCGGTCGGCTGTCCGCCTTCGCCGGGTCGGGCAGCCTCAAGGCCGTGAGTTTCCCGGACGTCCCTCCGACCGCCGCGGTCCTCGTCGGCCTGATCACCGCCGTCGGCGGGGGCGTGATTCGCGACGTGCTCGCCGGTCAGGTCCCCGAGGTCTGGCGTCGTGAGCTCTACGCGCTCCCTGCCCTGGTCGGCTCGACCATCGTGGTCATCGCGGCCGAGCTCGGCGGCCTCACCGACGTGGTGCTCTGGTCAGCGGTCGCCTTCATCTTCATCGTCCGCGTGCTCGCGGTCCGACTCGATCTCAACGCCCCCCAGCCACTCCAGCCGGGGCTTCTACGACGCAACAAGGACGTGTCCCCCAGATGAGCAACTCCCTCGCACCCTATGACGCCATCCTCCTGGTCAGCTTCGGAGGACCGGAGGCCCCGGAGGAGGTGGTGCCCTTCCTCCGCCGGGTCACAGCGGGCAAGGACATCCCCGATGCGCGGCTCGAGCAGGTGGGGGAGCACTACTACCGCTTCGGCGGGCGCAGCCCCATCAACGACCAGAACCGGGCCCTCATCGCCGCGCTGGAGGCTGAGCTGGTCGCCCGGGGACTCGACACCCCCGTGCTGTGGGGCAATCGCAACAGTGAGCCCTTCATCGACGATGCTCTGCGGACCGCGCACGCTGCGGGCCACCGTCGGCTCGTGGCGATCACGACCAGCGCCTACAGCAGCTACTCCTCCTGCCGGCAGTACCGCGAGAACCTGGCGGACGCCGTGACGAAGGTCGCCGAGGACGGCATCGACATCGAGGTCGACAAGATCGGGCCGTATGCCGCTCGCCCCGGTTTCGAGCAGGCCAACCTCGAGCACCTGGTGGCCTCGATGCGCCCGCTCGATGGGGCCCCCGACGCCACGATCGCCCTGCTGTTCGTCACCCACTCGATCCCCGATGCCATGAATGAGTTGTCCGGACCGGGCGACGGCGATGGCCACGCCTACCAGCGTCAGCACCTGGCCCTGGCCTCGGCCCTGACGGACCAGGCGAACCAGGCCCTGGGCCGCGACCTGACGAGCGAGTTGGTCTTCTGCTCCCGATCGGGCCCTCCCAGTCAGCCGTGGCTCGAGCCGGACGTCAACGACCGCATTGAGGAACTTGCCGCCGGCGGCATCGAGACCGTGGTGCTGGCGCCGATCGGTTTCGTCTCCGACCACATGGAGGTGGTCTATGACCTGGACACCGAGGCCCTGGAAACGGCCGAACGGGTCGGCGTGGACCTGATCCGTGTGCCCACCGTCGGGACCACCCCGGTCTTCGTCGCAGACCTCATCGAAGCGACCCTGGAACGCGCTGCTGAGCGACGCGGCGAACCGGTCACCGAGTTCCCCGGGCGGATGCCGTCGGTGTGCGCGCCCGGCTGCTGCCCCAACCTGCGCCTGGCGCGTCCCGCGCTGTGCGGCCGCGACTGAGGAGAGTGCCCGATGTCCGAGAACCTGAGCACGCCCGTTCCCGGGAGTGCGGACCACCCGCGCGGTGATGCGGTCCTGGCCGACCTCGAGAGACTGAGTATCGAACTCGCCACCGCCGCAGGCCGGTTCATCCGTGACGACCGCCCCTCCCAGGTGCGGGTCGCGGACACCAAGTCCACCGACACCGATGTGGTCACCGTCATGGATCGGGAGTCGGAGACCCTGCTGCGTCGGCTCATCGTCGCGGCACGGCCCGATGACGCCATCCTGGGTGAGGAGGGTGCGGACGTGCCCGGCACCACGGGCCTGACGTGGGTCATCGACCCCATCGACGGGACCGTGAACTACCTCTACGACATCCCCGCCTACGCCGTCTCCGTGGCCGTCGTCGAGGGGGACCCGCACGAGGACGGGGCCTGGTGGCCCATCGCCGGGGCCGTCGGGGATCCCTGCCTCCGTCTGGTCCACCACGCTCGCCGAGGTGGTGGGGCCTGGACCCGCCGCGAGGGGGTCACTGACGACGACCAGCCGAAGCGGCTGGCCGTGTCGGGCGAGACCACCCTCGACCGGACCCTGCTCGCCACCGGTTTCGGCTACTCGGCGCAGGTCCGGGCGCGCCAGGCCGAGGTCCTGCGACGGGTCCTCCCGCAGGTGCGTGACATTCGCCGGATCGGCAGCGCTGCGCTGGATCTCGTGCGGGTCGCCGATGGAAGCGTGGACGCCTACGCCGAGTCCGGTCTCAACGCGTGGGACCTGGCGGCGGGGTGGCTCATCGTGGAGGAGGCCGGTGGAGTCGTGGTCGGGTTGGCACAGCGGCCCGGCAAGGCGTTGACGGTTGCGGCTGGTCAGGGTCTCGTGGAGCAGCTGCGGGCCCTCTTCACGGAGCAGTGATCTCACCTGCCAGACGTGAAAGGGCGGTGTTCCCCAGACTGGGGAACACCGCCCTGGGACGAGGGTCAGGCTGCGCTGAAGTCCTCCAGGTTGGGCAGGCTCACGCCGTGCTCACTGGCCAGCCGTGCAAACGACTCCAGTTCGCCCGTGTGCACCTGTACGGAGTAGTCGTCGCCGGCGTCACGGGCCTGGGCGAGGTCGGTCAAGGCGGTCTGAACGCGCTCGCGGATTTGGTCGATGAACTCACTCATGGTGCACCTCCTGCGGTGGTCGCGGTGTGGGACGGGTGGAAGCAACCTACCCCGCCAGCAGGCCCGGGTGTCTCCTTGAGGGGTCTCCTTGACGGCGCCCGAGTCGTCGTTGGGGTGTCCAATCCGACCCGGTGAGCCCTCCGACGTGACAACGCTCGCCAGATGGGGCACAATCCGCGCACGCGGTCTGTTCCCCCATCTGGCACCATCCGAGCACGCGGTGTGTCCAGATGGGGCACAATCCGCACCCACGGGTGTTTCAGGTGAACGGACGCCCCGGACGGTCCGGGCCGGGAACAAAGGAGGACCTGTCAAACGTTCCTCCGAAACGTGACAACGGCGCTGCATTTTCAAGGAGTGAGAAGACCCACCATGGCAACTGATTACGACGCGCCACGCAAGACTGACGACGACCTCAGCGAGGACTCCCTGGAGGAGCTCAAGTCGCGGAGGGTGAACAAGAGCGCGTCCAGCGTGGACGTCGATGAGACGGAGCAGGCCGAGGACTTCGAGCTGCCCGGCGCCGATCTCTCGGGCGAGGAGCTGTCCGTTCGGGTGCTGCCCACGCAGGCGGACGAGTTCACCTGTGGACGCTGCTTCCTCGTTCACCACCGGAGCCAACTGGCCAAAGAGACCAACGGCGTGATGATCTGCTCGGAGTGCGCAGCCTGAGGGAGGGCGCACAGCACGTAGGGTCGGTCATCGTGACCGACCCTTGTGCTAGTCCCGCCCCGACAGCCCCCTCGTCGGCGCCTTCGGTGGCCGTGCCGCTGGTGCGGCTCGACCCGGACCTTCCGCTGCCGAGCTATGCGCAGGCCGACGACGCCGGCGCCGACCTCGTCTCCCGGGTTGAGGTGACCCTCCCACCTGGCGCGCGAGCCCTCGTGCCCACCGGCGTGGCCCTGGCCATCCCCGCAGGACATGCCGGGTTCGTGCACCCGCGATCCGGCCTCGCGGCGCGGCATGGGATCTCGATCGTCAACGCACCCGGTACGGTGGACGCTGGCTACCGGGGCGAGATCCTGGTGAACCTCATCAACCTCGACCGGTCGACTGCCTTCACGGTGCATCGAGGCGATCGGATCGCGCAACTGGTGGTACAGCGGGTCGAACGCGCCGAGTTCACGGTCGTGGATTCGCTCGACCAGACTGCTCGGGGGGACACTGGACATGGGTCGACCGGTGGCTTCGGCCCGCCCAGGACGCCACGCGGGACCCCACCCGAGGCCTCGGCTGGGCCCGCCTCAGGGGGACCTCGCGGGACCGAGAGCAGCAACCAAAGGACGGAATGACGTGGGACTCTTCAGCAGAGGCAAGGCCAAACGCGACGAGCAGGTGCTCGCTGACGAGCCGGCCGACGGTGACGACACGATTAACGACACGAATGACGACACGGAGGCCACGCCGGCCGAGGACCGCGAGTTGTCCCGTGCGCTCGATCGCTCCGAGGTCCCTGACGACACGGACTACCTCAACCTCGGCTCCATCTGGCTCAAGGGCCACACCGGGATGGAGTTGCGCCTTGAACTCGATGAGGCACAGCAGACCATCACGGGCGTGACGGCCGTGGTCGGTGAGTCCGCGGTCCAGCTGCAGGCCTTCGCCGCCCCGCGCACCGAGGGTGTCTGGATCGACATCCGCAACGAGATCGCGGAGGGCATCGTCAGTGCGGGAGGCACCGCGGAGGTGCTTTCCGGTGAGTTCGGTGAGGAGCTCCAGACCCGGATGCCGCAGTCCGACCAGTCAGGTCGCACGGTCTTCATGCCCGCCCGTTTCATCGGGATCGATGGTCCCCGCTGGTTCCTGCGGGCCGTCATCAGTGGCCGGGCCGCGATCGAGCCGGCCGCCACGACCGAGTTGCACGACCTCATCCGGACCCTCGTCATCGACCGCGGTGATGAGGCGATGCCCCCGCGCGAACTCCTTCCGTTGCGCCTTCCCGAGCAGCCCGAACCGGCCGCAGACGTGGCGGCGGGGAGCGCCGACGAGAACCCCGATGAGGACGCGGACGAGGACGTAGGTCAGGCGCCTCGCCTGGATGACCTGCAACCCTTCGAGCGGGGCCCCGAGATCACCGAGGTGCGCTGAGCCGATGGAGCAGGAGCGACCCGGGGCGTTGCGTCGCCTCACCGACCGGTTGACCCGCTCGAGTGCGGACCTCGATTCGGACGCACTGATCCAGAAGTCCAGCGATACCGGCTGCCTGCCGATCGGGTCCGTGCCGCTGCGGTCGAGGGCGACCGTCGTCGGGGAGGTCCGCTCGGTGACGCTCCGACCTCGTGAAGAGGTCCCGGCCCTGGTCGTGGAGATCACGGACGGGAGTGGCACGTTGCACCTCGTCTGGCTCGGGCGGCGCACCATCCCCGGGATCGCCCCCGGGGTGGTCCTACGAGCCACCGGCCGGGTCACCGCTCAGCGTCGAGCACGGACGATGTTCAACCCCTCCTACGAGATCGTGCCGCAGGGTGGCCAGCATGGATGAGGGCGCCGAGGTGGACCCGTCGGGTTCGGACCACACCGCCGGATCGGCGCCGGCCGCTGCGGCTGCCGCCGACCTGCGTCGCTACGAGACGGTGGAGGACCTGCTGCGGGACAAGTTGTCCGAGGCCATCGGCGGCTGGCGCGGCGCCGCCGAGTCGGCCCTGCCGACGGTGGTTTTTGCGGTGGCCTGGACGGTGTCGCGTGACCTCACCCTCGCTCTGGTGAGCGCCGCGGCCTGCGTGATCGTGCTTCTCGCCGTACGCATCGTGCAGCGGCAGGGAGCCCGCTTCATCAGCTATGCCGCCATCGGCGTCGGGATCTCGGCCTTCTTCGCCCTGCGTTCCGGCCGGGCCGAGGACGTCTTTCTGCCGGGGATGCTGCAGAACGGCGCGTTGCTCGTCGTGTTGCTGCTGACCAACCTGACCCGTTGGCCGGTCTTCGGCTTCATCGTCGCGGTGGCCGAGCCTGAAGCCTTCAACGAAGACCCGGCCTGGTGGCGCAAGCACCCCGGGATCGTCACGGTCGCCGCCCGTCTGGCCTGGGTGCTCATCGCACTCAACGTCGTGCGGTTGGCGATCATGGTGCCGCTCTACCTCGCTGAGCAGGTCGCCGCCCTCGGGGTGGCCAAGGTGGTGCTCGGCTGGCCCCTCTACCTCTTGGCAGTGACGGCGATGGGAGCGATCCTCGTCCACGGCCGGACCCCCATCGACGCCGGCACCAGACCGGGCTGACCAGTCCACCTGGGCCGCGGATCCGCGCCGCGCGCATCGCGTTGACCGCGCATCGCGTTGACCGTGGCCTGCGGACGATCAGAGGGTGGTGTCGAGCTCCTTCGGGCGTTGACCCGGAGCGACCAGGCGCTGCAACTCCACCTCGTGCTCGGTCGTGGTGATGAAGAGCAACTCGTCACCGGACTCCACCGCATCGTCCTGGCTCGGGGCGAAGGGGCGCGCATCGCGGATGATGGTGACCAGCACGGTGTCGGCGGGCCACTCGATGTCTCCCACCCGCTGACCGGCGAAGGGGCTGCCCTCGGCAAGGGTCACCTCGACCATGACGGCATGGCCCTGCTGGAACTCGAAGATCCGGACGAGGTCGCCGATGCTGACCGCCTCCTCGACGAGAGCGGTCATCAGGCGGGGAGTGGACACTGCGACGTCGACGCCCCACGACTCGTCGAACATCCATTCGTTCTTGGGGTTGTTGACCCGGGCCACCGTGCGTGGCACCCCGAACTCGGTCTTGGCCAAGAGGGAGACGACGAGGTTGGCCTTGTCGTCCCCAGTGGCGGCGACGACGACGTCGCACTCCTCGAGGCGGGCCTCCTCGAGAGCGGCCAGTTCGCAGGCGTCAGCCAGCAACCAGGACGCCTCAGGCACTCGGGAGGCCTGCACGTCGTCAGCGTCCTTGTCGATGAGCAGGATCTGGTGTCCGTTGGCGAGCAGTTCGCCCGCGATCGAGCGTCCGACGCTTCCGGCTCCGGCGATGACGACACGCATGGTGGTTCCTCTGCAGTCCGGGTTCAGGTGTGGGACGGCGGCTGGTCACAGAGCCGTTCGACGCGGGGGAGCTCGTCACGCAGGACGGCCAGGTGCACGAGGTCGCCGTACTGGACCACCATCTCGGGGTGCGGCAGCATGCCCTCGCCCAGTCGGGTCACGTAGGCGACCCGGCTCCCGGTCTGTTCCTCGAGCAGGGTCACCGGCTGCCCGATCCAGGCCTGCGCCATCGGCACCTCGGCGATGACGACCTTGCCGCTGGGGTCGGTCAGCTCCGGCACCGAGCCCTGGGGCAGCAACCGCTGGATCATCTGGTCGGCCGTCCAGCGGACGGTGGCGACGGTCGGGATCCCGAGTCGCTGGTAGACGGCAGCCCGTCGCGGGTCGTAGATCCGAGCGGCGACGTGCTCGACACCGAAGGTTTCGCGGGCCACCCGCGCCGCGAGGATGTTGGAGTTGTCGCCGCTGCTGACCGCAGCGAACGCGTAGGTGTCCTTGATGCCGGCGGCGACCAGGGTGTCCCGGTCGAAACCCACCCCGGTCACCGTTTCGCCCTCGAAGGAGGTGCCCAGGCGACGGAACGATGAGGGGTCCATGTCGATGACTGCGACGTCGTGGCCCGCGTGACCGAGCGTCCGGGCCAACATCGACCCGACCCGGCCACAGCCCATGATGACGAAGTGCACGATCGCGACGCTACACCAGCCGATCGTCGCCCCCTGACCTCTGGGCCCCAGAGCGCATACAGTGTCCTGCGTGCCTGGTACCGGTTCCCTCTGGAAGCGACTCATCATCGGCCGTGCCATGCGCAGCGACCGGCTCGGGGAGACGCTGCTTCCCAAGCGTCTCGCACTGCCGATCTTTGCCAGTGACGCACTGTCGTCGGTCGCCTACGCGCCCGACGAGATCCTGCTCATGCTCGGCCTGGCCGGCGGCTCCTTCGTCGCCACCAACAGTTGGCCGGTGACGATCGGCGTCGTCCTCGTCATGCTCGTGGTCGTCGCCTCCTACCGGCAGAACGTGCACGCCTACCCGTCCGGGGGCGGCGACTACGAAGTGGCCACGACCAACCTCGGGCCGCGGGCCGGTCTGACCGTGGCCAGCGCCCTGCTCGTCGACTACGTGCTGACGGTCGCCGTCTCGATCTCGTCCGGCGTGCAGAATGCCGCGACCGTGCTCGCCTTCGTGCGTGGCAAGGAAGTCATCGTCGCCGTGGTCCTGATCGTCTTCCTCACCGCGATGAACCTGCGCGGGGTCAGGGAGTCGGGCAAGGCCTTCGCCATCCCCGTCTACGCCTTCATCGTCTCCATCATCGGCATGGGCATCTATGGCTTCATCCAGGAATTCACCGGTCACCTGACCCCTTCCGAGAGCGCGGCGCTGACCCTCTTGCCGCAGGAAGGGCAGGAGCTGACCGGGCTCGCTGCCGGGTTCCTGCTGCTGCGCGCCTTCTCCTCGGGGTGTGCCGCCCTGACGGGCGTCGAGGCGATCTCCAACGGGGTCCCGGCCTTCAAGAAGCCCAAGAGCCAGAACGCCGCGACCACCCTGCTGCTCATGGGCGTGCTGTCGATCACGATGCTCGGCTCGATCATCGCCCTCAGCCAGTGGACCGGGATCAAGATCGCCAGCGATCCGGCGACCCAGTTGCTGCGCGATGGTCAGCCGGTCGGTGACGCCTACGTGCAGCACACCGCGATCGGACAGCTGGCCAACTCGGTCTTCGCGAACTTCCCGATCGGTGTCGTCTTCGTCTCCATCGTCACCGGGTTGATCCTCGTCCTGGCCGCCAACACCGCCTTCAACGGTTTCCCGGTGCTGGCCTCGATCCTGGCCCGCGACGGCTACCTGCCGCGCCAGATGCACACCCGCGGCGACCGGCTGGCCTTCTCCAACGGGATCGTGCTCCTCTCCCTCGCCGCCATCGTCCTGGTCATCGTCTTCAAGGCCGAGGTCACGGCCCTGATCCAGCTCTACATCGTCGGGGTGTTCGTCTCCTTCACCACGAGCCAGATCGGCATGGTGCGCCACTGGACCCGCCACCTGCGCCTCGAGCGCGACGTCAAGGAGCGCCGCCGGATGATGCGCTCGCGGATCATCAACGGGATCGGTGCCGCGATGTCGGGGACCGTCCTGCTCGTCGTGCTCGTGACGAAGTTCCAGGCCGGCGCCCGCTACGCCATCCTGGCCATGATCATCCTGTTCATCCTCATGCTCGGGATCAAGAAGCACTACGACCGGGTTCGCGACGAGCTGACGATCGACTGGGACAAGGAGCGGCCGCTGCTGCCGAGTCACGTCCACGCCATCGTGTGCGTCTCCAAGATCCACAAGCCGACCATGCGGGCCGTGGCCTACGCGAGGGCCAGCCGACCCTCGTTCCTCGAAGCCGTCACCGTCGACGTCGACACCGAGGAGACCCAGGCCCTGATCGCCGAGTGGGATCGGCACCACATCCCGGTGCCACTCAGGGTGCTCGCGTCCCCCTACCGTCAGATCACGCGCCCGATCCTCGAATACGTCCGGTCGATCCGCAGCGGCAACCCTCGTGACATCGTGACGGTCTATCTGCCCGAGTACGTCCTCGGGCGGTGGTGGGAGCAGATCCTGCACAACCAGAGCGCGCTGCGGCTCAAGGCCCGGCTGCTCTTCACCCAGGGCGTGATGGTGGTCAGCGTCCCGTGGCAGCTGGCCTCCTCCGAAGGCGCTGAGCGCGAGTGGCTGGACCAGCCACCGATCCCGGGCTCGGTCCGCGGCGGCAACCAGTGACCCCGCGGACCCCGCGGGAGCGGGAGGGCGGGGGCGAGTCGCTGGTCGGTGCCACCTGGGCGGTCGAGGTCGGGCCAGTGGCCCACGGCGGCCACTGCGTGGCGCGCCACGAGGGACAGGTCATCTTCGTGCGCCACGCCCTGCCGGGCGAAAAGGTCACCGTCCGGGTCACGGAGGGGCGGGTCGGCGACCGCTTCGTCCGCGGCGACGCCGTGTCGGTGCAGTCCCGCTCTCCGCACCGGGTGGAGGCTCCCTGCCCGTATGCCGCCGAGCGGGTCTGCGGCGGCTGCGACTTCCAGCACGTGGCGCTGCCCCACCAGCGCGACCTCAAGGCGAGCGTCATCCGGGAGCAGTTCGCCCGGTTGGCCGGACTGGAGGTCGACGTCGTCGTGGCGCCCGTACCCGGCGACGAGGAGGGGCTGCGCTGGCGGACCCGGGTCGAGTTCGCGGTCGGGCCCACTGGCCGGGCCGGACTGCGCGGTCACCGATCAGCGACGATCGTCCCGATCGACGACTGCCTCATCGCGACTCCTGCCGTGATCGCCTCCGGGGTGCTGGACACCGAGTGGCAGGACTGCACCGCCGTCGACGTCATCGACGCGGCGCACCCGGCGGAGCCGGTCCTGGTGCCCCTGCCCCGGCCGCAGGGCGCGGACGCGGGTGGTGGTCTCGTCGGGGAACTCGCGCACGATGACAACGCCGATGGCGACTGGGCGGGGGAGTACGTCGTCTCCGCCCGGGGCTTCTGGCAGGTGCACCCCGGGGCGGCGACGACGTTCCTCACCCGCGTCACGGCGCTGATCGAGGCGGGTCCTGGCGATCGGGTCCTTGACCTCTACGCGGGCTCGGGCCTGTTCACCATGCGACTGGGGGAGCTCGTCGACCCGGGCGGCTTCGTCCTCGGGATCGAGGGGGACGAGCAGGCCGTCCAGAACGGTCAGCACAACACCGAACACCTGGACCACGTCGAGTGGCGCGCCAACCGTGTCGACCGGGAGTTGCGATCGCTGCTCAAGCAGGGCATCAGCGCCGATCTCGTGGTGCTCGACCCGCCCCGGACCGGGGCTGGCGCCGAGACGATGTCGCTGGTGGCGCGGCTCGGTGCCCGCCGCATCGTCTACGTGGCGTGCGACCCGGCCGGGCTCGCCCGCGACGTCAAGGCGGCCTCAGGGAACGGCTACCACCTCGCCTCGCTCGAGGCGTGGGACGCCTTCCCGATGACGCACCACGTCGAGTGCATCGCCGTCCTCGAGCCCGACGGCGACTGATACGTTCCACCTGCCGCCCACTCCTGTCGCCGAGAGGACTCCTCACCGTGTCGTTCAGCTATCCCGTCGCAGTGAAGTTCTCGGAGATCGACCTCGCCGGGGTCGTGTTCAACTCGCACTACCTGACGTGGTGCGAGGACGCGAAGTGGGCCTTCCTCGACAGCGTCGGTTACGGGCCCTACCGCTTCGCACAGGAGCAGGCCAACGCCCTGGTCCGACACGCCGAGATCGAGTGGGTGGCCAGCCTCCGCCCGCTCGACTCCGCCGAGATCCGGGTCTCCGTCTCCCGGGTCGGGTCCTCCTCGTTCACCCTGCGGCACGAGATCTGGCGGGCTGGTCCGGACCCGATCCTCACCGCCACGTGCAGCATCACGTACGTCTGGGTGGACGCCGCGACGGGGGCCAAGGCGGACATCGACCCCGCGCTGCGCCGAGCGTTGGCGCCGTCCTGAGTTGACGCCCGCCACGGAACGGGACGCGTCACATACCTGACGCGCGCCACGAACCAGGCCCAGCGGCATACTCAAGCAGGCGCACTGGTCACCGACTGGACTGATCAGCGGTGTGCCGCTCGCGACAACGAACTGACCATATGGTTAGATATCTTGATATCAAGATAAATCGATCACGCACGCTGGAAGGAGCCCGCAGTGGGCAGTGTTGACAGTTTCAAGGCCAAGGGAGCACTCGAGGTCGGGGACCGCACCTACGAGATCTACCGCCTGGCCCAGGTCGAGGGGCAGGAGTCCCTCCCGTACAGCCTCAAGGTGCTTCTCGAGAACCTCCTGCGCACCGAGGACGGCGCCAACATCACCGCCGACCACATCCGCGCGGTGGGGTCGTGGGACGAGAACGCTGAGCCCGAGACCGAGATCCAGTTCACGCCCGCGCGCGTGATCATGCAGGACTTCACCGGGGTGCCCTGCATCGTCGACCTCGCCACGATGCGTGAGGCCGTGGCCGAGCTCGGTGGTGACGCCAAGAAGATCAACCCGCTCGCGCCGGCTGAGCTCGTCATCGACCACTCGGTCATCATCGACGTCTTCGGCCGCGCCGATGCCTTCGAGCGCAACGTCGAGATCGAGTACCAGCGCAACCACGAGCGCTACAAGTTCCTGCGCTGGGGCCAGACGGCCTTCGACGACTTCAAGGTCGTCCCCCCGGGCACCGGCATCGTCCACCAGGTCAACATCGAGCACCTCGCCCGGACGGTCATGGTCCGCGAGATCGACGGCGAGCAGGTGGCCTACCCGGACACGTGCGTCGGCACCGACTCGCACACCACGATGGTCAACGGCCTCGGTGTGCTCGGTTGGGGCGTCGGCGGCATCGAGGCCGAGGCGGCCATGCTCGGTCAGCCCGTCTCGATGCTCATCCCGCGCGTCGTCGGCTTCAAGCTGTCGGGATCGATCCCGTCCGGCGCGACGGCGACCGATGTGGTCCTGACCATCACCGAGACGTTGCGCAACCACGGCGTGGTCGGCAAGTTCGTCGAGTTCTACGGCGAGGGCGTGGCCCAGGTGCCGCTCGCCAACCGCGCCACCATCGGCAACATGAGCCCGGAGTTCGGCTCGACCTGCGCCATCTTCCCGATCGATGACGTCACCCTGGACTACCTGCGCCTGACCGGCCGTTCGCCGGAGTCCGTGGCGCTCGTCGAGGCTTACGCCAAGGAGCAGGGTCTGTGGCTCACGGCCGGCCCCGGCCAGCCCGAGGCCCGCTACTCCGAGCGACTCGAGCTCGACCTCTCCACTGTCGTCCCCTCGATCGCCGGCCCGAAGCGCCCGCAGGACCGGATCGAGCTGTCCCGTTCCAAGGAGCAGTTCCGGGGCGACCTCGAGAACTACGCGGTCAACGGGCAGGGCATCGAGAAGAGCAGCCTGGACCGGGAGCTGATGGGGACCTTCCCCGCCTCGGACGCCCCCTCACACGATCCGCTCGAGGAGTCGGAGGCGTCCGGTCGGCCGACCCAGTCACCCTCGATCCCGGTGAGCGCCGGGCGAGCCAGCCACCCGACCACGGTGATCCTGGACGGCGCCGAGCACGTCATCGACCACGGCCACGTGGCCATCGCCTCGATCACGAGCTGCACCAACACGTCCAACCCGTCGGTGATGATGGCCGCCGCGATGCTGGCCAAAAACGCGGTCGAGCGCGGCCTGACCGTCGCCCCGTGGGTCAAGACGTCGATGGCACCGGGCTCCAAGGTCGTCACGAACTACTACGAGAAGGCCGGCATGTGGCCCTACCTTGAGAAGCTCGGCTTCCACCTGGTGGGCTACGGCTGCACGACCTGCATCGGTAACTCGGGCCCGATCATCGAGGAGGTCTCCGAGGCGGTCAACGCCAACGATCTCGCGGTCACGTCGGTCCTGTCGGGCAACCGCAACTTCGAGGGCCGGATCAACCCGGACGTCAAGATGAACTACCTCGCGTCGCCGCCGCTCGTCATCGCCTATGCCCTCGCCGGCACGATGGACTTCGACTTCGAGACCCAGCCGCTCGGGCAGGACCCAGACGGCAAGGACGTCTTCCTCAAGGAGCTCTGGCCCGCGCCGGCCGACGTCGAGCGGACCATCTCCGAGTCGATCAACCAGGACATGTTCACCCAGGACTACGCGGACGTCTTCGCCGGTGACGAACGGTGGCAGTCGCTGCCGACGCCCGAGGGTGACACGTTCGAGTGGGACGCCGACTCGACCTACGTGCGCAAGCCCCCGTACTTCGACGGCATGCCCGCGGAGCCGGAGCCGGTGCTCGACATCGACGGGGCCCGGGTGCTGGCCAAGCTCGGTGACTCGGTCACGACCGACCACATCAGCCCGGCCGGTGCGATCAAGACCGACAGCCCGGCCGGCAAGTACCTGACCGAGCACGGCATCGAGCGCCGGGACTTCAACTCCTACGGCTCGCGCCGCGGCAACCACGAGGTCATGATCCGCGGCACCTTCGCCAACATCCGGCTCAGGAATCTCCTGCTGGACGGGGTCGAGGGTGGCTTCACCCGCAACTTCCTGAGTGGGGGTGAGCAGGACACCATCTTTGACGCGTCGCAGGCCTACCAGGCTGCTGGCGTGCCGTTGGTGATCCTCGCGGGCAAGGAGTATGGCTCCGGTTCCTCACGCGACTGGGCCGCCAAGGGCACCAGCCTGCTCGGCGTCCGGGCGGTCATCGCCGAGAGCTACGAGCGGATCCACCGCTCCAACCTCATCGGCATGGGGGTCATCCCGCTGCAGTACCCGCAGGGGGAGACCGCCGACTCACTCGGGCTCGACGGCACCGAGACCTTCGCGATCACGGGGATCACCGCGCTCAACGAGGGCACGACCCCGAGGACCGTGACGGTCACGGCCACCCACGAGGGCGCCCAGGCATCGCCGGTGACGTTCGAGGCGGTCGTCCGGATCGACACCCCCGGTGAGGCCGACTACTACCGCAACGGCGGCATCCTCCAGTACGTCCTGCGCTCCCTGGTCAGCCAGAACGCCTGACGCACGCCAGCTCGCGCCCCGCACCCCCGCACTGGGCGGTGCGGGGCGCCTGCGTCGTCTTGTGCAGGACGGATCGGGTCGCCCCCGGACCGTCGCCAAGAGTTGGTGGCGACTAGGTTGGCCCAGTGCGACACGTGACACTGACGACCTGGGAGTCCGGCTTCGAGTGGGTGCCCCTTGCTCCGGTGTCGTATGCCGACCCGCACGCCCCCGACCACGTGGCGACCACCTTCCAGGCTCGATCGTGGGAGAGCCCCGTCGTCGCGAGCTCCTTCCCGGGGCGAGAGCTCGTCCCGTCGTGGAACGCCCGGACCCCCACCGCCGCGTGGCTGCTCATCGAGGCCCGGGTCGACTCGGACCTCGGGTGGACGCCGTGGTTCACGGTGGCCCGGTGGGCCGAGCACGACCTGAGGTCACCGGGCGTCGCAGGGCGGGCCTCGACAGGAGTGGCGCAGCAAGCGCCCGCGAGTGCGACTGCGGGCCCTGCCCCGGAGGTGTCTGGTGTGGTCACCCGGACCACCCTCCCCGGGCAGGACTTCGAGGCCGGGAGAGTGGTCACCGATACCTACCGATCGGCGCCGCACCACCCCTTCAGCAACTGGCAACTACGGGTCACCGCGCTCACGACGAAGGACCAACCGACGGACGACGACTGGCCGAAGGTCTCCCTCGTCGCGGGAATGGTGAGCGCTTTCGACTGCGGTGACGACGAGCCGCCCCACTCGCCCTCCTCCCGAACCAGTCGTGAGCTCGCCGTGCCACCCCTGTCGCAGCGGCTGCACGCCGACACCTACCCGGATTGGGACAGCGGCGGGCAGACCTGGTGCTCGCCGACCTCGACGACGATGCTGCTGTCCTACTGGGGCCTCGAACCGAGCGCGGCGGAGTCGGCGTGGGTCGGCCACGACACCGACCCGGCGGTGGTGCACGCGGTGCGCCACGTCTTCGACCCCGCCTACGGCGGCGCCGGCAACTGGGCCTTCAACACCGCCTACGCCGCGACGCGGGGGCTACGCGCCTATGTGACCCGCCTGCGTGACCTGACCGAGGCCGAGCAGTTCATCGCGGCCGGCATCCCGCTCGCCGTGTCCGTCTCCTTCGAGGCGGACGAACTCGACGGAGCGGGCTACGGGACGGCGGGCCACCTGCTGACCGTCATCGGCTTCACCGAGGGAGGCGACGTCATCTCCAACGACCCCAGCTCCCACGAGATCCCGGACAACACCGAGGTCCGGGCCGTGTACCACAGGGACCAGTTCGAGCGGGCCTGGCTGCGCGGCTCCCAAGGCCTCACCTACGTCATGCACCCGCCACACGTCGCCCTCCCGACCCCGCCGGATGAGCGGAACTGGGCCTGACGAGGCCCGTGCTGATCAAGGCAGGAACAAGACTGGTCAGGCTGACCAAGGGCTGATCTGTCACTGATTTGTCGCTGATCTGGGCTGGGTTTGGTGCTTGCCGGGTGCCGTGACGCAGACTGGGGGCATGACCGCGCACACGCCGCCGGGGTGGCCCGCCGGGGTGCCGCCGGCCCACACCCCGGGGTGGGAGGAGCGGGCGGTCCTGTGGTTGCTCGACCAGTGCCCACCCGACTATCGAGGCTATGCGGGGTGGCGCAAGCACCCCATCGCACTGGCCTGGGTGACGGGCCACCACCTCGACGGCCAGGTGGTTGCGATGCGGGCGGCCTGGCGCGAGGCTCGGGTCGTCATCGGGCCGGAGGTCCCGGCCGAGGCGCTGACGGAGATCCTCGGACAGATCGAGGCCGAGGGCATCCGGCTCGTGGGGGCCACTCGATCGGTCCGGCTGCTGTACGAGGCACTGCAGGGCAAAGTGTTCGCACCCCGGCTCTGAGCCGATCCTGTCCGTTCGTGGCAAGCCTGAGGCTGCTGGACACCATGACGAGCCTGCCGGCCCTCAAGGCCCTGCCCGCCGAGCAGCTGGCTGCCCTGGCCGAGGAGATACGGGCCTTCCTCGTGACCGAGGTCTCCAAGACGGGTGGCCACCTCGGCCCCAACCTCGGTGTCGTCGAGGTGACCATCGCGCTGCATCGCGTGTTCACCTCACAAACTGCTCACCGGACGCCATGACTTCAGCCAGCTGAAGAAGCGCGGTGGCCTCTCTGGCTATCCGAGCCGGGCCGAGTCCGAGCAGGTGTCGTCGAGAACTCCCTGCCTCCACCGCGTTGTCCTGGGCCGATGGCATCGCCGAGGGGCGCCGCCTGCGGGGCGAGGCCGGGCGGCACACGGTCGCGGTGATCGGCGACGGTGCGTTGACCGGCGGGATGGCCTGGGAGGCGATCAACAACATCGCGGTCGACACTGCCGACCAGTTCCACAGCGTCGGCAAGATCAACCCGGAGACGGGTCTGCCGTTCGAGGTGGCCGGACGGAGCTGGACCGATGAGCTCAGCGAGGAGATGGTGCAGGTCGGGCGGGACCGACCCGACGTCGTTGCCATCACCGCAGCCATGCTCATCCCGGTCGGGCTCGACCGCTTCGCCGCGACCTTCCCGGACCGGGTCTTCGACGTCGGCGTCGCCGCACAACATGCGGTGACGATGGCCTCCGGGCTGGCTTTTGCCGGGCGGCACCCGGTCGTCACCGACCTCGAAGCGCGGCTGCGCTGACAGCGGTCACCCTGGGCGACTCTGGGCGACCCTGGGCGCCGCTGGCCCGCCTGGGGCTGGTCGCGCCCGACTCGTGGCCGATTTGGCCGACTCGTGAGGTCAGCGGGGGGTGTCGCTGGGCCACATGGTGGTGCCCGAATTGTGTCCCGTCACCCCACGCCCCCCGGTGTCAACGGCGCCTAGGTTCGCTGGAAATGGTTGGGCGTCAACGAATATCGTTGCTGGACAAGGCACGAGCGCCGGCCAGAGGGTGGAGGGCATCCCGTGTCAAAGTTGCGGAGTCTCGCGCTGGCGAGCGTCATGATCAGTCTGAGCTTGTCGGCGTGCGGCGACCCAGGGCAGCCCAGCGCCCCGCCGGCGGCTCCCGACTCCACCGGATCTGCTGCCCCAGCTGCTTCGGCGCCCTACAAGGTCGGACTCGTCTACTCCAAGTCCGGTCCGCTCGCCACCTACGGTGAGCAGTACCGACAGGCCTTCACCGTCGGACTCGACTACGCCACCAAGGGCACCGGTGCCGTCAATGGCCACCCCATCGAGCTCTCAGAGCAGGACGACGCCGGCGACCCGGCCAAGGCAGTCGCCTCGGCGACTGACCTCATCGGCCAGGGCAACACCATCATCGCGGGCTCGACCTCCTCAGGCGTGGCCCTGCAGGTGGCTCCGATCGCCCAGGACAACAAGACCCTGTTCATCTCCGGACCGGCTGCCGCCGACGCGGTCACGGGCGCCAACAAGTACACGTTCCGGTCGGGTCGCCAGACGTACCAGGACGTGGCTACCGCCGGCACGATGCTCGGCGACGTGACCGGCAAGAAGGTCACCGTCCTCGCGCAGGACAGTGCCTTCGGCAAGGCCAACATCGCCGGCGTCACCGCCGTTCTGGGCGGCAAGGGGGCCAAGGTCGAGGCCGTGGAGGTTCCTGCTGCCGCGACCGACTTCACCCCGTTCGCCACGAAGATCAAGGGCGAGAAGCCTGACCTGCTCTTCGTCGCCTGGGCGGGGACCAACGCCACCGCCATGTGGACCACGCTCGCCCAGCAGGGCGTCTTCGACTCCACCAAGGTCGTGACCGGCCTCGACATCAAGCCGACCCACGCCCTGTTCGGCGAGGCCGGGACCAAGATCAACTTCCTGTCACACTTCTTCGAAGGAGCCGCGGACAACGCGGAGTACCAGGCCCTGGACGCTGGTCTGAAGGCGCAGGGCTCGAGTGTCGACCTGTTCACCGATGACGGCTTCGTCGCCGGTCAGATGGTCGTTCACGCGCTGGAGCAGGGCGGGGGCGACGTCGACAAGATGGTCTCGGCCCTTGAGGGCTGGAAGTTCAACGGCCCCAAGGGCGCCATGGAGATCCGCGCCGAGGACCACGCGATGCTCCAGCCGATGTTCACCGTCTCCTTGAAGAAGGAGGGAACCAACTTCGTGCCGGTGCTCGGTGAGACGGTCGCTGCGGCAGACGTGACGCCGCCGGTCACCGCGTTCAAGTGATCTCGGCTGACTCCATCGACTGGCGGGTCGGGGGAGCGCAGATCCTCGAGGGGATCACGCTGTCCGTCGGGGCCGGTGAGCTGCTTGGCATCATCGGCCCCAACGGGGCGGGCAAGTCATCGCTGGTCAACATCCTCTCCGGCGTGACCCGCGCGACCGCGGGACGGATCACGTTGGAGGGCAAGGACGTCACCACGAAGAGCGCGACACGACGGGCCCGGATGGGGCTGGCCAGGTCGTTCCAGACCTCCGCGCTCTTTGACGGCCTAACTGCGGCCGAGAACGTCCGGCTCGCGATCCAGTCGTCCGGCAGCGCCCCGTTCTCCCCCTTCCGTGCCGCCACGTCCGGCAACACGGGCCAGATCGAGGAGCTGCTCGAGCGGGTCCGGATGCCGGGGCGAGGGACCTCTCTCGCCCGTGACCTGTCCCACGGGGACCGCCGCAAGCTCGAGTTGGCCATGTCGATGGCGTCCGGGCCGAAGGCGTTGCTCCTCGATGAGCCGATGGCCGGGGTCTCAGCCGAGGACGTCGACGGGCTGACGGACATCATCGGCGAGGTCCGGGACTCGGGGGTGGCTGTGGCCATGGTCGAGCACCACATGCACGTCGTGCTCGGCCTGGCTGATCGGGTTGCCGTGCTGCACCACGGTCAACTGCTCGCCATCGGCACCCCCACCGACGTCACGGCTGACGAACGGGTTCAGCAGGCATATCTGGGAGAAGCATTGTGAACAACGTGGAGCCAGGCTCGGGCGAGGAGGCCCTGAGCGCGGCCCAGGTGCCACCGATCCTTCGCGTCGCGGACCTGCACGTCCGCTTCGGCGGGTCGCACATCCTTCAGGGCGTCTCCTTCGAGGTGCCCGCGACAGGGGTCACCGCGTTGCTCGGCCGCAACGGCGTCGGCAAGACGACGACCCTCAAGGCCATCCTCGGTCTGGCGCCGCGCACCGGCCGGATCACCATGGACGGGAACGAGATCCAGGGCCAGAGCACGACTCGGATCGTGCGGGACGGGATCGGCTACGTCCCGGAGGACCGCGAGGTCTTCGGCGGCCTCACCGTCGATGAGAACCTGCGTCTTGTGGACCCGGAACGGGGCGCCGACGCCCCGATCGTCGAGCAACTCTTCCCAGACTTGGTCGCCAGACGGACCCAGCGAGCCGGGACGCTCTCCGGTGGCCAGCAACAGATGGTCTCGCTCGCCCGAGTGCTGCTCCGGGAGAACCGCTTGCTCCTGATTGATGAGCCGACGAAGGGACTGGCGCCGAAACTGGTCACCGAAGTGGCCGAAGTGCTCGCCCAGGTGGCGGCCACGACCCCAATCCTGCTCGTCGAGCAGAACCTCCCACTGGTGCGTCGCATCGCCGACACCGTCGTGGTCCTCGATGCCGGAAAGGTGGTGCACCGCGGGTCCGCCGCTGCGTTGGTCGCCGACCCGGAGTTGACCCGGTCGTTGTTGGGCGTCGCCATGCGTCGGGAGGGAGCGGCATGAGCGATCTCGTCCTGCTGCTCGTCACCGGCCTGGGCCTCGGCGCGCTCTACTTCCTCGCGGCCAGCGGGCTCAGCCTCATCTACGGTCTGATGGGGGTGCTCAACTTCGCTCACGGGGCGTTCATGATGGCTGGCTCCTACGCCGGGTGGCTGACGATGTCGGCGCTACCTGCCACCTGGTCGGTCTCCTTCCGACTCGGGCTCGCCGTCCTCGTCGCGCTGGCCGTCGGCGCCGCCATCGGCGCTGTCGTCGAGGTCGTGCTGATCCGTCCGCTCTACCGGCACCACATCCAGCAAGTGCTCGTCACTGTCGGCCTCGCCCTGGCGAGCGTCGCTGCGGTGCAAGGCATCTGGGGGTCTGACCCGAAGCCGATCGAGAAGCCGACCTGGATGACCCAGACCACGGAGTTTGCCGGGGCGCGCCTGCCCAACGATCGCTTCGTCTTCATCCTCGCCGCCGTCCTGGTCTTCGTCGGCCTGCTGGCACTGTTGCACTACACGCGACTGGGCCTGATCATCCGGGCCGGGGTGGAGAACCGGACGATGGTGGAGGCGCTCGGGATCAATGTGCACGCCACCTTCACGATCGTCTTCGCGATGGGTGGCGCAGCGGCGGCGCTGGCCGGCATCCTCTACTCGCAGTACGCCGGTGCCGTCTCGCCGGCCCAGGGCGGATCGCTGCTCATCTACGCCTTCATCGTGGTGGTGATCGGTGGGATGGGCTCCTTGCTGGGAACGGCCGTCGCCGCGGTGGCTGTCGGGTTGGTCCAGCAACTGGCCAACTACTACGCGGCCAGCGGTGTCGGGGACTTGTCCGTCGTGCTCTTGCTCGCTCTCGTCCTGCTTCTGCGTCCGGCCTCAATCAAGGGAGCGCTGGCATGAAGACCTCCTCGTGGCTGCGTCGCCTGACGCCCCTCGCGGTGCTCGCAATCCTCGCCTTCCTCCCGTACGTGTCGAGCGAGTTGCCGGGGCTGTTGCCCGGACGAATCAACGGACCCGGCTCTCTGCAACTGCTGGCCACCTGTCTCGTCATGGGCGGCATCGCGCTGAGTTACGACGTCATCTTTGGTCGCACCGGACTGCTGAGCTTCGGCCACGCGCTCTTCGTCGCCGCCGGCAGTTACCTGTTGACCATCTCGCTGTCGACCGGGTCCATGTCCCTGCCCGTCGCCATCCTCGTCTCGCTCGGTGTGACCACCGTGCTGGCCCTCGTCGTGGGCGGGATCGCCTTGCGGGTCGGCGGGATCGCTTTCGCCATGGTGACGCTCGCCTTTGCCCAGGCCGCCTCGATCATCGTGATGCGCAACCCGGGGGACCTGACCGGAGGTGAGGAGGGCAAGACCCTCAACCGGGACGCGGTGCCGAGCCTCCTCGTCGGGGTCCAGAACGCCTCCTATCGCTACTGGCTGGCGTTGGCCTTCGTCACGGTGGCCTGGATCAGCGTCGCCCTCCTCGTGCGGTCACGGGCGGGACACGCCATGGCCGCGGTGCGGGAGAACGAAGCCCGCGCCGCTGTGCTCGGCTTCGATGTCTATCGGGTCAAGCTGCTGGCCATCGTCGCCGGCGCGTTCCTCGGAGGACTGGGCGGCATCACCCACGCCCTCGTCCTCGGTGGTTCCAACCCCCACCTGACCACGACCGAGTTCACCCTCGCGCTGCTGGTCATGGTGGTCCTCGGTGGAGCAGGCAGCACCTGGGGTGCCGTCCTCGGCGGCTTCCTCTACCACTACGCGGATTCGCGACTCGTCGAGGTCAGCGGGGCCACGATGCTCGAGTCACTGCCGGAGGTCGTCGGCAAGCTGCTGTCCCAGCCGTTGTTCATCCTCGGCACGATCTTTGTCGTCATCGTCTACTTCGCGCCGTCTGGTCTTGCCGGACTCGGCGGTCGCCTGATCAGAAGGAAGCGCCCCACGTGACCGAGTCAGCGTTCGTCATCGAACTGCCCGAGGGGAGCCTCGCGATCCACGACCTCACCGTGGGCGTGGCCGCGGACGACGCGCCCGTGGTCCTGGCAGCCCACGGGATCACCGCCAACGGGTTGTCCTGGCGTCGGGTCGCTGATGAGGTCGATCGGCGCCATGGGCCCGGTGCTGTCCGTTTTCTGGCCCCTGACCTGCGGGGACGGGGCGGGAGCCGGAGCGCGCCCGGGCCCTACGGGGTGGCCACCCACGTCGCAGACCTCGCTTCGATCGCTGCAGTCTTCGGCTCTGAACCCGTCCTCGTCGGCCATTCCATGGGGGCCTTCGCAGCTGCCCTCGCCGGAGCCACCCATCCCCAGCGTTTCTCCGGGATCGTGCTCGTCGATGGCGGGTTGGCCTTCCCCAGTGACCCTGACCTCGACATCGATGCGGCGCTGTCCGCCGTGATCGGACCAGCGATGGACCGGCTGTCGATGCGCTTCCCGGATGAGCAGGCCTATGTTGACTTCTGGGCGGAGCACCCCGCTCTGGGACCCGCCCTCGACAGCGAGGCGGGGGAGGCGATCCGGCGATACCTGCTCCATGATCTCGTCCCGGCACCTGATGCCCCGACGCACCTGATGAGCTCTTGTGTGCTCGCCGCGGTCCGCGCCGACGGCGCCGATGTCCTGACTGATGCGGCCACCCATGCGGCGGTGGGCCACTGCGTCGAGCTCGGTGTCCCGGTGGAGCTCGTCTGGGCCAGTCGTGGCCTGCTCGACGAGGCACAGGGCCTCTACGACGAGCAGCGTCTGGCCGCGTTGCACCTCCCGTTCGAGGTGGGGACGACTCGAGTCGAGGCGAACCACTACACGGTGATCCTGCAGAGCCCGGGGGTCGGCGCAGTCGTCGACGCGATCGACCGCAACCTCGCCCGGATCTCCTGACCGCGCAGCAGGTCCGGCCCAGACCGGCAGAGCCGGGACCCGTCTCACGAAGGAGTCAGGGCGTGCGGCCCTGGAGCCGGCGCAGGCGCAGCGCCAACTGGATCTCGAGTGACTGATCCGGCCGCTGCCAGCCCTCGCCGAGCAGTGCCGAGACCCGCTCGAGGCGCTGGGAGACGGTGTTGACGTGCACGTGCAGGGCCGCGGCCGCGTGCCGCGGGCTCGCCCCGGAGGCGAAGTAGCCATCCAGCGTGGCGATGAGGTCGGTTCCGCGCCGCTCGTCGTACTCGAGCACCGGGCCGAGCACCCGGTGGACGTAGTCGCCGACGTCGGGAGCCGACCCCACGATCAGGCCGGCAAAACCCAGCTGGGTGGCGGCGGCCCCCACACCCTGATGGCCCAGGGCGATCAGCGCAGCGACGGTCCGCACCCCCTCGTCGTGGGCGGCCGGGATGTCGGTCAGGTCACTGATCGGTCCCACCCCGGCCACCGTCACCCCCGAGCGCTGCCCGAGCCGCCCGGCCACGGACTTGGCCAGGGCATCCGGGTCGGTGCCGGGCACCAGGGCGACGATGTCGCCGTCGTGCACACCCACCAGCGAGTCCGCCCTCATGCTCGAACCAGTGGCCGTGCTGGTGGCGGTGCTGGCCGAGAGCAGCACCTGCCGCGGGGAGCTGGCAGCATCGCCACGCAGGACGAGGAGGCAGAACGGGCGCAGCGGGTCGAAGCCATTGGCCCGGGCCAGCGCGAGGCGGTCCTCGCGGCTGCCCCGTCGGGTCACCAGGTCCGAGACGATGCGGTTGCGGGTCTGCTGTCGGGCGTCATCGGCATTGCGCTCGAAGAGCAGGACCAGTGCCGTGACGACCGCAGCACGCTCGACCGTGCGTCGGTCCGAGTCGGTCAGCTCGGGGACGTCGCCGATGAGCAGGCTGCCCAGCGGCTCGCGGGCTGCAGTGACCTGGATCGCGTAGGTGCCGTCCTGCCCGACCAATCGCCCGGCCTCGAGGTCGAAACCGGCGAGAGGGTCAACCACGTCGGGCTGCTGCGGTGCACCCGGCTCCCCCCGCGCGCCGGGCACGTCAGGCGCCGGCCCGTAGCTGCTGCGGTGGTTGCCGTCCTGGTCGACCAGGACCACCCAACCGCCGAGCAGCTCACCGAGCGCATGTGTGAGGTCATCGACGCCACCCCCGTCGAGCACGAGGGAGGCGAAGCGGTCGTGGGCGGCCGCAGCCCGCTCGACGCCAGCGGCATACTGGTGCACGGTCTCGTGGGCGGCCGACAGAGCGGTCAGTGCCGTCTCGGCTTCGGCGAGCGCTCGAGTCTGGACCAGCGTGACCGCAGCCAGCGTGGCGAGGTTGCCCAGCAGGGCCACCTCATCCCGGGTGAACGGCCGGGGTGAGCGGTTGGCCGCGAAGAGGACCCCGACGAAGTCGGTCCCGACGAGCAGCGGCGTCCCACAGATCGCGATGATGCCCTCCTCACCGACCGCGCTGTCGATCTCACGGGTGTGGCTGAACCGCTGGTCCGCCTGGTAGTCCGCCGTCCAGTAGGGCTTGTGGGTCGCGGCGACGAGGCCACCGAGCCCGTCGCCGACCGAGAGACGCACTGACTGAAACGCGGCTGAGACCGACCCGTCGGTGGTGCGCATGAAGGTGTCGCCCGCTTCGGCGTCATAGAGGGTGAGATAGGTCAGGTCGGTCCGCAAGAGGGTCCGGGCCCGCCGCACGATGGCTTCCAGGACGCCCGCCGGGTCGCTCAGGGCGGTGAGTTCACGAGCCGTCTCGAGCAGCGCCGTCAGACCCGCCTCGCGCTGTCGGTGGCCTTCGCGGGAGGTGGCGACCCGGAGGGCCAGCTCACGGGCCTCCGGTGGGGCATCGACCGAGGCAAGGTCAGAGATCGAGGCGTCGTCGGCGAGCAAGTCCAGCAACTGGAGCAGTTGGTCGCGTTCGGGAGCTCTTGGCACGGGTCCGATCCTAGGCACCGGGGACCTCGCCTCCTCAGTGGGCGGTCCAGCCGCCGTCCATCGAGAAGGAGGTGCCGGTGATCGAGGCGGATGCGGGACCACAGAGGAAGAGAGCCAGGGCCGCCACCTCATCGACCTCCACGAGGCGCTTCACCGCGACCGGCGCGAGCATGATCGACTCGATGACCTCGCTCTCGTCGATGTGGTGGGTCCGCGCCTGGTCAGCGATCTGCTTCTCCACCAACGGGGTACGCACGTAGGCGGGGTTGATACACGTCGAGGTCACGCCGTGCGGTCCGCCCTCGAGCGCCACCACCTTGGACAGGCCCTCCAGGCCGTGCTTGGCGGTGACGTAGGCGGACTTGAAGGCACTGGCCCGCAGGCCGTGCACGCTCGAGATGTTGACGACCCGGCCCCAGCCCTGCTCGTACATGTGCGGCAGGCTCTGCCGGATCAGCCGGAACGGTGAGACGAGCATGAGGTCGAGGATGAAGTCGATCCGCTCGAGCGGGAACTCCTCGATCGGGCTCACGTGCTGGACCCCGGCGTTGTTGACGAGGATGTCGATGTCGGTGGGGAGCGTCGCCAGGCCGTCGAGGTCTGCCAGGTCCGCGACGATCGGAGTGATCCGGTCCGTCCCCACGGCGGACAGCGCCTCCTCGTTGAGGTCAACGGCGTAGACCGAGGCCCCGGCAGCGGCCAGGGCACGAGCGATCGCGGCGCCGATGCCGCTGGCGGCCCCGGTCACCAGTGCGGTCCGCCCGGTCAGGTCGACGGGGTCCGTCGCGGAGACAGCACGGGCGGGAGCGGGGACGTCCTGGGGCATAGTCGAATGCTAGGGAGGCGCGCCACACCCGCTCATGTGCTGGCAGTACACAATCTGTCCAAACGAATGTGTCTGGCCCTCACCCAGCCCGTGGGTGGGTGATCTTCAGAGGTCCCCCCAGGTGTCCCTCAGATGTCGCGGAAGACCTCGATGGTGGCGCCGAGGGCGTTGAGCCGCTCGGCAAGGTCCTCGTAGCCACGGTTGATGACGTAGATGTTGCGCAGCACGGACGTGCCGGGCGCGGCGAGCATGGCCAGCAGGACGACGACGGCTGGACGCAGCGCTGGGGGGCAGACGACCTCCGCGGCGCGCCACTTGGTGGGGCCTTCGACGATGACCCGGTGCGGGTCGAGCAACTGCACCCGGGCCCCGACCTTGGTCAACTCCGTCAGGTAGATGGCGCGGTTCTCATAGACCCAGTCGTGGATCATGGTGCTGCCCTCGGCGACCGCACCGATGACGGCGAAGAAGGGCAGGTTGTCGATGTTGAGCCCGGGGAACGGCATCGGGTGGATCTTGTCGGTGGGGGCATGCAGCGGGCCGGGGATCGTCGTCAGGTCGACGAGTCGGGTCCGGCCGTTCGCGGACGGGTACTCCTCCGACAGTTCGTATTTCATCCCCATGCCGTCGAGGGTGGCGAGCTCGATCTCGATGAACTCGATCGGCACCCGACGGATCGTGATCGCCGACTGCGTGACGACAGCGGCCGCCAGCAGGCTCATCGCCTCGATGGGGTCCTCGCTGGGGCAGTAGTCGACATCGACGTCGATCTCACGTCGACCGCGCATGCGGATGGTCGTCGTGCCGATCCCCTCGATCTCGACGCCGAGCTTCTCGAGGAAGAAGCACAGGTCCTGCACCATGTAGTTGGGGCTCGCGTTGCGGATCACGGTCGTGCCCTCGTAGCGGGCGGCCGCCATGAGCACGTTCTCGGTGACCGTGTCGCCACGCTCCGTCAGGATGATCGCGCGGGTCGGATTGACCGAGTGGTCCGAGCGCGCCTCGTAGAAGCCCTGGGCCGCCGTCACCTCGAGCCCGAAGGAGCGCAGCGCCGCCAGGTGCGGCTCGACGGTCCGGGTGCCGAGGTCACAGCCGCCGGCGTAGGGCAGCTGGAAGGTGTCGTAGTCGTGCAGCAGCGGCCCGAGGAACATGATGACGGTCCGGGTCCGGCGCGCGGCCTCGACATCGATGCCGTCCAGGTTCAGTCGGGCCGGTGGCACGATCTCCAGATCATTGCTGTCGGGCAGCCAGCGGGTCTTGACCCCGAGCGAGTCGAGGACCTCGAGGATCCGGTTGACCTCCTCGATCCGGGCCAGGTTGCGCAGCACGGTCCGGCCGCGGTTGAGCAAGGAGGCACACAGCAGCGCGACGGCGGCATTCTTGGACGTCTTGACGTCGATCGAGCCGGACAGCTTCTGGCCGCCGACGATGCGCAGGTGCTGCGGTCCGGAGTGGCCGAGCGAGACGAACTCGGAGTCGAGGGCGTCCCCGATCTTGGCGAGCATCTCGAGGCTGAGGTTCTGCTTGCCGCCCTCGATCCGGGTCACCGCGCCCTGCGAGGTGCCGAGCGACTCGGCCAGCTCGGACTGGGTCATGCCCTTGTGGCGCCGGGCATCTCGGATCAAGGCGCCGATCCGGGTCAGGTAGGTCTGAGTCACCACCACAGGCTAACTCATATATGAGTTGTAGCAACTTCCGTGCTCCCATCGCGGCACGGTGCACCTGATCAGGGCGCGGGGTTCTCGTCGATCGAGCGGGCGATGAGAGGCGCGGCGAGCGTGGTCTGCCAGTGGCGGGCGCCCATCGACTCGAGCTCCGCCGCGACCTCGTCGGTCGAGGCATCGGCCGGGCCCTCCCAGAGGTAGCGGCGCAGCAGGTCGGGGGTCAGGATGTTCGCGACGGGAACGGCGACTTCGACGGAGATGCCCTCGAGGAGTTCGCGGCTGCGGGCGAGCCGTGCCGCTGCGACCGGGTCCCGGTCGGCCCAGGAACGGGCTGGTGGCGGGCCGGTCGGACGCACGTTGATCGGTGGCAGGTCGGACTCGGGCAGGCCGAGGGTGTCGTCGATCGTCGCGATGATGGCCGCCGCGTTGCGTTTGATGGACCGGGCCAGCCGCGGGTCGGTGGAACCGACGCTTCGGGGTGTGGTCGTGTCCTTGGCGTGGGTCGACGCGAGGTCGACGATGGCGGCGTCCGGCAGGATCCGCCCCGGTGCGGTGTCGCGTTGCTGGGCGATCTCATCGCGGAGCTGCCACAACGCCCGGACCAGGGCCGCGCCGCGGGGGCTGCGCACCCGGTGCATCCCGGACGTCCGACGCCACGGGTCGACCCGGGGAGCCGGACCGGTGAAGTCGAGCAGTGCCTCGAACTCCTCGGTGGCCCAGGCCGTCTTTCCCTGGGCGCTCAGATCGCTGGCCACGGCGTCGCGCAGTTGGTCCAGAACCTCCACGTCGAGGGCCGCATAGAGCAGCCAAGGCTCCGGGAGCGGTCGGGTCGACCAGTCGACGGCGGAGTGCTCCTTGGCCAGGGTCAGCCCGAGGTAGTGCTCCACCATGGCGCCGAGACCGACCCGGTCCAGCCCGGCGAGGCGGCCACCGAGCTCGGTGTCGAAGAGCCCGCGCGGGCGCAGGCCGACCTCGGCGAGGCACACGAGGTCCTGGGTGGCTGCGTGCAGGATCCATTCGGTGTCCCCGATCGCAGTCCCGACCGGGGACAGGTCAGGACAGGCGACCGGGTCGATGAGCCAGGTGCCGGCCCCGCGCCGACGCAACTGCACCAGATAGGCATGCTGGCCGTAGCGATAGCCCGAAGCCCGCTCCGCGTCCACGCCCACCGGCCCGGATCCGGCGGCGATGGCCGCCGCGGCGCGCGCCAAGCTCGCCTCGTCGGTCACCACCTCGGGGAGGCCGTCGGCGGGAGTCGTGAGCGGGATCAGCTCAGGTTCATCGGTGGGGGCCGGCTCCGTCACCGGCGCTGTCCCGGGAGGGGCACGACACCGTCGGGCAGCGGGGGCACGCCTGCGATGGTGCACAGCATGTCGGCCCAGGCCCGCATGTGCTCGGTCAGCTCGCCGCCGGTCGGGGTCCACGAGGCGCGGATCTCCATCTCGACGCTGGGCTCCCGGTCGGCGAGGCCGGCGAAGCTCTCGGACACCACACGGGTCACCGTGCCCGCCTCAGCGGTCCAGTCGAGCTCGCGATCACCGAGGGAGTCCATCAGCCAGGACCACCCGACGGCCCCGAGCATCGGGTCCGCGGACAACTCCGGCTCGAGCTCGGCCCGGGCAAAGGTCACCACCCGCCACTGACCATCCCAGGCCTCCGGTGCCGAGGGATCGTGCAGCACGACGAAGCGGCCGGTGGCCAGGTCCTCCTCAGGGTCCGACGGGTCGATGACGTCGGCGGTGAAGGCCACGGCATGGGGGGCGATCCGGGTCGGGGCGGGGACTTCGGTGATGCGCAACTCGGAACGGAGCCGAACCTCGCGCAGCGCAGTCGCGGAGCGGGCGAAACTCGCACCATTCGATCCGGGCGCCATCATTCGGGTCTGCACCATGTGAGCGTAAGCCGCGGTGGGCCGATCTGTCCGTAGGGCACGCCGACGCAGCGAGTCAGGACCCGGGCCGCGCGACGGCGCACGCATGGCAGGATTGGCCGGGTGTCCACCACCGATCCCGCGCCCGTGTCCCCGTCCCCGACCCGGGGTAGTGATCTCGTCCGGGCCGCCCGTCGGGAGCCGGTGGAGCACACCCCCGTGTGGTTCATGCGTCAAGCCGGACGCTCGCTGCCCGAGTACCGCACACTGCGCGAGGGCATCGCGATGCTCGACTCGTGCATGCGACCGGACCTCGTCACGGAGATCACCCTGCAGCCGGTGCGACGCCACGGTGTGGACGCGGCGATCTTCTTCAGCGACATCGTGGTGCCCCTCAAGGCCATCGGGGTCGACCTGGACATCGTCCCCGGTGTCGGCCCGGTCATCGCCCACCCGATCCGTGAGCGCAGCGACCTCGATCAGCTCGTCCCACTCACCGAGGGCCATGTCTCCTTCGTGACGGAAGCGGTCCAGGCCCTCGTCGCGGAGCTGGGCAGCACGCCGCTCATCGGCTTCGCCGGCGCCCCCTTCACCCTGGCCTCCTACCTCATCGAGGGAGGCCCCTCCAAGAACCATGAGAAGACCAAGTCGCTGATGCACGGTGACCCCGAGTTGTGGGACGCCTTGTGCGAGCGACTGGCCCAGATCTCCGGGGAGTTCCTGCGAGTGCAGGCCCAGGCCGGTGCGAGTGTGGTCCAACTCTTCGACTCCTGGGTCGGGGCGCTGCCCCGCTCGGACTACCGTCGCTTCGTCCAGCGCCACTCGGCCGTGGCCCTGGCGGCCGTGGCGGACCTCGACGTGCCCCGCATCCACTTCGGGGTCGGGACGGGGGAGTTGCTGACGCTCATGGGGGAGGCCGGCGCCGAGGTCGTCGGTGTCGACTACCGCGTCGAGCTGACCGACGCCATCCACCGACTCGGTGACGGCTACGCCGTGCAGGGCAACCTGGACCCGGCCCTGCTCTTCGCGCCCTGGGAGGTCCTCGACCGCAAGGTCCGCGAGATCGTCGAGGCGGGCCGGACCGCCCCCGGTCACATCTTCAACCTGGGTCACGGCGTCCTGCCTGACGTCGACGCCGACGTCCTGACCCGGGTCACGGCACTGGTCCACGAGGTCTCCGCCCGCTGATGTCCCAAGGGTCGCAAGGGTCACTCGCCCGCTCGAGTCTGACGATGGTCGGGGGCTCCTTCGCCTCCCGCGTCCTCGGCACGGTGCGCGCCGGGCTGCTCACCGCGATCATCGGCGCCGACGCCGCGGCGGACGCGTTCAACCTCGCCAACACGCTGCCCAACGTGCTCTACATGCTGGCCGCCGGCGGCATTCTCAACGCGGTCCTCATCCCGGCCCTGTCCCGGGCCATGAAGCTCGAGGACGGCGGTCAGGAGTTCACCGACCGGGTCATCACCGTCGCCCTGACGGCCATGCTGGCGCTGACGGTGCTCGTCACGGCGGGGGCGGGGGTCTTCGTCTGGCTCCTGGCGGGGAGCCGAAGCCACGAGTTCACGACTCTGGCCGTGGCCTTCTCGCTGATCTGCCTCCCGCAGCTCTTTTTCTACGGCCTCTTCGCCCTGCTCGGGCAGATCCTCAACGCCAGAGGGCTGTTCGGTGCCTTCGCCTGGGCGCCGTTCGTCGCCAACGTCGTCGCGGTCGCGGGCCTGATCGCGTTCATCGTCGTCTTCCCCGACCCGGGCCGCACCGGTGCAGCGGGGCAGGCCCTGCCGCGGCCCCCGGAGGCGTGGACCGGGCCGATGGTCTGGCTGTTCGCCGGGTCCGCGACGCTCGCGGTCGTCGTGCAGGCCCTCTGGCTGATCCCGGCGTTGCGCCGGCAGGGGTTCCACTACCGCCCGCGGTGGGGGATCCGCGGCGTCGGGCTCGGCGGGGTCAGTCGACTGGCGCTGTGGGCCTTCGCCGGCCTGGCCGTCTCTCAGCTGTCGTTCTTCATCACCCAGAAGGCACTCAACAACGCCGCCGGCCAAGGCGGATCGGAGGGGCTCATCGGTGGGCCTGCCGTCTACGGAGTCGCCTTCACGATCTTCATGCTGCCGCACGCCTTCATCACGGTGTCGATCATCACGGCGCTCTTCCCCAGGCTCTCAGCGGCAGCGGCCGACAACGACGTGGCTCAGCTCAAGGTGGACTTCCGTCGAGGACTGGTCCTGCCGCTCGTCGCCAACGTCCCCACGATGGCCCTGGTCATGGTCACGGCCCGACCGGTCGTCGCGCTGCTCAACCCGGGCTTGTCGCAACACTCCATCGACCTGGCCGCCGCCATCCTGGTCATCATGATCCTCGGCGTCGTGCCGTTTGGCATCGACCTGCTGTGCTACCGGTTCTTCTTCGCCCTCGAAGACGGCCGGGCCCCACTCGTCATGCAGGCGGCCCTGACGGGCGTGGCACTCGTCGCCGGGGTCATCACCTTCCTCGTGGCACCGGTGTGGGGTGTTGCCGTGATGGCCGTGGGCCAGACGCTCGGCAACGCGCTGTCCTCCGGGATCGGTCTGGTCAAGGTGCGCCGACGTCTGGGGCCGCTCGGGCTCACGTCCGTCGTGGACTCGGCGGCCCGGATCGGGGTGTCCGCCGCAGCGGCCGGCCTGGTCGCGTGGGGAACCCTGACCGTCATCTCACCCATCCTGCAGGGCCCGGACGACCTGGCCGGGATGTCCATCCTCGAGCGGCTCTTCACCAGCGGCATCGCGCTGGGCCTGGTGGGGTTGGTCTTCGTGGTCACCTACCTCGGTGTCGCGCACGCGGCGCACGTCCGGGAAGTGCGGGACGTGGCCACCCTGGTCCGCCGCAAGCTCGCGCGCGCCTGACCCACTCCTTCCGTATGCCGCTGACCGGGCGGGGTGCCCGACGCGCAGACCGCGCCGGGCCAGCATCGCCTGACCAGTGCCGTCAGGCCCGCGTCGCCGGATCAGTCGGTGCCGGGTGTGGTGGCGCCGCCGCCGGCCGGGACGGGATCGGGGCCTGATCCCGCCGGGGGCGTGGCGGCCCCGGTGCGGCGACTGCGTACGAGGCGCCGGATGGGGAAGAGCAGCACCAGGGCGATGATGAGCCACGGGGCCAGCACCGCGAGCCCGGTGACGATGACCGCCACGGAGGAGAGGAAGTCACTCCACGCCTCCTTGATGCTGCTGATGAAGGCGTTGTCGTCTCCCGGGGTCAGGGGGGTGGTCCCCGCGGTCCAGAGCGTGAGCGTGACGTCCGACATCGTGGTGCGACGGTCGAGCGAGGTGAGCTGGGCCTGCAACGAGTCCAGGTCCGCCTGACGGCGCGTCAGCTCGGCCTCGATCGAGATCACCTGGTCCAGGCTGGTGGCCTTGGCCAGCAGGGCCCGGATGCTGTCGACCCCCGCCTGCATCGTCGTGATCCGCGCCTTGGTGTCCACGTAGGTGCTGGTCACGTCCTGGGACTGGCTCGACCGGTAGGACACGGTCCCGAGGCGAGCGAACTCGACGAGAACGGGGTCGAGATTCTCGGCGGGGATGCTCACGGACAGACGGGCCTGATCGATGCCCACCGGGGCGATGTCCGGCTTGTTCCGGTCGTAGCTGGGGCCACTGACGCGGCCGTCGGCGCCGCCGCCGGTGGGATCGGCAGCGGTGACGACGTTCTCCGAGAGGATCTGGCCGTTGGCCGCCGTGGTGATGCTCCGGACCTGGTCGCTGGCAGCCGTGAGGTCGGCGACCTCGATGCCCAGCCACGCGGTCCGGGCGATCTTGGTCCCGAGGGCGGCCGCTGCAACGGTCGAGTCCGCAGGGGCGGCGGCACTCCCCGGGAGTGCCGCGACCTTGCCCGCCTCCGGGGCTGCGGATTGGGCCCCGGATGACCGGCCCGCCGCGGAGTCGTTGTAGCCGACGTCGGGGGAGTCGGAGGCGCCTCCGGACGACCCGGAGCTGCCCCCCGAACGGCCAGCCAGCGTCGTGAGCCCGATGGGGATGGCCAACGCGAGCAGGAGCGCCCCGATGACCCAGAGCAGGAGTGTCCGTCGCTGGCCCGGGGTCATCTGGCCCCGCCTCGTCATGGTGGTCATCGTCTGCCGCCCCTCGTGAAGGGGCCGTGGGTGGTCGCGGCCCTGTGCAGGTAAAGACACGGAGGTGGCCCGGATCGTTGCATCGGCAGGTGGGAGAGTGGCCGCATGGGTGTGCGAGTAGCGGTGGTCGGCGGCGGGATCAGTGGGCTCTCGGCGGCGTGGGAGCTGTCGTGCAGCGGTGCGGACCTGTCCGTCTCCGTGCTCGAGGGCACCGAGCGCGTCGGCGGGAAGCTGCGTCTGCACGAGGTGGCCGGACACCTCGTCGATGTCGGAGCCGAGTCGATCCTGGCTCGGCGGCCGGAGGCCCTGACCCTGATCCACGAGCTGGGGCTGGACGCCGCCGTCGTGCACCCGGACGCGGTCGGCGCCAGCATCGTGTCCGGAGGGCGTCGGTGGCCGATGCCCCGAGGCACTCTCATGGGGGTGCCGTCCGACCCGGAGACCGTCCGTGGCCTGCTCACCGACGCGGAGGTCGACCGACTGGTGGCGGAGAATCTCACGGCCCCGTCAGAGCGGGACGTGGCCGTGGGGACGTTCATCGACCAGCGCCTCGGGTCCGCCGTGACGGACAAGCTCATCGAGCCGCTGCTGGCCGGGGTCTACGCGGGTCACTCGCGCCACCTCTCCCTCGACGTGGCCGTCCCGGCCCTCTATCGCGCCTCCCGTGATGGCACGTCGGTGCTCGAGGTGGCCCGAGCCGCCGCGCTGGCCGCCACGGCCGGGTCCGGGACAGGAGCGGGGACAGGATTGGGGCAGCGGCCAGGGTTGGGCACCGGCACAGGAGCTGCGGCGCCGGTCTTTGCCTCCCTCACCACCGGCGTCGGGTCGTTGCCGCTGATCCTCACTGAGCGGCTGCGCGAGCGCGGCGTCGAGGTGCGGACCGGGACGACGGTCCGTGGGATCCGGGCCCCGTCCGGCGATCGGGGCGGGTGGGTCGTGCTCAGTGGGCCGACGATCGCCGAGGTGGAGGAGCACTTCGACGCGGTGGTCCTCGCTACCCCGGCCGCACCGGCTGCTCGGCTGCTGACGGGCGTGGCACCGGTCTCAGCCCTGGCACTGGGTGCGATCGAGTACGCCTCGATGGCGATCGTGACGATTGCCCTCGACAGCTCTGACGGAGGGCTCGACTCGATCGCCGGGTCGAGCGGGTTCCTCGTGCCGCCCACGGAGCCGCTCACGATCAAGGCGGCCACCTTCAGCAGCTCCAAGTGGCCCGCCTTGCGGGAGCGCACGGTCGGCACCACCTACCTGCGGGCGTCGATCGGTCGGCACCGCGAGGTGACGACCTTGCAGAGGTCCGACGAGGCGTTGGCCGCGATCACGATGACCGACCTGGCGACCGTCCTGGGTCATCCGCTGCCGGATCCGGCGGCCGTGCACGTGCAGCGGTGGGGCGGTGGACTGCCGCAGTACGCAGTCGGCCACCGGTCCCTCATCGAACGGGCCCGGCAGGGGCTGCCACCCGGGCTGACCATCTGTGGTGCAGCGCTGGACGGGGTCGGGATCCCCGCCTGCGTCGGCTCGGGGCGGGCCGCGGCGGGCCGCGTGTTGACCCACCTTCGAAGCACCTCGCGGCAGGCGGGAGAATGGCCTCATGAGCACTAAGCCGACCCCAGCCCAGATGCGGGAAATCAACGACACGATTCGCTACTCGATGTGGTCGGTCTTCAGCGTCGCGTCGACGCTCGGTGACGAGCGGGACGGGGTGGTCCGCGAGTTCGAGGAGTTCCTCGAGTCGGTCACTGCTGACGGTGTCGTCGTGCGCGGGATCTACGACGTCGCGGGGCTTCGTGCCGACGCCGACTTCATGATCTGGTGGCACGCAGAGACGATCGAGGCGCTCCAGTCGGCCTACCACCACCTGTTCCGGACCGGTCTCGGCTCCGTCCTCGAGGCGGTCTGGTCCTCGGCTGCACTGCACCGCCCGGCGGAGTTCAACAAGAGCCACATCCCGAACTTCATGGCCGAGGAGCACGCCCGCAACTATATCTGCGTCTACCCGTTCGTGCGGTCCTACGACTGGTATGTCCTGGATGACAAGGAACGCCGCGACATGCTGCGCGAGCACGGGCAGATGGCGCGCGACTACCCGGACGTGCGGGCCAACACGATCGCCTCGTTCGCGCTCGGCGACTACGAGTGGGTGCTGGCCTTCGAGGCGGACGAGCTGCACCGGATCGTGGACCTGATGCGCGAGTTGCGGGCCTCACGGGCCCGGCTGCACGTGCGCGAGGAGATCCCCTTCTTCACCGGGCCCAAGGTCGAGCCGAAGGACCTGATCGCCAACCTGCGCTGAGCTGCGCTGGGCTGTGGGTCCCGCCCGGGCCCTCAGCCGTCTGCGGAGTCATACACGACCCCGTAGACGACACCCAGGACCGGGACGAGCAGGAACCACAACCAGCTCCCGGTGAGGAAGAAGAGCGCCACGGCGACGAACGGCGACAGGCTCACGGCGACCTTCGCGACCTTGGCGCCCGTGGAGGCGGAGTGCACCGGAGTCGACAGGGACGCCGGCCTGGCCAGGGACTGCCCGGAGGCGTCCTTGGCGGGTAGGTCGGCGAAGAGCCCGACCAACTCTCCTTGGGTCACGGCGTCGAGCGCCTTGCCCCGACGGTCCTCGAAGGCGTCCGCGTCCAGGCGCCCGGCCTCGAAGTGTGCCGTCAGAGCCCGGACGGCCTCGTCGCGTTCTTCGTCGCCGATGCGCATTCCTGAGTGTTCAGCCATGCACCCGACCCTAACGAAGTGGTCAGGCGTCGGAGTCCAGGCGCAGGCTGATCGAGTTGATGCAGTAGCGCTGGTCGGTCGGGGTGTCGTAGCCCTCACCCTCGAAGACGTGGCCCAGGTGCGAGTTGCAGGTCGCGCAGCGCACTTCCACCCGCTTCATCCCGAGCGTGCTGTCCTCGATGTGACGCACGGAGTCGCCGGCGAGCGGGGAGTAGAACGAGGGCCAACCGCAGTGCGAGCTGAACTTGGTGTCACTGCGGAACAATTCCGCGCCGCAGGCCCGGCATGGCGCGCCATTCGGCGTCACTGAGCTCAACGGCATACGGCGTGGTCTTGCTGTTCTTCTCACTCATGTCTGTCCCAACGTCGGGTACTCCCAGTTTGTGCCCGGGACCCCATTTGCGACGATGGCTCAGTGAACCTCGGCAAGCTCATCACCAGACCTGCTCTCGCGGTCGGGGCCGTCGCGGGCGGTGCGGCCCTGGGCGCAGCCACCGGCTCCGTCGCTGCCGCCGCCTACTTCGCGCGGCGCATCCTGACACCGGACGTGCTGCAGCCCGATGACGTGCGCATCCTCGCGTTCGACGACCAGCGGGTGACGCTCGCGACGAGCCCGGACACCGTGGGGCGGGGGCACTACGGGGTGTGGCTCGACGGGGGAGCCGGGCATGCCCGGGTCGGCCCGATCACCGACCTCGAGCCCACCACGGTGACCCGCGAGCTGGTCGCTGTCGACAGTGGGGCGTTGTGCACCGGCCCGGCGCGGTGGAACCAGTACTACTACTCGGACCGACCCAGCATCAGCCTCGGCATCCCGGACGAGGACGTCATCATCGTCTCCGACGTGGGGGCGCTGCCCGCGTGGTTGGTGCGGCCCGAGGTGCCTGGCTCGGACTGGGCCATCCTCGTGCACGGTCGCGGGGCTCAGCGACAGGAGGCGCTCCGGGCCGTGCCGGTGCTGCGCGCAGCGGGATTCACCTCGCTCATCGCGGCCTACCGCAACGACCGGGACGCACCCCCGGCCCCCGACGGCCGCTACAACCTCGGCCTGTCGGAGTGGCACGACGTCGAGGCGGCCATGGCGTATGCCGTCGAGCACGGCGCCGAGCGGATCGTCCTGGTCGGGTGGTCGATGGGCGGTGCCATCGCGCTGCAGGTCCTCGACAACTCGCCGTTCGCCGAGCTCGTCGCCGGCGTCGTCCTAGACTCGGCGGTCATCGACTGGGGCGCGGTGCTGCGCCACCAGGCCCACCTGAGGAGGATGCCCTCTGCCCTGGTCTGGGCGGCGACCCGACTGATGGGCGACCCCCGGGCCCGTCGCCTCGTCGGGGTGCGTGAGCCGCTGGACGTCGCCCGGACCGACTGGGTGACCCGCTCGAACGAGTTGCACCACCGACTCCTCCTGATCCACTCCGACGGTGACGACCTCGTCCCCATCGGTCCAGCCGCTGCGCTGGCGGCCAAGCGTCCGGACCTGGTCCGCTTCGAGCGATGGGAGACCGCCCGCCACTGCCGGGGGTGGAAGGTGGTGAATCTCAGCGGGTGGTGGTGAACCAGCGACCCATCAGCGTGCCGTCCTGCTCCACCAGGGTCGTCAGCTCCAGGTCCATGGGGACGCCTGCCGGACCAACTGGTCGGGGGTGCTCGCCGCCCACGACCCGTGGCGTGATCGTGAAGCAGAGCTCGTCCATCAGGCCGGCGCCGAGAAAACTCCCGGTCAGGTGCGGTCCGCCCTCAGTGAGGATCTGGGTCCAGCCGCGACCGTGCAGGTCCGCTACCAGGGCACTCAGGTCGACCTCGTCCTCACCGCAGCCGATGACCTGCTCCTCGCCGAGGCTCGCGCGGGCGTCAGCGAACCCGGTGGCGTTGGCGGTCGTGGCGAAGAGGACCGTTCCCGGTGACGCGTCCCGGACCGTGGCGGGCACGTTGCCGGACCGGGAGACCACCACGAGGGGGAGTGTCTCCGGCAGACCCAGCGCGGACCTGACCTGACGCCACTCCTCGGGCACGTGAAGAGGTGGGTAGCCCTCGGTGCGGACCGTGCCGGCCCCGACGACCACGACGTGCGACAGCGCCCGCAGCAGGTCGAAGACGACGTGGTCGGCGTCGTTGTTGATCGAGCCTGATCGGCCGTCGGGTCCGTTCGCAGCGCCGTCGAGCGTCGAGACCATGTTGCACCGCAGCCACGCGCCGGGTGGGGCGGCGTAGAGAGTCGCGAGATCGTCGGTGGAGATCTCGCCCGTGGAGAGGCCGGACGACGCGGGCAGGAGTAGACGCATGACACCAGTATCTCGATGTCTGGTGCAGGAGTGGTGCAGGATGTCCGAATGGGAAAGAAACACAAGAAGGACAAGGGCCAGAAGTCCAGCAAGAAGGCGGGGAAGGGCCGGGTCGTCAGGGAGATCCGCGACGAGGACGGTCAGGTGGTCGAGGTCGACTTCGCCAAGCCGCTCGGCGGCTTCACCGACGAGTTGCGCATCGAGAAGGGCTTCTCTCTCGCCGAGTTCGACGCCTCCTCGACGCCTGGCTTCACGGGCGACAAGGATGATGGCAAACAGGCGCTGGCGGCCGCCAAGGACGAGTTCAGCGACCTGCTCGAGCGGCTCTACGCTGGGTCAACTGCAGGGGCTCAGGACGCCATTCTGCTCGTCGTGCAGGGCATGGACACCTCCGGCAAGGGCGGCATCATGCGCCATGTCGTGTCCATCAACCCCCAGAACATCAAAGCCACCGCGTTCAAGGCGCCGACCAAGGAGGAACTGTCGCACGACTTCCTCTGGCGCATCGAGAAGGCGCTCCCCGAGCCCGGACAGTTCGGCGTGTTCGACCGTTCGCACTACGAGGACGTGCTGATCGTGCGCGTCCACGACCTGGTGCCCGAAGAGGAGTGGTCCACCCGCTACACGGAGATCAACGCCTTTGAGCGCAAGGTCGCCGGGAGCGGGACCACGATCATCAAGGTGATGATGCACCTCTCCAAGGACGAGCAGAAGGAGCGGTTGCAGGAGAGGCTCGACCGGCCGGACAAGTACTACAAGTACAACCCGGGCGACGTCGACGAGCGGCAGCACTGGGACGAGTACATGGAGGCCTACCAGGTCGCCCTCGACAAGTGCTCGACCGTCAAGGCTCCGTGGCACGTCGTCCCGGCGGACCGCAAGTGGTACGCCCGACTGGCTGTCCAGCAACTCGTCCTCGAGGCATTGCGCGGCATGGGTTTGGAGTGGCCGGCAGCGGACTTTGACGTCGAGGCCGAGAAGGCGCGCCTCGCCGACAGCTGAGGGGCCAGCGGGCAGCGCGTCTCAGATGGGCCAGAGGGCTCGGTCGATGATGGCGTCGACCGAGCCGGCGAGGTCGGCGGTGAGGGTGCCGTAGGTGTGACCGTGCCGGCCGCTGATCCGGCTGGCGATGAAGGCATCTGCGACGGCGGGGGAGTGCTCGACCAGGAGCGCGGCCTGGAAGGCCAGGGCCAGCTGCTCGACGACGCCCCGGGCCATGAAGGCCGCGTCGGGAGCACTCCCATCCAGCGCGCGGGCCTGGGCCAGGGCGGCGTCGGTGTAGACGTCCAACTCGGGACTCGTGCCTCGCACGACATGGAGTTCCTTGGTCAGGGCCTCGAGGCTGGCGGGCTCGCGCGTGACGGCGCGGATCACGTCGAGGGCGTTGACGTTGCCGGAGCCCTCCCAGATCGAGTTGAGCGGAGCCTCGCGATAGAGCCGGGCCAGGCCGTTCTCCTCGATGTAACCGTTGCCTCCGAGACACTCGAGGGCTTCCGCGACCATGGGTGGCGTCCGCTTGCAGACCCAGAACTTCCCCAGGGCGACCCCGAGCCGGGACAACTCGCCATCGCCGACGTCGAAGGCGTGGGCGAGGCGCAGACCGAGCACCGTGGCGGCCTCGACCTCGAGGGCGAGGTCGGCCAGCACGTTGCGCATCAGGGGCTGGTCGATGAGGCGGGCACCGAACGCGGACCGGTAGCGCGCGTGGTGGGTGGCCCGCACCAGCGCCTCGCGCATCGTGGCGCTCGAGCCCAGGATGCAGTCGAGCCTGGTGGCGCCGACCATGTCGATGATGGTCCGCACACCACGGCCCTCGGCGCCGAGCCGGCTGCCCCACGTGCCCTCGAACTCGACCTCACTCGAGGCGTTGGAGTGGTTGCCGAGCTTGTCCTTGAGCCGCTGCAAAGCGAAGGTGTTGCGGGCGCCGTCATCGAGGACTCGGGGCACGACGAAGCAGGTGATCCCGCCGGGCGCTTGGGCCAGAACGAGGAAGACGTCGCTCATGGGGGCGGACAGGAACCATTTGTGGCCGTCCAGCTGGTAGGAGGCCCCGGTGATGGGACCGTCCGGCGCGGGCGTCGCCGTCGTCGTGTTGGCCCGGACGTCGGAGCCGCCCTGCTTCTCGGTCATGCCCATCCCGGCAATGGCGCCTGCCTTGTCAGCCACCGGCCGCAGCCCGAAGTCGTACGTGCGGCTGGCCAGCTTGGGAAGCAAGGTCGCAGCCGACTGCTCGTCGCGGCGCAAGGCTGACCCAGCGGCATACGTCATGGAGATGGGGCACCCGTGCCCGGCCTCGACCCGGGACCACGTCAGGAAGCCCGCGGCCCGGCGGACATGAGCCCCGCTCCCGAGGGGTTGGGTCCACGGCTCGGCGGTGAGACCGAACCCGACGGCCCGCTCCATCAGCCAGTGCCACGACGGATGGAACTCGACCTCATCGATCCGGTTGCCGCGGGCATCGTGGGTCCGCAGGATCGGGGGATTGGCATCGGCGAGGCGGCCATGCTCCTGGGCCTGCGCCGACCCGGCCAGCCGGCCGAGGACCTCGAGTTCATCACGGTCGGAGGGGTTACCCCACCGGTCCACCGCCTCGGTCAACGCCCGATCGGTGTCCAGAAGTTGGACATCGACCAGAGCCGGGGTCTGGTTTGTGACGGCGTGCTTGCTCACACCTGCACTCTAAGCCAGATAGCCTCTGGGGCGATGACGGTCAACGAGCGGCTGAGGCGGTCCCTCGAGCGTGTGCCCGGGGCCACCGGGCTGGCGCGGTTGACGCTTGAGACCATCCGCGTCTGTCTGCGCTATCGGGTGACCGGGCTCGCGTCCGAGGCGGCCTTCTTCATGCTGCTCTCGCTGCCGCCCCTGATCCTCGGGCTTTTTGGTGGGGTCGGTTACGTCGGCACCTGGCTGGGCCCGGACACGGTCGGACGCCTGCTCGAGGCCATCGAGTCGTATGCCGGGCAGTTCCTGACGGAGTCGAGCATCGACCAGTTGTTGGTGCCTACCATCACCGACGTGTTCCGTGACGGGCGCCTCGACCTGATCTCGGTGGGCTTCCTGCTCTCGCTCTGGTCCGGGTCGCGGGCGCTCAACGTCTTCGTCGACACCATCTCGATCATGTACGGCCAGAGCGGTGTGCGCGGCATCTTGCGGACCCGGGCCCTGAGCCTCACCCTCTACTCGATCGGCATCGTCGTCGCCGTCATCGTGCTGCCCCTCGTCCTGCTCGGACCGGAACTGATCAGCGGGTGGCTGCCGGATCAGCTCAAACTGCTGATGATCGCGTACTGGCCGCTCGTGCTGGTCCTCAGCATCGCCACCTTGACCTCGCTCTACCACGTCGCCACACCGCGTCGAGCGCCGTGGTGGCGCAACCTGCCGGGATCGCTGCTCGCCCTGACCATCTGGCTGCTGGCCTCCTACGTGGTGCGGTCCTCGCTCGAGGCCTCGCTCGGCGGGACCTCGATCTACGGCCCCCTCACGACGCCGATCGTGCTGCTGATCTGGCTCTACGCGCTCGCGATCGCCATTCTCATCGGCGCCGGGCTCAACGCTGGGAGCCGGGTCCTCTGGCCGGTCACCCTGCACGAGGGCGCAGGGATCAAGATCGTGGCGTGGGCGCGCGACGGCGCGGCCAACCTGCTGACGCGGCCGGATCCGGACACCGACCCGATCGGCGCGTCGTCAACGACCAACCGCACCGCTGACGAGGCTGACGCCGACGTGGGTCGCCACCGCGACCAGCAGTATGAGCACCGGGAACGCTCAGCCCTGGCAGAGGCGATCGAGCGTGAGCTGGCCACCGGGATGGGCCGTCCGAAGGACGGGACGTGACACCTCGATGGCTGCTGGTGCGGGTCGTCGAATTGACTGCCGGGCCAGTCCGTTCGGGCCGGTCAGGGCCGGACCTTCTTCCGGTTTTGTAACTCGTGGATTGATCCGCTACTGTCTACCAAGCACCGAGCGGGGAAGTTACACCGAGGGTGTTTGTGCGGACATAGCTCAGTTGGTAGAGCGCAACCTTGCCAAGGTTGAGGTCGCCGGTTCGAGCCCGGTTGTCCGCTCGGAGGGCAACTTGCCTTCAACAGGTGGAGTGGCCGAGAGGCGAGGCAGCGGCCTGCAAAGCCGCGTACACGGGTTCAAATCCCGTCTCCACCTCTCAAGCAGTAAACCCCGGGCGATTGGCGCAGTGGTAGCGCGCTTCCCTGACACGGAAGAGGTCACTGGTTCAAACCCAGTATCGCCCACCAACAGAAACGGCCCCTGACCTGCGGAAACGCAGATCGGGGGCCGT
>CAJDUR010000003.1_pt1 | contig 47735 bp, 49 predicted proteins | sample 7391191 | NCBI WGS metagenome assembly CAJDUR01 (sample SAMEA7055688, study PRJEB34461) | soil metagenome | biome: terrestrial ecosystem; feature: Peninsula; material: soil | place: Antarctica | collected 2016 | reverse complement strand
GGCTGATTCCAGCCCTGAGCGGAACCGGCATCTTCCAGCTGGCCTGGAGCGCCCTGCTGGCGCTCGGCCTGGCCCTCGGCCACCACCTCGGCTGACCCCGCCGCCTCCTGCTGCCCCTCACTCCCCCCACCGCTTCCTCCCCCACCGCCTCTCGGATTCGATGTATCTGCGCGTCATATGCGACGCGCAGATACATCGAATCGGGGAAGGCTGGGATTGGATCAGGTGGGCGCGACGGGACCGTCCACGCCAGACCCAGCACCTACCCGATCCCACCCGGGCTGGATTCTGGAGGCCTCCCGAGTCCAGACCACTACCCGATCCCACCCGGGCTGGATTCTGGAGGCCTCCCGAGTCCAGGTCACTACCCGATCCCACCCGGGCTGGATTCCCGAGGCCTCCCGAGTCCAGGTCACTACCCGATCCCACCCGGGCTGGATTCTCGAGTCCGAGCCTGGGGATCCTCGATCGGATTGCACCCTGGAAGTCAGGCCTGTCCCTGACCCGCAGCCCGCGCTCGGCCAGGAGCGCTCCAAAGGCGACTCAACGGCATACGGAGTCGTCGGCGTCGGCTCACGCTCCTGATTCGATGTATCTGCGCCTCATATGCGACGCGCAGATACATCGAACCGGGGAGGATGCGGGTCGGGAAGGGCGCGAGTCAGACCCGATAGCCCACCCGGGCCCGATTCTCGAGGCAGTGGGGCTACCCGACGACTCGGCTATTCGGCGAGGTGGCTGTCCGGGTCGATCTCGGCGTCCTCGTCGAGGTCATCGCGCATCGGCCGGCCGCGCCGCTCGGCGCGATTCTCCAGGCGTTCGGCCAGCTTGGCGGTCATCTCGTCCCGCATGCCGCGCAGCAGCAGGTAGGACGCCAGTGCCGAGGCGAGGGCCGAGGCCCCGAGCAGCAGGATGATGTTCTCGCGCAGCCCGATCAGCCAGAAGAAGAAGAAGAAGCCGAAGAAGATCAGCAGGCGCAGAATGCTGTAGCGCACCAAGGCGAGCTCACATCCCCGAGTAGTTGTGCATGCCCACGAACGTCGAGACGAGGTTCACGAGCGTGTAGTTGATGATGATGCAGACATAGCCGGTCAGGGCGATGTACATCGATTTGCGCGGGTCGATCCCGGCCGTCGCCCGGGAGTGCATGTAGGCGGCGTAGACGGTCCAGATGACGAAGGTCCAGACCTCCTTCGGGTCCCACTGCCAGTAGGCGCCCCAGGCCTGCTTGGCCCAGATCGCACCGGCGATCAGGGTGAAGGTCCACAGCACGAAGGCCACCATGTTGAGGCTGTACGCGGTCCGCTCGAGGGAGCTCGACGTGGGCAAACTCTCGATGAAGTTGGGCTTGGCCGGGGGCGTCTCCTCGCGGCGCCGACGGACCAGGTAGAGCAGGCCGACCGCGCAGGCGATGGTGAAGAAGGCGATCGCGAGGAACGCCACACCGACGTGGATGGCGAGCCAGTAGGAGCGCAGGGCCGGCATGAGCTCGCCGGACTCGGTGTAGAGGACCGCGAGTGAGAGACCCAGCACGAGCAGGATCGGGGTGACGATGAAGACGCCGAGCCACTGCCACTGGTTGCGCTTGGCGAGCACCGAGTAGGCCAGGCCCACCCCAGCCGCCGCCGCGGTCGCGAACTCGAACATGTTGCCCCACGGCGGACGCGAGACGGACAAGCCGCGCATCAGCACGGACCCGACCAGCAGCGCCGTCGCCAGATAGGTCAGCATCAGCGCGATGTTGCCCCGCTGTCGACTGACCAGGCTCTCCTCGATGAGGGTCTCAGCGGCATACGGCGCCGTCGGGCTGCTGGGCCCGGACGCCCCGGTGGACCCGACGAGGACCGACTCGCGGTCGGTGGTGCGGGCCTTCGCCGATTGTGTCGACTTCGCGTCCAAGAGGTGCGGCGCTCGCGCGGCCAGGTGCCACGTGAACATCAGCATGGCGAGCGTGTAGACGATCATCGACGAGTAGAGGGCGATGTTGGCGTTCGCCGCGAGCGTGGTGGGATTCACGAGCGGTCGCTCCGTTCTGCGAGGTGGTCATGCACGGCCGAGACGATGGCGGACAGCCCGGCATCGGAGTCCTTGGAGAGGCCACCGATGGTGACCACGGTAGCCGGTCCGTCGCCGTCCTCGTCGTCGGCCGGGCGAACCCGGACGAAGACGCGACGTCGCTTGATCGTGAGGCCCGCGATGAGGCCGGCGGTGGCGAGCAGGGCGCTGATGAGGGTCAGCAGGGCGCCGGGGTCGGTCCGCACGGACAGGCCGGCAAAGCGTTTGATGCTGTCGAAGGTCACGGAGCCACGATCGCCCGGGAGCTCATAGGTCTGCCCGGGCTTGAGCCGGACCAGCGCCGGGGACCCGTCGGGCTTGGTCACCTGCGTCATGTCGTCGGTGTTGAGCGTGTAGACCGACTGCGGCACGTCGCCGGGGAAGAGGTTGCCCTCCCACACCGACAGGGCCAGCTCGGGGTTGCCCAGCCCGGGGAAGAGGGAGACCGGCCCGTTGGCGAAGGTGGGCTCGGCGGTGGGCAGGAAGAAGCCGGACAGGCCGAGTTGCTTGCCCGCCGGAAGCGCGGAGACCTTGACGACGCCGACCGAGCGATAGTTGCCGTCCTGGGCCAGGAACGGCGTCGCTTCGCGGTAGAGGATAGCTCCCTTGCCGTCGCGAACCGTGATGACCGGGGTGTAGCCGTTGCCGAGGAGAAAGACGTCCGCGCCGTCGATGTTGAGCGGGTGGTTGACCGAGATCTGCTCCTTGGTCGGCGCCTGCCCCGGCGGGGCCGAGACACTCACTGAGGCGGCGAACTCCTGGGGCGCGCCAAAGGACCGGCCCGGGGTCTCGTTGAACTGGACGTCGAGCTTGTCCAGGGAGAGCACGAACGGCGGCAGCGCCGACTCATCGGTCCAGGGGCCCGGAGAGAACGTGTTGTACGTCGAGACGCTCGAGGCGAACTTCTCGCCCTCGGGCAGGATGACGTCGCCCCGCCAGCCGAGCAGGTGGCCGACCGCCATGCCGATGATGATCCCGCACAGTGCGATGTGGAACACGAGGTTGCCGGTCTCGCGCAGGTAGCCGGACTCGCCGCTCAGGCTGGACGCGTCATGCGCGTGCAGGCGGAACGCGGGTGCGCGGGACGATGCAGCCGATCAGCGAGATGAACAGCAGCAGGTAGATCGCCGAGAACCACGGCGAGGCATAGACGTCGAAGAAGCCGAGCTTGTCGAGCCAGGGCCCGCTCGACTGGTGCTGCGCCAGGTAGTCCGAGACCCGGCCCGCGTCGATGTTGCGCTGCGGGAAGATCGAGCCGGGCACCGCCGCGATGGACAGCAGCAGCAGCAGGAAGAGGGCCGTGCGCATGCTCGTCAGCTGCCGCCAGGCCCACCGGGCGAAACCGAGCGGCCCGAGGTGCGGGAGGACCGGCCCGCGCCGCTGCGGGCCCGGCCCGCCTGACCCGCCTGATGCGCCCGACGCGTCCGGATCGTCCGACGCGCCCGGACCGCCTGACGCGCCGTCCGGCAGGTCCGGGGTCCGGTCCGCCGCGGCGGCCTTGGTATCACTGGGCACTAGAGCACCGTCCGGAAGGTAGAGATGAAGCGGATCTGCAGCCACACGGTGACGTTCTCCCACAGGCCGGTGACGAGCAGCACCCCGACGACGAGCAGGATCACGCCTCCGATGACTTGGATGACACGACGGTGGGTGCGCAGCCAGTCGCTGGCCCGGCCGGCCTTCTCGTAGAGGGCTGCCATCGCAATGAACGGTAGCCCCAGCCCGAGGCAGTAGAACGCCGCGAGCGTCAGCCCGCGCGTGGCCGACCCCGCCTCGGCGCTGAGCGGGGCCGCCATGGCGAGGATCGCGCCGAGCGTCGGTCCCTGGCAGGCCGACCACCCGACGCCGAACACGGCGCCGAGCAGGGGCGCTCCGAGGAGCCCCGCCCGCGGGCGCCACGACGGCGCGAACGAGAGGTCCTTGCCGACACCGAGGAACATCAACCCGGCCCCGATGACGACGACGCCACCGAGGCGCATCAGCAGCGTCTGGTGCTCACGCAGCGCGATTCCGATGACCGAGATGAGCCCGGCATAGACGAGGAAGACGGCGGTGAAGCCCAGGACGAAGAGCACCGCACCGAGCACGAGCCGGCCCCGCGAGCGTCGTTCCAGCTCGACGTCGGACAGTCCGGTCACGTAGCCGAGGAAGCCCGGCACGAGCGGCAGCACACAGGGTGAGGCGAATGACACGAACCCAGCCGCGATCGCAACCGCCGCGGCAACGACGATCGACCCGGTCGCGAGGTCACCACCCATGCGATCAGGCCGGCTCTGCCAGGACGTCGTCGATGAGGCCGAGCAGGGTCGTGCTCGTCACCGGGCCGGACACGCGCGCCGCGATCCGACCTGACGTGTCGAGCAGGAGGGTGGTCGGTGTCGCGACGACCCTCCCCTGCAGCGCCAGCAACGGGACTCCGCCGTCGTAGGCCAGCGACGGGAAGGTCACCCCGTTGGACTTGAGGAAGGCCAGTCCCGTCTCGGGGCTCTCGAGCTTGTCGAGGCCGAGGAAGGCCACCGGGTGCTTCTTGGCCTGGACGGTCTCCCACGCCTTCTGCAACTCGGGGGTCTCCTCGATGCACGGCGGGCACCACGAGCCCCACACGTTCAGGACCAGGACGTCCCCAGCGGCGTCAGCCATCGCCCAGGGCTTTCCCTCAAGCGTCGTCCCGCTCAGGGCGACGGGGGCACCGCGCTGGTCGACCGGCACCTGCTCGATCGTGCCGTCGCCGGAGATGTAGTCCTTGCGGTCCCCGGCCTTGGCCTGCTCGGCCACCGAGTTGGGGTCGCTCGAGCACGCGGCCGTCACCGCGGTCAGACCGCCCGCCACGGCGATGGCACCCCAGCGCAGGGCCGTGCGCCGGTCGAGATCGGCCATCAGGCCCCGACCGATTTTGACGCGCGGGCGGCCAGCTCCGCGGCGGGCTCCGAGTAGGTGATCGAGACCAGCTCGTCCTCCTCGAAGAGCAGCGACGTCAGGGACGCCAGCGCACACTCGCGCTTGCGCGGGTCGTGCCACAGGCGCGCCCCGGCGAGTTTGTTGCGCGCCGTCCAGACCGGCAGCTGGTGCGACACGATCACTGCTTCATGCCCGTATGCCGCTCTCCGGGCGTCCTCGATCGCCGCGAGCATCCGCTGGGCGATCTCTTCGTAGGGCTCGCCCCACGACGGCTTGGTGATGTCGGTGAACTTGTGCCAGTTGCGCGGGTGGAGCAGGTCCTTCTTCGACACCTGCTGGCCCTCGAAGTAGTTGGCCGACTCGATGACCCGCGGGTCGATCTCGACGGTCAGCTTCATGGCTGCCGCGATCGGGGCCGCGGTCTCCTGCGCGCGCTCGAGCGGGGACGCGATGAGGTGCGTGATGTCGTTGGCCTTCAGGTGGGTGGCCACGACCGCGGCCATCTCGCGCCCCAGCTCCGACAGGTGGAAGCCCTCGAGGCGTCCATAGAGGATCCCGTCGGGGTTGTGCACCTCGCCATGACGCATCAGGTGCACGACCGTGCGCACCGGCGGGGCCGGGGAGGGGCTCGAGGTCATGGGCACAGTGTCTCAAACGGATGAGGCAGCACCCAATCCACTCCCTCCGATCAGCGCTGCCCACCCGTTTCAGCTCGGCTAGCAGGTGGTCGGCATCACGCCCGACCGCACCCTGGCGAAGGATTTCATCGTGCGCAAAGGGCCTGACCGCCCTCGGCGAGTGGGAGGCTTGGCCCCTTGCCGGACCCGACCTGACCGTGCTCGACACCCTGCTGGAAGACAAGGAACTGACCATGGACATCCTGCTCATCGCTGGATTGTGGCTCGATGGCTCCGCGTGGGACGACGTCGTGCCCGCGCTGGAGGATCTCGGGCACCGCCCGGTGCCGATCACTCTCCCGGGCCAGGGCGACGGCAACCCGTCAGCCACGCTCGAGGACCAGGTAGCAGCCGTGCTCACCGCGGTGGACTCCGCCGCTGGCAGACCCATGGTCGTGGGGCACTCCGCGGCCGCCACCCTGGCCTGGCTGGCTGCCGACGCGCGCCCGGAGAAGGTGGCCGCGGTCGCCCTCATCGGCGGCTTCCCCTCCACCGATGGGGAGGCTTATGCGGACTTCTTCGAGGTCACGGACGGGGTCATGCCGTTCCCCGGGTGGGGCCCCTTCGAGGGTCCGGACTCAGAGGACCTCGACGAGGCGGCCAGGCAACGCATCGCGATGGCGGCCCTCCCGGTCCCGGAAGGAGTGTCCAAGGGCCGGGTCCGGCTCTCGGACGAGCGCCGGTTCGAGGTGCCGGTGCTGCTCGTGTGTCCCGAGTTCACCCCCGCGCAGGCGCAGGAGTGGATCGATGCCGGTGACGTCCCTGAGTTGGCGAGGGCCCAGCACGTCCGGGCTGTCGACATCGACTCCGGGCACTGGCCCATGTTCACCAGGCCGACCGAGCTCGCGAGGCTCCTCGCAGCGGCGGTCACCGACGCCTGAGACGCGAGTGAGCGGCATACGGCTGCGGCATTAAGGTTTCTCCGTGTCGTGGTCACTCTGGTTGGCCCTGGTGGCTGCCGGGGCGCTCATCTCGCTGACGCCGGGAGCCGGCGCCATCAACACGATGGCCAACTCCCTCGCGTCGGGGTGGGCTCGCTCGATGTGGGGCATCATCGGCCAGCAGGTCGCGCTCATCACCCACATCGCGATCGTCGCCGCGGGCGTCGGGGTGCTCGTCGCCGGGTCGCCGGCGCTCTTCACCGCCATCCGCTTCGCCGGGGCCGGCTACCTCATCTACCTCGGGATCCGGCAGTGGCGCGCGCGACCGACCAGCACGGCCATCGACGTCGAGGCGGTGCCTGAGACCGGCTGGTCGATGGCGCGCCGCGGGCTGCTCGTCAACCTGACCAACCCCAAGGCGATCGTCTTCTTCCTCGCCTTCACGCCCCAGTTCATCCGCCCGGCCGAGCCGCTGGTGCCCCAATACCTCGTCCTGACAGCGACGATCGTCACCATCGACGTCCTCGTGATGTGGTTCTTCTTCGCAGCCGCGGCCAAGGGTCTGCGCAAGATGACCCGGAGTGAGCGGGGCCAACGGGGTCTCAACCGGCTCTTCGGGGGCCTCTTCGTCGGGGTCGGCGCCCTGCTGGCCGCCATCCACTGACTCGGGGGGATAGCGAGGCCACTCGACCGGGGACCTGCAGTCGAGTGGCCCCGCCCGCTCAGTCGAGTGGCCCCGCCCGCTCAGTCGAGTGGCCCGCCCGCTCAGTCCGAGGTGGCCGCGGCGCGGGCGGCAGCCGGCAGCGCGGCCAGCACGTGGGACACCGCGTCGTCGTCGTGTGCGGCGGAGACGAACCACGACTCGAACGCGCTCGGCGGCAGGTGCACCCCCTGCGCGAGCATCGCGTGGAAGAAGCGTCGGAAGGCGTCGGTGTCCTGTGCCTTGGCCTCGTCGTAGTTGGTCACGGCCCCGTCGCGGAAGAAGACCGAGAACATCGAGCCCGCCCACTGGATCGTGTGCGGCACGGACTCGGCGGTCAGGGCCGCGGACGCCGCCTGCGCGATGGCGTGGCTGACCACGTCGAGCCGCGCGTAGACCTCGGGGGTGCAGGCCCGCAGGGTCGCCAGACCGGCAGCAGACGCGACCGGGTTCCCCGAGAGCGTCCCGGCCTGGTAGACGGGACCGTCGGGGGCCAGGAGCGCCATGATGTCGGATCGCCCACCGAACGCGGCTGTCGGGAAGCCGCCGCCCATGACCTTGCCGAAGGTGAACAGGTCTGGCGGGCCGGCGGCATACGGACCCTCGAGCCCGTAGAAGCCGGACCGGGAGCAGCGGAACCCGGTCATCACCTCGTCCGTGATGAGCAGGGCGCCGTGGGCCGCGGTGATGCGGCGCAGTCCCTCGGTGAAGCCGGGCAGCGGCGGCACGACCCCCATGTTGCCCGGGCTCGCCTCGGTGATGACGGCGGCGATCTCGGAGCCGCGGGCGGCAAACGCGGCCTCCATCGCGTCGAGGTCGTTGTAGGGCAGGACGATGGTCTCGGCCGCAGTCGTGGCCGGGACGCCCGCCGAGTCCGGGAGGCCGAAGGTGGCGATGCCGGAGCCCGCTGCGGCCAGGAGGGCGTCGACGTGTCCGTGGTAGCAGCCGGAGAACTTCACGATGACGTCCCGGCCGGTGAACCCGCGGGCCAGTCGGATCGCGGACATCGTCGCCTCGGTGCCGGAGTTGACCAGGCGCACCTGGTCGACGGGCTCGACGCGCGCGACCAGCTCCGCCGCCAGGTCGACTTCGTTGGCAGACGGAGTCCCAAATGAAAAGCCTTGGGCAGCAGCCGAAGTCACCGCTTCCAACACGTCGGGGTGGGCGTGGCCCAGGATCATCGGGCCCCACGAGCAGATCAGGTCGACGTAGCGATTCCCGTCCACGTCAGTGAGCCACGGGCCTCGCCCGGACGCCATGAATCGCGGCGTCCCACCGACGCTGCGAAAGGCCCGCACCGGCGAGTTGACCCCGCCGGGGATGACCTGGCGAGCCCGCTCGAAGAGTGCGTCCGAGTGGGGCACGTCGAGCGAGAGCACGTCGGGACCAAGGTGAGTCGTCATGACGCCATTGTCGCAAGGTTTCTGTGGGGGCCGTTCAGCGGTCGGTGAGACGCTCCGGATCCAGGTGTTCCCGGATGATCGTCATGGCATCGCCGAGGGCCTGGAACTGCTCCGGCGTCATGATGTCGATGACGTTGTCGCGCACGCTCTGGAGGTGGATCCGGGCCATCTCGACGATGACCTCGCTCCCGGCCTCGGTGAGCAGGAGTTCGACACCGCGTTTGTCATCGACGCAGGCCTGCCGCAGGACCCAGCCACGCTTCTCCAGCCTGGCGGCCGTGTGCGTCAGGCGACTGCGGGACTGCACCACCCGGGCTGCGAGGTCGGACATCCGCAGCCGGCGGCCCGTGGCCTCCGACAACATCGAGATGACCTCGTACTCACTCAGTTGCAGGCCGGCGGTCCTCAGGGCCGCATCAAGGGCCACCTCGAGCAGTCGGGTGCCGCGCAGCATGGCGCGCCACGAGCGCTGCTCGGCATCAGTGAGCCAACGAACGTCGGACTGGTCGACACCCGGCACGTATCCCCCCTCATCCCCTTGACGATCGAATCCTAGGGGTGCGCGAGCCATTCCGCTGCCTCAAGCGCGAAGTAGGTCAGCACCGCCTGGGCGCCCGCACGCTTGATCGACAGCAGTGATTCCAGCGCTGCGGCGCGCCGGTCGATCCACCCCTGCGCCGCGGCGGCCGCGATCATGGCGTACTCCCCCGACACCTGGTAGGCCGCCACCGGGACCGTGGCCCGCTGCGCCGCGGCCGCGACGACGTCGAGGTAGGACATGGCGGGCTTGACCATGACCAGGTCTGCTCCCTGCGCGATATCAAGGTCGAGTTCGCGCAGGGACTCGGTGATGTTGGCCGGATCCTGTTGGTACGTACGGCGATCGCCCTGCAGGCTTGACTGCACGGCCTCACGGAACGGGCCGTAGAACGCCGAGGCGTACTTCGCCGCGTAGGCGAGGATCACCGTCTCCTGAAGGCCGGCCCCATCGAGCGCCGTGCGGATCGCGGCGACCTGACCGTCCATCATCCCGGAGGGCCCGACGACATGGGCGCCGGCCCGGGCCTGGGCGATGGCCATGTCGGCGTAGATCTCGAGGGTGGCGTCGTTGTCGACGCGGCCGCGCGAGTCGAGCACGCCGCAGTGGCCGTGATCCGTGAACTCGTCGAGGCACGTGTCGGCCATCACGAGCAGGTCGTCGCCGACCTCCGCGCGGACCCGCTCGAGAGCTTGGTTGAGTATGCCGCTGGGCGAGGTCGCGCCGGTCCCGCGCGCGTCCTTCGTGGTCGGGACACCGAAGAGCATGATCCCGGAGATGCCTGCGTCGACGGCCGCCCGGGCCTGGGCGGCGACCCCGTCGAGGGGGTGCTGGACCACCCCCGGCATGCTCGTGATCGGGCGCGCCTGCGTGATGCCTTCAGCCACGAAGGCCGGGAGGATCAGGTCCTGGGGATGCAGGCGCGTCTGCGCGACCAGTCCCCGCATGACTGGCGACTGGCGCAGCCGACGGGGCCGCTCGATCACTTGGCGCGTCGGCGCGAGGCCGGACGGTTGTCACTCGGGCGCTGCACGGGTTGGCCGGCTTCCGCCGCCGCTCCGATCAGCCCGAGGCCATAGCCGGCGAGCGAGTCGACGACACTGGCCGCGCTCGCTTCGGGGGCGAGCACGTCCACCCGGAGACCGTGCTCCTGGGCTGTCTTGGCCGTCGCCGGACCGATGCAGGCCACGACGGTCGTCGGGTGCGGCTTGCCGGCGATGCCGACCAGGTTGCGCACCGTCGAGCTCGACGTGAACACGACCGCGTCGAAGTCGCCGCCCTTGATGGCGTCGCGGATGGTGGCCGCGGGAGGAGCAGCGCGGACCGTGCGGTAGGCGGTGACGTCATCGACCTCCCAGCCCATGTCACGCAGGCCGGCGACGAGGGTCTCGGTCGCGATGTCGGCGCGCGGCAGCAGGACCCGGTTGATCGGGTCGAGGACCTCGTCGTAGGGGGGCCACTCCGCCAACAGGCCGGCAGCGCTCTGCTCCCCCGACGGTACGAGGTCGGGGTTGATGCCCCAGTCCTGTAGCGCCTCGGCAGTCACGCCCCCGACGGCAGCGACCTTGAGCCCGGCGAAGGCCCGGGCATCGAGTCCGAAGAGTTCGAAGCGCTCGCGGACGGCGCGCACGGCGTTGACCGACGTGAAGCCGACCCACTCGTAGCGACCGGTGACCAGTCCCTTGACCGCACGCTCCATCTGCTGCGGCGTCCGCGGGGGCTCCACGGAGATGGTGGGGACGACCTCGGCGGTCGCTCCGTAGCCGGAGAGGCGATCGACCATGGAGCCGGCCTGGGCCTGGGTGCGGGGCACGAGGACGCGCCAGCCGAAGAGCGGCTTGGTCTCGAACCATGAGAAGTCATCACGCAGGGCGACGTTCGCCGAGATGACCGCCACTGTCGGGCTGACCTTGGCCGGGCCCGTGAAGGCGGCGTCGACCTCGTCCAGGGTCGTGGCGTGCGAGGTCTGAGCCACCGTCGTGCCACGGCTCATCAGGGCCACCCCGCTGGCGGCCGGGTGCCCCGCACCCAGGAGCCCGGCCAGCCCGGCCCGGATCGACTCCGGCGAGCCGAGCAGCACGACGGTGCCGTCGATCCCGGCGTAGCGCGACCAGTCGGTCCGGGTGTTCTCGGTGCTGACGACATGGACCGAGGACGCCTGCTTGGACGTCAGCGGCACCCCCGCGTACATCGGCGCAGCCGAGACGGCCGAGACACCGGGGACGACGTCGAAGGTGATGCCGGCCCGGCGGCAGGCCCTCAACTCCTCGACGAGCCCGTTGAACATCGTAGGGTCACCGTCCATCAGGCGCACGACGAGGCCGTCACCTCGCACCGACTTGGCGGCTCGCACGACGATCTTGGCCCGCATCGCATGGGTGAGCTCCTGCCCCTGCTCCCCGTGGCTGGCGTCGATCACCTCAACACCGGCCGGCGCATGAGCCAGCACGAGGTCGTCCCGGGAGATCCGGTCGACGATGACGACCGACGCGGCGGCGAGCAGGTCGCGACCGCGCAGGGTCATCAGGCCGGGGTCGCCCGGTCCGGCCCCGACGAACGCCACCCTGGCGGGGGCGGTCGGGACCGTGGTGGTGCCCAGTGGTGGCAGGGATGGCTGGCGGCGAGTCACGAAACATGCTCCGAAGGGTGATGATCGACAGGGCGTGGGTCTCGCAGGGCGGCAGCGCCGTCCTCGAGGAAGATCTGGGCGAGCCGGGCCCCGAGGGTCTCCGGCTCGGTGTAGGGGCCGACGAGGGAGCGACGCAACTCGACCGCGCCGTCCTGGCTGCCGATGAACGCCCGCAGGGACAGCTCGAGGCCGTCCTCGCCGTCGACGACTTCGGCGAGCGCGCCGATGGGGGCGGTGCAGCCGGCCTCGAGGGCCGCGAGCAGGGCCCGCTCAGCGGTGACGCAGGTGCGGGTGTCGGGGTCATCGAGCGGCAGCAGGGCTGCGAGCACATCGCTGCGGTCGGCGCGACACTCGACCGCGAGGGCGCCCTGGCCCGGCGCCGGCAGCATCTGGATGGGGTCGAGGACCTCGGTCACGTGGCCGAGCCGCCCGAGCCGCGCCAGGCCCGCGCGGGCCAGGACGACGGCGTCGAGAGTGCCCGAGGTGACCAGTGCGAGTCGGGTGTCGACGTTGCCGCGGATCGGCCTGATCTCGAGGCCGAGCCCGAGAGCCGCCAGTTGAGCGGTCCGCCGCGGGGAGCCGGTGCCGATGGTCGACCCGGCTGGCAGCTCACCGAGAGTCAGACCGTCCCGGGCCACCAGGACATCCCGGCTGTCCTCGCGGACCGGGAGGGCCCCGAGCACGAGTCCCTCCTCAGGAGTCGTCGGCAGGTCCTTGAGGGAGTGCACGGCGAGGTCGATCTGGTTCTGGTGAAGCGCGTGCCGGATCGCCGAGGCGAAGACCCCGGTGCCACCGATCGCGGTGAGCAGCTCACCGGACACGTCCCCCTCGGTCACGATCTCGACGAGGTCGACCTCATGACCGGCTGCACGCAACTGGTCGGCCACCCACGTGGACTGGGTCCTCGCGAGGGCGGAGCGTCGGGTGCCGAGCCGAAGGGTGCTCATGCGTCGGCCCGCTTCGGCGGGGAGCTGACGTTGGCGACTTCTCGTGGCTCGAGCTCGAAGAGTTCGCGCAACGCAGCCGCGTACTCGTCGCCGTGTCCCTCGAGGGCGAACTCCTTGACCCGACGGGTCGGCGTGTGCAGCAGCTTCTCGACCACGCGGTGCACGGCGAGCGCGATCTCGGCCCGCGAGTTCTCGTCCAGGTTGGGGAGTCGGCGATCCAGGCGGTCCATCTCAGCAACGACGACCTGGGCCGCCCGGCCTCGAAGAGCTGCGACCGTGGGGGCAACGACCTTCTCCACCTGTCGCGTCAGGTAGGCGGCGACCTCGCCGATCACGAGAGCATCCACTTCTTCGACCTGTCGCTGCTCGGCCCGGCCGTGCAGGAGGCTGCCGAGCGCCTCGAGGTCGAAGACGGTGACCGTGGGCACGGCGACGGGCCACTGCGCGGCCGGCTCGACATCCCGCGGCAGGGCGAGGTCGATGACCACCTGGGGCCGGGCGCCGCGGCGGGCGGCCGCGTCAGCGAGGACCGCGCCGGTGATGACCGGCCGGCTGGCCCCGGTGCACGAGACGACGAGGTCGCTCGTGGCGATGACCTCGGACATTTCGGACCAGTCGCGAGACCGACCACCGTAGGTCCGGGCGAGGCGTTCGGCACGTTCCGGCGTGCGATTGACGATCTCGAGCGTGTCGACCCCGGCCTTGGCGAGGGTGCCCGCCGCCAGACCGCTCATCGCACCGGCCCCGATCACGCAGGCGCGCACGGTGCGCAACGGCCCCAGGAGGGCCGCCGCCGCATCGATGCCGCCCTGGATGAGGGACACACTGTGCTGGTCGATGCTGGTCTCGGTGTGGGCGCGCTTGCCGACCCGCAGCGCCTGCTGGAACAGCGTGTTGAGGGACTCGCCGACCATGCCTGCGCCTTGCGCATGGGCCAGGGCATCACGCATCTGACCGAGGATCTGCGGCTCACCGACGGCCATCGAGTCCAGGCCGCAGGCGACCGTGAAGGCGTGTGCCACCACGCCGTCGTCGTAGCGCACGTAGAGGTGCTCGGTGATCGTCTCGGTGTTCGATCCCGACGCGGCGGCGATGGCCTCGCCCACGGCGGCCACCGCCGAGTGGAAGGCCGACACCTCGGTGTAGACCTCGAGGCGGTTGCAGGTCGACAGGACGACGGTCTCGGAGACGACTGGAGAGGCCAGCACTCCTGCTGCGATGGTGCCCGCCCGGTTCGAGTCCCGGGTCAGTTCCTCGAGGAGGCCGATGGGAGCGGTGCGATGGGACAGCCCGATGACGAGCAGGCTCATTGGGACACCGCCCGGCGCAAGGGTGGGTTGGCGTCCATCACGTCGTTCTCGAACTGGCAGTCGCTGAGTCCGTCGTCGCTGAGGTCGTCGTCGCCGAGTTCGTCGTCGCTGAGTCCGTCGTCGCTGACGTGATCGAGCCCGAGGTGATCGCCGCCGAGGCTGCCGCCCTCGATTCCCGCAAGTCTGGCCAGATCCGCTCCGTCCAGGGCGCGCTGCTGGGCGTGGAAGGCCAGGATCTGCAACTCCGTGGAGAGGTCGACCCGTCGGACGTCGACCGTCTCGGGGACGGTGACCACCACGGGTGCAAAGTTGAGGATCGAGGTGACCCCGGAATCCACCAGGGCGTCGCAGACGGCCTGGGCAGCCGGCGCCGGGGTAGCGATGACACCGATCGCGATCGGGTGCTCTTCGACGTGGACCGCCAAGTCGCGAAACGGTCGGATCGCGATGCCACCGACCTGGTGACCGGCAAGCTGGGGGTCATCGTCGAAGAGTCCCACGATGCGGAAGCCCTTGGTGACGAATCCGGAGTAGGACGCCAGCGCCCGCCCGAGGTTGCCCATTCCGACGATGGCCACGGGCCAGTCCCGGGTGAGCCCGAGCACGCGCGCGATCTCGACGGCCAGGGTCTGCACGTCGTAGCCGACGCCTCTGACGCCGTAGGAGCCGAGGCGACTCAGGTCCTTGCGCAGTTGGGCGGATCGCACTCCGACGGCAGCCGCGAGTTCCTCGGAGGAGACCGATGCGATACCCCGCTCGGCCAGCCGTGACAACGTCCTGAGATACTCGGGGAGCCGCGCAACGGTCGCGTCAGGAACATCTCGACGCTGTGCGGGGTCGGCTGACACGCTGGGTCACCGGCTCCTTTCGTCATGCGTTCGAGGCGAACGCGGAGCACGTGGGGGCGTCCTCAGGTTAGACGTTTGTGAACGGATGCACAAAGTGAGCGGGCGGGCGTATCACCACCTGGCGCCGCCCCGTGATCAGGCTCACCCGCCAAGTGGTATTGGCGGCACGACGCCGCGCGGCTCGACACCGGTGCCCCTGCCGGACCGCCGTCGCTCAGCCGAGGGCGGCCCGCAGTCGTTCAGCCGAGGGCGGCCCGCAGTCGCACCTCGTCCACCCGCCAGAAGTCGTGCACGCGGCCATCGACCAGGATGACCGGGATCTGCTCGGCGTAGCGCTGGCGGAGTTGGTCGTCATCGTCGATGGACCGCTCCTGCCAGGCTTCGCCGAGGTCGGTGGTCACCCGATTGATGACCGCGCGGGCTTCGTCACACAGGTGACAGCCGTCCCGACCGATGAGCGTGACCCTAGGGGGAGCGTGCGTGCCAACGGCGTCCATGTGCCCAGTGTAGGAATCCCTGGTGGATGGATCAGCGGCCCGGCCCGGCAGCGACGTGTCCGATCAGAAGAAGACCGACTTGCGCTGCATGAGCAGGCTGTAGAGCGTCTGCTGGATGGTCTCGCGGACCTGGTCCGTGAGGTCGAAGACGAGCATCGGGTCATCGGCCGACTCCGGACCGAAATGGGCCGTCTCGATCGGCGTCCCGAACTCGATGAACCACTTGCTGGGGAGCGGGATGAGACCGAGCAGGCCGAGCAGGGGGAAGGTCGGCGTGATGGGCGCATAGGGCATTCCCAGCAGCCGCGCCACGCTCGGCACGTTGCCGATGATCGGGTAGATCTCCTCGGCACCGACGATGGAGCACGGGATGATCGGCACGCCCGTGCGCAACGCGGCCGCGACGAAGCCGCCGCGGCCGAAGCGCTGCAGTTTGTACCGCTCGGTGAAGGGCTTTCCGACGCCCTTGAACCCCTCCGGCCAGACCCCCACGAGTTCACCGCCGGTGAGAAGTCGCTCGGCGTCGGTGTTGGCCGCGAGGGTGGACCCGGTGCGACGGGCCACCGTGCCCACGAAGGGGGTCTTGAACACGAGGTCGGCGCCCAGCATCCGCAGGTGGCGGTGCTGCGGGTGCTCGTCGTGGACGGCGACCTGAGTCATGATCGAGTCGAGGGCGACCGTTCCGGAATGGTTGGCCACGAGCAGGGCGCCACCCGTGGCGGGGATGTTCTCGACTCCACGCACCTCGACCCGGAACCACTTCTTGTAGAGCGGGCGCAGCAGCGGCAGGTAGAGGCTGGTGGTGAAGTCCCGGTCGAAGCCGAACTCATCCACGGCGTAGGACCCGCTCAGGCGACGTCGGACGTAGGCCAAGCCGTGCGCGACCTGTTGCTCGACCTCTTCGGCGGGCAAGCCGGCCGCAGCGGCAGCAGCACGCAGCACGTTCACTGCGAGCCCCACGAGTTCAGCCGGGTCCAGGCTCAGGGCCGAGCTGGACTCAGTCGCGCCGAGGACCGCCTCGACGAGATGTCCCGCCCGCGGAATTGCCTCCGTCCACGACGTGGAGGGGCGCGCCTCCGGCCGGGCCTCGATGACGGGATCCGGGGCTGCTGCGGACTCTGGCCGATCCTCGCGCCGAGCCTCTCGGCCCTCGCGAACCGGTCGAAGGCTACGGACGTCGGCGATCCCCGAGGGGGTCTCCGTGCGGCCCTTGCCCGGCCCGCGTCGAGCCGGCCGGCCGGGCTTGCGCAGGGTGGCAGGAGTGGCAGACCCGGTCTCAGCGGCTCCGACCCGAGCCAGCGCTCGGCGGGCCTGACTGACCTCCAGCGGCTCCGTCGCCGAGATCAACGGGGTCCCGGAGCGGCGCTGCCGCTCACCGCTGGCCCGGGCCGCACCCGCGGCCAGGGCACCCGTCGGGCCAGCCTTGCGGGCGGGGGCCTTCTTGCCAGAGGCGCCCGATGCGGCGCCCGTGCGCTGAGGGCCCGACCGTGCTGCGGCGCCCCGATCCGGGGTGGTCGTCGACGGGGTCGTCCGGGCCGGCCTCGCGCCGGTCTTGTCGGAGCGCGTCGCGGCCTTGGCCCGGGCCGGCTTCGCGCCGGCCTTCTCGGAGCGGGCCAGCGCCTCGTCCCGGGCGGCCGCCGTCTCGTTGTCGTGGGCGTCGGTCACGGCTGGATCCTCTCGAAAACCCGCGCGATGGCGGAGACCGTGCCCCCGGCGGCGCCGGAGACAGCGCCGCTCACCCCGTCCGTACCGGGCACGATGGGGCGCAGGTGGCGCGCGAAGTCCTCGAAGGCCGCTCGAGTCGTGTAGGTCGGCTCGAAGCCCAACACCGTGCGCATTCGAGTCGTGTCGAGCCCGCGGCCAAACGCGAGGAAGTTCAACTGGTCGGCGGAGAAGTCAGCGAGACCGAAGCGCTGGACGACACCGCCGAGCAGTCCGGCGCCCTGGAGCGGGATCGGGCAGATCGGGCGCTTGGCCAGTGCCGTGCACTGCAGCACGGTGACGAAGCCGTCACCCGCGACGTTGACGATCCCGACGGCCGGTCCGGTGGTGGCCCGAACCAGCGCGGCGACAGCATCGTCCTCGTGCAGGAACTGGAAGCGGGCGTCGAAGCCGAGCGGGACCGGAACGATGGGCAGCGAGAAATACTCGGTCATCGAGGTCCGGATCGTGGGGCTGATGACGTTGGCCATGCGCAGCATCGTGATCTCGACGTCGGGTCGGCGGCGGGAGAAGCCGCGGACGTAGCCCTCGACCTCGACGGAGTCCTTGCCGAAGCCGGTCCGCGGCATCGACTTGGGGTTCATGTCCTCCGTGAACATCGCCGGGTCACGGGGCGATGAGCCGTAGATCGCGGCAGAGGACTTCACGACGAGTCGCTTGACGGTCTCGGACTTCTGGCACGCGGCGAGCAACTGCATCGTGCCGATGACGTTGATCTCTTTCTGCGTTGCCCGCCCTCCGGTGTCCTTGGGAGTGGCCAGCACGTTGAGGTGCACCACGGTGTCCACGCCGGCCTGGCTCATGATCCGCCCGATCATCGGGTTGCGGATGTCGGCCCGGACGAACTCGGCGCGCCCGATCGAGTGCCGGGGCGGCACGACGTCGATCCCGAGAATGCGATCGATGCTGCGGTCCGCGCTCAGACGCCGCGCATAGAGGCCGCCGAGGTAGCGAGAAACGCCGGTGACGAGCACCACCTTGGCCATTCGCTGCCTCCTGGATCCGCACTACCGAACTTCGAGGGAGACTCCCCCGCGCTGCCGGGCCCGGTCGAGGACCGCGACCGTTCCAGCCTACCGAGGCGGCGCAGCGGATCGGCACGGCCCACCCCCGCCGTACGGGCGAGTATGGGCAGCATCACGTCGGTGCGGCCCAAACACAGACGACCCCCGCCCGAGGGCGAGGGTCGGTGGCCGCGGGCCGGAGCCCGCGAGCGTCACTTCTTGTTGCGACGCTGGTGACGCGTCTTGCGCAGCAGCTTGCGGTGCTTCTTCTTGGCCATCCGCTTGCGGCGCTTCTTGATGACAGAGCCCATGGTTGTCCTTGATCCGTTGACGGTGAGTACGTGTCGACCTGCGCCGACAGCCCGTGACACGGAAAGTCGAACCCTTGATAAGCCGAACAAGAATCACAGCCTAGCGTGTCGCCGACCGGGATCCCAATGCCACCCCCGAGGACGCCCGGGCCGCCGCCCGCGACCGAGCCGGCGGCGGAACGCAGACGGGGCGCTGCCGACCACGTGGTCGGGAACGCCCCGTCTGTAGCGAAACCACTCACGCGGTGTCGATGTATGACGTGTGCAGGTAGGTATGGACTGCATCCTCCGGAACCCGGAAGGACCGCCCGACTCGAATGGCTGGCAGATCGCCAGAGTGGACGAGCCGATACACCGTCATCTTGGACACGCGCATGATCGAGGCGACCTCGGCGACGGTCAGAAACCGCACCTCGGCGAGCTTGCGCTCATTCGTCATGTGAAACCCCGATCTCTACGGACACCTGAATGTCGCCGGCTTCCCCTCCGGCGAAACGGCACTCAGGCACCCCTGAACCTTAGGGGCTGATGTGACTGGAGGGGAAGCAGCAGATCAAAGATCCTCGAGAACGCAAGCCGACACGCCGGGGTTTCCCGATCTGTCAGGGGGCGAGTCGATGCAGGTCGCGCGGGAACAACGCCACCTCGCGGATGTTCTGCGCCCCGACCAGCCGCCCGACCCAGCGCTCCAGCCCGATCGCGAAGCCACCGTGCGGTGGCATCCCGTGCTCGAAGGCGTCGAGGTAGCCGCGTAGCAGCGCCGGGTCGGTCCCGGTCCGCCGCAGTGCCGCGGCATAGTCACTCGGCCGGTGCAGTCGCTGGCCCCCGGTCGTCAACTCGAGCCCCCGGAACAGCAGGTCAAAGCTGTTGGAGTAGCGCCCGACCTCGCGACGCGGGTCGTTCGAGGGGCAGTCGGGGGGCGGAGGCCCTTGAGGGGCTGTGTAGAACGGTCGTTTGCTCATCGGATACCCCTCCACTGCAAGGAAGTCCGAGCCGTATGCCGCTGACGCCCACTCGCTCAGCGCCCGCTCGTGCGCGGGGCTGAGGTCGGGCTCGTCCGGGTCCGCTCCCACCTGCGCGAGCGCGTCACGGAAGTGGATGATCGGGAACTCCTCCGGCACCTCGGGAACCTGGACGCCGAGGAGCGAAGCGGCGTCAGCGGCATACGTCCTGATCCCTTCGACCATCCCGGCGATCGCGGCGCGGAGCACCACGAGGACGTCGCGGTGGTCGCGGATGAAGCCGAGTTCCGCGTCGAGGGAGGTGTACTGGGCCAAGTGGCGCACGGTGTCGTGCGGCTCCGCCCGGAAGACGGGGCCGACCTCGAAGACTCGCTCGAACACGCCCACCAGCATCTGCTTGTAGAGCTGCGGGGACTGCGCGAGATACGCCGTCTCGCCGAAGTAGTCGACGGCGAAGACGTTGGCTCCGGACTCCGTCGCGGTCCCAACCAGCTTGGGCGTCGCGATCTCGGTGAAGTCCACCTCGCTGAGGGCAGAGCGGAACCCACGCATCGAGGCGCTGGCCAGTTGCCAGGTCGCCCGGTGGCGGGGGTGGCGCAAGGTCACCGCGGCATGGTCCAGGTGCGTGGGCAGGCCGGCCCCGAAGGTCGGGCGCCAGAGCTCCACCGGCGGCGGGACCGCAGGCTCGGTCAGCGGCGTGATGGTCGGGTCCACCAGCTCCGCTCCCCCGGTCGCCGACTCGTGGTGCCGGACCGTGCCGGCCACCTCGATGACGGTCTCCTCGGGCAGCCCCTGGAGCTGGTCGATCGTGGCCGCATCCTTCACCACGACCTGCGCGAGACCGGATCGGTCACGCAGGACCAGGAAGGTCACGCTCGAGAGCACGCGACGACGGTGGACCCACCCGCTCAGGGTCGCTGGCTCGCCGTCCGCGAGGGCTGCGAGGTCATGCGCGAGGGTGCGCGGGGTTGGTCGAACGTCGTGGCGCGCGATCGGTTTTTGGGTGGGTTGCATGTCTTCGCCTCCTGGGTACGTGCCCCGGAGGTGTGGGCGATGGGGAGTGTCGCTGTGCCACCACACCTTCGCCGACGCGAGATTGCGTCGGCCTCTGCTCGTGCTCGGCTCAGGATCGTCAGGCCCGTCAACGCCGTGCCGGTCAGGCTACAGCCTCTCCGGCGCCGGGCGCTCGCGGCGGACAGCTGGCCACACCGAGCCTGTGTGCAGCCGGCGCCCCCAGAAGGGCATCCCCTGCACACAGCGCGCGGGAAAGTCGGTCAGTCGAATCCCTGGTTCGACTGACCCGAATCGGGCCTCCGGGCCTCGCTCGTTCCTCGCTCGTGTCCTCAGCCCTAACCTTCTGCCCGATCTCCTCGGCGCTCCGGTCCTCCCTCGCTAGCGCTCAGTCGATCCTCACGCCGTCGTCGATCAGGCACGGTCAGTCGAAGTACACATCCAGCCCATTCAGCGGGAAGACCGCCTGCCGGGTCGCCATGATCGCCCGGTCGGTGGAACTGCCCGGGTCGAAGCCCATGTCCCAGGAGCGCCACCAGATCGGGCCGTCCGCAGCGTCGAGGTCGCCCATCCGGCTCGGTCCGGGTCGGCCTGTCACGTGCTGGACGTGCTCACGCCACTCCTCCGGCACCGAGGTCGAGGTCTTGATCGGCGCGTGCGCGGCAATCGCTGTCAGATGCGTCCAGGACCGTGGGACGACGTCGACGACCTCGTAGCCCCCGCCACCGAGGGCGACCCACTTGCCGCCGCAGACCTCGTGCGCCAGCCGATGCAGCGAGTCGGCTGCGGCCCGCTGGGCATCGACGCTGATCGCGAAGTGGGCGAGCGGGTCCTCGGCGTGGGTGTCGCAGCCGTGCTGGGTCACGAGCACGTCGGGTCGGAAGGCCCGGGTCATCGGCATCACGGTCGCGTGGATCGCCCGCAACCAGTCGGAGTCCCCCAGCCCCGGGGGCAGGGCCACGTTGACGACCGACCCGGTCGCCTCCGGGCCACCGATGTCAGCGGGCCACCCCGTGCCCGGGAAGAGCGCCCGGCCGGTCTCGTGGATCGAGATGGTCAACACCCGGGGGTCGTCCCAGAAGATTCGCTCGACCCCGTCGCCGTGGTGCACATCGATGTCGACGTAGACGACCTTCCTCGCGCCGTTCTCCAGCAGCCACTTGATGCCGACCCCGGCGTCGTTGTAGATGCAGAAGCCGGACGCCGAGCCGGGCATCGCGTGGTGCAGGCCACCGGTGAAGTTCACGGCGTGCTCCGCCTCGCCCTCCCACACCGCGCGGCAGCTCTCCAGGGTCCCGGTCACGACCCGGGCGCTCGCCTCGTGGATGCCCTTGAACGCCGGGTCGTCCTCGGTCCCGAGCCCGAAGGCGGGGTCGGCGTTGTCCGGATCGATCGAGGCGGCGTGCACGGCGGCGATGTAGTCCGCGTCGTGCACCGTCGCGAGCACCTCGTCGGATGCTGGATCCGCCCCCACGACCTCGACACCGTCGGCCTGGAAGACTCCCAGGGCGTCACACAAGCGCGCCGTGAGGTCCAGCCGGATCGGAGCCATGGGGTGGGTGCTGCCGAAGTCGTACTTGGTGAAGTCGTCGTCCCAGACGACACGGGCCTGAGTTGACATGATGGTGACGCTATCGCGAATTCGCGTGCCCGTCAGAGGAGAGTCATGGCCCGGAACAAACTATTCGACGACGACGTCCTGGTGATCGGTCTCGGCCGGTTCGGCTCGGCTGTCGCTCTCGAGCTGACTCGGCTCGGGCACCGGGTCATCGCCGTCGAGAAGGACAACGCCCTGGCCGAGACCTATGTCAACAAGGTCTCCCGGGTCGTGCACGCCGACATGGCACAGGCCTCGGCCGTCGAGATGGTGATGAACGCCGAGCCAAAGATCGCGATCGTCGGCATCGGCTCCTCGATCGAGTCGTCGGTGCTCGCGGCAGCCAACCTCGTCGACGCCGGAGTCCCCTCGATCTGGGCGAAGGCCCTCTCGGCGGAGCACAAGCGGATCCTCGACCGGATCGGTGTCCACCACGTCATCTCCCCGGAGTCCGATGCCGGCCGTCGGGTGGCCCACCTCGTCAACGGCAAACTGCTCGACTACATCGAGTTCGACGACGGCTTTGCGATCGTCAAGATCAAGCCGCCGACCGAGACCATCGGCTTCACGCTGGAGCAGAGTCAGGTCCGCCGCAAGTACGGCGTCACGGTGGTCGGGGTCAAGGCGCCGGGCGAGGACTTCACCTATGCCGTGCCGGACACCAAGATCTCGGCGCACCACATGCTCATCGTCAGCGGCCCGACCGAGTTGCTGGAGCGCTTCGCCGTGCGACCCTGACCCGCACCCGTCCGCACCGGCCCGCGCCACGCGGGCACTCCGCCAGCGACGCGACCGCGCCGGACGGCGTCAGGTGGAGAGCGGCATACGGACTGATCGTGCCAAGGTCACCCTCCGCGCTGGGGTCAGAAGCGGGCCTGTGGCCCGGGCTGCTGGGCCAGCGAGAGCACCATAGCGATCTCCTGGTCCCCGTCCTCCTTGCTGACCACGCCCATGGGCCGGCGGGAGGAGCTGGGCCGGAAGCCGATGCCGCTCGCGAAGGCGACGGCTCGTCCGTTCTCCGTGCCGACCCAGTAGACGATGTGGCTGTGCCCCTTCTCGCGGGCCACCTTGGCCGCCGACTTGACGAGTTTGGTCGCGACACCGGACCCGCGCGCATCCGGGGAGACCCAGAGCCCGAAGATCTCGCCGATCTCCTCGCTCGTGTCCTCGGACGTGTCCTCGGATTTGGACTGGCCGATCGACAGGACCCCGACCTGGGCGCCTTCACGCTCGGCGACGAGTCGGTTCGAGCGCCTCATCCGGGAGCGCCAGCGGTCCTCCGCGTAGGTCTCCTCGTCCTCAAGACGCGCCACGAAGGCCTCGGGCGACTCTCTGAGCGCGGCCAACCGGACGCTCCGGTATTCCTGCCAGTCATCTTCGCCCAGGGCGCGCACCGTGATCTCGCTCATGGGTCAACCTTGGCACGTCGGCGCGTGCTTCGCGAGGTCGGGCGGGAACTCTCACCCAGGTCGGGGGCGCCTGCTTCGGGGAAAACGTGCTCCATCTCGACCTCGAGCGAGTCAGTGAGCCGCGGGTGGGCATGGGTCAGGCCGGTCCGGACGAATCCGCACCGTTCGTAGAGGGCGATCGCGGACGGGTTGATGTCGGCCACCTCGAGCACGACCCGGTCCTTGCCCCGGCGCCGGGCCTCGTCGAGGACGGTCCGCACGAGGGCCTGCCCCACACCGGTGCCACGGGCGCGGGGCGCGACGTACATGCCGAAGAGGGTCGCAGTGTGGGCCCGTTCCGGCTCCCAGTGCGACCCGAGCCCGGCGCTGCCGGCGACTCCCGTGTCGTCGTGGGCCTGCACCAGCCAGGCCCCTTCGATGCTCGAGCGCCAGTCGGCCTCCTCGAAGAGCGCCTCGTCGGCGTAGGTGAACCAGAAGGCGTCCGGGGCGTCCTGGAGCATCTCGAGCCGGATGTCGCGGTGAGCCGCCCAGTCGTCCGGCTGGACCTGCTGCAGGCGGATCGGGCGTCTGCCGCTGTGCTGGCTCCCGCTCGCGTCGCTCGTCATGTGCTCAGCCTGCCCTCAACCCTGCCCCGAGGCCAGCGCTTTGGAGCGCGCCGCCGCTGCCTCGATCGCGTTGATGAAGGCCGCCCGGACCTTCTGGTCATCGAGTTGGCGCAGCGCCGCGACCGTGGTGCCGCCGGGTGAACTGACCTGTTCGCGCAGGACGGTGGGGTGCTCCCCGGTGTCCTTGAGCATGGTCGCCGCTCCGTAGAGGGTCTGCACCACGAGTTCGGTGGCGGTGGCGCGGGGCAACCCGAGGACCACGCCGGCCTCGATCATCGCCTCGACCACGTAGAAGATGTAGGCCGGTCCACTGCCGGAGATGGCGGTCACCGCGTCGAGGTGCTTCTCCTCGAGTCGCACCACTTTGCCGCAGGAGCTGAGCAACGCCTCGGCCCGGTCCAGGTGCTCGTCGATGCAGTGCCGGCCGGGTGAGATCCCGGCCATCCCCTGGTCGACGAGCGCCGCAGTGTTGGGCATGACCCGCACGACCGACGCGCCGTCGGGCAGGCGCGACTCGAGGAACTCCGTGGTGATGCCGGCGGCGAGCGAGATCACGGTGTCTCCGGCCACGACGTGGTCGCGCACCTCGTCGAGCAGCGCGGCCATGTCCTGCGGTTTGACCACGAGCACCAGCGTGTCGGCGAGCGCCGCGGCCTCGGTGTTGGACAGCACCCGGACGCCGTACTTGGCCGACAGGGCGGCGCCGCGCTCGACGTGGCGCTCGGTGATGACCAGGTTGCTCGCCGGGCGGCCCGAGCGCAGCAGCCCGGACAGGAGGGTCTCCCCCATGACGCCGGCGCCGAAGATGGCCGTGATACCCATGGCCTCAGCCCTTCGTCGCGAGGCCGCGGAGGAAGAACATGACGTTGCCGGGCCGTTCGGCCATCCGGCGCATGAGGTAGCCGTACCACTCGTCGCCATAAGGGATGTAGACCCGCATCTGGTCGCCGCGGTCAGCGATCCGCTTCTGCTCGTCGGGGCGGATCCCGTAGAGCATCTGGTACTCGAAGGAGTCCGCGCCCCGACCGGCCTGGGCCGCCAGTGCCCCGGCGATCTCGACGAGGCGGGGGTCGTGGCTGGCCACCATCGGGTAGCCCGGACCCTGCATCAGGACCTTGAGGCACCGCACGTAGGACTTGTCGACCTCGGCTCCGGACTGGAAGGCCACCGACTCCGGCTCCTTGTAGGCACCCTTGCAGAGCCGCACGCGGGACCCCTCCCGGGCGAGGTCCCGGCAGTCGGCCTCGGTGCGGTGCAGGTAGGCCTGGACCACGGCCCCGACGCTCGGGAAGTCCTGCCGCAGCGCCCCCAGCGCCTCCAGGGTGTCGTCGGTGCTCGTGTGGTCCTCCATGTCAAGGGTGACCGTCGTGCCGACCTGCGTCGCCACCGTGCAGATCTCGTGGGCGTGGGAGAGGGCGACCTTGGCGCCGTCGCCGGGGAGCAGCCGGCCGAGGGCACTCAACTTCAGGGACACCTCGACGACCCCACCCGAGGTCAGCCCCTGGTCGTGCAGGGCACGCAGCAGGCCCACGTAGGCGTCCTTGGTGGCGGTCGCCTGCGCCTGGTCGAGGGTGTCCTCACCGAGGAAGTCGATGGTGGCGCGTCGACCGGTGCCGGCGAGCTGCGCCGCGGCGCCAACGACGTCGGCGCGCTGCGAGCCCGGGACGAACCGGCGCACCACCGAGCGCGATACCGGGGCCTGCTCGACGAGGTCCCGGATGCGTTCGGACTTGGACAACTGAAGCAGCGAGTTGCGCAGCAGGTCACTGGCGTCCACGGGTACCTCCATCGATGGGCGAACGGCCTCAGGTGGGGCCACGGAGCAAATCTACCGCCGGGCCACTCGCGAGCCGGGACCAGTCGGGCCGACTCGATCGCATGGACACCGAATCGTTCCAGCCGCTGACCTTCGACGAGCTGGGCGCCACCATCCGTGCGGTGGACACCCCTGTCGCGCGGCTGTTCGCCCGCCCCGTGCGGACGAGACGTGCATCTCCGGTCGGTGGCGCGCGACGGCATCGATAAGTTGCTCAGCGGCTTCGTGCCGCGCCGGCGGCGGCGGCACCCGGAGTCGGAGACCGTGTTCTTTCGCGACCGGTGACGAAGAATTCGGGCGACGGATCGCTCGAGGATCCCTAGGGTGGCGCTATGCCGATCCTCACGCCGGACGCTGACCAGCTCGCCGCTGCCCGGGATCTCCTGATTGCGGCTCAACAGGACCCGCGAACCGCGTGCGCCTATGTGGGGACCGAGCCAGCCGGGGTCGAGGCGGAGTTGGAGGGGCTGTCACCGACGTGGACCCAGACGGCGCGGGTGGCCACGCGTGGGGGCGACGTCGTGGGGGTGGTCGTCGTCGACGGCGACGAGGAGACCGGACGCAGCTGGATCCACGGTCCTTGGATGAAGGACGACGAAGCCTGGGGGCAGTGGGCTCGACCCCTCATCGACGCCGCGATCGAGCAGACCTCGGACAGCATCGATGACCATGAGATCAGCGCGGACCCGGCCAACACGCGGATGGCAGCGCTCGCGGACGACCTCGGCTGGCACCGCAGCGCGGTCAATATCGCTTACGTCGCCCGAAGCGATGAGGGCTGGCCACTGCCCGACGGAGGGTCGACGAGCGTCGTGCCACGTCGAGCCACGGCTGCGGACCTACCCTCGATCGCAGAGTTGCATACCTCGGCCTTTCCCGGCACCTACGCGACTGCGCGTCAGCTGGTCGAGGATGACGAGCGCGTCACCTTGGTCCTGGCCGACGACACCGGGCTCGAAATCCTGGGCTATGCGTCGGCGGAGGTGCAGGCGGACGGTGCGGGCTACCTCGACTTCATCGCGATCACCCGATCGGCCCGCGGAAACGGTCTGTCCAAGGTGCTTCTCGCTGCGATCGGGCGGATGATTCTCACCGCGTCAGACAAAGGCAGCCTGAGCCTGACGGTCAAGGAGGACAACGCGCCTGCGGTAGCCCTCTACGAGTCCTTCGGATTTATCCGCGACGCCGTGCTCGTCGGCTATCGCAGCAAGCCCTATCAGGGCTGACGATCAGTCCTCTCGGACCGTCTGATGTGGCGGGGGCGACCGTCTGGTGTGGCGGGGGCGACCGTTTGGTGTGGCGGCGGCGACCGTCCGGTCGGGGGACCGGATGCGCAGAAGCCGGCGTAGTGGTTGTCGGTGTCATAACAGACCTCGGGGGCGGTCTCTCGGGTCCGCCGGTCACCACCCGGCTGGCGCCACGGTCGTGCGAGCCCGGGCGAGCAGTGGTGGCGCGATCACGGGTCGCTCTCGTGGGCCTGAGTGCGGCCGATCACACGAGTGGGTCCCTCTCGATCGGGCAGCTCATGCATCGCGGGCCGCCACGACCGCGGCCCAGTTCGTTGCCGCGGATGGTGATGACCTCGACGCCGTTGGCCCGGAGCATCGCGTTGGTGGCCATGTTGCGCTCGTAGGCGATCACGACGTTGGGGGCGACCGCCAGGACGTTGTTGCCGTCGTCCCACTGCTCGCGCTCGGCGAGCATCGCATCCATCTCTGGTTGCAGGATCCGGGCCCGGTCGATCCCCAGCGCCTCGGACACGGCGGTCTGCAGGTCAACTGCTGGCTCGACCTCAACGGTCGTCGGGTCGTCGTCGCCCTGGCGGAGGATGAACACGCGCCCGTCGCGAGGCAGGCCCGGGTAGACCGTGAAGGCGTCACGGTCCACCATCGTCAGCACCGTGTCCAGGTGCATGAAGGCCCGCTTGATCGGCAGCTCCAGCACGATCACCTGAGTGATGCGACCGCTGTGGAGCAGCGGACGGGCGAGGTTCTCGATGCCGGTGGCCGTGGTCCGCTCGCTCATCCCGACCAGCAGCGTGTCGGCACTGATCACCAGCACGTCACCACCCTCGATCGTGGCGGGCTGGCGCGGCTCGTCGGCGTCCTCGCCGTACCAGATCTTGAAGTCCTCGTCGGCAAAGAGCGGGTGCCACCGGTAGATGGCCTGGTAGTTGAGCGTCTCCCGCTGGCGGGCCGGCTTGCCCATCGGGTTGATCGAGACACCCTCATGGATCCAGCAGGAGGTGTCCCGCGTGAACAGGTGGTTGGGCAGCGGCGGCAAGACGAAGTCGTCGGCCCGCATCGCGGAGGCCCACAGGGAGTGCGGCAGGTGGCCCGGCAGGTCCGACTTCAGGATCCCGCCGATGAGGAGTTCGGCCAACGTGGAGGAGTCGACCCCCATCAGCAGCCCACGCATCGGCGCCACGATACTCGCGCTGCGGGTGAAGGGGTTGACGATCCGGTCGACCACGAAGGTGCGGGCCTCCTGGATCTCGAGGGTCTCCTCGAGGAGGTCGTGCAGCAGGTGGACCTGCACCCCCCGGTCAACCAGCGCCTGGGCGAACTCGTCGTGCTCGCGCCGCGCGGCGTCGGGCCACATGATGTCGTCGAAGAGCAGTTCGTGCATGTTGGACGGGGTCAGCCGTTCCAGTTCGAGCCCCGGCCGGTGCACGATGACCTGACGGAGGGTTCCGACCTCGGACGTGATGCCGTACTGAGTCATGGGGACCTTGTCGTGTGCTGGAGCGGCCACGGGAGGACCGAGTATTGCAGTTCGGCGTTTCCTTGAGGAGGATGCCGTATGCCGCTCACCGAGTTCGGGCGAAAAGCCCAGTCCGCGATCTATCAGTCGGGCGCCTTCGGCCACCGCCCGCGCGTCCCCACCGATGGCGCCCGACTGGAGGATGCCGCCCGCAAGCACATGTCGCGCCGTGGGTTTGCCTACCTGGCGGGATCCGCCGGGTCCGAGGCGAGCGCCCGGGCCAACCGCGAGGCCTTCGACCGGTGGCAGATCTCGCCGCGGATGCTCGTTGACGCCTCAGTGCGGGACACCTCCGTCGAGTTGTTCGGTCGGCGCCACGAGAGCCCGTTGTTCGTCGCCCCGATCGGGGTGCTGTCACTGGCCCACGCAGACGCCGACCTCGGCGTCGCCCGTGGCGCCAGGGAGCAGCACGTCACGCAGGTCATCAGCACGCAGGCCTCCACCCCGATGGAGGAGATCGCCCGCACGCTCGGCGACTCCGGTCACTGGTACCAGCTCTACTGGAGCAGCAACGACGACCTCGTCGCGAGCCTGGTCCAGCGGGCGCAGGCGTGCGGGAGCGAGGCCATCGTCGTCACCCTCGACACGACCTACCTCGGCTGGCGGCCCCGCGACCTCGACCTCGGTCACCTCCCCTTCGCCCGCGGGGAAGGCCTGGCCCAGTACACCTCGGACCCGGTCTTCCAGAGGCTCGTTGCCGAACGGGTCGCGCGCGCCGTGCCCGAGCCGCGTCCGGGTGTGAAGAACAGGCCGACCGCGGCAGCGGTCGGCACCCTGCTGTCGATGAGTCGCAACCACCCGGGCGACACCCGGCGCAACCTGAGCGCCCCGGAGCCGCGCGCCGCGGTGGACACCTTCCTCGACGTCTTCTCCCGGCCGGACCTCACCTGGGCCGACCTGCCGCGGTTGCGCGAACTCACCTCGCTGCCGATCGTCGTCAAGGGGATCCTGCACCCGGACGACGCGCTCCGGGCCCTCGAGGCGGGAGTCGACGGGATCTATGTGTCCAACCACGGCGGCCGGCAGGTCGATCGGGCGGTCGCCGCGCTCGACGCCCTGCGCGGAGTGGTCGCGGCGGTCCGCGGCGCCGGATCGGGCGCACCGGTCCTGTTCGACAGCGGGGTGAGGTCCGGCGCGGACGTCTTCGTGGCCCTCGCCCTCGGCGCGACCGCGGTCGGGATCGGCCGACCCCACGTGTACGGACTCGCCCTCGCCGGAGCCGCCGGCGTCTCCGAGGTGTTGCGCAACATTCGGGCCGAGTTCGACCTGACCCTGGCCCTCACGGGCTGCACCCGCTTGGCGGACCTGGGTCCCGACCGCCTGACGAGGGTGCCGATCGCCTGACAGGGTCGCTTCAGCCCGGCCATCGCGGCACCAGGTGGCGAGAACCCTCTCGACGCGACGGCCTTCATGGCGCAGGATCGAGCCATGCCGGCCCTCGATCACCTGACCAAGGACGCCTTCCCCAAGTCCGCGAAGTACGACGCGAAGTGGCTCATCGACCTCGACATGGGCCCGCACCCGCTCTGGCTCCTCGAGGACCTCGCCACCGACCTGGACCTGCGCCCCGGCATGCGCGTCCTCGACCTCGGATCGGGGCTCGGGGCGACATCAGTGTTCCTGGCCAGAGAATTCGGGGTCAGCGTCATCGCCGCCGACCTCTGGGTCGACCCGAGCGTGTCCGGGGAGGTCTTCCGCCGCGAGGGCCTCGAGGGCGAGATCCTGCCGATGAGCGTCGACGGGCACCGCCTCCCCTTCGGCCGGGGCACCTTCGATGCGATCGTCAGCATCGACTCGTGGGCCTTCTTCGGCACCGGCGACCACTACCCCGCCTACGTCGCGTCGTTCCTCAAGCCGGGCGGGCAACTCGGGGTGGCGACCCCGGCGCTGACCACAGAGGTGCGTGAGCTCGGCGAGATCCCGGACCACGTCGACAAGGTCTTCGGGGTCGAGACCGCCGCGTGGCACACCGCCGAGTGGCTGCGCACCCAGTGGACCTTCTCCCGGGCCTTCGCCGACGTCACCGCGCGGACCCAGCCCGACGGGTGCGCCAACTGGCTGCTCTGGGAGCGCGCCGTGCTCGAACTCAAGGGAGAGCACAGCTCGCCCGCCCAGCAGATGTTGGAGGCGGACGGCGGAGCGTTCCTCACCTTCGCCATCGTCACCGGGAAGGTCGCATGAGCATCTCCGAGAAGGACCTCGAATTCCTCCAGCGAGCCGTCGACCTCGCCAGGACCGCCCTGGAGCACGGCGAAAAACCCTACGGCTCCGTCCTGGTCTCCGAAGCAGGACAGGTGCTCTTCGAGGACCACAACCACGCGGTCGCGCTCGACCCCACCGAGCACCCGGAGTTCGCCATCGCGCGCTGGGCGGGGCGTCACCTCACTCCCTCCGAGCGAGCCTCCGCCACGGTCTACACCTCGGGCGAGCACTGCCCGATGTGCTCGGCCGCTCACGGCTGGGCGGGCCTGGGCCGGATCGTGTACGCCGTCAGCTCGGCCCAACTGTCGCTGTGGCTCGCCGATTGGGGGGCGGCGCCGGCGCCGGTGACTCCCTATCCGATCTCGGCGATCGTGCCCGGGGTGGTGGTGGACGGACCGGCCCCGGAGCTGGAGGCTGCCGTTCGAGCGCTGCAGGAGCAGTTCCTCGGACGCTGAGGCCGGCGCTACTGTTGTCCGCTCGTGGCGAACAGTGGCCCCACCGCCCCGCACGCACCCTCGATCGGGAACATGCGCGAGCACCCTCACGTTGGTCGGAGTAGGCCGCACCCAGTGGGGCGCAGATAGCATCGGGGTGACTCGATCAGTCAGGAGCAATGCAATGTTTGAACGGTTCACCGACCGGGCCCGGCGGGTGGTTGTCCTCGCGCAGGAGGAAGCCCGTCTGCTCAACCACAACTACATCGGGACCGAGCACATCCTCCTTGGCCTGATCCACGAGGGTGAAGGCGTCGCCGCGAAGGCGCTCGAGAGCCTCGACATCTCCCTCGAGGGGGTCCGCGGCCAGGTCCAGGAGATCATCGGTCAGGGACAGCAGGCCCCGACGGGCCACATCCCCTTCACCCCTCGCGCCAAGAAGGTCCTCGAGTACTCCCTCCGCGAGGCCCTGCAACTCGGCCACAGCTACATCGGGACCGAGCACATCCTGCTCGGCCTGATCCGCGAGGGCGAGGGCGTCGCAGCGCAGGTCCTGGTCAAGATGGGTGCGGAGCTCAACACCGTGCGTAAGCAGGTCATCCAGCTGCTCTCCGGATACCAGGGCGGGCCTGGCGGCGAGAAGGCTGCCGCCGGTGTCGGCCCCGCTCAGGGCGAGGGCACCCCGGCCGGCTCGCTCGTGCTCGACCAGTTCGGTCGCAACCTGACCCAGGCGGCCCGAGAGGGCAAGCTCGACCCGGTCATCGGACGTGGTAAAGAGATCGAGCGCGTCATGCAGGTGCTGAGCAGACGCACGAAGAACAACCCTGTCCTCATCGGTGAGCCCGGCGTCGGCAAGACTGCTGTCGTCGAGGGCCTGGCCCAGGACATCGTGCGTGGCGAGGTTCCCGAGACGCTCAAGGACAAGCAGGTCTACACGTTGGACCTCGGCTCGCTCGTCGCCGGTAGCCGCTACCGCGGCGACTTCGAGGAGCGCCTCAAGAAGGTGCTCAAGGAGATCCGCACCCGCGGCGACATCATCTTGTTCATCGACGAGATCCACACCCTCGTCGGGGCCGGCGCCGCCGAGGGCGCCATCGACGCAGCCAGCATCCTCAAGCCGATGCTCGCGCGCGGTGAGTTGCAGACGATCGGCGCCACCACGCTGGACGAGTACCGCAAGCACATCGAGAAGGACTCCGCGCTCGAGCGGCGCTTCCAGCCGATTCAGGTGCAGGAGCCCACGCTGGCGCACACCATCGAGATCCTCAAGGGCCTGCGGGACCGCTACGAGGCGCACCACCGGGTCACGATCACCGACGGCGCGCTCGTCGCGGCGGCCACCATGGCCGACCGCTACATCAACGACCGGTTCCTCCCGGACAAGGCGATCGACCTGATCGATGAGGCCGGCGCCCGACTGCGGATCCGCAGGATGACCGCGCCACCAGACCTGCGGGAGTTCGACGAGAAGATCGCCCACCTGGTCCGTGAGAAGGAGTCGGCCATAGATGGCCAGGACTTCGAGCGGGCCGCCCGCGTGCGCGACGAGGAGAAGAAGCTTCGGCACGCCAAGTCCGAGCGCGAGTCGCAGTGGAAGACCGGCGACATGGACGTCGTGGCCGAGGTCGACGAGGAGCTGATCGCCGAGGTTCTCGCGGCCAGCACCGGCATCCCGGTGTTCAAGTTGACCGAGGAGGAGTCGAGCCGACTGCTCAACATGGAGGACGAACTGCACAAGCGGATCGTCGGCATGGACGATGCGGTCAAGGCCCTCTCCCAGGCGATCCGTCGCACCCGTGCCGGACTGAAGGACCCCCGCCGCCCCGGCGGGTCGTTCATCTTCGCCGGCCCCACCGGTGTCGGCAAGACCGAGCTGGCCAAGACGCTCGCCGAGTTCCTCTTCGGCAGCGAGGACGCCCTGATCCAGCTCGACATGTCCGAGTACTCCGAGAAGCACACGGTGAGCCGTCTCTTCGGCTCGCCCCCCGGCTACGTCGGCTACGAGGAGGGTGGCCAGTTGACCGAGAAGGTCCGCCGCAAGCCGTTCTCCGTCGTGCTGTTCGACGAGGTCGAGAAGGCCCACCCGGACATCTTCAACACGCTGCTTCAGGTGCTCGAGGATGGCCGACTGACTGACTCGCAGGGTCGGGTGGTCGACTTCAAGAACACCGTCATCATCATGACGACCAACCTCGGCACCCGAGACATCTCCAAGTCCAGCATGGGCTTCTCGGCCGGACCCGACACCCGGACGGACTACGACCGGATGAAGGCAAAGGTCATCGACGAGCTCAAGCAGCACTTCCGTCCCGAGTTCCTCAACCGCGTCGACGACACCATCGTGTTCCCCCACCTCAACCGTGAGGAGATCACCCAGATCGTCGACCTCGAGATCGCGAAGCTCGACAAGCGGCTCAAGGACAAGGACATGGGCCTGGAGCTCACGCCCTCCGCGAAGGCGCTCATGGCGAAGAAGGGCTACGACCCCGTGCTCGGTGCCCGCCCGCTGCGGCGCACCATCCAGCGCGAGATCGAAGACGTCCTGTCCGAGAAGATCCTCTACGCCGAGTTCACGACCGGCCAGTACGTCCTGGTGGACACCGAGGGCGAGGAGAAGGAGGAGCACTTCACCTTCAGCCCCGGGGTCCGTCCGGACCACACGCCGGCGGATGACCTCGAGGAGGTCGCCGGAGGCGCCGCACTCGACGACGCCTTGGCGAACAGCTTCGCCGAGCCGCCGCTGGCCACCCAGACCCCGGACTCCCAGCCCGGGACGCAGGCCAGCAACTGACCCAAAGGCATCACCGGCACTCAGGCCGGCGCCACCCGACTGAGGGGCCAGGGACACCGTCCCTGGCCCCTCAGTCGTTCTTGCGTGGCGCCAGACATGACACTGCACGACGGCACGAGCGGCCTCTCGTCTACGGTGGTCCGGTGCAGTTTCCCAGTCGACCCAGCAGGGCCAGCAGCGCGCGCGTGGGCGCCACGCGGACGTCGGCCGCACTGTCAGCACTGTCCGCAGCGTTGTCCGCGGCACTGGTCCTCACGGTCAGTGCGGCGTGCACCGGGGACGCGGCAAAGACCCCACCCGGAGCCCCGGCAGGGAGCACGGGCAGCACGCCACCTGCGACCGCCGGCTCACCCACCACCGGGACAACCACGCCGGGCTTTCCCGGAGCGCCGGGCCCACTGGCGGCGCTGGTCACCAAGATCTACACCGGCGACGACCTGGGCCAGAGCGCAACCCCCCGCGCGGCGGCTGCCCTGACTGGACGGACCCCCGCCACCTCCCCGGTCTCCGGCCGGGCCGAGGTCGGGGACTGGCGCGGGACGCCCGTCGCGGTCGTCACCTCCGGCGACGACGTCACCCTCGCGGTCGGGCCCGACTGGAAGGTGGTCGGCGGGTGGTGGCCCTCACTGGGAGTGCCCACCCCGAGCCTCGGGGGCGGCCCACGCTGGGTCCTGGCCATCGGCTCTGATGCGCGCCGTGGCGAGTCCCTGACCCGCTCCAGAGCCGACGTCCTGCAGGTGATCGGCCTCGACGGCTCTGGAGGCGGGGGCGTGATGGGCCTGGCCCGTGACCTCTGGGTCCCGCTCAGCACCGGAGGCAAGGGCAAGATCAACTCGGCGATGGTGTTCGGTGGCCCCGAGGCGCAACTGCGTACGGTACGCGACACGACCGGGCTGCCCATCGAGGGCTACGTCGTCATCGGCTTCAGCGGCTTCACCAAGCTGGTCGATGAGCAGGGCGGGATCCCGATCGTCATCCCCAAGACGCTGAACGCTTCCCACGCCAAGCTGGTCATCAAGGCGGGGCCCCAGGTGCTGTCCGGCAAGGAAGCCCTGGCCTACGCGCGGGAGCGGAAGACGCTGCCAGACGGCGACTTCGGGCGGTCACGGCATCAGGGTGAAGTCATCCTGGCCGCGGCGGTCAAGGCCAAGCTCGCTGGGCCCATCGCGATCCCGGCAGCACTGACGAGCTTCAGCGCCGTCGGCAGCAGCAACCTCACCGCCGAGCAGATCCTCACCTACACGGCCGGGCTGCATCGCCTCAACCCCCTCAAGGCGGGCCGCGGCGTCGCAAAAGGTGCCTCCGGCTGGGCGGGCCAGGCCTCGATCGTCGTCCTGGGTGAGCAGGCCCGCTCGCTGTTCACCGACTTCAAGGATGGAAACCTCTCATGACCGACCCCACCATCACCGGGCCAACCGTGCCGACCGGGCCAACCGTGCCGACGGGGCCGACCGGGCCAACCGTGCCGACGGGGCCAACCGCGCCGACAGGGCCACCCGCGCCGACAGGGCCACCCGGACCCATTGAGACCACGGGGCCGATGGGGACCACGATCCGGTGGGCTCGCACCGCGGACATCCGCGGAATCCGCGCGGTGGTCGCCCCACTGGCCCAGAAGCGCGTCCTGGTCGCCAAGGAGGCTGTCACCTACTACGAGAGCGTCCAGGAGTTCCGGGTGGCCGAGCGCGACGGCGTCATCGTCGGGTGCGGCGCCCTGCACGTGATGTGGGAGGACCTCGCAGAGGTCCGCACCCTCGCGGTCGGACCGGACGAGCTCGGCACCGGTCTCGGCGGGCGCCTCCTCGAGACACTCATCTCGGATGCCCGCGAGTTGGGGGTGCGCAGACTCTTCTGCCTCACCTTCGAGACCCCCTTCTTCCAGCGACACGGCTTCGTCCCCATCGAGGGCCAAGCCGTGTCCGGCGCCATCTACGCCGAGTTGCTGCGCTCCTACGACGAAGGTGTGGCCGAGTTCCTCGACCTGGAGCGGGTCAAGCCCAACACCCTGGGCAACACGCGGATGCTGCGCTCCCTCTGAGGCGGCGTCCGGACTCGCCTGGTCAAGGCAGCCCGGCGGCCAGGTCGGTCAGGACTGCCAGCCGGCGAGCTCGGTCATGACTGCCACCCAGCTGGTCACGCCAGCCGGTCAGTCGGTCCCCTCGGACGCACCATCGTCGATCGCTCGCTTGAGGCGGCGGCTCTCGCGGACGAACATCGCCCACCCGGCGACTGCGAGGAGCAGGACCAGCATCCCGGGGACGGGCGAGCCATCGGCGGCTGCGGCATCTTCGGTGGTCACCACGGTCGAGCCATCGTTGACATAGGTCAGGGGCAGTTGCGCACCGATGGCGGGCAACTGGGCACAATCCGTGCTGCTACGGATCCGGCTGGGCGCGTCGGAGGCATCCGGAGCGCTGTCCGGCACCACGGTGACCCGGCACACGGCACCGTCGTCACCGGGCATCTGAAGGGTCGACTTGGACACGATCGTCGCCGAGTAGTCCGTCCCGACCGCACCCGAGCGGTTCCCGACGACCATTTGCAGCCCGAGCACGATCGCCAGGAGCGTCGCCACCGTGGCCGCCATGAACCACACCGCCCGGACCGCGACGAACTTCCAAAACCGAGCGGTATCCATGAGGTCCGACCCTAGTGGGGACCCGGTGTGCACCAACAACCCGACGGGTCGTCCTGGGGCGCGGCGAGCCGGCACGAGAGTCACACGACCGATCACTGACGCCCCATCGCGAGGCGACTAGAGTCGGCCCATGCAGCCTGACGGAGCAGCACCGAGCCCCGCCCCCGACATCGTGATCGTCATGGGAGTCTCCGGCTCCGGAAAGACGACTGTGGCCGAAGGCGTCGCGGCAGCGATGGGCTGGGACTTCGCCGAGGGCGATGACTTCCACTCCGCCGCCAACGTCGCCAAGATGCACAGCGGGCACCCCCTGACCGATGATGACCGCTGGCCGTGGCTCGAGTCCATCGGGGACTGGATCAGCGCCAAGGTGGCCGGAGGTGAGTCTGCGGTCGTCACGTGTTCGGCCCTACGACGGGCCTACCGGGACCTGCTCCGCCAAGGCCGCCCCGCCGTGCGCTTCCTCCATGTGACGGCACCCTCGGAGCTCATCGAGGACCGGATGGAGCACCGATCCGGTCACTACATGCCGGCGAGCCTGCTCCCGAGCCAACTCAACACCCTCGAGCCGCTTGAGCCGGACGAGCCGGGTGCGGTCGTGACCGCCCACGGCACCCCCGATCAGGTGCTCCACAGCGCCATGGAGGCTCTGGGGTTGCGCCCGTCCCACTGACCCGAGGCCCTCCCCGCTCGGGTGGGCGCACCGCGAGGCGAGACCCGAGGGAATGAGGCCACTCGTCCCGCGCAGCCGAACGGGGTCTACGCAGGGAGCCGATATCGCTGGCGGGACAACGGCTCCACCAACCCATCAGCCACGAGAGAGTCCAGGCAGCGCAAGACCTGGGCCTCATCGGGCCCGGCGTCACGCAGCGCGGCGAGCGGCAGGGATCCGTGCTCCGACCGCAATCTCTGCAGCACCTCGCCGCGCACCTGGCGATCCGTGCCGTGCCAGGCCTGACCCCTGCGGGCCGGGCCCTCGTAGGCGGGTCGACCAGCCACGTTCCACGCGCAGAGGTCGGCGATCGGACACTCTCCACACCGCGGCCCCCGGGCCAGACACACGAGAGCGCCGAGTTCCATGACCGCGACGTTCCAGACATTTGCCGTATGCCGCTCTGCCGGCATCGCATCGGTCGCGAGCTGGGTCTCGGCCCGGGTGAGGGCCAGACCCGGGTAGGCCTTTCCCTCGACGGCCCGGGCCAGGACGCGACGCACGTTGGTGTCCACGACCACCTCCGGCAATCCGAAGGCGAAGCACGCCACCGCGGCGGCCGTGTAGGCACCGACGCCGGGCAGCGCCAGGAGCTCCTCCGGGGTGTCGGGCACCTCGCCGCTGTGCTGGTCGACCATGATCGTGGCCGCCGCGTGCAGCCGCAACGCCCGCCGTGGGTAGCCGAGTCTCCCCCACGCTCGCACCGCGGCCCCCGGGGCAGCCGCAGCCAGCGCAGCCGGGGTCGGCCACCGCTCCATCCACTCGCGCCAGATCGGCTCGACGCGGGACAGCGGGGTCTGTTGGGCCATCACCTCGGACAGGTAGATGCCCCACGGGCTACAGTCCGCTGCACGCCAGGGCAGGTCCCGGCCCTCCCGGGCGTACCACCGCGTCACGCGCTCATGGAGCTGCGGGTACGACACTGAGCTCAGCGGCATACGCAATCGAGCTGGCTCAAAGTTCCCGCCTTACGTCTGAGCCGAACCGCCCCTCCGGGCCTCGCTCGTTCCTCGCTCGGGTCCTCACGGCTTGGCTCAGGCTCTCCCCGCGTACGTCTGAGCCGAACCGCCCCTCCGGGCCTCGCTCGTTCCTCGCTCGGGTCCTCACGGCTTGGCTCAGACGTAGCGCTCGAGGATGCTGGACTCGGCCAACCTCGAAAGCCCCTCACGCACCGCTCGCGCCCGCCCCTCGCCGACGCCTTCGATGAGCATCAGGTCGTCGATGCCGGCAGCCAGCAGCCGCTGCAGGGACTCGAAGTGGGCCACCAGGCGTTCGATGATGGCCGGCGGCAGGCGCGGCACCTTGGTCAGGAGCCGGAAGCCGAGCGGACTGACCGGGGCGTCGAGGCTCTCGCCGACGACGGTGAAGCCGATGGCCCGCGCCCCGGCCGCGAGGTCGAGCATCTCCGTCGAGTTGAGCGCCTCGAGGTTGGCCAGCGCCAGCTCGACCGTCATCTCGGACTTGGTGGCCGGCAGGTAGTCCTGGATGACCAGCTCCCGGTCGTTACCGAGGCCGCCGATGAGCTCCTCGAGCTGAAGGCTGAGCAGTCGTCCGTCCGTGCCGAGCTCCACGACGTAGTCCTGGATCTCGGCAGCGATACGCCGGACCATCTCGAGGCGCTGCAGCACGGCGGTGACGTCCCGGATCGTGACGAGATCCTCGATCTCGAGGGCCGACAGGGTCCCGGTGACCTCATCGAGACGAGACTTGTAGCGCTCGAGGGTCTGCAACGCCTGGTCCGCCCGGGACAGGGTGATCGGGGAGCCTTCCACCACATGTCGTTTGTCGCCGACATAGAGGGCGACCACCCCCATCGACTGGCTCACGGAGATGACGGGGAGACCGGTCTGCTTGGCGACCCGCTCGGCGGTCCGGTGCCGGGTGCCCGACTCGGAGGTCTCGATCTTGGCGTCGGGAACGAGTTGCACGGCGGCCCGCAGGATCCGGGCGGCGTCCCGGTCCAGGACCACCGCACCGTCCATCTTGCACAACTCACGCAGTCGGGTCGCCGAGAACTCGACGTCGACGTGGAAACCGCCACTCGAGATCGACTCGATGACCCGGTCGTAGCCGAGCACGATGAGGGCGCCGGTGCGGCCCCGCAGGATCCGCTCGAGACCATCTCGCAGCTCGGTGCCGGGTGCGATCGCACCGAGGGCTGCGCGCAGCAGGTCGTCGTCCCTGTCCATCTCTTCCCGTCCGGCCGGTGGCTCATAGGTGGGCGGTCTTCACGACCGACGCGCAGTCTACGGGCTGATCGCGCCAACCGCCTCCGTTGTCCGCCGCCGCGCCACCTCGCCGACCGAGTCCATCGCCCCCGCCACGTCAGCCACCTCGAGCGCCCGGATCCCCGCCGGCACCCGCACGTCGGCGAGCCCGCCCGTCGGGACCAGAGCGAAGCGGAAGCCGAGCCGGGCCGCCTCGGCCAATCGCCGGTCCACCCCGCTCACCCGGCGGATCTCACCAGCCAGGCCCACCTCCCCGAAAGCGACCAGGTCGCGCGGCAGCGGACGGTCCGTGACCGACGACGCGAGCGCCAGGACCACCGCCAGATCGGCGGCCGGCTCGGTCAGTCGCACCCCGCCCACCGTCGCGGCGAAGATGTCGTGCGAGCCCACCGGGGCCCCGGCCCGCTTGTCGAGCACCGCGATGATCATCGCAAGCCGTGCGGCGTCCAGGCCGCTCGACGTGCGCCGGGGGGACGGCAGTGACGAGGTCGCGACGAGCGCCTGGACCTCGGCCACGAGCGGACGCCGGCCCTCGAGCGTCACGGTCACGCAGGTCCCTGCAACGGTGTGCTCCCGGCTGGAGAGGAAGAGCCCGCTCGGGTCGGGCAGCCCGATGATCCCCGCCTCGGACAGGTCGAAGCAGCCGACCTCGTCGGTGGGCCCGTAGCGGTTCTTCACGGCGCGCACGAGCCGGAGCCGCGAGTGCCGGTCGCCCTCGAACTGGATGACGACATCGACCAGGTGCTCGAGCACCCGTGGTCCAGCGATCGACCCGTCCTTGGTGACGTGGCCGACGAGCAACACCGCGATGCCCCGCTCCTTGGCGACCGCGATGATGCTCGCAGCGACCTCCCGGACCTGGCTGACGTTGCCGGCCTGTCCCTCGACCTCGGCGCTCCCGATGGTCTGGATCGAGTCGACGATGAGCAGGTCCGGCTTCAGCCGCTCCACCTGACCCAGGACCGTCGCCAGATCAGTCTCGGAGGCGAGGTAGAGCGACGCGGCCATCGCCCCGATCCGCTCGGCTCGCGTGCGCACCTGGGCCGTGGACTCCTCGCCGCTGACGTAGAGGACCCTGCCGCCGGCCCGCGCGGCCCGCGCGGCCACGTCCAGCAGCAATGTCGACTTGCCGATACCGGGCTCCCCCGCCACGAGGACCACCGCGCCCGGGACCAGGCCACCCCCGAGGACGCGGTCGAATTCGTCCACGCCGGTGGCCCGGGCTGCTGCGTGCGTGACATCGACCTGGCCGATCGGCACGGCCGGTGCTGTGACGACCGAGGCCGCTGTCGTCCGGGCCGTCGTCGCGCCGACCTCCGAGACGGCGCCCCAGGCCTGACACTCCCCACAACGACCGACCCATTTGACCGTGGTCCACCCACACTCAGCGCAGCGGAACCCGCTGGATCTCTTGGATGCGCTCTTGGTAGCCATGGACCGAACCGTAGACGCTCCGTCCGACAACCCCGTGGCGGCGCGGCCAGCACTCCCGCCGGCGCTTACCATGAAGGCATGAATTCGGTCACTCCCTACATCCTCGCGCTGCTTCCCACGGTGGGTATCGGGGCCCTGTTCTACGTCATCATGAAGAACATTCTCGAGGCCGACCGGAGCGAGCGCCTCGCTCAGGCCAAGTGGGAGGCCGAGCAGGACAGGCAGGCTGAACGGGCCGAGCGGGCCGAGGACCTGCCAAACACCTGATAATGCCTGCGTGGTGAGGCCGCTTCTGGGTATTCTTTAACGGTAGCGGAATGCTGAAGTTCACTGTGTGACCTTTTGGCTGCTAGGTTATCTCAGTGGATTAATCGCGATCCGCACTGTTATAGCTTTACGACGACAACTGATGGAGTACCCATGGCTCAGCGAGTCGAAGTCATCCTGGTCGACGATCTCGACGGAGGACCTGCCGTCGAGACCGTCACGTTCGCTCTCGATGGCGTCAGCTACGAGATCGACCTTTCCGAGAAGAATGCCCGTCGACTGCGGGATTCAGTGTCTGAGTGGACTGGACACGCTCGACGCAGTGGCGGTCGCCGCTCCACCGGCGCGCGCCGTTCCACCGGCCCCAAGACCGACCTCAGCAAGGTCCGCGAGTGGGCCCGGGCCAACGGCCACACGGTCTCCGACCGTGGCCGCATCGCCGCTGACGTCCAGGCGGCATACGACAAGGCACACTGACTCATTCGGTGACAGGTTTGGGGTCCACTCCGCGGCGGGGTGGACCCCAAACCTGTTCCCCACCGCGCGAAGAATCCATTCGGGCCACGACGCAGGGCGCGTCCATTCGCTCCCGTGACGCGCGTCATTACCGCGCTGCATTCCTCATTGCGTCGCCGTGAGGACGGATGCCAAATCGCCTAGATCGGCTACCCGGTCCAGAACCTCTTCCATCCGCACCTGGGTTAGGCAATTCGATGCTGAGCCCGACTCGACCTCGGCCCACGTTCGTGGAGCAGCAACCGTCGGCTGGTCCCTCCCCCGCAATGAATAGGGGCATATCGTGGTCTTGGCCGCGACGTTCTGGCTCCAGTCGAGGAAAATTTTGCCGGGCCTCAGGTCTTTTGCCATCTTCCAGACAATGAGTTCCGGATATTTGGCAGTCAACTCCTGGGCCAGTTGCATCACCGTGTCACGGATCTGGTCACTCGTGTGCAGACCGGGGAGCACAGCATAGAGCTGCAGCCCTTTGCTCCCACTGGTGACGGGGACCGGGTCCAGCCCGATCCCGACGAGCCGGTCCCGCACGGCGAGCGCCGCGATGGCGCACTCACGCAGGCCGGTGCCCGGGCCCGGGTCGAGGTCGATGACGAGGCGGTCCGGGTTGCGTGCTGCCGCGTCCTGCCCGACCCCGGCATACCGCCACTGGGGCACGTGCAACTCGAGGGAGTTGAGGTTGGCGAAATAGGTGAGCGCCGCGAGGTCGTCGATGAGGGGGAAGACCGGGTCACGCCCGGCTCTCCGGATCCAGTCCGGCACCCCCGAGGGCACGTTCTTCTCGAAGAACTGCAGGTCGCCCACGCCGTGGGGAAAACGCACCCGCGTGACCGGGCGGCCCGCGAGGTGCGGCAGCAGGACGGGCCCGATCCGCGCGTAGTAGTCCAGGACCTCCGCTTGGCCGCATCGGGAGCCATCACTCACCGTCCCCGTGCGCATCCACGTCGCCAGGCGTCAGGTCCTCGCGCAGTCCCTTCCAGGCCGGTTGGCGCAACCGGCCCTGCCCGCCGAGGCCCAGCGACTGCACGTCGGCGACGAGGACGGGCGCGACCCAGTGGGCCTGCGCCGCATCCTCCCGGGGGACCTCGGTCGCGAACGGTGACTCCTCCGCGGCGATGGGCTTCAGTCGCCGCATCAAGGCGACCCCGGCCCGACCGGCGAGCCCGGCCCCGACCCGCCCGAGGTAGCGCAGCCCGCTGGTCGTGGGGACCCCTACCAGGACCGCGCCGAGGCGCCCGGGCACCATTCCGGTCGACTCCGGGCGCCAGCCGCCGATCACCACGGACACGGTGCCCCGGTGCGGGGCCTTCAGCCAGTACGCCGACCGTTGGCCGGGCAGGTAGGGCGAGCTCACCCGTTTGCTGACGATCCCCTCCAGCCCCTGCTCCTTGGTCGCGTTGTGCAGCATCAGGCCGTCCTCGAAGGTCGGCGGGGTCTGCCAACGGGGAGCTGCCAGTTCCAACCGCTCCAACGTGGACCGACGATCCGACCAGGGCCGAACGGTCAGGTCGACGCCGTAGAGCCGCATCAGGTCGAACGTCATGTAGGTGACCGGTGTCGCCTCTGCCAGCGCGTGCGCCCGGTGCGCATCGCTCACGTGCAGGCGTTCAGCCAGGGCGGCGAACGACGGCAGCCCGTCCTGCATCGCGACCACTTCCCCATCAAGGAGCATGTCGGCGTACTCGTCCTGCAGCCCGACCAACTCGGGAAAGGCCACCGTGATGTCGCGTTCGGTCCGCGAGAACAACCGGATCCGGCCGTCCGTGACGTCAGCCAGCACCCGCATCCCGTCCCACTTCACCTCGTGGGTCCACTCGTCCCCGACCGGAATGGTCGTCGTCGGCGTCGCGAGCATCGGGCGCATTGGTGCATTCTTGTGCCATGAGAGCCATCTGGAAAGGCGCGGTGTCCTTCGGACTCGTCAACGTCCCGGTCCGACTCTTCTCGGCGACGGAGAATCACGACGTCCAATTCCGTCAGGTCCATGAGAAGGACGGCGGCCGGATCAAGTATCAACGGGTGTGTTCGATCGATGGTGAGGAGGTCCCCTACTCCGACATCGCCAAGGGCTACGAGACCGCCGATGGGCAGATGGTCGTGCTCAGCGACGAGGACATGCGCAGCCTGCCGTCGAAGTCGTCCAAGGAGATCGCGATCGAGAAGTTCGTCCCCGCGGACCAGATCGACCCGTTGCACCTGGACAAGTCCTACTACCTCGAGCCCGCAGACAAGTCCGGCCTCAAGCCCTACGTGCTGCTGCGCGATGCACTCGAGAACGCCGACCGGATGGCGCTGGTGACCGTCTCGATCCGGACCCGGATGACCCTCGCCGTGCTGCGCGTCCGGGACGGCGTCATCGTGCTCCAGACGATGCTGTGGGCCGACGAGGTCCGCACTCCCGAGTTCGAGTCGTTGACGGAGGAGACCCATGCCACGGACAAGGAGCTGGCCATGGCGGCGTCTCTCGTCGACTCGCTGTCCGGGGACTACGAGCCGGACGAGTTCGAGGACGACTACGCCAGCGCGGTCGAGGAACTCGTCGCGTCCAAGATCGAGGGCGGGGAGCTGACCGCGGCCCCCACCCCCCAGGGCGAGGAGACCGAGGTCATCGACCTGCTCGCTGCGTTGCAGAAGAGCGTCGACAAGGCGAAGGCCGCCAAGAGCGGCCGGACCGCCAACTCGTCCGACTCGTCCGGGTCCGCCGATCAGCACGCCGACACGCAGCCGTCCGCCAGCACCACGAAGTCAGGCACCACGAAGTCGGGCGCCAGGAAGTCGAGCGCCACGAAGTCCACCACGAAGAAGGACGCACCGGCGAAGAAGGCGGCGGCCAAGAAGAAGGCCAGCTGAGCGGCATACGGCAAGGGGTGTCCCCGACCCGCAACACGCCCCTTCGATCGACTCCCGCGGCGCCCCTGATCCACAAGGATGGGGGCATGCGCACCGTGACCCTTGAGCAGTTCGGCGCCGCGCTGCGGGGGCTGCCTGACAACCCTCGCATCGTGGTCAGTGGCAACATGGCCACCCCGTGGGAGGCGGTGCGGGCGCTCGACGAGGCGGTGCCGCGCTATGTGCTGCACAGCCTCAACGGGGGCCGTGGCCTGCCGGAGCGCGAGGGCGTCGTCGTCGAGACGTGCTTCGTGGGGGCGGGGACCCGCCGGCACCCCGGGCTGCGCTACGTGCCGTCGCGGCTCTCGCTCGTGCCGCTGCTCTACGCCCGGACCCTGCCACCGGACGTCGTCCTGCTGCACTGTGCGCCGCCCATCGACGGCCAGCTCAGCATGGGCCTCGAGGTCAACGTCCTCCCCGCCGCGGTGGAGGCGTGCCGCGCGCGCGGCGGGATGGTCGTGGCGGTCATCAACGCACGGATGCCCTACACGTTCGGCGATGGCCAGCTCTCCGTCGAGCACGTCGACCTGGCGATCGAGATCGACGCGCCCCTCCTGGCGCACCACCCGGTCGCCCCCGACGATGACAGCCTGGCCATCGGGGACCTCGTCGCCTCACAGATCCCCGACGGGGCGACCATGCAACTCGGGATCGGCGCCGTGCCGGATGCCACCCTCGCGGCTCTCGTCGGCCGGCGCGGGATCCGGCTCTGGACGGAGATGTTCTCCGACGGTGTCCTCGCCCTCGACGCGGCCGGGGCCCTGGATCCGGACCAGCCGCTCGTCACGTCCTTCTGCTTTGGGACGCGGGAGCTCTATGACTGGATCGACCGCAACCCGCGCGTCCGGATGCTGCGGACCGAGAAGACCAACGACCCGGGCCTGATCGCCCAGCAGCGCCAGATGACCTCGGTCAACACCGCCCTCGAGGTGGACCTCTTCGGCCAGGCGAATGCGTCGCGGATCAACGGCCGGATCTACTCCGGCTTCGGTGGGCAGACCGACTTCATCGTCGGCGCGCTGCACTCACCGGGTGGCCAGGCGTTCATCGCGTTGCGGTCCTGGCACCCGCGCGCCGACTGCACGACGATCGTCCCGCTGCTCGACGAGCCGGTCACCTCCTTCCAGCAGTCCGCCGTCGTCACCGAGCACGGCATCGCGCCGCTCTGGGGCTACGACGGGCGCGAGCAGTGCCGGGCCATCATCGAGCACGCCGCGCACCCCTCGGTCCGCGACGAGTTGTGGGAGGAGGCCGCCGCCCTCGGCCTCGCCTGACCCCCCGGTCGAGTGGCCCCGTCCTCCCAGGCCCACCCAGTCGAGTGGCCCCGCCATCCAGGCCCACCCAGTCGAGTGGCCCCGCCATCCACAGGCTGCCCCTCCACGGACGGCAGGGCCGCTCGACCCACCAGGTCCTCGTAGGCTGCCTGCATGAGCAGCACGTCACGACCCGTCGCCGTCATCACCGGAGCCACCCGAGGAATCGGGCTGGCCATCGCCCGAGACCTGGCCCCAACGCACCACCTCGTCATCGGGGGGAGCAGCCACGAGTCGGTGGACAGAGTGATCGACGAATTCCCTTCTGCTGAGGGCTTCGTCGCTGACTTGGCTGATCTGATGGCGACCGAGTCAGCGCTGGCCGAGCTGGCTCCGCACCTACCGCAGGTCGACGTCCTCGTCCACGGCGCCGGCGTGCTGCACCGCGGCCGAATCGAGGAGGTCGACGCCGCGGACTGGGCGCGCGCCCTCACGGTCAACGTCGTCGCGGTGGCCGCCATCACCCGGGCCCTGCTCCCGGCGCTGCGCTCAGCCCGAGGCCTGGTGGTGATGGTCAATTCGGGGTCGGGGCTACGGGCCGGGGCCACCTTCGGTGCCTACTGCGCCTCGAAGTTCGCCCTGACTGCCCTCGCCGATGTCCTGCGTGAGGAGGAGCGCAGCAACGGTGTCCGGGTGACGTCGCTGCACCCGGGCCGCACCGACACGGACATGCAGCGCGAGCTCGTGGCCTGGGAGGACGGCGCCTATGACGCCGACCAGTTCCTGCGCGTCGAGTCGGTCGTGAAGGCCGTCCGCCTCGCGGTCGACGCCACTGACGAGGCGAGCATCGACAGCATCTCGATCCGTCCCCGCGGCTGAGAAGCAGACGGCATCCCATCCTCGCCGGCGCGGAAAAGTAGTCGGCGCGGCCGCTCAGATGCCAGGGCCGAGGACCGGTTCGAGATACAACCGGGCGAAGTTGAGCGCCGCGGCGAGGTCCAGCTCGCGCCCGGCCGGACTCAACTTGCGGGTCCCCACCTCGACGACCACATCGCCGGCATAGTCGCTCTCCTGGAGCATCTGGAGCAGCTCATCGCACGGCTGCGTCCCGCGACCAGGCACGAGGTGCTCGTCCTTGAAGGATCCGCTGCCGTCAGCCAGATGGACGTGGGCGAGCCGGGAGCCCAGCGCGTGAGCCATGGCCAGGGCATCGGAGCCGGCCGTTGCCGTGTGCGAGAGATCCAGCGTCACGTGATCGAAGGGTTGCTCGACGGGGTCCCAGTGCGGCAGGTAGGCCAGCATCTCGCGGCCCGCCGTCCGCCACGGGAACATGTTCTCCACGGCCAGCGTGATCCTCGAGTCGTCCTCGCGCGTCGCCACGCCCTCGGCAAAGCCCGCCGCGTAGTCGCCCTGCCACCTGAAGGGTGGGTGCAGCACGACCGTCTCCGCTCCCACCTCATGGGCCAGCTCGATCGAACGGTCCACCTTGTCCCACGGGCTGCTCCCCCAGACCCGCTGGGTCAGCAGCAGGGTCGGCGCGTGGATTGAGAGCACGGGAAGGCCGTGGTGCTCAACGAGCCTGCGCAGGGCGCCGGCCTCCCGGGTCACCGGGTCGGTCCACACCATGACCTCCACCCCGTCATAACCGACGCGGGCGGCGAGGGCGAAGGCCGTGGCGACGTTGGCGGGATAGAGCGAAGCGCTCGAGAGCCCGACCCGGATCGTCATGGCGCCATTCTCCGGCACCCGCGGCCGCTCATGACGCGAGCTGGTCGAAGCGGCGCAGGATCA
>CAJDUR010000007.1_pt1 | contig 47941 bp, 46 predicted proteins | sample 7391191 | NCBI WGS metagenome assembly CAJDUR01 (sample SAMEA7055688, study PRJEB34461) | soil metagenome | biome: terrestrial ecosystem; feature: Peninsula; material: soil | place: Antarctica | collected 2016 | reverse complement strand
CTCAACTCACCCTGACAGAGAGTTGCTCAGGTCGCTGTGCGTGCGGCGTTGTGACACCGCCCTCCTATCAGTTTGCCGAACCCCAGGACGGTGCGTTGAATGGCGAGGTCTTGCCATTACTGTCCACCAGCCAGTAGCCCCCCGTGGAGTAGTCAGCCGCGCCGCCGACTACCGGTGTGTCGAGGCGCTTATTCGCCAGCGAGCCGTAGAAGCGGGCGGCGCCGAAGGCGAAGACCTGTCCGTCGGCGGCGTAAAGGTGGTAGCCCTGCCCAGTGATGGTGCCGGACATGCCGACTACCAGATTGTGACGCCGTGCCTGGAGCCGGGCGCCGTGCAACGACCCGTAGGAGGGCGCGTTGAAGCCGGACACGCGCCCGTCGGCAGTCACCAGCCAGTAGCCGCCAGTGGCGGTGTCGGCGGCCATGCCGACTACCGGCGCGCTGTGATGCCGCGCTTGGTGCAGCGACCCGTAGGAACCGGCGTTGCCGAAGGGGTAGACCTGTCCGTCTGCGGTGACCAGCCAGTAGCCGCCAGCGTTGGGCGTCGCGGCCATGCCGACTACCCGCTGATTGTGGTGGCGTGCGTGGTCCAGCGACCCGTAGGAGGGCGCGTTGAAGCCAGACACCTGACCATCGGCGCTCACCAGCCAGTAGCCGCCGGTGTACTTGTCGACGGCCGCACCCACGACGGGCTTGTCGAGGTGAACGCCGGTCAGAGACCCGTAGCAACTGGCCTGCCCGAAGACAGCCACGTCACCGGCTGCGGTGACCTCGATGTATCCGGTGCCGTCCGAGTAGGGCGCCATGGCTACCACGGTGCCAGAAGGTAGATGGGTCGTGCAGCGGTTGGACAGCGGGCCAGGTGAGGCCGGACCGACCCCGGGCAGGGTCTGGAACCACAGGTAGGCATTCGTCGGCACGATCAAAGCGTTGCCCGCTAAGGCTTGGGCCTTCACTGCGTCGAAGCTCTTGCCTGCCTCGATGGCTTGGAACGCCGCGGGAGTGGTCACGCCGACGAGCACGACGTTCCACCACTCCGGCAGATTGGCGTTGCGGGTCGTGATGATGTGGTCGTGACCGGGGATCCTCAATTGGGCCAGTGCCTCCGGCGTGGTCCCCAGTGTCGACGCCAACCTCGAAAGGTCGATGTCGGATGGGTGGTCGATGCAGGTGTAACCAGCGTTGCACTGCAGGGGATGGCCCACCCCACCCGCGAAAAGCGGTACCGGAATGTAGAGGGGATCTTCGTTGCTGCCCGGCTCGCCGGTGGTGCTGTAGTAGGGAGCCGTCAGCGGCGGCCCAGTCACCCCGGGCGGCAGCTTGTTGGGTGCGGCTCCAGCCTCGCAGCCGCTCGTCGCGCTCGAGGCTACCGTGGTGTCACACCAGAAGTTCTCGGTGTAGAGCAGCGAGACGTCCTGCCCGTCGATCCAGGAAGGCGTCAGGCCGATGTTCTCGCAGTTCGGCTCGGTCGAGCGGCAGTTGTCGACGAGGTTGTTGACCGTGGCACCCGTCTCGATGTCAGCATCGCCGTTGTCCGCCGGGGCGGGGCCGGGCGGGCTGGTCGAGATGAAGTCGTGTGCCTTGGCCGCACTATAGGTGGACAGCGGCACGGTTCCCGGCAGTACCTGGAACCACAGGTAGATGTTGGTTGGTACCAGAATGGCCGACCCCGCCTTCACCTGCCGATTGATGGCCGACACGCTCTGGCCGGCTTCGATGGCTCGGAACGCCGAGGCAGAGGTGACGCCGACAGTCACCACGTTCCACCACTCGGGGAAGCCAGCGTTGCGGGTGGCGACGATGTGGTTGTGGCCCGGCAGTTTCGCGTCGTACAGCGCGGAGTCGGGGGTACCGGGGGGCAGATAGCCGACCTTTTGAAGGGTCGGGTTAAGCGCCGACATATCGACTGCGCCGGGGTGGTCAACACAGACGGCCTTGCCGTTGCACTGCAGCGGGGGCGGGTTCTTGAACAGCGGGACCGGCACATACAGCGTGTCGAAGTTGGCCTGTGCGACCCCCGGCGCGGATGAGACCCGACCGGTCAGGCCTGAGGGAGGGTTCGCCGGCGTCGGGGTGGTCACCCCGGTGCCCGGGCCTGCCCCGGCCTCGCAGCCATTAGCCGCGTGAGACGGGTAATCCAGCGAATCGCAGACGAAGTTCATCGAGTAAAGCAGATCGACGATCGAGTGGTCGTAACCGCCGAAACTCTCACCGACACTGGCCCCGACACTGGCGGGGTAGCCAGCCGCAGCCGGCGTATCGCCGGTTGCGTCCCCACAGGTAGGGGTGTCGTAGGTGCACCGGGCCAGCAGGGGGTCGATCGTCGTGCCGGCATCACTGCCCGCGTTTGGCGGCGCAGTGTCTGCCAGCGACCCGGCGTGTCCCGACGTCGAGCCAACAACAAATCGCGGCGCCGCCTGAACCTGCACCGGTGAGGCAACTGACAAGGCCGCGGCAAGGACTGCGACGGCAGCGAGCACAGGGCTCCGATGATGCACGAGGCGGCGTCTCCGTTTGAAGGGGCTGGCCCCCTCGGCGTCGGCAGCCAGGTGGTGGCGGTGAGCGGTGGGTGAGTAGAACATGGCGTGCCTTCTTAGAGTCAAGAAAGAATCAGATGTTGGGGGAGCAACCGCTTCTAGTGGTCATAACGTTGTCCTCTAGAACTCTCTCAGAATCCGGCAGGTCGTGACCGTTGTCAAGAGCCCGACGAGACCTAAGCGGCGACGCTGCCCTTCGGCGGGTTCCTCTTCACCGCACGCACCTCACCGGCATGTTCCGAACAGCCGGAATCGTCGTCCGGCCCGGATCAGCCCGGAAAAGCTGTTCGGGCTCTACCTGAACCCGCCGGAATCGTCGTCCGGCCCGGATCAGCCCGGAAAAGCTGTTCGGGCTCTACCTGAACCCGCCCGAGCGGGCCGCAGTTCAGTTTCGATGAGAAGACCCAGCGCCAGGCCCTGGACGCGGCCCAGCCATCGCTCCCGATGAAACGTGGCCGGGGCGCGACGATGACCCACGACTACAAACGCAACGGCACGATCGACCTGTTCGCTGCAATGATCATCGCCACCGGGCGGGTACACACCCACCTACGCAAGGGCCACGCCGGCGCGGACGTGCTGGCCTTCTTCAAACAGATCGACAAGACCGTCCCGAAAGACCTTGCGGTCCATGTGATCCTGGACAATCTGTCCGCGCACAAGACCCCGGCGATCAAGGAATGGCTGGCCCATCCGAGCCGGGCCCGCTGGCACCTGCACTTCACCCCGACCTCCAGTTCCTGGGTCAACCTGATCGAGCGGTGGTTCAAGGAACTGACCGACAAACGCCTACGCCGCGGCACCTTCGACAGCGTCGCCGCGCTCACCGAGGCCATCACCGTGTGGGCCGATCACTGGAACAGCGACCCCAAGCCATTCATCTGGAAAGCCGCCGCCGAAAACCCTCCACCGCGTCAAATCACCGACGGACCACTTGGACGCCGTCCTGGCCGTCCTACAGCGGACTGAGCGGCGGGTCTGACCCTGACCACGCGATGCGAGGCTGCAAGAGCGTGCCCCTCGGGCATAACGAGAACGGCTGACCCACCCGAACTGCATCACAGAACTTTTACGACACCTACAAAAGTGCGCTTTCGACAACTTCGCTGCTTCTCGACACCAGTCAGGCGGAGCCGTAGTGCTGGTGCAGCACGCCGTTGTCGTAGCCCTCGTGCGCCTTGAGGGTCAGCAGGGTCGGGTCGACCCCGTCGTCGAACAGCCGCCGACCGGTGCCGCGGGCGACCGGGTAGACGAAGAGGTGCAGGTCATCGACCAGCCCGTCGCGGAGCAGGGCCCGGACGAGGGTGCCGCTGCCGGAGACGTAGAGCGCGCCGTCGCTCTCCTCCTTGAGCCGACGGATCGCCTCCGGGTCGTACGCCATCCGGGTGCTCGGCCCCCAGTCCACGTCAGGGTCCTGCGAGCAGACGACGAACTTGTGGGTCTCGTTGAAGAATGGCGCCCCGGGGTCGTCGGCAGCCGAGCGGGTCGACCAGGCGGGAGCGAACATCTCGTACGTGCGCCGCCCCAGCAGGATCCCCGTCGCCGAGCCGGTGATGCCGCCCAGGGTCTCCCCCATCGCGGGGTCGAAGCCGTAGTCGAAGGTCCAGCCCGGGTCTTCGAAGACTCCGTCAAGGGCGACGAACTCGTGGACAGCGATGGTTCCCATGGGCACACCGTGGGGGACAACGCTTACCGGGTCAAGTCAGGCAGGCGCCGCGCCACGCCGATCACGCTCTGCGCCATCTGGTGTGACACCGTTGGGGTCATGGAGAACCACCCGATCGGCGAGGCGAGGGTCCCGGTGACCGAGACCCTGCGCGAACCCGCCCACCTCGTCTCCCCCCGGGCGATCTGGATGTGGACCGTCCACGCCGTGCTCGAGGTGGCCGTCCTGTTGGCCGGCCAGGTGGCGTGGTGGCTCTTCACGGACGGCCCCCGGACGTGGAACTGGATCATCGCCGCGGCGTGGCTCGTTCTCGGCGGCGGCTACGCCGCCGTCATGCCCCGCTGGCGCTACCACGTCCACCGGTGGGAGGCCACGGCTGAGGCGATCTACACCCAACGCGGCTGGCTCAACCAAGAGCGGCGGATCGCCCCCATCAGCCGGGTGCAGACCGTCGACCTCGAGCGCGGTCCGATCGCTCAGGCCTTCGGCCTCGCCTCGGTCACGGTAACCACCGCCTCGGCAGCCGGACCGCTCAAGATCGAGGGCCTCGACGTGGAGCAGGCCCGCCGCCTCGTCGACGCCCTGACCGCGGCGGCGGTCGCAGAGACCGGGGACGCCACGTGAGCGAGCCCTCGCTCGGACCGACACCACCCGATCCCGAGGTCGCCGAAGTCAGTGCTGACAGCGCCGACGGCGCGGGGAGCGCCGGGAGCGCAGACGCTGACGGCTGGCGGCGACTGGACCGGCGGATGTTGCTCATCCACCCGTTCCAGACCCTGGTCCGCGCGCTACCGGCCCTGCTCGCGATCTTCCTGGTCCGGACCGGCTCCAGCGACTCGGACCGCTGGGAGTTGTTCGTCCTCCCCGTCATCGTCGGCTACGGTCTCCTCCGCTGGTTCACCACCCGCTACCGGATCTCCGCGGAGCAGATCGAGCTGCGCCACGGGGTGATCACCAAGGCGACCACGACCGCCCGGCTCGACAAGGTCCGGACCGTCGACCTCACCGCCCAGCTCTGGCACCGACTCCTCGGCCTCGCCAAGGTCGAGATCTCGACCGCGGGCACCAGCGACCGACTCATCCTCGATGCCCTCAGCCTCGAGGCCGGGCGCCGGCTGCGCACGGAGCTGCTGCACCGAGCAGATACCGCACCCCTCGAGACGGCGCCACCGCCTGTGACCGTGAGCCCGGCCGACCCGAGCTGGCCCGCCCCGCAAGGAACCCCCACCGCGGCGACGGCAGGCACCGCGGCCCCTGCAGCCACAGCCAGCACCGCCCAGCCCGGCGACGAGGAGCTCCTGCACCTCGACCCCGTCTGGGTGCGCTACGCCCCGGTCACGATGAGCGGCTTCGTCTCCGCGGCCGCACTGGTCGGCGTCGGCTCCCAACTGGCCAACCAGCTGTCGAGCCAGGGTGAGGTCTATGACACGGCTTTCAGCTGGGCCGTCGAACGCGGCCTGGTCCTCGGAGTGATCCTGGCCCTGCTCGCCATCACTGTGCTCTCCATCGGTGGCTACCTGTTGGCCTTCTGGAACTTCCGGCTGATCCGCAACCCGCTCGGCAGCCTGCACACCACCCGAGGTCTGGTCACCACACGCGAGACGAGCATCGACTCGAGTCGGTTGCGGGGTGTCGAGGTCAGCGAGCCCCTCGGGCTGCGCCTGGCCGGGGGCGGGCGGCTCCGGTCGGTGACGACCGGCCTGGGCCGGGAGGCGCGGGGTGGCACCGACATCCTCTCCCCACCGGCCCCCGCAGAACGGGTGCGGGCCCTCGCCGTCGACGTGACGGGCGACGAGGAAGCGGTGCGAAGTCCGCTGGTCCCACACGGTCCAGCAGCCCGGCGCCGACGCCTGAACCGAGCCATCCTGCCCACCGCGATCATCGCGCTCGCCTGGGCGGCGCTGGCTTGGTCCCTGGACTGGCCCTCGGCCTGGTTCGTCCCCAGCGCGCTGCTCCTCGGGGGCGGTATCGCGCTCGGCCGCAGCCGTGCCGCCGCCCTCGGGCACCTGGTCACCGACCGGCACGTCGTCGTCCAGTCGGGCTCCCTCGACCGGGCTCGTGTCGTCCTCGATCGCGAGGGCATCGTCGGCTGGACGATCCGGCAGAGCTTCTTCCAGCGCCGGATGGGCGTCGCCACCCTCGCGGTCACCACGGGCGCCGGGCGCCAGCACTACGAGGCGATCGACCTCACGGTGCCGGCGGCGTATGCCCTCATCAGCGAGGTCGACCCCGTCCTGCTCGCCCAGTTCCCCCGCCCGTGACCTTGACCACGGCGCTGACGCCGCCCTTGCCTTTGCGGCCACGGACAACTGCAATGGGGGTATGCCGCTGGCCCCCCTTCCCGACGAGGACGTCGAGTTCGTCCTGTCCGCGCGGCGCTGGTGCACTCCGGTCGTCGCCGAGCTGACCCTGACGGTCACGGAGCACCCTCTCGACTTCCAACCAGGTCAGTACGTCCTGCTGCAGGACGCCGACCGGGCCGTCCCGGTGCGGTCCTACTCGGTCGCCAACGCAGCCCGTCCGGACGGGAGCCTCACCTTCCTCGTCACCGAGGTGCCCGACGGTCCCACGAGCACCTGGCTGACCCGGTCCGCCCGGATCGGTGACCGGGTTCTCGTCTCCGGTCCTTACGGCACCTTCGTCATCGACCCGGGCCACCGCGGCCCGACCCTCTATCTCGCCGGTGGCTCTGGACTCGCTCCGGCGCGCGCCCTGATCGAGGCCGCGGTCGAGCGTGGGGAGACCTGCAGCGCTGACCCGGGTGAGCGGCATACCCTCCTGTTCTCGGGGCGCACGGCCGCGGACGTCATCGACAGGGAGTGGCTCACCGACCTCGCCCGGGAGCACCCCGGCTTCGACTACGTGCGCACCTTGACCCGTGCTGCCGCTGCCGCTGAGCCGCCGGTGGGGCGGGTCCCCGACGTGCTGCCCGGATTGCTGCCCACTCTCTCCGGGCACGCGGTCTACATCGCCGGGTCACCCGGCTTCGTCGATGCAGCGACCCGCGCCGCCGCCCGGCTCGGCGCCGGCGACGGGCGACTGCACACCGAGGAGTTCTACGCCGAGCCGGTCCCCTGGCACGGCCCAGCGACTCCCACTGCATCCGACACCCCGACCGTACGCACGACTACCGAGGAGATCCCTTGAGCAGCAACGCCTCCCGCATCTACACCAAGACCGGCGATGACGGCACCACCGGACGGCTGTTCGGGGGGAGGATCGGCAAGGACGACGCACTCGTGGAGGCCTGCGGCGACCTGGACGAGGCCGTCGCTGCCCTGGGGCTGGCTCGGGCCGAGCTCCAGGATGACCCTGACGCCGCCGACCTCACCGAGCTGGTGCTGGCGACCCAGCGGCAACTGTTCGTGATCGCTGCCGACCTCATGGCCAACCCGCACTCGCGGGATCGGCTCGAGGCCGGCATCTCGCTGGTCGACCCGGCACTCGTGGCCGCGATCGAGCAGGCGATCGACCGCCTCGTCGAGACCCACCCGCTGTTGACGGTCTTCATCGTGCCGGGAGCCAACCGGGCCTCGGCCGCGCTGGACCTGGCCCGCGGCGTAGTCCGGCGGGCGGAGCGGCACACGATCGCGGCGGCGCGCGCTGGACATGGTGTCTCCGACCCGGTCCTGTTGGCCCTCAACCGGATGAGTGACCTGCTCTACATCGTGGCGCGGGCGGTGGCCGGTCCCGCGGAGGCCCCCAGCCACGACTGATCAGCCAGCGGCGAGGATGCCGGCCAACTCGGTGTAGCCCTTGGACCTCGCGTGCTGGAGGGCCGTGACGCCGCCGTGGTCGGGGATCGACCGGTCAGCCCCGGCCCGGAGCAGGATCCGCACGATCTCCTGCTGTCGCGGGCCGCCGTCCGCGAGGATCACGGCCTCCAGGAGCGCGGTCCACCCGAGATCGTTGACGTGATTGACATCGATGCCGGTCGTGACGACCCGCGCGACGTAGTCGACGTGCCCGCGCTCACTTGCCGGGATCACGGACAGGCCGCCGTAGCGGTTGGCAATGGTCAGGTCGGGACCGGCCGGCAGCAACGTATCGAGCATCGCCACACTCCCCGTGACCCCGGTGACGAGCCACGGGGTGTCGTGCCGGTCATCGAGCGCGTCCGGGTCGGCCCCGAGAGCGACGAGGAGCCGCGCGACGTCGACGCGGTCATCCGTGGCCGCCAGCAGCAACGGCGTGCGACCCTTGGCGTCGCGAGCCTCGAGGTCCCCGCCCGCACGCAGCGCGAGAGCGACCCGGTCAGCGTCGCCGGCCTGGGCTGCCTTGAGGAGTTCGGCATCAGGGTTGGCGATCTTCTGCGCGGTGGCCGCTGTGGCCAACACCGTCTCCAACCGGTCATAGCCCCGCTGTCGCGCCATCTGCAGCGGGGTCAAGCGCTCGGTCCCTGAGGGACGGGTCAGTTCCACGCCAGCCGCCACGAGCACCCGAACGGTGTTGACGTAGGCCGCCGTGTCGCGTCCCAGCCAGACGGCTTCATGGATGGCCTGATAGCCGATCCGGTTCACGTGATCCCGGTCGATCCCGGCCTGAAGCAGTTGACCGACCACCAGCGCGTGACCACGCTCCGCAGCACGGATCAGTCCGGTGCCGTTCCAACTGTCCTTGTCATCGACCTTCGCCCCGTTGGCCAGGGTGAGACGCAACAGGTCGAGATAGCCCTCGCTCGTGCTGATGAGGTAGGCGGACTGGACCGTGTCGTCCTTCGCGTTGACGTCCGCGCCCTGCTTGATCAGGGCGGCCGCTCCGGCGACGTCGTCGCGCCACGCGGCCTCGCGCAGGAGCTGGTCACGTTCGGCCTGCTGGGCCGCTGATGGGGCGGCTGCCATGGTGGGCCTCTCCGACGGCTTCTCCGCGGACGACGAAGGGTTGGGCATCGTCTCGGGCGCGGTACTGGACAGGTCACGTCCAAGGGGTTGCACACCTGAGGTCGACTGCGGCGAAGCGCCCGTACCAGGCGTGCAGGCGCTCGCAGCCACACCGATCGCGAGCGCCAGCATCGCTGCGCGGGCGAGGGAGCCAGAGGTCATGGGCATCATTGTCGCTCAGCCTCCGAGGGGCCCGAACCGGAGCCCGCGCACTCACACGGACCCACTGTGATTCCTCGCACACCTGGCCCGCACCGGTGGTGGGCCATGCGAGTGTCGGTTCTCCTGACGCAACCGAGACTGCACCGCAACCGGCTGTCCGGACGGCGAGCGCGTGACGAAAAGGAATCATCCGCATGGAGCACCATTCTGACTACGACGTCGTAGTGGTGGGTGCGGGGACTGCTGGTTTACCCTGCGCGATCCACGCCGCTCAGGCAGGGGCCCGGGTCCTGCTCGTGGAGAAGGACGCCCGGGTGGGAGGCACCCTGTACCTCAGCGGTGGGCACCTGTCGGCCGCGGGCACGGGCCGTCAAGCCGAACGCGGCATCGAGGACAGCGTCGAGGAACACCTTGCCGATATCCGCCGGATCAGTAGGTCCACCGCCCGCGAGGACCTGATCACCATCGCGGCCGAGAACGCCGCGGACACTATCGAGTGGCTGGCCGATCGCGACTTCGCGTTTGCCCCCGAGTCGCCCCGGATCATCTATGGCCACGAGCCCTACACCACTGCTCGTACCTATTACGGCAAGGACGAGGGCCTCTCGATCCTGGAAGTGCTCCGTGCCGAGTTGGAGAAGACCCAAGCCGAGCACGACCTCACGGTGTGGACGAACGCGTGGGTGACCCAACTCCTGACGAACGAGGCCGGTCAGGTCGAGGGCGTGGCCGTCTACCACGATGATGCGGATGTCGAGGTGACCGCGCGGGCGGTGGCGGTGACCACTGGAGGCTTTGCTGCCGACGCGGAGATGTTCCTCGAGCTCGAGCAAGCGCCACTGGTCTCAGCCGCAGCCAAGACCTCGACCGGAGACGGTATTCACCTCGGTTTGGCCGTCGGGGCCCGACTGCAGGGCCAGGGAACCTACCTCCCCACGTTTGGTGGTCTGCCGCATCCGCGGTCACCGGGCCGGGCCAACTGGTCCGAGCGCCAGCGGCTGACCAGTGAACGCCCCCCGTGGGAGATCTATGTCAACACGGAGGGCCACCGCTGGGTCGCCGAGGACGAGGCGTCCATCGACGAGAAGGAGCGCGCGCTCACGCAACTGACCGATCGCACGTTCTGGACCGTCTTCGACGATGTCGCACTGTCGCACGCGACTGCGGGCCTGGACCAGATGATCATCGGCAAGACCCCGGACGAGGTCCGGGCGCTGATGAACACGCGTCCGGGCCTGCACTGCGCAGACTCCATCGAAGAGTTGGCTCGCCTTGCCGGGATCGATGCTCCAGCGCTGGTCGAGAGCGTCGCGGCCTACAACCGCGCGGTGAAGGCCGGTAGCGACCCGGCGTTCGGGCGCCTCCACCTGCCCGCTCCGATTTCCCTGGCGCCCTTCTACGCGATCCGCAACCATGCGGTCACCCTGGTGACCTTCCAGGGTCTCGACATCGACGAGACCTTCGCCGTGCGGAACGAGGCCGGCCAGCCCATCCCCGGGCTGTACGCAGCCGGCGAGGTGATCGGTGCCGGCGCTACCTGCGGCAACAGCTTCTGCTCCGGGATGCTCGTCACCCCTGCATTGACCTTCGGGCGGCTCCTCGGGACCCGCCTGGGCAGTCTCTGATCTACCTGCCCTGGTCGATCAGCGCGGTCAAGCTCTCGTAGGTCCATCGCAGTTCCTCCGGCGGAAGATGTGCGGCTGGGGTCAGGAGCACGAGATCGACGAGGCCGGCATAGTCCATCAGCCGGAGTGCTACCTCCTCAGGCGTACCCACCACCACGAATCGTTTGACCAACCCCTCATCATCGAGGCGATCAGGATCCAGCCCCTCAGCGAGCGCGATATCACGAAAGTAGGGCACGGGCCGATAGCGCGCCAAGGCAGAGCTGGCGCCCGCCATTGCCGCAGCGCGACCCCTGCGACTTCCGTCGTGCAGCACGACCCGAACCATGACCGACCGAGGAACCGACCGCCCCGCGCGTGTTGCCCCCTCCTCCAATGCCGGCACCAAGGAGTCGCGGAGCCAAGCCGTCGTGTGCACGACGTTGATGATCACCCCATCACCGATCTCGGCCGCGAGTCGGGCCATCGCGGGACGGGTCGCGGCGAGGTGGATCGGCACGGTGTGCTGCGGCGGCTCGGCACGTTCGCTGCCGTAACCCTTGACCGTGAAGAACTCGCCCTCGTAGTCAGCAACCTGACCCGCCCAGGCCTGCCCGGCGGCCCGTAGGACGGCAACATAGTCACGTAGCCGCGCGAGGGGGCGGCTGGGGTCGATCCCGTGGAAGTCGCGGTTCCACCCCGGCGGCATGGTTCCCAGACCGAGGGTGAACCGGCCTTGCGAGATCTCCGCCAACGTCAGCGCTGCCACCGCGGCCGACACCGGTGACCTGCTCCAGGTCGCCACCGAGGTCATCAACGGCACCGTCGATGTCGCTGCGGCCAGAGACGCCGTGACCGCCACGCTGTCGTAGCGCGCCTCGCCCGCAGCCAGCACGGCAGCCCCTGCCGCCTCAGCCGCTCTGGCCACCGCGGCGTAGTCCGGCAGTGGCAGCGGCGGGACGGCAAGGCACAGGCCGAGATCGGCTCTTCTGCTGGAAGCGTCGAGATCAGGTCGCACGGTCGGGGCTCGACCTTCAGGCCGTCGCGGCCCGGTGGGTCCTGGCCAATTCGACGTAGACGTCCGCATTCTGGCGAATCCGGGCGAGGTCCTCGTCGCTGAGCTCGCGACGGACCTTGCCGGGCACCCCGGCAACGAGCGACCGCGGCGGGATGACCGCGCCCTCGGGGACGACCGCCCCGGCCGCGATGAGGCTCCCGGTCCCGACGACCGCCCCGTTGAGGACCACCGCCCCCATCCCGATCAGGCAGTCGTCCTCGATGGTGCACCCGTGCAGCACGGCCCGGTGCCCCACCGAGACCCCAGCCCCGATCGTCGTCGGGTGACCCGGGTCCGTGTGCACGACGACCCCGTCCTGCAGGTTGCTGCGCGGGCCGAGCACGATCGGGTCGGTGTCGGCCCGCAGGACCGCGGTGTACCAGACGCTCGAGTCCTCGCGGAGGTCGACGGCACCGACGACGTCGGCGCTCGGGGCCACCCACGCGGTCGGGTCGACGTGCGGAACGCGCTCACCCAAGGAGATCATCATGGGCCCACCATCCCACGGGCCGCCTGAGTGCTGCTCTTCGCTCGAAGGGAGCGCCTCTCCCGCGGGGATCGAGGATCTTGAGATGGTGTCCGCTAGCGCAGGTCGCGGCGCATGACCAGACGCGGCATCCTGCTCGCCACAGCATCGGTCTGTCCGACGACCCCGAAGCCGGCGTGCTCGAACATCGCCCGGGTGCCCACGAAAGCCATCGTGGTGTCCATCCGTCCAGGTGGATCGACCGGGTGCGCTTCGACCGCGGGTGCCCCACGGGACGCCGCATAGGCGACTGCTCCCTCGAGAAGAGGACCGGTGATGCCGCGCCGACGATGGCCGGCACGCACCACCACGCAGATGATGCTCCACACTGCCACCTCGTCAATGGGGCGGATCAACGCGGAGGCAACCAGTCGTGGGATTTCCTCGCGCGGACCGATCGAGCACCACCCCACCGGAACCTCATCCTGGTAGCCGACGACTCCCGGCGGGTTCGTGCGCTCGGTGAGGCGCCGTATGGCGCGCTCGCGGTCGCCGCCCCCGAGGGCGTCGATCTGTTTGGCGGTCAGCCGGTGCGACAGGCACCAACAGTGCGTTGCCCGCCGGTTCGGGTTGATGACATCGCCGAAGTCATCAAACCGCTCGGGCGTGACCGGGTGGACCTCGAAAGCCATGATCAAGTCAAGCACACCGGTCCCACCCTCACGGTGGGTCCATTGCCATGATCATCGACGGGCGCGGAGTCACCCGCGAAACGTGGAGGTCAATCAACGGGGCGATCGAGGACGACGAGAGTGGCATGCTAGGTCGATGGCCAAGCAACCCAGTGGATTCGCATTTCGGATGATCGGCGTCGACATCGTGATCAGCCACAACGGCCACCGTGCGACGACCCTCCGAGGCGCCGCAGCTGACCAGTTCATCGCAGACGTGGAGGACGGCAACCCTCAACACCTCATGGCCCGATTGACCGGCAACTACAAGCACGGGAACGAGCGTGCCGCGAGAAACCATCCACGCAACCAGCAACGTTGACCCGGCCGGATCGTAGGCATCTGGATCGTCAACCTACGGCCAGTACATTTCGGCGCATGGCTATGGATCGCTCTTTCATCCGCGTCAAGGCAATGTTGGTGGCCCCTAGCGCTGACCATGTCGCCCACGCGGTCAGCGTCAATCCCCCGACGTCCGAGCACCCCCATGGCTACCACAGGCTGATCGGGGGGTCCGTCGAGCTCGGTGAGTCCCATCGTGAAGCGATCCTGCGGGAGGTGCGGGAGGAGCTCGGTGCGACGATCCGAGACCTGACCTACGTGGACGTCGTCGAGAACATCTTCCGTATCAACGGCGTGCTCGGCCACGAGGTCGTGTTCGTGTACACCGGGCGGCTCGAACCGGAGCCAGAGCAGAGCGGGGCGACGCTGACAGAGAGCGACGGCAGCGTCGTGCCGGTCGTATGGCGTCCCTTCGACGACAGGGACGAGCCGCTCCCGCTGTTCCCTGCCGCTGTCGCCGACCTCGTCGGCACATACCAGCGTTGAGAACGCACCTCGTCGGCTCCCGGCGGTCAGCCGGCCTGATCGGACCGGCGTCGGCGGAGCATGATGACCACGAACGCCCAGATGGCGCAGATGGCGGCCGCCAGGGTGACCGCGATGGCGACGCCCTCACCGGCACGGATGGTGCCCTCCTGGTGAATCAGGTCGCGGATGAGCGAGGCCGAGACCGCGACCACCACGCTGACGATGAAGACGGGCCAGGGCCGTGCCTTGATGAGCGCGCCGAGACTCGGGATAGCCATGGCCCACAACGTATCAACTCCGGTCACCCGGCCGTGGCGCCTGCCTGTCGATGAGGGGCGCCTGCGGGTGGCCCTCCGTACGGGCCACGTCGCGGCGCAGTGACCGGGCGTCCTGGATCAACCCGACGGCAAGCGCGGCACCCACCCCTTCCCCGGCCCGGATCCGCAGGTCAAGGACGGGTTCGAGCCCAAGTTCTCGCAGCACCAGGGCATGAGCCCGCTCCCGGGACCGCTGCCCGGCGATGAGGTGCGCGGCCACGGCTGGCTCGAGACGCAGCGCGGCGAGGGCGCAGACCGAGGTGGCCAAGCCGTCGAGGACCACGACGCCGTGCGCCTCGGTGACGCCGAGCACCACCCCGGTCAGGACGGCGAACTCGCCACCACCGAGCCGGCGCAGTATCTGATCGCTGTCACCCCGAAGCCCGGCCAGGCCCCTGGAGCCGGCGGTGGCCCGGACTCGGGCGAGGGCCCGGGTGACCACGTCGGTCTTGCGATCGATCATCGCGGCGTCCGCCGATGCACCGCGCCCCACGACCTCGGCCGCCGGAAGATCGAGCAGCGCGGCCGCCAGCGTCGCCGCCACCGTCGTGTTACCGACACCGACCTCACCCACCGCGACGATCCCGGACCCAGCCGCAGCGACGCCACGCTCGCGCCCGAAAGCCAGGAGAGCGGCATACGTCGGCTCATCGAGGGCATCGGTCACCACGAGGTCGCCTCTGCTACAGCCGATTCCGGCATCGACGAGGTCGATCGTCAGACCCGCAGCTGCGGCGGCCACCGCGCCCATCGACGTGCCCTCCCGGGTCGCACGGGCCACGTCCGCCGTCACCGAAGGATCGAAGGCGGAGATCCGATAGCGCGTCACGGCATGGTCGGCGGCGGCGAGGACGAGTGTCCCACCGCCGTCGCTGACCGGCAACGCCTCGATCCGGTCGAGGATGCTGTCGAGGGACCCCAGCGAGCCGGGGACGGTGAGCAGGTCATCGGCTCGATCGCGCGCGCCCACGACGTGGGACTGGTCGGGGGCCGCCAGGTGCGAGACCGGGGCCGGGGAGTCCTGCGTCCACCGCTCCCGCATCACGACCTGCTCCAGCGGCAGCCGCCGGGACCACCCGGCCCGCTCCAGGCCCGGCTCGGGCGGGCGCTCGTCGGGCCAGCCGAGGCACAGCCAGCCGAGGGTCTCGACCCCGTCGGGCAACCCGAGGAGGGCCGCGAGCTCCGCAGGCTCGAAGAGGGTCACCCAGCCGAGACCGAGGCCATGGGCCCGCGCGGTGAGCCAGATGTTCTCGATCGCTGCCGCGCACGACCAGAGATCGGCGTCCGGAAAAGTCGCCCGACCGAGCACGCCCCCAGCCGGAGCCCGCCGATCGCAGGCGACGACGATGCCGAGCGGCGCCTCACGGATCCCCTCGAGGGAGAGGTCGAGCAGGCCGCGGGCCGACTCCGGCGCCATCCCGGCCGCCTGACGCAGCCGCGCCCGGTCGGCCATGGCTGCTGCCGCGTCGCGGGTGACCGCCTCGGTCACGACGATGAAACGCCACGGCTGGGAGTGCCCCACGGACGGACCCCGATGGCCCGCGGTGAGCACCGCCGTGAGCACGTCATCGGGCACCGGGTCGGGGCGGAACCGGCGGATGTCACGCCGCGCCCCGACCACCCGGGCCAGCGGATCGATCTCGTCGAGCAGCGCCCAGGCATCCGGCGCCTGGGCCCGCTCCGCAGCCGAGGACGGGTCACCGATGGTCGGGGTCGGACGGCGAAAGGTCACGGGTCGAGCCTAGTTCGGCCCAGCCAGGGCTCAGAGCAGTCAGGGGCTCAGAGCAGCCAGGTGCGGGTGACGCCGAGGACCCGCTCGCCGTCCAGGTCCGCGAGCGAGGCGCCGACGAAGGCGGTGGCCCCCTCGGAGGCCTGCCAGCGGAAGCGGTAGGTCGGCGACGTGACGGCATCGGCGATGGCCAGCGCTGCCTCGGGCCCGGATTGCGCGTTGGCATAGGCCCCGGAGGTGCGAGCGAGGTAGGCCGCGAGCAGGTCAGCATAGGGATCGGTGTGCTCTGCGGGGCCGGCCTCCGTGTCACGGGGCTCGGCATCCACCCGATCAGCGTTGGCGACGAAGTCGCTTGCCACTGCAGCCGGCTCGATGACACTGACCCACACGCCGAACCGCTCCGCGACCGGGGCCAGCGACTGCATGAAGCCCTCGACGGCGAACTTCGCCCCGCAGTAGGCGTCCGCGAAGGGCTGGCCGACGGCACCTCCGACGCTGGTGACGGTGAGGATCCGCCCCGACCCCGCCGCGCGCATGCCGGGCAGGACGAGTTGGGCCAGCGCCACCGGCGCCACATAGTTGAGTTCGAGTTGGTCCCGGACGTCCTCGACGCTCAACTGCTCAGCGGTCCCCACCGCACCCCGGCCCGCATTGTTGAGCAGGACATCGATCCGGCCGTGGTCGGCGAGCACCCAGTCAACACAGGCCCGGGCCGCGTCGTGGTCGGTGACGTCGAGGGCCCGGACGTCGAGGTCGACGCCAGCGTCCTCTGCGGCCGCTCGCAGGGCGCCGTCACGAGCGGTGTCGCGCATCGTGGCGACGACCGTGTGGCCACGTTTGGCCAGTTCGACGGCCGTGTGCAGGCCGATGCCGCTGGAGGTGCCGGTGATGAGGGTGACGGGGGTCATGCGCGAACGCTACGCCCGTCGGACCCAGCGGTCAGGCGTCGTCGTCGTCCAGACCGGCGATGACCACCTCGAGCAGTCGGGCCAACTCGACTCGCTCGGCGTCCGACAGTCGGTGCAGGGTCTCGCCCTCGACGGCGTTGGACTCGCGGATCGCCTGGCTGAAGAGATCCCAGCCCTGCCGGGTGAGGGAGACCAGCGTGCGGGTCCGGTTGGTCTCGTCGGCCCGCCGCGCGAGCAGGCCGCGGCTCTCCATCTTGTCGAGGCGGTGGGTCATCGACGACGGGGCGACACTGGTGAGGTCGGCGAGTTGGCTCGGAGTGAGGCACGCATCGCCCGCCTTGGCCAGGCCCGCGAGCACGGCCCATTCGCCCTGGCTCAGGTCGAGGTCGGCGAACTGCCGGGTGTACCACTGGTCGAGTTTCTTCGTCACCCCGTAGATCGCGGTGATGACCTGTTGGATCGACTCCTCGCCGCCGGCTGCGACATAAGCGGCGACCGCTCTGCGGTGCTGCTCCTGGGCCGTCCGTGGGTGCGCGGGCATACCCGATTGTGGCACGGCCCCTTCACTTGCTAAGATTTCGATCTCGAATGTTTGAATTCGAAATCTTCGGCATCGAAGCCGCACGCAGGGCTGTCCGCCGACCACGGGATCCACGCCCGCCTCCAACACCGGAAAGGGTGTGAATTCGTCATGCGCGCCAAATTGCTCATCCTGGCCTCGTCCATCGGCATGTTGGGCTGGGGAGCCGTCCTGCCCTACCAGTACGCGTATGCCGCTGACACCCGCGGCTGGGGAGCCCTGGCCGCAGCCGCCGCCTCGTCGCTCTTCTCGGTCGGAGCCCTCGTGGCGGCCCCGGTCGCCGGGCGCCTCAGCGACCGCTTCAACCCCGTCGCCGTCGCTGTCCTCGCCCAGCTGCTCGGAGCCATCGGCATCGGCAGCCTCGTCCTCGCCGACTCCATGCCCGCCTTCCTCATCGGCATGTTCGTTTTCGGCCTCGGCCTGACCGCAGCCGTCCCGGCCAAGCAGGTGCTCGTGCTGCGCTGGGTCGGGACGGATGACCGGCGCAAGACGTTCGCCTACAAGTTCACCGGCGAGGCGCTCGCCATGGGGGTCGGCGCCTTCGTCGCCGGCTACCTCATCGACCTCTCCCGGTCCGACGGCATGGACCTCGGCTTCGCCACTGCCGCAGCAGGTTTCGTCGGGTCCTCGCTCATCATCTGGGTGGCCGGCCTGGGCGCCGCCGCGCACCCCGAGAGCGACCTGACGAGCCCTCCCGCGGCAGGCGGACGGCCCGGCGAGGCACTCCGGACGATCTTCTCCACCCCGGCGCTGCGCTGGACCGCTGTCATCACGGTGGCCCTCGCCCTCGGCTTCTACGCCCAGTTCGAGTCCGGGCTGCCCGCCTACGCCCTCACCGTCCTACACGTCAAGGAGACGACGATCGGCATGGCTGCCGCGGTCAACTCGATCATCATCGTTGTCATCCAGGTCGTGGTGATCCGGCTGACCGCCAAGCGCAGCGCGTCGAGCCTGCTCATGGCCGTCGGCGCCATCTGGGCCCTGGCCTGGATCGTCCTGAGCGCCGCCCAGTTGCAGCCGGCGATCGCCTCCGCGATGTTCATCACGACCTTCGGGATCTTCGCCGTCGGCGAGACGATGTACTCGCCGGTGCTCAGCCCGCTCACCGCCTCCCTGGCTCCCAAGGGGATGGTCGGCCAGACCTTGGGCACGTTCGCCGCGCTGCAGACCACCTTCTCCGCCCTCGGCCCCCTCGTCGCCGGGGCGCTGCTCGGCGCCGGGCTCGCGGATGCCTTCCTCGGGCTGCACCTCGCCATCAGCCTGCTCGCCGTCTACGCGGCGTGGCGCCTCCGCGGGGCCATGCGCACCACCGCTGCGGCAGAGACAGAGACGGAAGCACTGACAGAAGCAAGCACCGAAGCAGCGACGGAGTCGGTCCAGGACTCCCAGCGGCCGCACTTCAAGCCGGCTGTCGAGCCAGCACTCGAACCGGTGGCCGCACTCAGCTGAGCTGCGCCACCGGGGTGAGCAGCGTGCGGCCGACCAAGCCGACCGAGCTCGACAACGTGGCGAGGAAGTCCTGGCAGAGCGGCTCCATGCCGTCGAGTTCCCACAGGACCCCGGCATTGACCCACGCCGCGTCACGGGCCCGACCGATGCTCCAAGCACCGACGAGGTTTGCCACCGGACCTGCGTAACGGCGGTCCACATCGAGCGCGACGCCGTCGAGGAAGGACTGCCGGACCTGCTCCTGCGCCGACGCGAGCAGGTCCGTCACCTTCTGGTAGTCGCCCCGCACCCCCGGACTGTCCGGGCCGAGCCCGAGTTGTCGGCAGGCCGCCACGAGCGCGATCGGCAGGTCGTGGTTGATGTGCGCATTCATCCCGGCGAGCGCGAACTGGATCGGCAGCCGGCCCGGCTGGTGGCGCGCCTCGAACACCGGCACCCAGGCGCTGCACGGCGACGTCGCGTCGACCGCCTCGAGGTACATCCCGGCAAAGACGATGTCGAACCGCGTCATGAACTCGGCACTGCCGAAGTAGCCCTCCGAGATCCGGTCACGGACGAGCTCGGTGACGTGCAGGTACATCCCGTTGAAGGCCGCGAGCCCGTCTCCCGGGTCCATCGGGAGCGCGATCTCGCGCATCCGCTCGCACACGGCGTCGATGGTCGGCAACTGTCCCACGGGCGGGGGGTCCCGCCGCAGCCGGGACCGGCCACGGACGACGTCGACCAGGCGAGTGAGCCATCCCATGCCTCGACGCTAGCGGTCAACCCTCCTGGAAAGCGACGATCCGCTCGATTGCCTCCGCGACGGCCGCCTGCCCCGCGGCGAAGCTGAGCCGCACGGACCGGGTGCCGGCCCGGTCGTCGAAGTCACCGCCCGGGGTGATCGCCACGCCGGCCTCCTCCAACAACGCCGTGCCGTATGCCGCTGAGCTCGGCCAGCGCTCCAGCGCCGTCCCGAGGTCGGCGTAGTAGTAGAACGCCCCGTCAGCGGGAGCCGCCGGTCCCCACCCGAGCCGGGGAGCCTGGTCCAACAGCAGCCTCCGGGTGGCAGCGAACTCGGCGACGGCGGCCTCGCACTCGGAGTAGGACTCTGGGGTGAAGGCGGCCACTGCGGCATACTGCGCCGGGGCCGGCGGGCACAGCGCGAGGTTGCCGGCGAGCGCATCGACCGGCCGGGCCAGGTCCTCGGGCAGCAGCAGCCAGCCGAGGCGCCACCCGGTCATCCCCCAGTACTTCGAGAAGGACGAGACGACGATGGCCGACTCGTCCACCTCCCACGCGCAGACGCCGCGGGGGTCCGCTGCAACTCGGCTCGGTCGACCATGGTGCCGGTGGGGTTCGCGGGCGAGGCGAGGATCAGGCCTGCGAGCGGGCCGCTCTTCAGCGCCTCGTCCAGCAGGTGCGTCGTGGGCTGGTAACGCACCTCGGGACCGCAGTCGATCTCGACGACCTCGCAGCCGAGCGCGCGCAGGATGTTGCGGTAGGCCGGGTAGCCGGGCCTGGCGAGCGCCACCCGGTCACCCGCCTCGAACGCGGCGAGGAAGGCGAGGAGGAAACCGCCCGACGAGCCGGTCGTGATCGCGACCCGGGCGGGGTCGATGTCGAGGCCGTACCAGCGTCGGTAGTGGCCCGCCAGTTCCTGGCGCAGCTCGTGGATCCCGAGCGCGGAGGTGTAGGTGAGCGGGCGCCGGGACGCGTGCAACTGTGCCGCGGCGGCCGACACTGCCGACGGAGCGCCACCGGAGGGTTCCCCCGCACACAGGGAGATGACGTCCCGACCCTGACCCCGCAGCACAGCGACCCGGTCCAGGACGTCCATCACCTCGAAGGGCGGCACCGCCGAGCGGCGCGAGGGCTGAAAGGGTCCAGGCACGGAGGTCACGGGGACAGTCTCCCCCAGCCCAGCGCCCTGCGGGACGGGGCTCTGCGGGCGGCAACTTTTCCGGTCGCGGATTAGGCTGCCGGGAGCGCAATATCTACAGTTGGTCCCGTGCAAAAGAACCGGACCCTCCAGAGCCTCTCGCGCGGGGCGTTCCTGGTGCCGGCCGGCATCGCGATGCTCGCTGGGGTCAACGCGGCGCTCATGCTCGTGGGTGTGGGGGCCCCCGTCCAGGCAGCCCGGTTGCCGGACCTGCACGGGATGCTCATGGTCGCCGGGTTCCTCGGCACCCTCATCGCCATGGAGCGGGCGGTCGCGCTGCGCCACCCGCTCGGGTATGCCGCCCCCCTCCTCCTCGGACTCGGCGGGCTCGCGCTGCTCACCCCGCTCCCGGTGACGGTCGGTCAACTCCTCCTCGTCGACGGGGCCATCGCCTTCGTCGCCGTCTATGCGGCGCTCTATCGACGCAACCACGACGACGTCGTCATCGTGGAGCTGCTGGGCGCCGTCCACCTCGCCATCGGCACGATCCTGTGGCTCCGGCTCGAGATGCCCTGGCTCATGCCATGGCTGGTCGGCTTCGTCGTCCTGACGATCTGTGCCGAGCGGGTGGAACTGGCCCGCCTCGCCATGCCGGCCACCGGCGGTCGGACCCTCGTCCTGCACGCCGGCGCGCTCACCGCCGGGCTCGTCGCCACGTTGCTGTGGCCCGACGTCGGCGCCCGGCTCACCGGCCTCGTGATCGCCTCCCTGGTCGTGTGGCTGGTGCGGCACGACGTCGCCCGCAAGATGATCAAGGCCACCGGGCTGCCCCGCTTCAGCGCTGCCGCGCTCCTCGGCGGCTACGTCTGGCTGTTCCTGGCCGCGGTGACCTGGCTCGTCACGGGGGCCCAGCTGGACGGGGCCCCCTACGACCTCATCGTCCACTCGGTCATGCTCGGCTTCGCCATCTCGATGGTCATGGCGCACGCACCGGTCATCCTCCCGGCCGTGTTGCGTCGGCCGCTGCCCTACCGGCCGATCATGTGGATCCCCTTGGTGCTCATGCACATCGGTCTGGTGATCCGGATCGGCGCCGGCGACCTCTTCGGCCTCCACACGATCTGGCAGGCTGGGTCCGTCATCAACGTCATCGCACTGCTGCTCTTCTTCGTCGTCGCCGCCGGGTCGAGCGCGCTCGGACCGGTCAAGCGGACACCGAGGCCCGCCCGGAGCTCACCCGACACCTCGCCCGTCACCAGCACCCGGAGTCCTTCATGAGTACCCGTGGGATGAGTACCCGCGGCACGTGGTTCATGCGGGACCGACCCGTCGCCATCTGGCTGTTCGTCGCCGTCGTCGTCAGCCTCATCCATCCCTTCTTCGCCTCGTCGCGGTGGCTCATGGTCCACCTCGTGGTCCTCGGTGCGGTGACCCACTCGGCGATGGTCTGGAGCGTGCACTTCACCGACGCGCTGCTCAAGACCCGGGCGGGCTTCGAGGAGCGCCGCTGGCAGACGATCCGGCTCAGCGTCTTCCAGGTCGGGGCGATCCTGGTCTTCATCGGGGTGCCGCTGGCCATCTGGCCGCTGACCCTCGTGGGAGCGAGCCTGATCTCGATCGCCGTGGTCTGGCACGCGGTCATGCTCGTGCGCCGCCTGCGGGTGGCGCTGCCCGGCCGCTTCCGGATCACGGTCCGCTACTACATCGTCGCGGCCCTGCTGCTCCCGGTCGGCGCGACCTTCGGGGTGCTGCTCGCCCGTGGCCTCGCCGAGCCGTGGAACGGGCGGCTGCTCGTGTCCCACACGATGGTCAACCTCCTCGGCTGGATCGGGCTCACCATCCTCGGCACCCTCGTCACGCTGTGGCCGACCATGCTGCGCACCCGGATGGCACCCAGCGCCGAGTCCGCCTCGAAACAGGCCCTGCCGGTCCTCCTCGTCGGGCTGACCCTCGTGGTCGTCGGCCCGCTGGTGGGCCTTGCGCTCGTCGCGGCGGCAGGCGTGCTGATCTACCTCGGCGGCACGCTCTGGGTCTACCGACCCATCATCACCTCGGCCCGCGGCCGGCCACCCGCCACGTTCCCGACCCTGTCCGCCGGGGCCGGCCTGGTCTGGCTGCCGATCGGCCTCATCGTCATGGCGTGGTCGCTCGTGTCACGCGGGTCCTGGGCGAGCCTCGCCGACAACTACGGGATCCTCACGGCGATTTTCGTCGTCGGCTTCGCCCTGCAGGTCCTGCTCGGCGCCCTGTCCTACCTGCTTCCCATCGTCATCGGCGGCGGCCCCTCGGTCCTGCGCGTGGGGATGGCCGAACTCGAGCGATGGGGCACCGCCCGGGTCGTCGTGGCCAACTTCGGGCTCGCGCTGTGCCTGCTGCCCGTCCCGAGCCTGGTCCGGGTCGTCCTGTCCACCCTGACCCTGGTCGCGCTCGGCCTGGCCGTCCCGATCCTGCTGCGCGGCATCTACGCCTCCGTCAAGGCCAAGCGGTCGCTGGAGGACCGACCCGCCGGCACCCAAGCCGGAGCCGGGGCCGTCTCCGGCGCCGCGCCGACGTCTCCCGGTGAGCGCCGGGCCGCGCCCCTCACCCGCTCCTGGTCCCGCCCGGAGCTCATCGCCGGAGTCGCGATCATCGCCGTCGGCGCCGCTGTCGGGGTGGGCCTGGACCCGACCGCTGCAGGGCTCACCCTGGCCGCGAGCCAGCAGTCCTCCGCTGCGCAGGTGGCACCGACCGGACACACGACGACGATCACCGTCACGGCCAAAGACATGCGATTCCACCCCGCCGAGGTCTCGGTCCCGGCCGGCGACAAGCTCGTCATCCACCTCGAGAACACCGACCCCTCCGACGTGCACGACCTCGTCCTGGCCAACGGCGCCTCGAGCGGTCGCCTCAGCCCCGGCCAGAAGGCCACCATCGACGCCGGCGTCGTCAGCACCTCCCTCGACGGCTGGTGCTCGGTCGTCGGCCACCGGCAGCTAGGGATGGTCTTCGTTGTCAACGTGATCGGGAGTTCCAGCCCGGCCGCCCCCGGCGTGGCGATGCCGGGGATGCCCGGGATGGATGCTGGTGCCACGGGTCCCAGCCCGGCCATCGACTTCATGAAGGCGTGGGGCCCGGGGTTCACCCCGGCTGACCCCGTCCTGCCACCGCTGACGAACGAGAAGGTGCACCGCATCACGCTCACCGCGGAGGACGTCCCCCTCGAGGTCGCCCCGGGCGTCACCCAGACCCGCTGGACCTACAACGGCTCCTCCACCGCCCCCACCCTGCACGGCCGGGTGGGCGACACCTTCATCGTGACGCTGGTCAACAACGCCACCATGGGCCACTCGGTCGACTTCCATGCCAGCGACCTCGCGCCGGACGTGCCGATGCGCACGATCCCGCCCGGCCAGAGCCTCGTCTACACGTTCACGGCGAAGCGCTCCGGCATCTGGATGTACCACTGCTCGACGATGCCGATGACAGCCCACATCGCCGCCGGGATGGCCGGCGCCGTCGTCATCGAGCCCGAGGGGCTCCCGAAGGTCGACCGGTCCTACGTCATCACCAGCTCAGAGCTCTACCTCGGGGCCCAGGGCGATCCGGTCAACGCGGTCAAGGCCGCGGCTGACCAGCCCGATGCGTTGATGTTCAACGGCTACGTCAACCAGTACGTCGACCGGCCCCTCACGGCCAAGGTGGGCGAGCGGGTGCGCTTCTGGGTGCTCGACGTCGGCCCGAACCGGCCGCTGTCGTTCCACATCGTCGGGGCGCAGTTCGACACGGTCTTCAAGGAGGGCACCTACCTGCTCAAGGACGGCCGGGGACCGCTCGACCCGCCCGGCACGAGCACCGGCGGATCACAGTCGCTCGACCTGCTTGCCGCCCAGGGGGGCTTCGTCGAGACGGTCTTCCCCGAGGCCGGGCACTACTCGATGGTCAACCACATCATGGCGGACGCCGAGCGCGGCGAACGGGGCATCGTCGAGGTCCAGTGATGGCGCTTCGGTTGCCATCGCCATCGGGATCACTGTTGGCCTTCGGCATCTATGAGGGCTCCCCGGCACACCACCGCTGCCGAAAGGGCCGGGCCCTTGACAACAGCCCCTGGTGAGGCGGACGCTGGGAACGCTCTAACGATCAGTTTTATCTTCATTAGAAATGCCGACCCCAGCCCTTGGGCTCGTGCTCGACCCCGCGAAAGGCACACCATGTTCGACTCATCCAGTCCCCAGCCCCACAACCGTGCCGCTGCTGAGAGGCAAGGCACTTCCGCGCGCCCGGTGCGCACCTTCACCCATCGGAGCATTGCTCTCGCCGCCGCCGCGCTGGTCGCCGCCTCGTTGTCGGTCGCCCTACCGCTGCAGGATCAGGCAGCATCGCCGCTCGACGGGCACGGGACCTCCATCCACCATGACACCGCGCAGGCTTCCCTCAACGCCGACGGAGATTCCGCGGCGAGCTCCTTTGTGACCAAGGGGCAGAAGGGCTGAAGGTCGACGCCCTGAGTCAGAGCTCGAACCGCACGCTTGTCCACTCCTCGCTGCGGTCCCACAACGCCTCCCCCAGTGCCTGCTCCACGGCATACGGGCTGAGCGTGGCCGGGCCCACCGGGCCGCGGGACTCCCGCAGCCGCTGGGGGCCTGTGTAGGAGCCCGGCTCGGCGACCGTCGCTGCGTACAGGATCGGCAGGGCCCCAGCTTTGGCGGGCTGGAAGAGCACCCGGGTGACGAGCGGCACGACCTGTCGCACGACGGGCAGGGCGCCCAGCCCATCGGGGGCGGCAAAGAGGTTGGTGGCACTTACTCCTGGGTGCGCAGCGGTGGACACCAGCGGGGAGCCGGCCGCGGCGGCTCGACGAGCGAGCTCCCGGGCGAAGAGCAGGTTGGCCAGCTTGGACTGGGAGTAGGCCTTCTGCGCTGAGTACTTCCCTTCCGCATTGCCTTCCAGGACATGGTGGTCCCCGCCGGTGTGGGCCAGCGAGGACACGGTCGTCACCCGGGGGTTCTCGGACTCCAGCAGGGCCGGGAGAAGCAGGCCGGTCAACGCGAAGTGGCCGAGATGGTTCGTGCCGAACTGGAGCTCGAAACCGTCATCTGTCTCCCGACGACGTGGTGGGGTCATCACCCCGGCGTTGTTGACGAGCAGGTCGAGGGGGCCGCTCCAGCGGTCGGCGAAGTCGCGCACCGACGCCAGCGAGGCCAGGTCGAGCGCCTCGACCCGCACCGTCCCCGTCAGCTCGCGAGCCACCTCCTGGGCAGCCGCGACGTTGCGGCACGCCAGGACGACGCTCGCCCCGGCGGCGGACAGGGCGGCGGCGGCATACCGACCGATGCCGGAGTTCCCCCCGGTCACGATGGCGGTGTGACCGCTCAGGTCAGGTATCTGTTCTGCGGTCCACGACATGGTCAGCAGCGTACGTCGCGGGAGCCACCGGCACCCACCGGCCTCGATAGCCTGTCCCGCATGACCTCCTCGAGCCTGACGATCGCCCGCCGCATCGAGCCGGAGCTGGTCGACCTGCGACGTCGCCTGCACCAGGCCCCCGAGCTCGGGCTGCACCTGCCGCAGACTCAGGCCGCCGTCATCGAGGCCCTCAGCGGGCTCGACCTGGAGATCAGCCTCGGCACCAGGCTGTCCTCCGTCACGGCAGTCCTGCGCGGAGGGGCGGCGCCGGCCGATGGCCCCCGACCGGCCGTCCTGCTCCGCGGTGACATGGACGGGCTGCCGGTCACCGAGGAGGTCGAGGTCGACTTCCGCTCGACCAACGAAGCGATGCATGCCTGCGGGCACGACCTGCACGTCGCGGCACTGGTCGGGGCGGCGCGGATCCTGCACGAGCAACGCGAGCACCTGGCCGGCGACGTGGTCCTGATGTTCCAGCCCGGGGAGGAGGGCCCCGGAGGAGCGCTGCCGATGATCGAAGAGGGCCTGCTGGACGCGAGCGGGAGCCGGGTGTGCGCGGCCTACACCCTGCACGTCTTCTCCGCCCAGCACCCGCTCGGCACGTGGTTCGGGCGGCCCGGTCCCCAGATGGCCGCGGCCGACGAGGTCTCCGTGCGGGTGGTCGGGCGGGGCGGGCACGGCTCACAGCCGCATCGGGCCCTGGACCCGATCCCGGCTGCGTGCGAGATGGTGATCGCCCTGCAGACCATGGTGACGCGTAGCTACGACGTCTTCGACCCGGTCGTGATCACGGTCGGGAAGTTCGCCGGCGGCACCAAGGACAACATCATCCCCGACGACGCCGTCTTCGAGACCACGGTCCGGACCCTGTCGCAGGAGAACCGCCAACGCGTGCGGGTCGACATCGCGCGGCTCACCCGGGGCATCGCTGACGCCCACGGCCTCGACGTCGAGACCACGTGGGGCGAGGGCTACCCGGTGACCGTCAACGACGCCGACGAGTTCGCCTTCGCCCATGGGACGCTGCTCGACCTCTTCGGCGAGGACCGCTGGGCCGACATGCCCGAGCCGGAGCTCGGCTCCGAGGACATGTCGTTCGTCCTCGATCAGGTCCCGGGCGCCTATCTCAACCTCAGCGCGTGTCCCCCCGGGGTCGATCCCGACTCGGCACCGGACAACCACTCCGCCCGAGCCGCTTTCGACGACTCCGTCGTGGCAGATGGAGCGGCCTTCCTCGCAGAGGTGGCCCTGCGGCGGCTGGCCTGAATTGCTCCCCACCGGCAACTATTCTTGACCGATTCCAGATTAGACGCTTTAATGGAGGGCATGTTAGGGACCCCGGAGGCGACCAGGTTGCTGCGCACCACGCAGTTGCGGGTTACCCGTCCCCGGGTCTCGGTGCTGGAGCAGTTGCAGCACCACCCGCACTCCGACGTCGACACCGTGGCGCAACTGGTCCGGGCCGAGCTCGGCAAGGTCTCGACCCAGGCGGTCTACGACGTCCTCAAGGCGTTGACCAGTGCCGGGCTGGTGCGCCGGATCGAGCCCGCCGGCTCACCGGCCCGCTACGAGATCAGGGTCGGCGACAACCACCATCACGTCGTGTGCCGCGCCTGCGGTGAGATCAGCGACGTCGAGTGTGCCGTCGGAGAGCGCCCCTGTCTGCACGCGAGCAACGACCACGGCTACGTCATCGACGAGGCCGAGGTCATCTACTGGGGAGTCTGCCCCGCCTGCCAGGTCACTGGCGAGGTGGTGGACGAGCCACGCACCGACGCACAGCTGCGCGCAGAGCCAGCTCAGCGGCATACCAAGTGAAGTGAACCAATCAGCACTGTCCTCTGGAGGATTTGATGAGCGTTGAAGGACCCCGCCAGGAACCTGGCAACACGAAGCCGCTGACCACGGTCGCCGGCGCCCCCGTCTCGGACGGCGAGAACTCCCTCACGGCCGGCCCCCGCGGCCCGCTGCTCCTCCAGGACGTCTGGTTCCTCGAGAAGCTCGCCCACTTCGACCGTGAGGTCATCCCCGAGCGGCGCATGCACGCCAAGGGCTCCGGCGCCTGGGGCACCTTCACGGTGACCAACGACATCACGCAGTACTCGTGCGCCAAGGTCTTCTCCGAGGTCGGCAAGCAGACCGAGCTCTTCGCCCGCTTCTCCACCGTTGCCGGTGAGCGTGGAGCGGCCGACGCCGAGCGCGACATCCGCGGCTTCGCGCTGAAGTTCTACACCGAGGAAGGCAACTGGGACCTCGTCGGCAACAACACGCCGGTTTTCTTCCACCGCGACCCCCTGCAGTTCCCCGACCTCAACCACGCGGTCAAGCGCGACCCGCGCACCAACCTGCGCAACGCCGAGAACAACTGGGACTTCTGGACCAACCTGCCCGAGGCGCTGCACCAGGTCACGATCCTGATGTCCGACCGCGGCATCCCGGCGACCCTGCGCCACATGCACGGCTTCGGCTCGCACACCTACTCGTTCTACAACGCGCAGGGCGAGCGCTTCTGGGTCAAGTTCCACCACCGCACCCAGCAGGGCATCAAGAACCTCACCGACCAGGAGTCGACCGAGCTCATCGGGCAGGACCGCGAGAGCCACCAGCGCGACCTCTTCGAGGCCATCGAGCGCGGCGACTTCCCGAAGTGGAAGCTCTTCGTCCAGATCATGCCCGAGGCCGACGCCGAGACGGTGCCCTACCACCCGTTCGACCTGACCAAGGTGTGGCCCAAGGCTGACTACCCGCTGATCGAGGTCGGCGAGTGGGAGCTGAACCGCAACCCGGACAACTACTTCCTCGACGTGGAGCAGGCCGCCTTCAGCCCCGCCCACATCGTGCCGGGCATCAGCTTCTCGCCCGACCGCATGCTGCAGGGTCGCCTCTTCTCCTACGGCGACGCGCAGCGATACCGCCTCGGGGTCAACCACCACCAGATCCCGGTCAACAGCCCCCGCGGCGTGGCCAACCCCAACGACCCGCACCGTGACGGTCCGGGCCGGATCGCAGCTGGGGCAACGCCGTCCATCACCCCGAACTCCTACGGCCGGTACTCGAGCCAGCCGCAGTACAAGGAGCCGGCCTGGAAGATCGACTCGAGCGCCGACCGCTTCAACTACCGCGAGGACGACGACGACTACTACTCGCAGCCGGGCATCCTCTTCCGCGAGAAGATGACGCCGCAGCAGCAGCAGGTGCTCTTCGAGAACACCGCCCGCGCCATCAGCGGTGCCTCCAAGGAGACCATCGAGCGGCACATCGCCAACTGCACCCAGGCCGACCCGGCCTACGGTGCCGGGGTGCGCGCGGCGATCGACGCCCTGAACGCTCAGGGTGCGGATGCGGAGGACGTGCCCAAGGGCGCCGGTGACAACAACGCGCCGGTCGACACCATGGACGACCTGCTCTGAGTCGCCCTCGTCCCTGAACATCCCGCTGGGCCGGTCACGCATTCGCGTGGCCGGCCCAGCGGCAGGTCAGGCGTCGGTAGTCCGGTCGACCCGCTCGAGCAACTCGTCGAAGCCCCGCCGGATGCCGGTCGACAGCACCTCGACGTCGGGGAAGCTGTCGAAGTCGGCGGTGATCCCGAAGCTGAAGCGGTCGAGGTAGGAGAAGATCCCGACGGCCACCCGCACGCCGGCGAAGACCGGCACGTAGGGCCGTGACTCGATGAGTCGGTGACCGAGGACGTAGAGCGGGACCCGGGGACCAGGGACGTTGGTCGTGCCCGTCTGGACCACCTTGTTGGGAAAGAGCGACATGGCTCGCGAGCCGAGGGTCAGCAGGGTCGGCGCCGCATAGTCGGCCAGACCCACGATGGCCGCCGCGTCCACCGCGCCGAGGCCCCGTTTGAGGTGATCCATCTGCTCTCGGATGGCGCCGAGGCGCAGCTCCGGGTCGTCCTGTGCGACCGGGAGGTCGACGACCACCGCGGACACCTGGTTGTCGACCTTCCCGCGACCTTCAGCCTTGCGGGTCGACACCGGGACCAGCGACCGGACGACCATGTCGGGGACCAGCTCGCCGCGGGCCTCGATCAGGTCGCGGTAGCCACGGGTGATCGCGGTCAGGATGACGTCGTTGACCGTGCCACCCAGGGCGCCGCGAATTGCCTTGACCTCGGCCAGTTGCGCATCGGTCCAGACCCAGCGTCGGTTGGGTCCGAGCGGGCCGTTGAAACTGTCGGGCGTGGGCAGCGAATGCCCGGTGAGCCCCTGCGGCAGCAGGGACGGCAGCACCTCCTTGGCCGCCACCGCGACCCCGGCAAGAGTTCGGGGGACCTGGGCAAGTCGTGCCCAGCTCGGCACGCTCACGAGCGAGAGCGGGCTGCGCACCGCATCCCCGATCGAGTCGGTGGCCAGGGTCAGGGCCGACGGCACCGGTTCCGGTGACCAGTCGACCACCGGCGGACGCGGCGGGTCGGGCTCGACGTCGAAGATCACCTGCATGAGATCAGTGCTCGCCACACCGTCGATCATGCAGTGGTGCGCCTTGGAGATGAGCGCCCAGCGGTTGTCGGCGAGCCCCTCGACGAGCCAGCACTCCCAGACGGGCTTGTTCATGTCGAGCCGCTGGGCAAAGACCCGACCGGCCAGGTTGCGCAGCTGTTCATCGCCGCCCGGTTGCGGGATCGACGTGTGCCGCACGTGGTAGAGCAGTTGGAAGTGCGGATCGTCCACCCAGACGGGCCGCCCGAGCTGGAGCGGCACCTCGCGCACGACCTGGCGGTAGCGCGGCACGCGATCGAGCTTGCTGGCGAGCAGCCGGACCAGGTCACCGTAGGCCGGCGCCGGACCCTCGAGGACGGCGACGCCGCCGACGTGCATGGGCGTGTTCTCCGCCTCCATGTAGTAGAACATCGCGTCCATCGCACTCATGCGATCCACGGAGTACTCCCGTCCCTGGGGGGTGTGCGGCACCGCACCCGACGATCGTATGCCGCCCAGCTTCGTTGCTCCCGCCCCCGCAGTCCGCGCGGGTCGGGTCAACTGAGGACGTCGACCCGGCGGAAGCGGCGGTAGGCGAGCATCGTGAAGGCAAGCGTCCACACGAGCGCCCAGAGCGTGCCGTGGACCATGTCCGTCCACACGATGTCGACGGAGAGCGCGTCCTGCCAGCTGCGGCTGTAGTGCCCCGGGAAGGCCCGGCGCCAGGGCTCGAGAGCGTCGAGCTGGTCAAGGATGTTGAAGAGGATGTTGATCAGCACCGCTCCGCCGACTGCGGCGAGCGGGGCATCCGAACGGGTTCCGAGCCAGAAGGCGATGGCGGCGATCGGCAGCAGGCTGATGAAGATGTAGACCATCACGAGGACGAGCCGGGACAGGAACTCGGGCCAGGACAGGTCATCCCCGAACGGGTTCGTCAAGGGTGCCCAGCCGTAGGCGATCCCACCGACGAGCAGCGCCCAGACCGGGAGCAGGACAGCGGCGAGCGCCGTCGATGCATAGGCGATGACGAGCTTGCTCGTGAGCAGCCTGGCGCGTCTGACGGGCGCAATGAGCAGGTAGCGCAACGAGGCCCACGATGCTTCCGACGGCACGGCGTCGCCGAAGAAGAGCGCCGCGAGCAGGATCAGCAGCAGTTCCGACGCGAAGAAGACCACGAGCAGGGTGAAGTTGGCCGCCCCGGTCTGGGCCAGGTCGAAGATCTGGGACGCGGGGCTCCTCCGAGAGCCCGTGTCGTCACCGAAGAAGAACGCGATGACGAGAATGATGGGCAGGGCGAGCAGCAACGCGAACGACACGAGGGTGCGCCGCCGAGACCACTGCCGCCCCCATTCGGCGCGCCACGAGAGGGCCGCACGGACGCGGGCCACCTCCTCGTCCGAGCCGGGTGCCGCGCTGTCGGCCCGGCTATCGGCCTTCGAGGCCACGTCGTCCTGCTGCGGGATGGGCGGTTCGGTCATCGGGCTCGCACCTGCCTCAGTCGCTCGATCAGGGACCCGCCCGAGTCTCCGGACCCGTCTGCGTTGTCTCCGTTATCTCCGTTGCCTCCGTTGGCGCCCCTGCCGCCGCCGCCCGAGTGCGCCCCTGAGGCGTCCGAGATGACCCCGAGGAAGACCTCCTCCAGGTGGCGTCGGCCGCTCACCCCGACGATCGGCAGCCCAGCAGCGACCGCAGCCTCCACGACGGCCGCCCGGCTCAAGGACGACACGACGACCAGTCGGGTCGGGGTGTCGACGCGCACCTCGGTGATGCCGGCATACCCGCGCAGCGCGCCGACCAGGTGGGTGAGGTCGGACCCCTCGTCGATCTCGAGGATCGTCGTGTCGTCGCTCTCGATGAGGTCAGCCACCAAGCCGGTGATGACCACGCGGCCGGCATGCATCACGACGACGTGGGTGCAGGTCATCTCCACCTCGGCCAGCATGTGGCTCGAGACCACGACCGTCCGCCCGGTGTCGGCATAACGCCGCAGGATCGGGCGCATCGCCGCGATCTGCGGCGGGTCCAGTCCGTTGGTCGGCTCGTCGAGGATGAGCAACTCAGGCAGTCCGAGCATGGCCTGCGCGATGCCGAGTCGCTGCTTCATGCCGTGGCTGTAGGACTTCATGGGCCGTTCGATGGCTCCACCGAGAGCGGCGACGTCGAGGGCCTCCTCGATTCTCGCCTCCTCCAGCGGACGACCGGTCGCTGCCCAGTAGGCCTCGAGGTTTGCCCGACCGGACAGGTGCGGCAGGAAGCCCGGGCCCTCGATGAGGGCACCGACGTGGTCAAGGACGCGAGCGCCGGCAGAGACGGGGTGACCCAGGATGTGGGTGGTGCCGGAGTCGGGCTGGATCAGCCCCATCACCATCCGCATCGTCGTGGTCTTGCCGGCGCCATTGGGCCCGAGCAGGCCGACGACCTGGCCTTTCTCCGCGCGCCAGGACACGTCGTCGACGGCGCGATGCCCATCGGCATACGTCTTGACGAGGTTCTCGATGACGAGTGGCACCTCCGCCAGCTCGGGTCGCAGCGGCTCCTGTCGGCGGCGACGCCGCTGCAGGTAGGTCCCGGCGGCCGCGACGAGCAGCAGGACGGCGATGGCTGCGAGCGCCGACCTGGTCTCGGTGTCGAGCCCGGTGTCGGTCCCACCCAGGCGGGTGCCGGCACCGAGCGGCAGGGTGAGGGCGCTGTCCGCCTTCACCGTCATCCGCGCCGGGATCCGGTCGTTCGCGAAGCTCGCCTCGGTGCTCGTCACGAGCACTCGCCACCGGCTACCTGATGGGAAGTCATAGGTACCGGCCGGCAGTGAGACCCTCACGGTCGTCGGCTGACCTGGCGTCACGGGGACCCGAAGGGGCGCCACCAGGGCATGCGGCAGGTTCGGCTGGTCACCGGCGACCCTCCACAGTGAGGCGAAGAGGGTGACCGTGGGTTGATCCGAGGTCACGGTCAGCTCAACGGTCGGCGATCCGACGACCGTCACCCCGTCGGTGATCGGGTCGGTGTCGAAGGCCACCGACTGCCCTGGCAGTGCCGCGATGGCGTAGGTCGCGAGGGAGACCCCGAGCCCGGCCAGTCCCGGGATGGCCACCAGGCTCGCGGGCTGGCCCCCCGGTGGTCGCAGCAGTGCACCGGAGTCACTCCTCTGACTGGCTCCGCCGAGCGAGCCCGGAGTGATCCGGAGCGGGACGCTGGTGGTCCGGGCCGCCGGGGCCTCGCCGAGACCTGGGTAGGCCGCCTCTGACCAGAGGGTTGCCGACTGTCCGGTTCGGGTCGCGGCGGTGGGATAGACGAACCCGGGGGTGGGCAGCGCTGAGTCCTTGGCGCCACCCCGTGCCACGTAGTGATCGAGCCAGGTGTAGGACGCGGCCAACTCATCCGTCTCGTTGGAGCTGGGGGCGTCGTGGCCGCCGTCGGTCCAGCGCACGGCGACCGGGGTGCGGGATCCGTCGAGGGCTCGCGCCGTCGCGTCGGCCTGGTCAAGTCCGAAGAGTGAGTCGGCCATGCCCTGCACGAGGAGCGTCGGGGCGTCGACCTTGCTCAGGGTCGGCTTGGGGCTGTGCTCTCGGAGGAGGGTCAGCAACGTCTCGCTCGGCGTGCCTGACTCCGAGGCCTGGACGAAGAGGGCGCAGATGGTCGGGTCGAAGCGCCCGCACGAGGAGATCTGGTTGGTAGCCGACGCTCCCGGCTTCGTGGAGGGGCTGGCCGGGCCGGTCCCGGCGAGCGCACTGAGGAAGAAGTTCGAGGCCCAGACCTGCTTGAAGGGTCCCGGCTCCGCGATCGAGCGGCGCCCCGCCGGGGTTGACTCGGGCCCGGTCACCGCCGCCTGGGGGAAGAAGGCCTGGGCCAGGTCGTTCCACGTGATGGCCGCGACCACCCCGTCGATCCGCAGGTCGCTCCCGGCCAGCATCAGCCCGAGCGCACCCCCGTAGGACGCACCCATCACGCCGATCCGAGGGTCGCCCTTCGCGTCCAGGAGCACGTCAGGGCGTTTGGCGGCCAGGTCGACGAGCGCCTTGGCATCGGCGATCTCGTAGGCCGGGTCGTTGAGGTGGATTCGGCCACCGGACTGTCCGAAGCCTCGAGCGGTCCACGTGATGACGATGTAGCCCCGGGCCTGAAGTTCCGCAGCCTGCGTGGCCACCGAGTCCTTGGTCCCACCGAAGCCGTGCGCGAGGAGCACCACCGGCCGCAGCCCGGGGTTGTCCGGCAGCCAGATCGAGGCATCGAGAGAGACCGCGCTGCCGTCCGGCTCGGCCCCCACCGGCACGAGGAGGGACTGCGGTCCGCTCAGGTCGGCGCGGGCGCTGGCCGTGGGAGCCCAGGCCCCCAGGGCTGCGGCGCCGGCCGAACCAGCCGTCAGGGTGAGGGCGGCCACCACCGCGGTGGCTCGCCAGCGGCGGCGGCGTGGTGCGGAAGTGGGGGTCCCCCCGCTGATCGGCATGGTGGAAGCAAACCACGTCGGTCGCGGTCGCGTGCGGGCAACCTCCGTTCAACGCTCTCCGTCGCCCTCCGTCACCCTCGGTCACCCTTCGTTGCTGCGGCGCTCGAGCCACCAGGCCAGGACGAAGCACAGCGCCAACACCATGATCGGCGGCACGTAGCGGACGGCGCCGGACAACCCGAGCCAGTCGTAGGGGGCCGTGCTGAAGGAGAGCATGTCGAGCTCGAGGACGTACTTGACGATGGGCAGGGCGCCGAAGACGATCCCGATCGCCCCGACGACGTTGATGACGAACAGCTGCCCCTTGCTCGGGACCGGCTCACTCATGGGTCAGGAAGTCGGCTGGGTCAGGAGGTGGGCCTTGCCGAACATCTCGGCAGCCGCACGGGCTGACGGTGTGCCGGCCTCCAGGTCAGCTCCCGCCGCGACGAGGGATCGCACCACTGCCTCCTCGCCCTTGAAGAGGGCTCCTGCCACGGGCGACTGGTCGCGGTCGTTGCGCAGATCCACATCAGCGCCGCGCTCGATCAGGGCGCGGACCGTGTCGGGACGACCGTGATAGGCCGCCAGCATGAGCAGCGTGTTGCCGACGCTGTCGGTGACGTCGATCGGGAGTCCGTGATCGAGGAACTCCAGAAGGTCCCTGGTCTCTCCGTCCCGCGCGAGGTCCATGGCGATCACCACGACCCGCTCCTGCTGCTCCGGAGTCAACCCTGCATCAGTCATGGGCCAAACCTACGCATCGACCGACCGCGCTGCCCGTTCACCGTCGCTGATCCGTACCGTCGCTGACCCGTACCGTCAGCGCCTGGGCCAGCACTCGGGCAGCCAGTTCACGGTGCGGGCCGACGGGGTCACCGTCGATCTCCGCCTCGACCGGCTGCTGGGCCGTCACGGTGATCTCGGCGCCGGTCACCCGGTCGAGCCGAGAATGTCCCTGCCGGTGTCGGGTCACGACGTCAGCCATGACTGAAACCCAACCAGCCAGCCCCTGGGGCGCGAGGACCACCACGTCGAGGCGGCCGTCATCAAGACGCGCGTCCGGCATCAGGTCGATCCCGCCCTGCAGCGTGCCGCAGTTCCCGACGATGACGGTGCGGGCGTGCCGCTGCACCTCCCCGCCGGGCTGGCCGGCGACCCCATCACCTCCACTCGACCGGACCGTGACCGAGAACCCACGCTTGGCGAGGTTCTTGGTGGCTGCGATGACGTAGGCGGGCCAGCCCAGGGCGCCCTTGATCTTCTCGTTGGTTCCCGCCATGATCTCGCCATCGAGGCCCAGACCGGCCATGACGAGGAAGACTTCCTCCGGTGCGGCCGAGGCCTCCCCCAGCCGTACCATCCCGACGTCGATGCGGCGCCCTGAGCCGCCGAGCATCGCCTCGGCGGCCTCCTCCATCGAGTCGACCGGCAGACCGAGGTTGCGCGCCAACAGGTTGCCCGTGCCGCCCGGCAACAGCCCGAGGGACACATCCGTGCCGACGAGCGCCGTCGCGACCGCTCGGACCGTCCCGTCGCCGCCCAGCGAGCCGACGACGTCGGCCCCGGACTCGACTGCGGCGCGGGCCTGCGCCTCACCGGTCTCCGACTCGGTCGTCGCGACCCAGGTCGGCGCCTCCCAGCCGTGCCGGGCACAAGCATCGGCCACGACCGACTGGACAGCCTCAAGGTCCTCGACCTTGGTCGGGTTGTAGACGACGGTGAGGCGCTGCAGCGGCGCGGTCTGGTCAGGCACAGCCCGATCCTAGGGGCCGGCCGCCAGGACGCGCGCCAACAGCGTGGCCGCCGGGCCGATCTCGTGTCCGAGCCGGAGGCAGTCCTCGGGCGCCAGGTCCTGCTGGGCGCCGCCCACCGCGACCGTCAGCGACGGGTGCGCGACGCGCAGCGCCGCCAGGACGGCTCGCAGCCCGGGGAGGTCTGCCTCGCGGGGAACGGACAGGACCGCGCACACCGCCCTGTGGGCAGCAGCCGCAGCGGCCCAATCCGCCGTCGGGAGGTCGGCCCCGACGTAGGCGGTGGTCAGGCCAACCCTGCGGGCTGCCGTGGCGAAAGCGAGGAGGCCGAGCTCGTGGCGAGCGCCGGCAGGCAGACCCACGATGACCCTGGGCCCGTCACTGCGGTGCCCCGCAGCCTCGTAGGCGGCCGCGAGTCGGCGCTGAACGGCATACGCCACGAGGTGTTCCCCGGCGACGTGGACCCGGCCCTCTTCCCAGGCCCGACCGAGGTCGGTCAGGGCTGGCAGGAGCCATCCGTCGATCACGGACTCGAAGGACCCGAGGCTGAAGCGCTCATCCAGGATCTCGGTCACCCGAAGCACATCGAGCCTGGCCCCGGCCTCGATGAGGTCGGCAGACTCCGGGCGCGAACGCAGGTGGTCGGCGACGGGCCCGGGCATGAGTCCCCCGCCCTCACCATCCTGGCCCTTGCGGCGTCGCTCGGTCTCCGCAGCGGCTTGGCGCGGCGACCACCCCTGCAGGACCAAGGAGTTCATCAAGGTCAGGGTGTCGATGGCACGAGCGTCGTAGAGGCGATAGCCGGACTCGGTGCGCTTCGGGGACACGATCGCGTAGCGACGCTCCCAGGCGCGCAGCGTCGCAACGCTGACCCCGGTCAGTTCAGCAGCTCGCTTGATCGTGTACATGGTTCGTCGAACCTTATGGTCAGTTAGCCGTGAGGGCCGCCCGCAGACCAGCGGCAGCCTCGTCGCCGAGTCGCCGGAAGGCTCCCCCGAGGAAGGGCACCACGAACCGCGCGAGGCCCTTGAAGTCGAACTCCGCGCGGTAGGTGATCTGGGTTCCTCCGCTCGGCGTGGCCGCCAGGGACATCGTGTCGTGCGCGACCACGGTCTTGTTCTCGCCGCGCAGCTTGATCAGCCGGTCCGGCTCGAGGTCGGTGATGACGTAGGTCAGCTCCGTCTCGCGGCCGAGGAACTTCGACAGGTTGCGGTAGCTCGTGCCGACTCCACCATCCCCCGATTCGAGAGTGGTGCGGATGGTGCCGGCATCCCACTCGGTCGTCGTGGTGAAGTCGCTGAGGTAGGCGTAGACGTCGGCGACCGGGCGCTCGACGGTGACGGTGCGTTCGATGATCATGAGGGTTCTCCAAACCTTTGACAAAGTGGCATTACGCACCCTACAGTCTGGACAAAGATTAGACAATCCATCGACAATCTTTCATCAGCACCCATCCACCGTGCCACCCGCTCCGAACAGGAGGTGACACACCCAGCCACCTGCACCAGACCGGAAGGCCCCCATGCCAGCACTGACAGCCTCGATCCGCCCCACCGCAGCAGTGATCGGCGCCGGCGTGTCCGGCCTCACCGCGGCCTACATCCTCAGCCGGACCCACGACGTCACCCTGTTCGAGAGCGATCACCGCCTCGGCGGGCACGCGCACACCCACGACGTGCGCGGTGGCGACGGCCAGGCCCTCCGGATCGACAGCGGCTTCATCGTGCACAACGAGCGCACCTATCCGCACCTGCTGCGCCTCCTCCGCGAGCTCGAGGTGCCCACCCAGCCCACCGAGATGAGCATGAGCGTCACGTGCGGCGCCTGCGGCCTGTCGTATGCCGGCGGGCGCGGGCTGCGCGGGATCCTGGCCCAGCCCCGCCGCCTGGCCGACCCGCGGTTCGTGCGGATGCTCACCGAGGTGCCGCGCTTCCACCGCGCCGCGCGGGCCCTGCTCGAGAGCACGCCGGGCGACGCCGACAGCATCGACGGCACCAGCGGCACCAGCAGCAGCGCACAGGGCGCCACCAGGAACGATCCGACCTGGGCACAGTTCCTGGCCCGGGGCCGCTACTCCGACTACTTCGTGCGCCACTTCGCGCTGCCGCTGGTGGCCTGTGTCTGGTCCTCCGCCGACACCGACGCGGGCGCCTACCCGGCCCGGCACCTCTTCCAGTTCCTCGAGCACCACGGGATGCTGACCGTCACCGGGGCCCCGACCTGGCGGACCGTGACCGGCGGATCGGCCACCTACGTCGATCGGCTCGCCGGTCACCTGACCGACGTGCGCCGGGACAGCGCAGTGACCGCAGTGAGCCGGCACGATGACATCGTCGAGGTCCGCACCGCGGGCGATCGGGTCGAGACCTTCGACCGGGCTGTGGTGGCCACCCACGCCGATCAGGCGATGGCCCTGCTCGTCGATGCAACACCCGACGAGAAGGAGGACCTCGGCGCGATCCGCTACTCCGTGAACGAGACCTGGCTGCACCGGGACTCCTCGGTCCTGCCCGCCACCACCGCGGCCCGTGCCTCCTGGAATTACCGGATGCGCTGCGACGGACCGGCCGACCAGGTGCTCGTGAGCTACTGGATGAACCGACTCCACGGAGTGCAGGACAGCGACGACCACATCGTGACTCTCAATCCCACGGGTCAGGTCGACCCGGCCGCGGTCACCGCCCAGATGACCTACGCACACCCGATCTTCACCCACGAGGCCGTCGCTGCGGCAGCCCGCCTCCGGACCGCGGGCGGTGACCGGCTGGCCTTCGCCGGCGCGCACCTCGGCTGGGGCTTCCACGAGGACGGTTGTCGCTCCGGGGTCGAGGCCGCGCAATCCCTCGGGGTGGCCTGGTGACCACGGTCAACCCCCCCACCGTTCCCGCTCTCGTCGTCGGGACGGTGACGCACACCCGCCGGACCCCACTTCGTCACGCGTTCACCAACCACTACTTCCAGTGGCTCATCGATCTCGACGCTGTCCCGCAGTTCCGTTGGCCCATCAGGCTGCTCGCTCGCTTCGACGCCAGGGACCACCTGGACGGAGCCAAGCTCGGAGGCGGCATGCGCGGGGACGCAGAGAGATTCCTCGCAGGCAAGGGCATCACCCTGGAGCCCACCGATCGCGTCCTCATGCTGGCCAACGCCCGCGTCCTGGGCCATACCTTCGACCCCTTGTCGGTCTACTGGTGCCTCAGGGCCAGCGACTCGCTCAAGGCAATCATCTTCGAGGTGCACAACACCTACGGCGAGCGTCATGCTTATCTGATGGATCTCGACGAGCGCGGCCGGGCGAGCATCGACAAGACGTTCTACGTCTCCCCCTTCAACGACGTCTCCGGCACGTATGCCGTGGCGCTGCGTCTCGAGCCCGGCCTCGTCGCGGTGTCGGTCGGTTTGGATCGGGACGGGCAACGGGTGATGACCGCGACGACGACCGGCACCCCCGTCCCCGCCACGGTCCGAACCCTGGCGCGCACCTCCGCCCGGCACCTCTTCATGACCCAGCGGGTCACAGTGCTGATCCGCTGGCACGGCATCCGGCTCTGGCTCCGCCGCCTGCCTATACTCCCCCGACCGAAACACTCCGAGGAGGCCGTCCGATGACGTCCGTGGCCCAACCCATCTGTCTGCGCAAACCCATCCTCCGGCCCCTCTGCGTGCGCGCGGTGCTCGCCCGCCACATCCTCGAGGCGGTGTCCCGACGAGTCCCCGTCGACGTTCAACTGCCCGATGGCCGACTCCTCGGTGGCGACATCCGTCACGGCGGTGCGCGCTCAGTCCTGGAGATCGTGCGTCCTGACGCGTTCTTCGAGCGGATCGCACACCACCCCAAGATCGGCATCGGCGAGGCCTACATGGCCGGGGACTGGCGGGCCGGGCCGGACACCGACCTCGCCGACGTGTTGCTGCCCTTCGCTGAACGGCTGACCACCGCGGTCCCACCGGCCCTGTCCCGGCTCCGCGCCGTGGTCGACCGCCGCATCCCGTCGGCCCAGCGCAACTCGCTGACCGGCTCACGGAAGAACATCGAGGCCCACTACGACCTCAGCAACGACCTCTTCGCGGCCTTCCTCGACGAGACCATGAGCTACAGCTCGGCCCTCTTCACCGATGATGCGCCCTTTTCGGAGCAGTCGCTCGAGCAGGCACAGCTGCGCAAGGTGCACGCCATCCTCGACCTGACCCACGTCGGCGACGGCTCCCGGGTCCTCGAGATCGGCACCGGCTGGGGCACCCTCGCCATCGAGGCTGCCAAGCGAGGGGCACAGGTCACGACCGTCACCCTCTCGGCCGAGCAGGCCGCCTTCGCCCGCGACCGGGTCGCCGCTGCGGGGCTCACCGAGTCGGTCGACATCCGGCTGCAGGACTACCGCGAGGTCGAGGGCACCTACGACGCGATCGTCAGCGTCGAGATGATCGAGGCCGTCGGCGAGGAGTACTGGCCGACCTACTTCGAGACCCTCGACCAGCGCCTCGCGCCGGATGGGGTCGCTGCCATCCAGGCGATCCTCATGAGCCATGACCGCTACCTCGCCACCCGCAACTCCTACGGGTGGATCCAGAAGCACATCTTCCCAGGCGGCCTGATCCCGTCACTCCAGGCGATCGAGCAGACCGCAGAGCGCCACACGCGGCTCGAGGTCTCGCACGTCGATGCTTTCGGCCTGCACTACGCCGAGACGCTACGCCGGTGGCGCCAGACCTTCCTCGCCAACTGGCCCCAGATCCAATCCCATGGCTTCGACGAGACCTTCCGTCGCAAGTGGGAGTATTACCTCGCCTACTGCGAGGCGGGCTTCACCTCCGGCTACCTCGACGTCGCCCAGATCCGCCTCGAACGCCCCCTCGAAGGAGCCAGCTCATGACCCCTGACCCGATCGCCGGCCGGCGCTACTGGCTCATCGGCGCCTCCAGCGGCATCGGCGCCGCGCTCGCCCGGGAGCTGCTTCGACGTGGCGCCCGGGTCGCCATCAGCGCGCGACGGGCCCCCGACCTCGAGACCGTGTCGGGCGGTCGGATGACGGTCGTCCCGCTCGACGCCACCGATCCGGACGCCGTCGTGCAGGCGGAGATCGACGTGCGCGCCGCACTCGGGGGTCTGGATACCGTGGTCTGGTGCGCTGGCTACTGGAAGCAGTTCGACGCCGCCCAGTGGGACCGCGAGCTCTTCGCCCGGCACATCGAGGTCAACCTGCTCGGCCTGAGCAACGTCCTGGCGGCCGTCATCCCTCCCATGGTCACCGCCGGACACGGCCACATCGCCGGGGTCGCCTCGGTGGCCGGCTATCGCGGCCTACCCGGTGCCGAGGCCTACGGCGCCACCAAGGCCGCGCAGATCAACCTGCTCGAGGCCCTGCGAGCCTCCTTGGCACCACAGGGAGTCCGCGTCACCACCGTGTGCCCGGGATTCGTCAAGACGGAGATGACCGAGACCAACACGTTCCCGATGCCCTTCATCATCGAGGCAGACGAGGCAGCGCGCTCCATCGCGGACGGCTTCGCCCACGGCCGCACCGAGATCGTCTTCCCGCTGCCGATGGCCATCCTCATGAAGGCGGCGCGCCTGGTGCCGGTCCGGCTCTGGTCCGCGCTCACTGCGCCGAAGGGGGACCGAAAGCGCTCCCGCGTGCACGCATGACGACCCTCCTCTGGTTCCGTCGTGACCTGCGGTTGCGAGACCACCCGGCGCTCGCGGCCGCCGCCGCAGCGGGTGGCGACGTGCTGCCCGTGTTCGTCCTCGACCCGCGCCTCCTCGCCGGCGGCGCCGCCCGGACCCACCGCCTGCACGCCTCCCTCGCCGCCCTGCACGAGGCCACCGGCGGCGCCCTCGTGCTGCGTCACGGTGACCCTGCAGAGGCCATCCCGGCCCTGGCCGCCGAGGTCGACGCGTCGGAGGTCCACGTCACGGGGGAAACGACCCCCTACGGCAGACGCCGCGACCAGCACGTGGCCGATCACCTTGCCTCCCAGGGACGCCGCCTCGTCGCGACCGGCACGCCATATGCCGTCACGCCCGGTCGCGTCCGTACCGGCGGTGGCCGCCCCTACCAGGTCTTCACGCCCTACGCGCGGGCCTGGCGCGAGCACGGCTGGCGGGCCCCGGCCCAGGTCCCGACCGCACCGGCCTGGCACCGTGGCGCGGACACCGAGCCCCTTCCAGTCGCCAGCAACCGCAGCCGTGACACAGGTGTCGACGCAGGTGTTGACGCAGGCGAGGAGGCTGCCCTGGCGCGCTGGCACGCCTTCCTCGCCGACGACCTGTGGTCCTATGACACCGCCCGGGACCGACCCGACCTCGACACCACGAGCCGCATGTCGATCCATCTCAAGTTCGGCGAGATCCACCCTCGCACGATGCTCGCCGACCTCGCCGAGCTCACCGACCCGTCCCACCACGCCGGTCTGTCACCTGCCGCACTCGACAGCGCGCAGCGTTATGCGACCGAGCTGTGCTGGCGCGAGTTCTATGCCGACGTCCTGTGGCACCGGCCGTGGTCCGCGTGGCACGATGTGCACGACGAGTTGAGCTCGATGGCCTACGACCGGAGCCCTGAGGTGGATGAGTTCGCCGACGCGTGGCGGCAGGGCCGGACCGGCTTCCCCATGGTCGACGCGGGGATGCGGCAACTGCTCGCGGAGGGCTGGATGCACAACCGTCTCCGGATGATCACCGCGAGCTTTCTGGTCAAGGACCTGCACGTCTGGTGGCCGGAGGGGGCTCGGCACTTCCTCGCGCACCTGCTGGACGGCGATCTGGCGTCGAACAACCACGGTTGGCAGTGGGTGGCCGGGACCGGCGCGAGCGCGTCCCCCTTCTTCCGGGTCTTCAACCCGATCACGCAGGGCAAACGCTTCGACCCGGACGGGATCTACATCAGGCGGTGGGTGCCCGAGCTCGCGCACCTGCCCGGAGCGAGCGCCCACGAGCCGTGGCGCCACCCGGAGGGCTACTCCCACGGCTACCCGACACCCATCGTCGACCACGCCGAGGAGCGCGAGGAGTCGCTGCGCCGCTACCACCAGGCTCGCGGGGGGAAGGTCCGATGATCAACCCCCTCGCCGAGCTGGGGTCCTTTCTGCGGGCTTCGCTCATCTCCCCGGTGCCAACCCGGGATGACGACCCGCCGCGCCTCCAACGTCGGCGACGCATCGTCGTAGGTGTCACCTTCATCCTCGGGGCCATTGCGCTCTCGACCACGTTGCGCATCAAACCGGGGGACCCACGCTTCTACGCCGCGGCCATCGGACTCGCCGTCATCTGGAGCGTCGGCGCCTTCGCCTCCGGCCCCCTGCACCTCGGTTCAGCCCGGACCCGCTCCGGGCAGCGCTACTCGCGTCCCATCGTGCAGTCGCTGGCGCTGGGCGCGCTCACCCTCGCGGTCTTCCTCGTCGGGGCCCTCGTCGTGGCGCGCATTCCGCTGCTGCGCGGACCGGTCGACGAGCTGCTCGATCACGCACGCTTCGGCTCCCTCCCCGTCGTCCTCGCGATCACTGCCCTCAACGGGGTTGCCGAGGAGCTCTACTTCCGTGGCGCGCTCTACACCGCGCTTCCACCACGTCACGCCGTCGCCGTGACGACCGTCCTCTACACCGTGACCACCATCGGAGCAGGGGTGCCACTGCTCGTCTTCGCAGCCGCCGTCATCGGCCTGCTCACCACCCTGCAACGCCGGGTCACCCGCGGTGTGCTCGGCCCCATCATCACCCACATCACGTGGTCCGCAGGGATGCTCCTGCTCCTTCCCCCCGTCCTCAACCTCGTCAGGTGAACTCATGAACGCAGGATCCGAGTCCAGCACCTCCACCACCACGTCCACCACCACTTCGACCACCTCAGAAGCCACCGCCGGCAGCACCGGTGAGCGAACCGCCCTGGTCACCGGCGCCACCGGCTACGTCGGCGGCCTGCTCGTCACGGAACTGCTCGCGGCGGGGTGGCAGGTCCGGGTGCTCACGAGGAAGCGCACCTCCATCCGGGGACGCTCCTGGGCCGAGCACGTCGACGTCGTCGAAGGCAACGCCGACAGCGAGGCGGATCTGCGCACGGCCCTGACCGGTATCCGGGTGGCCTACTACCTCATCCACTCGATGGACGGGGACGGCGACTTCGCTGCCCGGGACCGCGAGATGACGCACCGCTTCGCGGCGGCGGCCCGCGAGCAGGACGTGAGCCGCATCGTCTATCTCGGCGGGCTGCACCCCGAGGGGTCGGAGCTCTCCACCCACTTGGCGTCCCGCGTGGAGGTCGGCCAGATCCTGCTCGACTCCGGCGTCCCGACCGCCGCGCTGCAGGCGGCCGTCGTCCTCGGCGACGGGTCGGCCTCCTTCGACATGCTGCGCTACCTCGCCAGCCGCCTTCCCGCGATGATCGCCCCCAAGTGGCTGCACAACCGGATCCAGCCGATCGCCGTCAGCGACGTGCTGCGCTACCTCGTCGGCGCTGCAGAGCTGCCCACGGACGTCAACCGGACCTTCGACATCGGCGGACCGCAGGTGATGACCTACGAGGAGATGATCCAGCACTTCGCCAAGGTCACCGGCCTGCACCAGCGGCTCATCGTCACGGTCCCGGTCCTCACGCCGCGACTGGCGAGCCACTGGGTCGGTCTCGTGACCCCGATCAAGGCAGGCATCGCCAAGCCGCTCGTGGGCAGTCTCGTCCACGAGGTCGTCTGCCGCGAGAACGACATCGCCTCCTACGTGCCCGACCCGGCGGGTGGGCTGATGGGCTTCGACGATGCCGTCCGAGCCGCGATGGCGGACGCGAAGCCGGACACCGCAGTCCGCAACTTGGCCACCATCGCTGGCGCGACCGTGATCAGCGCCGCCCTCGGGGCCATCGCCACGCAGCCGGACTCACGCTGGTACAAGGGTCTCAACCTTCCCCCGTGGCAGCCGCCCGCCATCGCCTTCCCGATCGTCTGGACCGCGCTCTACGCCGACCTCGTGGCCACCTCCACGGCGACGGTCACCGGCCTCGAGCAGGACGGGAAGGACGCGGAGGCGCGCGCCTACCGGACCGCCCTGGCCGCCAATCTCGTGCTCAACACCGCGTGGAGCGTCATCTACTGGCGGGCCCGTCGACCGGGTCTCGCCGCGCTCGAGGCCGGCCTGCTGACCCTCAGCTCCACCGACCTCGCGCGGCGCGCCGGGGCCCGCAACCCCGTCCTCGGCAAGGCGTTGGCGGCCTATCCCGTGTGGTGCGGCTTCGCAACGGTTCTGTCCGCCGCGATCGCCCGCCGCAACCCTCGCGCCCACTCATAGCGGGCCAGCAGCCTCCGGTGTCAGGGTCCAGTGCCGGGCCAGGCACCACGCGGCGATCGCCCCGAGGACGTGCCACACCGCGTGCCCCTGGAGCAGGCTCGTCGACGAGCAGAGCACGCCCGTCTGGTCCAACACCCAGCTGACGTAGGCCGCCGACATCAGTCCCAAGCCCGTCCAGAGCCAGCGGGTCGGCTGGGAGGAGCCCGGCGGCATACGGGATCGTCTGATCTCGAGGACGACCCCCGGGACGAGGATGACGGCGAAGACGTAGCGCCGGGTCTCGGGCCAGGCCCACAGGACCCACCCGAGCGCGACGAGCAGGGTGAGGCCGGCGAGCACTGCTCGGCGTGGCCGCACCGCCCCGATCCGGACCAGCGCACCGCCGAGGATGACGGTGGCTACAGCTGCCATCGGCCACACGTCGGCGAACTGGCCCAGGGCGCTCAGGGTGGCGTGGAAGGCGAAGCTGCCCACACCGACGGCTACCAGGGCAACAGCAAGCAGCGCGAGGAGGATCCGCTCACGACGGGCGGCATTGCGGCGCAGCGGGATCAACGCGAGGGCAGCGACGACGAACGCCAGCGACGACCACGCGTTGGCGGGCTGGGCGAGGCCAGAGTCGCGCACCGCCTCACAGAAGCACCGCGTCGTCAGGCAGGTGGCGCCGTCGACCAACATGCACCGACGCTACTCGCTGCGATGAGACCGGCACCCGGCGTGGGAGCGATAAATGCTAAAAACAGTGCATGGCTACCACCGCGCTCAGAGGCACCCCCATCCACACCATCGGCGACCTGCCTGCTGTCGGGTCTTCGGCTCCCGACTTCACGCTCGCCGGCTCGGACCTCGCGGACTTCCCGCGCCCCGAGGGCACCCGCATCGTGCTCAACATCTTCCCCAGTGTCGACACCGGCGTCTGCGCCAACAGCGTCCGCAAGTTCAACGAGTTGGCCGCCGGCCTCGACAACACGGCGGTCCTCTGCGTGTCCAAGGACCTGCCCTACGCCCTGTCCCGCTTCTGCGGCGCCGAGGGGATCGACAACGTCACGGTGGGCTCGGCCTTCCGCTCGAGCTTCGGTGAGGACTACGGCGTGACGCTCACCGACAGCGGCATGCGCGGTCTGCTCGGGCGCTCGGTCGTCGTCATCGGCGCCGACGGCAAGGTCATCTACACAGAGTTGGTCGATGACGCCAGCCACGAGCCCAACTACGACGCGGCGATCGCAGCCCTGGGCTGACGTCTTCTTGGCTACGGCGTGTCCTCGTCGACCCAGTCGAGGGTGCGCCGTACCGCCTTCTTCCAGTTGCGATAGAGCCGCTCCCGCTCGGCCTCGTCCATCTGGGGCGACCACCGCTTGTCCTCGCCCCAGTTGTCCCTGATCTCGCTGGTACTGCTCCAATATCCGACAGCCAGCCCAGCGGCATACGCCGCCCCTAGCGCCGTGGTCTCCGCCACGACGGGACGGACGACGTCGACGCCGAGCAGGTCCGCCTGGAACTGCATGAGGGTCTCGTTGACGACCATCCCGCCGTCGACCTTGAGCTCGGTGAGCGGGACACCCGAGTCGGCGTTCATCGCGTCGAGCACCTCACGGGTCTGAAAAGCCGTGGCCTCCAAGGCTGCCCGCGCGATGTGCCCCTTGTTGACGAAACGCGTCAGCCCCACGAGGGCACCCCGCGCGTCCGGCCGCCAGTGTGGCGCAAAGAGCCCGGAGAACGCCGGCACGAAGTAGGCGCCGCCGTTGTCCTCGACCGTCGCAGCGAGCGACTCGGCCTCTGCGGCGTCACTGATGAGGCCGAGGTTGTCCCGCAGCCACTGGATGAGCGACCCGGTGACGGCGATGGATCCCTCGAGTGCATACACGGGCGGCTCGTCGCCGAGCTGGTAGCAGACGGTGGTGAGCAGGCCGTTCTCCGAGTTGA
>CAJDUR010000002.1_pt1 | contig 62059 bp, 59 predicted proteins | sample 7391191 | NCBI WGS metagenome assembly CAJDUR01 (sample SAMEA7055688, study PRJEB34461) | soil metagenome | biome: terrestrial ecosystem; feature: Peninsula; material: soil | place: Antarctica | collected 2016 | reverse complement strand
TCGTCATCGTCGTCATCCGACTCGACCTCGTACTCAGACGTGTCCAGGCCCGCGTAGACGCCACCGTCGTCGTCGTGGTCGTCGAAGTCCTCGCCATAGATGGCCAGCGGCGTGGCGACCTCGGTGTCGTCGTAGAGCGCCTCGTCGTAGTCGTCGAAGGCCTCAGCCAGGTCGGTTGCCGCTGCGATCACCATGGGGTGATCCGGGTCGCGCGACGTCTGCGCCGCCTCAAGGTGACGCTCGAAGGCGACGATGAGCTTGCCGAGGGCAACGCGCGGATCTACGGTCATGCCCTGACCGTAGTCGACCGGTGCAGACCGGGGGAATAGGCCGTCAGGAGCGAGCGGATCGACGACGCGGATGTCACAATGGATGCAATGACTGAGTATGAGTACCGCGTGCTGACCTTCGACCGTCTCACGCCCAAGGCAGAGGCGCGCCAGTCCGTGCGCGAGCATGCCGAGTACGGTCGCTGGGAGCTGGCCCAGACCGTCGTCTATGTCACGGGGGTCACCCGGATGTGGATGCGCCGCAAGATCATGCGGGTCGAACGGACCGCCTGACCACGCCGCGGGCCTGGCGGCGCCGCCACGTCCGTTCGCTAGCCTCGACTCACCGTTGCCACCCGACTCACCGGTCGACAGCCCCGACTCAGCAGGTGCGCAGGAAGTCGCCGAGGACCCGGGCACCGAAGCGCAGCGACTCGACCGGGACCCGCTCATCGATCCCGTGGAACATCGGGGCGAAGTCCAGGTCGGCGGGCAGTCGCAGTGGGGCGAAACCGTAGCCGGCGATACCGAGCCGGCTGAGCGCCTTGTTGTCCGTCCCGCCGGACAGGCAGTAGGGCAGGACGGCCGCGCCCGGGTCCTCTCGCAGCAACGACTGCTTCATCGACTCGACGAGGCCGGTGTCCCACGGAGCCTCGAGGGCCACGTCACGCACGAGGACCTCGACCTCGAGGTGCTCCCCCGCCAACTCCCGGATCGTGGCCATCAGCGACTCCTCGTGCCCCGGCAGAAAGCGGCAGTCGACGGCGGCCGAGGCGGTTTGCGGGATGACGTTGTGCTTGTAGCCCGACTCGAGCATCGTCGGGTTGGCCGTGTCGCGCAGGGTGCCTCGCACGAAGCCCTGCGCCCCGCCCAAGGTCGCCAGCAGCGGGTCGAGCTCAGCGGCATACGAGATCGTCGTGAGCTCACTCAGCCCGTCGAGGAGCCCACGTACCGACGCGATGTAGTCCCTCGGCCATTCGTGGGCGGCGATCCGGCCGATGGCGGCGGCCAGTCGGACGATCGCGTTCTCGTCGTTGGGCACCGAGCCGTGGCCGGCGCGGCCGTGGGCCGTCAGCCGCAGCCAGGCCATCCCCTTCTCGGCCGTCTGGAGCAGGTAGGCACGGTGCTCCCCCGTCGGGGTCGGGACGGTCACGCTGTAGCCGCCGACCTCGCTCACGGCCTCGGTGACCCCCTCGAACCAGTGCGGGTGGTGGTCCACGAGCCAGTGGCTCCCGTGCCGACCACCGGCCTCCTCGTCGGCGAAGAAGACGACCGTCGTGTTGCGCGCCGGCTTGGTGCCGGTCCGAGCGAAGTGGCGCAGGTTCGCGAGGATCATCGCGTCCATGTCCTTCATGTCGACGGCGCCGCGCCCCCAGATGCACCCGTCGCGCTCCTCCGCGGCGAACGGGTCGGCCTGCCAGTCGGCAGCAGTGGCCGGCACCACGTCGAGGTGGCCGTGGACCGCCAGGCCCGGTCGGCGCTGGTCCTCGCCCTCGAGACGCAGCACGACCGTGGCCCGGCCCGGCTCACTCTCGTAGAGCTGGCCCTCGAGGCCGACCTCGGCCAGCTCCCCCATGACGTATTCGGCTGCCGCGCGCTCGCCCGGCCCGGTGCCGTCGCCGTAGTTGGAGGTGTCGAAGCGGATCAGCTCCGAGCAGATCCGGGCGACCTCGTCCTCGGGAGCGGGCACGCGGTCGGTGTCCTCAGGGTCCTCAGGCGTCATGCGGCCCAGCGTAGGCCGACGGCCCCCAGCGGCTCCCTCCGGTACCAGACAGCCGTTTCGTCATCGCCCAACCGGCGTGCTAACGTTTCCCCTCGCCGCAAGGGTTCCCACGAATCCCTTGCACATCACCTTGTCGGGGTGGCGGAATGGCAGACGCGCTAGCTTGAGGTGCTAGTGCCCTTATTGGGCGTGGGGGTTCAAGTCCCCCCCTCGACACCACTGAAGGGTCCCGGTCCATTGACCTGGGCCCTTCACCAATTCCCCGTATCCTGTGCCGAGTGACGTTCTTGCGCGCCGTCGGGACGCTGCTGCGCCTGTCCGGCTTCCGGCGTCTCTTCGTGGCCCGGCTGACCTCGCAGGGCAGCGATGGGCTGTTCCAGGTCGCGCTCGCCAGTCACGTGCTTTTCAACCCGGAACAGGCCACGGACGCGCGCGCGGTGGCAGCGGCCTTCGCGGTGGTCCTGCTGCCCTACAGCGTGCTCGGGCCCTTCGTCGGCGTCCTGCTCGACCGGTGGCCCCGCCGTCGCATCCTCGTGGTCAGCCAGGTGCTGCGCGGCCTGTCGATGCTGGCGGTCGCCAGCCTGGTGACGCACGCCTCTACGGGGCCGCTGTTCTTCGCCGTGGTCATGGCCGTCTTCTCGGTCAACCGCTTCGTCCTGGCGGGGTTCTCCGCCGCGCTGCCCCACGTCGTGCCGCGCCGGCTGCTCGTCGACGCCAACTCCGTCGCCCCCACCTTGGGCTCCGTCGCCTACCTCGTCGGTGGGGCCGCCGGCGGCGTGCTCCGGGCCGTGGGAAGCGACCTGGTCGTGGTCCTGATCGCCTCGGGCGGCGTCGTCTTCGCGACGTGGGCTGCGGCGCGGCTTCCCTTCATCGGCCCCACCGATGATGCCCCCGGGCCGAGCGCCAGTCAGGTTCTCGGCGCGATCGCCGCAGGCTTCGTCGAGGCGGCCCGCACCCTCCCCCGCCGAGCCCGGCTGCTGCTCGGGCTGATCTTCCTGACCCGGCTGCCCTTCGGCTTCCTCCTCCTGCAGACCCTGTTGCTCTTCCGTGGACCCTTCGCCGGATCATCGGGGCCGACCGGTGGGATGCTGCGCTTCGGGATGGCGGCCGTCGCAGCCGCCGTCGGCTTCACCCTGGCCGCCGTCATCACCCCGTGGCTGGCTCCCCGCTGGGGTTCGATCCCGTATGCCGCTCACGCCCTCACCCTCGCCGGTGCCACGATGCTCGTGGTGGGGCCGTGGCTCACTCCGTGGTCGATCGTGGCCGTCGGCTTCGTCGTCGCCTTCGCGTCACAGGCCGTCAAGATCAACGTCGACAGCCTGCTGCAGGCCCACGTCCCGGATGAGCTGCTCGGGCGGACCTTCGCGGCCTACGACGTCGTCTACAACGCGGGCCTGGTGGTGGCGATCGCGCTGGCCGCGGTGACGCTGCCGGACTCGGGTCAGGCGGCCTGGCCCTTCATCGTGCTCGCGGGAGGCTACGCCGTGGTCGTGCTGGCGCTCGGGCCTCGCTGGCAGCGGGCGTACCGGCTCGACGTGGCGGCCCCACTAGGCTGATCAGGTGCTGCCCGAGCTGACCGCGACCCGCTACGTCACGCCGCTCAAGGAGGGCGGATCGCTGCCCGGCATCGTCGAGGCCGACGACGACGGCACCTACGTCCTGAAGTTCAGGGGCGCCGGTCAGGGCCTCAAGGTTCTCGTGGCCGAGGTGCTCGTGGCCGGTCTCGCCCGGCTCATCGACGTGCCGGTGCCCGACCTCGCCGTCATCAGCCTCGACGCGCGGATCGCCAAGTACGAGGCGGACGAGGAGGTGCAGGACCTGCTCACGAAGTCGATCGGCTCCAACCTGGGCGTCGACTTCCTCCCCGGCGCCCTCGGCTATGACGGCGGCCGACCTCCGAGTGCCGACCTCGCCGAGCGGATCATCTGGCTCGATGCGTTCACCGCCAACGTCGACCGCACCTGGTCCAATCCCAATCTGTTGGTCTGGCACGGCCGGACCTGGGCGATCGATCACGGCGCGGCCCTCTACTTCCACCACTCCTGGCCCAGTCGGGCCCCGGACCCGGCCCGCTTCGCGGCTCAAGCCTTCGACGCGAGCACCCATGTGCTGCGCGACGTCGCGGGTGACGTCGCCAGCCGGCACTCGGAACTGGCCGCCCGGCTCACCCCGGCAGCCATCGAGGACGTCGTCGGGATGGTGCCGGACAGTTGGCTCGAAACGACTCCGGACCTGGTCGACGCGGCCGCGGTTCGCGGTGCGTACCTCACGTTCCTCCGGGCTCGGCTGGTCGGCGGGACCACGTGGCTGCCCGGGGGCGCTGCCTCATGAATGCTGCGCGGAGCTCCTACCAGTACGTCGTGCTGCGGCTGGTCCCGCGCGTCGACCGGGAGGAGTTCATCAACGTCGGAGTCGTGCTCTACTGCCAGGACGTCGGCTTCCTCGACGCAGCCTGGCACCTCGATGAGGGGCGGGTCGCGGCCCTGACCCCGACCTGCGACCTGGCCGGGGTGCGCTCCGCGCTCGAGCAGGTCCAGGCGGTGTGCCGAGGCGAGTCCGGGCGGGGGCTGCCCATCCTCGAGCGGCTCGGTCAACGGTTCGGTTGGATCATCGCGCCGCGTTCCACCGTGCTGCAGCCCGGCCCTGTCCATGGGGGCCTGACCACCGACCCGGAGCTCGAGCTGGGCGGGTTGCTCGACCGGCTGGTCCGCGTCTGAGCGAGCCCGTCCACCCCGGAGCCCGAGCGAGTTCCCCTCCAGCAGTGTCTGAGCGAGTCCCCTGCTGCGGCGCCTGAGCAGCCCACGACCGGGGTCAGGACCTGGCGCGCAACGCCCACATCGCCACGGCGGCCGCGGCTGCGACGTTGAGCGAGTCGACCCCCCCGGCCATCGGGATCCGGACGGTGACATCGGCGCTGGCGACCGTCCGGGCGGTCAGGCCGTCACCCTCCGCACCGACGATCAGGGCGAAGCGCTCCGGCGGGTCGCGCTCGAGGACCTCCAACGGCACCGAGTCCTGCGCCAAGGCCATCGCCACGACCGTGAAGCCGGCCGCACGGAGTTGGTTGATCCCGGCGGGCCACGCCTCGATCCGGGTCCACGGCACCTGGAAGACGGTGCCCATCGAGACCCGGATCGCCCTGCGGTACAACGGGTCAGCACAACGGGGCGTGACCAGGACGCCATCGACCCCGAGGGCGGCCGCGCTGCGGAAGATGGCGCCGACGTTCGTGTGGTCCACGACGTCCTCGACGACCATGATGCGGTTCGCGACCGCGATGACCTCGGCCACCGAGGGCAGGACCGGCCGTTGCATCGAGGCCAGCGCGCCCCGATGCAGGTGGAAACCCGTGCGGGCCTCGATGACGGTGTGGGAGGCCACATAGACCGGGATGCCCAGCGCCTCGGCCTCGTCGACGAGGTCGGCGAGGTCGACGACCCAGCGCTCAGCCATGAGGTAGGACCGTGGGCGGTGCCCCGCTGCCAAGGCCCGACGAATCACCTTCTGGCTCTCCGCGATGTAGAGGCCCCGCTCGGGCTCGGTGCGCCGGCGCAGCGCCACGTCGGTGAGTGAGACGTAGTCCTCGAGCCGGGGGTCGCTCGGGTCCGTGATGGTGATGGGCACCGACACAGGCTAGACCCGGAGCGCCGCCGCACCGCACGCTCGCACAGCACACCAGACTCGGCACTGAGGACGATGGGTCAGGGGAACCAGATCAGCTTGACGATCGCCAGCGTGCCGATCGTGATGATCAGGCCGCGCAGCACCGGCGGCGGGATCCGGCGACCGATCCGGGCCCCGATGACCCCACCCAGCAGGGCCCCGCCCGCGATGAGCCCGACGACCGCCCAGTCGATGTGGTCCCGGGCGAAGAGGAGGAACACCACCGCTGCGACGAAGTTGACGATCAGGGCGAGCACGTTCTTGTAGGCGTTGAGTCGCTGGAGCGGCTCGGCGCTCAGCAGGCTGAACAGCCCCATCAGCAGGACCCCCTGGGCCGCGCCGAAGTACCCGCCGTACATGCCGGCGAGGAGGACCCCGACGGCCATCACGGGGGCGTGCCATCCAGGGGCGGCCCCGTCCGTGCGCGGCACGACGTGGCGCTGGAGCCGAGGGCCGAGCAGGACCATGACCAGAGCGACGAGGATGAGCACCGGGACGATCGTCTTGAACGCCTCGGGCGGCAACACGAGCAACAGGCCGGCACCGATGATCGACCCGAGGAACGAGAGCGGCATCAGCCGACGCAGCGCCGGGGCCTGACCGGTCAGCTCGTGCCGATACCCCCAGGACCCGGTCACCCCACCCGCGACGAGGCCGATGTTGTTGGAGACGTTGGCCACGAGCGGGTTGAAGCCGAAGAACAGCAGGGTCGGGAACGTCAACAGGGTCCCCGACCCGACGATGGTGTTGATGATGCCCGCCCCGGTGCCCGCCAACGCGATGAGGATGGCGGACCAGACGGACACCCGGCCACCCTACAAGGGTGGGCCGGGTGTCCGGGAACTGCGGCGGCTACGGCGGAGCGGAGCCCGCCGGGCCAGTCAGCGACCCGCGGGGTCCTCCCCTCGCTTGTCAAGCTCCGACGGCAGGTCAACGTGCTCGGGGCGGAAGTCCTGCAGTGAGGCGGGGACGATCGGCGACGTCATGGCCGGGTCCGGGGCCGGGGCCGGCGGGACGGCATCCACCGAGGGCCCGATGGGGGGCTGCCGGCGGTGCGGCGGGGACGCGTGCTCGGTCGACTCGGCGCTGGCGGCGGCGGCCTGACCGCGAGCCTCGGCTAGTGCCTTGGCCGGGTCCTCGAGCACGGTCTCGGCAAACACGTCGTCCTCCGGGACGGCCTGGTCGTTCCAGTCGGCCTCGTCGTCCGGCTCACTGGTGCGGGAGTCCATCGAGCCGAGGGCGCCACCGATCCCGCGCAGGGCCTCGGTCAACTCGGACGGGATGATCCACATCTTGTTGGAGTCGCCCCTGGCCAGCTGCGGGAGCACCTGAAGGTACTGGTAGGCCAGCAGCTTCTGGGTCGGCTTGCCGCGGTGGATCGCGCCGAAGACCTGGGAGATGGCCCGGGCCTGCCCCTGGGCTTCGAGGATGCGCGCTTGGGCTGAGCCCTCGGCCCGCAGGATCTGGCTCTGCTTCTCACCCTCAGCCGTGAGGATCGCGGACTGCTTGAAGCCCTCGGCCGTGAGGATCGCAGCACGCCGGTCACGCTCGGCCCGCATCTGCTTCTCCATGGAGTCCTGCACCGAGTGCGGCGGGTCGATCGCCTTGAGCTCGACGCGGTTGACCCGGATGCCCCACTTGCCGGTCGCCTCGTCGAGGACACCACGCAACTGGCCGTTGATCTGGTCGCGGCTGGTCAGGGTCTGCTCGAGGTCCAACGAGCCGATCACGTTACGCAAGGTGGTCACCGTCAACTGCTCGATGCCCTGGATGAAGTTGGCGATCTCATAGACCGCGTCCTTCGCGTCCGTGACCGAGTAGTAGATGACGGTGTCGATGCTGACCACGAGGTTGTCGGACGTGATGACCGGCTGCGGGGGAAAGGTGACCACCTGCTCACGCAGGTCGATGTTGGCTCGCACCTTGTCCACGAACGGGATGAGGAAGTGCAACCCCGCCGTCAACGTCTTGTCGTAGCCACCAAGTCGCTCGATGATCTGCGCAGTCTGTTGCGGCACGATCCGGACGGTGCGCAACACGATGATCAGTGCCACGATGATGACAATTATTGCAATGATGGCTAGGGGATCCACGAATACCTCTCCCTGTTGGGTGCGCCCCCGTCGGGGGCGCGCTCTGGTCTGTTGACTTGGGTCAGCTACCGATGATCTTGGCCCTGCTCACGACCGCAGTCGCTCCATCGATCCGCTCGACCACGACTTCTTCGCCGGGCTCGATCACCTCGTTCGACGCGCTCCGGGCACTCCACGTCTCACCCGCGAGCTTGACCCGGCCGCCCGACGAGCTGACCCGGTCAAGCACGAAGGCCGATCTGCCGATCTGGGCATCGGCCCCCATCTTTTGCAGCTCGGTGACTGAGAATCGGCCCTTGAGGTAGGGCCGGACGGTGACGACCATGACGACAGCGACCACCGCAGCAACCACGGCCTGGACCGCGACCGGCAACCCGAAGGCGGCGGCAGCGGACCCACCGAGGGCGCCCCCGGCCAGCATCAGGAACATGAAGTCGACCGTGGCCGCTTCGATGCCGACCAGCACCAGGGCTGCCCCCAGCCAGATCAGCCATCCCTGTCCGTCGTCGAACACGACATCACCTGCTCTTCCGTTGTCGTGAGGGTTGTCCGGAAATCATCGGGCCGTCCGTGCGACGTCGCTGGGTTCCCCCTCGTTCCATGAACGACCCGGCGTCGCTGCACGTTCCCTGGGCTCATGAGGCAGCCCGCGCCGTCCAGCGCTCGCCCCGGCGCTCCAACACGAGCGGCATGCCGAAGGTGACTGAGAGGTTCTCCGCCGTCAGGGTCAGCTCGAGTGGCCCGGCCGCAACCACCCGGCCCTCACGGATCATCAGCACGTCGGTGAATCCCGGCGGGATCTCCTCGACGTGGTGGGTCACCAGGACCATGGCCGGGGCCTCGGTGTCGGCTGCGAAGTCGGCCAGCCGGCGCACGAGGTCCTCCCGCCCACCAAGGTCGAGCCCAGCCGCCGGCTCATCGAGCAGCAGCAACTCCGGGTCGGCCATCAGGGCACGGGCGATCTGCACCCGCTTGCGCTCTCCCTCGCTCAGCGTGCCGTAGCGACGATCAGCGAGGTGCTCCGCGCCCATTGCCCGCAGCAGTTGCATCGCCCGGACGTAGTCGAGCGTGTCGTAGCGCTCACGCCAGCGACCGACGATCCCGTAGGACGCCGTGACGACCACATTGCCGACGAGTTCGTCGCCGGGGATCCGCTCGGCCATCGACGCGCTGGCGAGCCCGATCCGCGGGCGCAGCTCGAACACGTCGACGGCGCCGAGCACCTCCCCCAGCACGCCAGCCACCCCGGTCGTCGGGTGCATCCGGGCCGAGGCGATCTGGAGCAACGTGGTCTTGCCTGCACCGTTGGGTCCGAGGACGACCCAGCGCTCGCCCTCCTCCACCTCCCACGTCACGTCATCGAGCAGGGTGGCGTTGCCGCGCCGGACGGTGACACCGGCGAGGGCGAGGACATCGCTCATGCACCCGACCCTATGGCACGGCGTCGTCGACGAAGCGGCGGGACACCCACCCCACCGCCTACGATGAGTCGATGCCTGCCCTCCCCGCGTCGGTGCGGCTCGCACTGTGGACGACTGCGAGTTGGCAGGGCGCCTACCCTGCCGCCGAATCCCTCGCCCGGGCCCTGCCGGACGTCGACCACGTCGCTGGTGACCTCGATCGGCTCAGGCTCTGGCACGACCTCGGTGAGCGGGCCCTCTTCGTCGCGCTCCCGCGTCCCGGTGACACTGCCGGGCTCCCGGGGACCTCACCGGAGGCGGTGGCCCACGCCGTCGACGCGGGCGAGTGCGCGTTCGTCGCCGCCATCGGCGGGCTCCTCGTCCCGACCCTCTCGCACTACGGCAGCCAGGACGACACCGGTCTGCGCAGCGACTGGACCGCTTACGACTGCGCCCCGACCCCGCAACACCGACTGGAGATGCTTGACCTGCGCAGCATCGAGCAGGCACTCCTGGCCTCGGTGGCCCGGCACACTGCCGAGTTCGAAGCCAGCGGCGGATCCCCCTGGGACGCGCACCACCGCGACACCGCCGATGCCGCGATCCGCCGTGGGGTCTGGGGGTTGCCCGACCAGACACCCAACCGGGCGATCCGGGTGATCGTCAGCGCCGCCCGGATCGGCGCCCTGGTCGATGGCGCTGGTGAGCGGATGGTCCCGGCCCGGGGCCCGGTCGCGGCCGCAGACGTTCACCGACGCGAGCAACTGCTCCGATCGCTGTCAGCCGACGCCGACCTCGCCCTGAGCGGGGCCACCAATGTGGCCGTCATGGTCCTGGCCGGGTGGCGTCCGGCCTGATCCCCGTCGACCCCGCTCAGCTGGCGCGGATGCGTCCGCGAACTCCAGTGCTCCCGGGCGTGGCGTCCTACGCTGGCCCCATGACTGACCAACCGCCGCTGGAAGCACTGGACGAATCGACCTTTACGACGGTCCTGTGCGTCGCGGCCCACCCGGACGACCTGGAGTACGGGACTGCAGCAGCCGTCGACAAGTGGGTCCGGGCGGGCAAGACCGTGACCTATGTCCTCGCCACGAGCGGCGAAGCCGGAATCGACACGATGCCACCCGAGCAGGCGGCTCCGGTCCGAGAGGCGGAGGAGCGCGCCGGCGCCGCAGTCGTCGGCGTCGACGTCGTCACCTTCCTCGGCTTCCAGGACGGCGTCGTCGAGTACGACCTCCGGTTGAGACGCGAACTGGCCCGTGAGATCCGGATCCGCCGACCCGACCTGCTGGTGACCCTCACCCATGCCGAGCAGTTCAGCAGCGGCGGGGTCAATCAGGCCGATCACCGCAACGTCGGCCTGGCCGCGATCGACGCGCGCGCTGCCGCCGGGAATCGCTGGATCTTTCCCGAACTCATCGAGGAGGGCCACGACCCCTGGCAGGTCCCCCACCTCTTCGTCAGTGCCGACCCGCAGTCGACGCACTGGGTCGATGTCTCGGGCCACTACGAGGCGGCCGTCGCCTCGTTGTCCTGTCACGAGGCCTACAACGCGGCGCTTCCCGACGACTTCCCCCAACCCGCACACCTGCTGGACACGATCCTCGGCGGTGCGGGTAGGGCTCTCGGGGTCGAGCACGCCGTCACCGGGCGGCTGCTCGGTTGAGGCGGGCGATCAGTGACCGCGCGCGCGAACGCGCTCAGCCGCCCACAACCTGGCGGTAGACGTCCAGGGTCCGCTCACCGATCGAGGTCCACGCGAAGGACTCCACCGCGCGGGCACGCCCGGCCACCCCGAATCTCTTGGCTCGCTCCGGGTCGGACAGGGCACGGTTGAGCGCGGCCGCGAGGTCCGCGACGAAGCGGTCCGGGTCAACGGGCGTGCCCGTGCCGTCAGCCACCTGCTCGATCGGCACCAGCCAGCCGGTCTCCCCGTCGACGACCACCTCCGGGATGCCTCCGGTGGCCGTCGCCACGACCGGGAGCTCGCACGCCATGGCCTCGAGGTTGACGATCCCCAGCGGCTCATAGATCGAGGGGCAGGCGAAGACGGTGCCGTGGCTGAGGAGTGCAACGACTTCCGACCGCGGCCGCATGTCGGGGATCCAGACGACTCCCCCGCCGCGCTGGGCGCGGAGGGTGTCGATCAGCCCCTCCACCTCGGCCTTGATCTCGGCCGTGTCGGGGGCCCCGGCACAGAGCACGAGCTGGACCTCCGGGGGCAGTTCGGCGCAGGCCCGCAGGAAGTAGGGCAGCCCCTTCTGCCGGGTGATCCGCCCGACGAAGACCACGGAAGGTCGGTCCGGGTCCATCCCATGCCCGACGACCACCTCGCGAGCGGCGGGCGACCGGTCGGGCGCCCACTCCTGCGAGTCGATTCCGTTGTGTACGACGTGAACTCGGCTCGGGTCGAGCGCGGGATAACTCCGGAGGATGTCCTCGCGCATCCCGGCGCTGACCGCAATGACGCCGGCTGCCCCTTCGTAGGCGGTCCGCTCCGCGAAGCTCGAGACCCGGTAGCCGCCGCCCAGTTGCTCGGCTTTCCAGGGCCGCATCGGCTCCAGCGAGTGGGCCGTCACGACGTGGGGCATGCCGCCGAGCAGCGACGCCAGGTGGCCGCCCAGGTTGGCATACCACGTGTGCGAGTGCACGAGGTCGGCGCCAACGCAGTCGCCGGCCATGGCCAGGTCGACGCCGAGGGTCGTGATGGCGGCGTTGGCGCCGGCCAGTCCGGGCAGGTCCGCGTAGGCAGTCGTCCCTGCCTCGTCCCGACGCTCGCCAAAACATCTCACCCGGACGTCGAGGTCTCCTCGCGAGCGCAGCGCTCGGACGAGTTCCGCGACGTGGACACCTGCCCCCCCGTAGACCGCCGGTGGGTACTCCTTGCTGAGGATATCGACGCGCACAAAGCAGAGCCTAGCCCGCTGGCACGCAGCGGGCGCCAGTTGACGTACCGATCGGCGAGAGGTTCTGTCCGCCTCGTCCCCGTACCCCTATGGTGGGCACATGGCCCGCCGCAGCCCGCATTCAGGTCCCAAAGTCCTCGCGATCGTCCTCGCCGGTGGCGAGGGCAAACGCCTCATGCCGCTCACTGCGGATCGCGCCAAACCGGCGGTTCCCTTCGCCGGGATCTATCGCCTCATCGACCTCGCCCTGTCCAACGTCGTCAACTCCGGCTACCTCCAGGTCGTCGTCCTGACGCAGTACAAGTCGCACAGCCTCGACACGCACGTGACCAAGACGTGGCGCATGTCAACGCTGCTCGGCAACTACGTCACGACGGTCCCCGCCCAGCAGCGGGTGGACAAGAACTGGTTCCTCGGCAGCGCCGATGCGATCTTCCAGAGCCTCAACCTCATCCATGACGCCAGGCCCGACATCGTCGTCGTCGTGGGCGCTGATCACGTGTACCGGATGGACTTCAGCGCCATGGTCGAGCAGCACATCGAGTCGGGAGCCGGTGCCACCGTCGCGGCGATCCGGCAACCGATCTCGCTCGCGGACCAGTTCGGAGTCATCGAGGTCCACGACGACGACCCGACCCGGATCGCGGCCTTCCGCGAGAAGCCCACCGACGCCAAGGGACTGCTCGACAGCCCCGAGGAGATCTACGCCTCGATGGGCAACTACGTCTTCACCGCTGCTGCCCTCGAGGAGGCGGTGACCCGCGACCGGGAGCGAGACGGCAGCAAGCACGACATGGGCGGCGACATCATCCCCGACTTCGTCAGCCGCGGCGATGCAGGTGTCTATGACTTCTCGGACAACGAGGTCCCCGGCGCGACCGAGCGGGACCACGGCTACTGGCGTGATGTGGGCACCATCGAGTCCTACTACGACGCGCACATGGACATCGTCTCGATCCACCCGATCTTCAACCTCTACAACTACGAGTGGCCGATCTACACGCAGCACCAGCCCTACCCGCCGGCCAAGTTCGTGCACGGCAGCGGTGACCGCATCGGGGAGGCCCTGAACTCGGCCGTCTCCCCGGGCGTGGTCGTCTCGGGCGCCCACATCTATGCCTCGGTGCTCTCGCCGCTCGTCCGCGTGCATTCCTACGCCAACATCCAGGGCTCGGTCCTGCTCGACGGGGTGAAGATCGAGCGGCATGCCCAGGTCCGCCGCGCGATCATCGACAAGGGCGTCGTCGTCCCCGAGGGCGCCCAGATCGGGGTCGACCACGAGCACGACCGGGCCCGCGGCTTCCACGTGACCGACACCGGCATCGTCGTCGTGGGCAAGGGGCAGATCGTCACGCGGTGACCGCTGGCCCCACCCGGGCCGACCGGAGCACGTCGTGGCGTCGTCGCAGCGGCACTCGCATCCCGGAAGGCCGCACCGGCGCACCGTCGAGGTCACTACCCTGACCCGGGTGACCCATGCGAACGCGGAGACCCTCAGCATCACCGTCACCGGTCAGGACCGGCCGGGCGTGACCGGCGCGCTCCTCGGCGCCCTCGCGGAGGTGGGGGCCGAGGTGCTCGACATCCAACAGGTGGTCGTCCACGGGCACCTCACGTTGGCCCTGCTGCTGGTGCCCGGCGAGCACGGCGAACGACTGCGCGATGCCGCGGCCGTCGTGACCCACCGGCTCGGTCTGAGCCTGACCGTCAATGAGGGGGTCGGCGACAACGCCCGCCCACACCACGGCCGGGCCGCAGTCGTCATCCTCGGTGCGCCCCTGCGCGCCCGGGCCGTCTCGCTCGTCACGAGTCGGATCGCTGAGCACGGCGCCAACATCGACCGCATCCGTCGGCTCTCGCGCTACCCGGTCACGACCGTGGAGTTCGACATCTCGGGCGCTGACGTCGACTCGCTGCGCACCGAGTTGGCGCTCGTGGCCACCTCGGAGGGCATCGACATCGCCGTGGCCCCCGGCGGCCTCGCCCGCCGCGGTCGGCGCCTCGTCGTCCTCGACGTCGACTCCACGTTGATCCAGCAGGAAGTGATCGAGATGCTCGCGGCCCACTGCGGGCGCGAGGCCGAGGTGGCTGAAGTGACGGCGCGGGCGATGGCGGGCGAACTCGACTTCGAGCAGTCACTCCGGGCCCGGGTCGCAACCCTGGCGGGCCTGCCCGTGTCAGTCCTGGCTGAGGTCCGGGCGGCCATCGTCCTGACCCCCGGGGCCCGCACCCTGGTGCGGACGCTCAAGCGGCTCGGCTTCAAGGTCGGTCTCGTGTCGGGTGGGTTCATCGAGATCGTCGGCGAGCTCGCGGCCGACCTCGACATCGACTACGCCCTGGCCAACCAGCTCGAGGTCCGGGACGGGGTCCTCACCGGGCAGGTGATCGGTGAGGTCGTCGACCGGGCCGGCAAGGCCCGCGCCCTGCGCAGCTTCGCCGAGCAGGAGGGGCTGCCACTCAGCCGAACCGTGGCGATCGGGGACGGGGCCAACGACCTCGACATGCTCGCGATCGCCGGCCTGGGGGTCGCCTTCAACGCGAAGCCACTCGTGCGGGAGCAGGCCCACACCTCGGTCAACGTGCCCTACCTCGACTCGGTGCTCTACCTGCTCGGCATCACCCGGGAGGAGATCGAGGAGGCGGACGCCCAGGACGGCACGCCGACCGGGGCTACCGAGATCCCCACGAGCGGGTCACTAGGCTGACGCAATGCAGACTTCGGCGACCGACTCCGGGCCGACTGCGGGCCCGTCCACGACCATCCGCCGGACCTTGCTCATCATCGGGGGTGCGGAGGACCGCATCGGTCGCTCCGTGGTGCTCAAGCGGTTCGTCAAGCTCGCAGGTGGCCGCAAGTCCCACATCGTCGTCATCCCCACCGCCTCCGGGTACTCCAGGGAGGTGTCCGAGGCCTACCGCGACGTGTTCACCCGGCTGCGGGGCGGTGAGGTCGACGTCGTGGATCCCAAGACGCGGCGCGACGCATCGGACCCGGCCATGGTCGAGCTGCTCGATCAGGCGACCGGGGTCTTTCTCACCGGCGGCAGTCAGAGCAAACTGGCCCAGAACATCGTCGGCACCCCGGTGGGGATAGCGATCCACCGCGCCTACGAACGCGGTGTCGTCATCGCCGGCACGTCGGCCGGCGCCTCCATCATGAGTCGGTTCATGATCTCCCTGGGCGAGGAGGGCCTGACGCCCCGGCAGCGATCGAGCCAGATCTCCGCGGGTCTCGGGCTGGTCGAGAACATCATCATCGACCAACACTTCGACCAGCGCGGCCGGTACGGTCGGCTCATGTCCATGGTCGCCTCCTCCCCCAACCTCCTCGGCATGGGCATCGATGAGAACACCGCCGCCGAGATCCGCGACGGCCGGGCCATGTCGATCATCGGGGCCGGGTCGATCTTCCTCATCGACGCTCGCAATGCGATCACCGACGCGCCTGATGCCCGACGCGGGGCGCCGCTGCTGGTGTCCGGCGCGGTGGTGCACTCCCTGCCCACCGGCAGCACCTTCGATCTCGAGCACGTCGAGCTGACGGACTTCGTCGAGCGGCACCCGGACATCGACGGTGCGGTCGTCCCGGCCCAGGTCCGGACCGCACGGACCGCACGGACCGCCACAGCGCCCTCGACCCACCCCTGAGCACCCCTGAGCACCTCTGAGCACCCTGACCACCCCAGCTTCGCGCTTGCTCCACCCCTGCACTGCACCTGATGCGCCGCACGACCACTGAAGGAGTCCCCATGGCTGTCGAGGTCCCCACCCCGTCAGGTCCGGCCCGCCCGGACCTGACGATCCGCGAGACCCGGATCTACCGCGGACCCAACGTGTGGTCCTACCAGCCCGCGATCCACCTGGTCGTCGACCTGGGCAGCCTCGAGGACTACCCCACGGTCTCGTTGCCGGGCTTCACGGACCAGCTCCTCGCCAACGTGCCCGGGCTCGAGCGGCACACCTGCTCCCTCGGGCGACGCGGCGGCTTCATCGAACGCCTGCGTGCGGGCACCTGGCTCGGGCACGTGGCCGAGCACATCGCGCTGCAACTGCAAACCCTCGCCGGTCACGACCAACGGCGCGGCAAGACCCGGTCGGTCCGGGGCAAGCGCGGCTACTACAACGTCATCTACGGCTACACCGACGAGACGGTGGGGGTCGCGGCCGGGCAGCTCTCGGTGCGCCTGATCAACCACCTCGTCGAGCCCACGCCGGACTTCGACTTCGAGACGGAGTTCGACGCCTTCCTGCACCGCGCCGAGCGGGTGGCCTTCGGTCCGTCCACGGCTGCGATCCTCGAGGAGGCAGCGTCGCGGGACATCCCCTACATCCGGCTCAACTCTGCCTCCCTGGTCCAGCTCGGCCAGGGCGTGCACGCGCAGCGGATCCGGGCCACGATGACCTCCAAGACCAGTGCCCTCGCCGTCGACATCGCGGGCGACAAGGACCTCACCACCACGCTCCTCGGGGCGGCCGGCCTCCCGGTCCCCAAGCACGAGTCCGTGCGCACCCTGGAGGGTGCCTTGACGGCCGCCCACCGGATCGGTTTCCCCGTCGTCATCAAGCCGCTCGACGGCAACCACGGGCGCGGGGTCTGTCTCAACCTGATGAGCGATGCGGACGTCGAGAAGGCCTTCGAGATCGCGCAGGGCGAATCACGTCGGGGCACCCTCGTCGTCGAGTCGTTCATCACCGGTCGCGACTACCGGTGCCTCATCATCGGGGGCAAGATGCAGGCGATCGCCGAGCGGGTCCCGGCCCACGTGACCGGCGATGGCCAACACACCGTGGCCGAGCTCGTCGAGATCACCAATGCCGACCCACGGCGCGGGGTCGGACACGAGAAGGTGCTCACCAAGATCAAGATCGACGACAACGCCGTGGAGATCCTCACCAACCAGGGGCACACCCTGGACTCGGTCCCTGCCGAGGGCACCATGGTCAAGCTGGCGCTGACCGGCAACATGTCGACCGGCGGCATCTCCATCGACCGCACGTGGGATGCCCACCCCGACAACGTCGAGATCGCCGAGGAGGCGGCTCGCATCGTCGGCCTCGACGTCGCCGGCATCGATTTCCTCTGCCCCGACATCACCTTCCCCGTGCGCGAGACCGGCGGCGCGATCTGTGAGGTCAACGCCGCACCCGGCTTCCGGATGCACACCCACCCGACCATCGGCGAGCCACAGTTCATCGCCAAGCCGGTGGTGGACCTGCTCTTCCCGCCGGGCACCACCTCACGCGTCCCGATCATCGCCGTCACCGGAACCAACGGCAAGACGACCACCTCACGGATGATCGCGCACATCTTCAAGGGCCTCGGCCGCAAGGTCGGCATGACCTCCACCGATGGCGTGGTCATCGACGAGCGCCTCGTCATCAAGTCCGACGCCTCGGGCCCGCGCTCGGCACGCATGGTGCTGCAGAACCCGCGCGTCGACTTCGCCGTCATGGAGGTCGCCCGCGGCGGGATCCTGCGCGAAGGCCTCGGCTACGACCGCAACGACATTGCTGTCGTGACCAACGTGGCCCCGGATCACTTGGGGCTCAAGGGGATCGACACTCTGCAGCAGTTGGCCGACGTCAAGGCCGTCATCGTCGAGGCGGTCCCACGGGATGGCTTCGCGGTGCTCAACGCCGACGACCCCAACGTCCGCAACATGCGCCGGCGGTGCTCCGGCGGCATCGTCTGGTTCTCCATGTCACCCCCCGGTAGTGAGATCCGGGAGTTCATCGACGACTACTGCCGCCGAGGCGGCCGGGCCGTCGTGCTCGACCCGAGCGACAAGGGCGAGATGATCGTCATCAAGCACGGCCGCCGCAGCATGCAGCTGGCCTGGACCCACCTGCTGCCCTCGACCTTCGGCGGGGCCGCACGCTTCAACGTCGCCAATGCGATGGCCGCCACCGGCGCCGCCTTCGCGGCCGGGGCACCCTTGCATGACATCCGTCAGGGCCTGCGCACCTTTGCCACCACCTACTACCTGTCCCCCGGACGCCTCAACCTCCTTCAGGTGGGTGGCGCCGACGTCTTCATCGACTACTGCCACAACCCGGCCGGCATGCTCGAGCTCGGTGGCTTCGTCGACCGCTACGCCGAGCAGAAGGCCGGTCAGAACGACTTTGGCCGGACCTCCCGGATCGGCATGATCGGCGCTGCCGGGGACCGCCGCGACGACGACATCCGCGAGCTCGGTGCGGTGGCCGCCGACTACTTCGACGTCCTCGTGATCCGCGAGGACGAGCGGCTGCGTGGCCGGGCTCCCGGCGAGACCGCCGAGCTGGTGGCCGAGGGCGCCCGCGCCAGGATGGCGGAGGGGACCCGGTGCCAGCAGGTCGAGATCGTCCTCGACGAACTGGTGGCGACCCGCCACGCGATCGCCAGGAGCAACCCGGGCGACCTGGTCGTGCTCTGTGTCGACCAGCATGCCCAGGTGATCGCCGAGCTCGAGTCGCGCACACAGGTGGCCCAGCCGGGGGCGCGCGAATCGATGGGTGACCCGGACCTCGACCCCGCCGACCTCACGGAGTCAGCCGAGGCCGAGGGCGAAGCCGAAGAGGCCCTGTCCGCAGCCTCAGCCGGCACCGTCAGGGACGACGACACCGCGATCTGAGCTCAGCGGCATACGGCACCTGCTGCCGTATGCCGCCGAGTCAGCCCGTCGAGGCAGCCGTGCCCTCAGGTTGGGGGTGGTGCCAGGTGGTCGGCGTGCGCGAGCAGGTCGGTCCGGAAGCGCTGGATCTCCGGGTCGGTGACGTGCTCGAGCAGGAGCCGCAGCAGGTCCGCCACGCTCTGGCGTTCGTGGCCGAGGTCAGCGTCCAGGACGGCGCGGAAGACGGACGCGATCGCGTTGCCCGGCCGAGCCTGCAGGACACTGTCGACCAGCGCTGCCGCCTCGTCGGGGCGGCCGGCGCTGCGCAGGGCCGAGGCGAGGTGCAACTGCGCCTGCTGCCGCCGGGGCGCCCTGAGGCCGGCCTCGAGGGCCCGCCCGTAGACCTCGATCGTCTCGTCCACCCGGCCGGCCTGCAGCAACGCCCCGGCGTACTCGAAGAGCAACCGTCCGTCGTTGGGGTGCTCCTGCACCCAGGCAGCAGCGGTGTCGACCCGGGCCCCGACCTCCTCGAGCTCCCACATCGCGGCGATCTCGTCCTCGAGCTCGTGCTCACCGCGGGCGGCCACGACCTTGCGGCGGATGGCCCGCGCGTCATCGACCTTCCCGTGGTGGGCCCGGATCCACGCGTCGACCTCGACCCGCTCGGCATGACACATCAGGGCGATCGTGTCGCCGCCCGCAGCGTGCTGCAGCAGCACCAGCAGTGACTCGAGCTCACCGGTGAAGAGCGGCACGTCAAAGACCCCGACCCTGGCCAGGCCGTCCTCGAACAGCCCCACGAGCTCTTCGCTGGTGCGACCACGCAGGTAGCCCTCGATCACCTTGATGACGGTCTCGTCCGCTCCCCGACCGGCGATCTCTCCCATCGACACGATCGCCTCGTCGGCGCGGTCGCCCGCGCACCCGAGGGCCAACCGGACCGATCCACCCGGGGCAGTCAGGCCGCGGGCGACGTCGAGCAGCGCTTCGAGACCGGCCTCGTTGTGGGCCATGTCCATGATCACGGTCACCTTGCCGCCCTGCTCGAGCGGAACCGTGTAGGTGTTGAGCCGTCCCCAGTTGTGTTCCGGGTCAGGGGCAAAGGTCCTCAGGCCCTCGACCACGGCGGCCCTCGGGATCCCGAGCGCGAGGGCTGCGGCCGCCCCGGCCAGGGCATTGGCGATGTTGTTGCGGGACAGTCCGCTCATGGTCATGGGGACGTCGACGATCTTGACGAGGCGGTCGGGGTCACCGTTGGGCGACAGGATGACGATGTCTCCCTCGAGGACGGTGATCCCGCGCCCACCGCTGTTGAGTGACTCCCAGAGCGCCGGTGAGTCGGGGTCGAGGGTGAAGGCCCAGGGCTTGGCCTTGATGCCGTAGCGCATCGCCCAGACGCGGGGGTCGTCGCCGTTGAGCACGACCCACCCGTCCCGCTTGGTCACCGTCGTGACGATCGCCTTGACCTCGGCGAGCTGGTCGAGCGTGTCGATCCCCTGCAGTCCGAGGTGGTCGGCGCTCACGTTGGTGACGACGCTGACGTCGTTGGAGGTCACCCCCATCCCCTTGAGCAACATCCCGCCTCGAGCGGTCTCGAGCAATCCGACCTCCAGGCCCTCGGTCTCGAGGACGGCACGGGCACCAGCCGGGCCGGAGTAGTCACCGGCCTCCGTCGTCTCACCCATGACGACGACACCGTCGGTGGAGCTCCAGGCCGTCGTCAGGCCCGCGGTCATGCACACGTGGGCCATCAGGCGGGTCGTCGTCGTCTTGCCGTTGGTGCCCGTGATCGAGGCGACCGGCACCGTGGGCTCGATGACGGTGGGCCGCGGTCCGTCCTCGGCCGTGCGGATGACGTCGGCCGCCGCCCCGAACACTGCTGGCACATCGCGCCCACCGAGCAGCTCGGCCATGACCCACCCGAACTGTTCGCCGGCGACGCGGCCCCGGTTGCGACGCACCCAGGGAAAGGCGATCACGACATCCGCTGCGGTGGCCCCCGCCCGGACCCGCACCCCCAGCCGCCCAGCACCGACCTCGGCGCCCAACCTCCGCATGGCGGTGCGCACGACACGCATGACGAACCGCTGGCGCAGCGCCGTCCCGCGCTTGCCCGGGCGGGCATTGCGGATCCCGAGCCGCGTCGCCAGGGCGCTCGCCTCGGTCCGGGTCTGACCCAGGTAGCCCGGCAGGTGCAGGCTGACCTTGATCGCGGGCCGTGCGAAGTAGAGGTTCGGCCCGTCCAGGACCCGCACCTCGTCGACCCGGACCCCGGGTGCGGGCGCCTCATCGGCGGGCTCGAGCACGGTGTCTGGTTCGCGCTCCTGCACGGCGTCCGGCTGGCGCTCCTTCGGGGGGCTGGGGTGGCTACCGGCGTGAGGCATGGGAGGACTCTAGCGAGGCGAGCGACCTGACGCAGACGGCACGCTCCCCGAGACGATCACCGGAGGCGATCACCGGAGGCAGCGCGTCATTGCCCCATGGCGTGCACGCCACCGTCGACGTGCACGATCTCGCCGGTCGTCGCCGGGAACCAGTCGGACAGCAGCGCCACGCAGGCCTTGGCCGCGGGAATGGGATCGTTGACGTCCCAGCCCAGGGGGGCTCGCTCGTCCCAGACCTCCTCGAACTTCTCGAAGCCCGGGATCGACTTCGCGGCCGTGGTCCGGATCGGGCCGGCAGCGACGAGGTTGCACCGCACCCGCTGGGGGCCCAGGTCGCGGGCGAGGTAGCGCGAGGTCGACTCGAAAGCAGCCTTCGCGACCCCCATCCAGTCATAGACCGGCCACGCGAACTTCGCGTCGAAGGTCAACCCGACCACGCTGCCACCCTCGGTCATCAGCGGCAGCGCCGCAGCAGCGAGCGACTTGAGGCTGTAGGCCGAGATGTGCAGGGCGGTCGAGACGTCCTCCCAGCTGCCCTCCATGAAGTTGAAGGCCCCCTGTGGGGCGAAGCCGATCGAGTGCAGCACCCCGTCCAGGTGGTCAACGTGCTCCCGCATCCGCTCCGCGAGGCTGGCCAGGTCCTCGTCACTCGCCACGTCGAGCTCGATGACCTCGGGTGTCTTCGGCAACCGCTTGGCGATCGTCCGGGTGATCTTCATCGTGCGGCCGAAGGAGGTCAGCACGACCTCGGCGCCTTCCTCCTGCGCGATCTTGGCCACGTGGAACGCGATCGAGCTGTCCATGAGGACACCGGTGATGAGCAGCTTCTTGCCTTCGAGGATTCCCATGTCTACAAACTTTCTGTGTGAGGAAGCGAGCACGCGTGGCGGAGCGGGCGGAGCGGCATACGGCAAGCGTGTCGTAGGCCGCTGGGCCGGGTCAGTGGCCCATGCCGAGTCCACCATCGACGGGGATGACGGCGCCGGTGATGTAGGCGGCCTCGTCACTGGCGATGAACCGGACGACGCCAGCCACCTCCTCGGGGGTCGCGAAGCGCCCTGCGGGGATGGTGGCGAGATAGGCCTTCTTCTGCTCGTCCGGCAACCCGGCCGTCATCTCGGTGTCGATGTAGCCGGGAGCGATGACGTTGGCGGTGATCCCGCGTCCGCCGATCTCGCGGGAGATCGAGCGGGCCAGACCGATCAGCCCCGACTTGGACGCCGCGTAGTTGGTCTGGCCCGGGGAGCCGAGCAGTCCGACGACGCTGGAGATCAGGATGATTCGGCCGCGGCGCTTGCGGATCATCCCCGTCGCCGCACGACGGACACACCGGAAGGCGCCGGTGAGGTTGGTGTCGATGACTGCCTCGAAGTCGTCGTCGCTCATCCGCATCAGGAGGGTGTCCCGGGTGATCCCGGCATTGGCGACGAGGACCTGGACGGGCCCACCGAAGATCGCCTCGGCCTCGGTGAACGCGGCGTCGACCGAGGCTGACTCCGTCATCTCGCACCGCACGCCACGCAGGCCCTCCGGGGGCTCGCCCGAGCGGTGCGTGATCAGGACGTTGTCGCCGGCCTCGACGAAGGCCCGCGCGATGGCCAGACCGATCCCACGGTTGCCTCCGGTCACCAGTACGTTGCGCGACTCCGCCTCTGCCACCGTGCGCTCCTCGTCTCCCCGCCAGGCTGATCCTGGCCGCTGCGCTCGAACCTAACTGACTACCCGCGGGTAGGTTCTCCTGCCAGGACTTATGGTTGCACTGTGGGAGACAGCCAAGCGAAGCCGGTGGTGTACACCGTCACCTCGGCGACCTCGTCGCACTCCGCGAGCAAACAGCACCGCGAACGCCAGTACCTCACGATGATGGGCATCCGCATCGCGTGCTTCGGGCTGATGTTCGCCGTGTCCGGTTGGCTGCGCCTGGTGTGCATCCTGGCCGCAGTCCTGCTTCCCTACCTCGCGGTCGTCCTGGCCAACGCACACGGCCCGGGCACTCCAGGCACGATGACCCCCGCGACGCCGCAGGACCACACGAAGCGAATCAGGCCGGACCGCACCGATCGGACGGAACCGTGAGCGTTTTCGCCCTCCCGGGCGAGCCCGAGGGGGCCCAGCAGATCTGTAGTGCCAAGGGCTGCCGCCGCTCCGGCACCCACGCCGTCGTGTGGAACAACCCTAAGGTGCACACGCCCGAGCGGCGCAAGGTCTGGCTGGCCTGCGAGGACCACCGCGAGTCACTGGCTGACTTCGTCCGGATGCGTGGCTTCCTCATCGAGGTGATCGGCGTCGACGCCCTGACCGACACCGACGGCTGACTGGCTGCGGTGACCGGGCGGAGCCTGGCCGGTGGAGCTCAGGCTGCCCGGAAGGGCCACCGGTGATCCCAGTGACCGGCTGACCGGCTCAGCCGCCGATGGCCGACATGGGCCGGTCCGGCTGGACGAAGTCCGGCTCCCCGATGCCGTGGCCCCGACGCTTGCGCCACATCTCACCGCGCATCAAGTCGAGGAGTTCGTCATCGCTGGCGCCGTCACGCAGCGGCGTGCGCAGGTCGGTCTCGGTGTTGGAGAAGAGGCAGTTGCGCACCTGTCCGTCAGCCGTGAGGCGCGTCCGGTCACACGCGGCGCAGAAGGCCGCCGTCACACTCGCGATGATCCCGACGGTTGCCGGACCGCCATCGACGAGGAAGCGCTCAGCCGGGGCGCTGCCACGATCCGCTGCCGGCAGCGGCGTCAGGGTGTAGCGCTCAGACAGCCGCTCCCGAATCTCGGCCGCCGTCACCATGTCGTGGCGGTCCCACGCGTGCTGCGCGTCCAGCGGCATCTGCTCGATGAAGCGCAGCTCATAGCCACGCTCGAGGCACCAGGCCAACAGGTCGGCGACATCGGTGTCGTTGATGCCTCGCATCGCGACCGCGTTGACCTTGACCGGGACCAGGCCCGCACCCGCGGCCGCCGCCAGCCCGGACTCCACATCGGCGAGCCGGTCCCGCCTCGTCAGCTGGGTGAAGGTCTCGGCGTCGATGGTGTCGAGGCTGATGTTGACCCGGTCCAGGCCGGCAGCGGCCAGTCGATCAGCGATGCGCTTGAGTCCGACGCCATTGGTCGTCATCGCGATGCGCGGGCGGGGGTCGAGCGCGGCGATCCCCTCGATGAGTTCGACCAGCGAGCGCCGCAGCAGGGGTTCGCCTCCGGTGAGACGGACCTGGGTCACGCCATCGCGGACGAACAGTCCGATCACGCGCAGCATCTCCTCGTCGGAGAGCATCTCCGCCTTGGGCATCCAGGGGAGTCCCTCGGCGGGCATGCAGTAGGTGCACCGCAGGTTGCACCGGTCGGTCACCGACACACGCAGATCACGTGCGGTCCGGCCGAACTGGTCGACCAGTCCGCCAGGTCGGAAGGTGGGGGTGGGAAGGCCTGTCATGACCCCACCATAAGCCGGGTACCGTCATGGGGTGCTACGGCTCTGGCTCACTCGTCGATGGATCATCGGGACACTGGTCGCGATCCTCTTCGGAGTCGCCTGCTTCTACCTCGGCACGTGGCAGTGGAGCCGCTACGAGGACAAGCAGACCAAAGTCACGGCGATCGCCACCAACTACGGCGCGCCGCCGCTCCCACTGCTGACCGCCATGCCGGCGACGTCCTTGCCTCCGGAGCGCCAGTGGACCCACGTGACCGTCGAGGGCACCTACGACCAGGGCGGCAACCTGATGGTGCGTAATCGGACGTTCTCCGAGACGGTGGGCTTCGAGGTGCTGACCCCACTGCGCACCGCGGACGGCACGACCCTGCTCATCGATCGGGGGTGGGTGGCCAACGGGCCCTCCGCCGACATCACCCCGCCGGTGGATCCGCCCCCCACCGGGCCGGTCGTGGTGACCGGGTGGTTGCGGACGGGCGAGCCGTCCCTCGGGCGGCACCTGCCACCACCCCAGTTGGCGAGCATCAGCATCACGGACGCCAGGACGCTGCTACCCCAGGTCGGTGTCGCCGACGTCTACGTCGTCCTCGGCAGCCAGTCGCCTGCCAGCGTCGTCGGGCCGGCTCCGGTGACCGCGCTGCCGACGCCCGAGGAGGACCTGGGCCCGCATCAGGCGTATGCCATCCAGTGGTGGATCACGATGCCCGGCGGGCTGATCTTCGTCATCTGGGCCATCCGGCGTGAGGTGCTCCAGGCCGAGCCGGAGCGGCGCCGGGAGCCCAAGCCCAAGAAGGTGCGCATCTGGGACGAAGAGGACTACTGAGCGCCCAGCAGGGAGCTCAGCGGATTCAGCAGGCTCAGCGGATTCAGCCTGGGAACGGCGCCGCGGCGTTCGAGGCGGCGGGGGCGAACTGCGTGGTGTGCAGGTCGGAGTACAGGCCTCCGGCCGCCAGCAGCTCCGCGTGGCGACCGGTCTCCACGATTCGTCCGTGGTCCAGGACCACGATCAGGTCGGCCTGCCGGATCGTGGAGAGCCGGTGGGCGATGACGATCGAGGTCCGCCCCGCGAGCGCCGCATCGAGGGCCCGTTGCACCGCCACCTCCGACTCGGAGTCCAAGTGCGCGGTGGCCTCGTCGAGGACGACCACGTCGGGAGCCTTGAGCAGCAACCGGGCGATCGCGATCCGCTGCTTCTCGCCGCCGCTGAGGCGGTGACCGCGATCGCCGACGACGGTGTCGAGTCCCTCAGGCAGGTCGTCGATGAGCGAGTCGATCTGGGCCGCCTGCAGCGCCGCGTGCAACTGCGCATCCGTGGCCTCGGGCCGGGCATAGAGCAGGTTGGCCCGGATCGTGTCGTGGAACAGGTGCGCCTCCTGCGTGACCACGCCGACGCGGTCGCGCAGCGACGACATGGTGACCTCCCGCAGGTCCCGGTCACCGATCCGCACCACGCCGGAGGTGGGGTCATAGAGGCGGGACACCAGAGAGGTCAGCGTCGTCTTGCCTGCCCCCGAGGGCCCCACCAAGGCCACCATCGCGCCGGCCTCCGCCCGAAGGGAGACGCTGTGCAGGACGGCAGCGCCGGCCTTGCGGTCCCCCGTCGAGACAGCTTCGAGCGACACGAGGGACACGTCGTCGGCCGAGGGATAGCGGAACGACACGTCATCGAGCTCAACGGCGAGCGGTCCGTCCGGCAGCGCCGTCGCCTGGGCCGACTCGGTGACGAGCGGCTTGAGGTCGAGCACCTCGAAGACCCGCTGGAAGGAGATCAGGGCGGTCATCACGTCGACCCGGACGTTGGACAGGGCGGTCAAGGGCGTGTAGAGCCGGGCGAGCAGGGCAGCCAGCGCGAGCAGGGTCCCGACCGTCAACGTCCCGGTGACGGCCATCAGCCCGCCGAAGCCGTAGACCATGGCGGTCGCGAGCGCCGCGACCATCGTCAGGCCTGCCATGAAGACCGACCGGTTGAGCGAGATGCTCACGCCGACGTCGCGCACGCGAGCCGCCCGGTCGGCGTACTCGGCATCTTCCTGCTCGGGGCGGCCGAAGAGCTTGACCAGCAGGGCCCCGGCCACGTTGAAGCGCTCCGTCATCCGCGTGCCCATGTCGGCGTTGAGCTGCATCTGGCGGGAGGCAAGTCCGGCGAGCCGCTTGCCCATGTACTTGGCGGGGAGGATGAAGAACGGGACGAGGACCAGGGACCCCAGCGTCAGTTGCCAGGACAGCGCGGCCATGGCTCCGACGACCAGCACGACCGACACGATGTTGCTCACGACATTGGACAGGACCGAGGTGAAGGCCTGCTGGGCGCCGATGACGTCGTTGTTGAGGCGCGAGACCAGCGACCCGGTCTGGGCCCGGGTGAAGAAGGCAATGGGCTGGCGCAGCACGTGGGAGAAGACCTGGATGCGCAGGTCCTTGATCAGGCCCTCCCCGATCCGGGACGAGTGCCACCGCTGCACCACCGTCAAGATCGTGTCGAGCACCGCGATCCCGGCCACGATCAGGGCCAGGCGCACGACGACACCCGAGTCCTTGGGGATCACACCGTCATCGATCAGGCTCTTGAGCAGCAGGGGGACGGCGACCACCAGCATCGAGTCGGCGACCACCACGACGAGGAAAGTGATGATCTCCCGGCGGTACGGCCCGGCGTAGGACAGCACTCGTCGCCACGTCCCCGGCGCGAGGCTGGCATCCCGCACGGATGCGTCCCTCGACAGGGACCGCATCGTGGCCCACGGCTGCATACCCATGCCCGGTCCTCCTTCGTCACCTCATCCAACCGCGACGTGCCCACCCTGATTCCCCGGTGATTCCGCGGGAGCCCCCAGGAGTCCCGGATTCCCGGCCGGGGGACGCCGGCCGGCAGGGGGTCAGCTCGACGTGCCGGCAAAGAGCGCCGTCAGCAGACCGGCCTGGGTCTCCCGCTCGAGTCGGGTCTGGTCCGGCAAATCCGAGTTGACGGCTGCGTGCAGCAGTGGCTTCAGCGCACGACTCGCCGCCGCGGGCGCCGCCAGGATGGACTCGATCAACGTCCCGGTCGCCTCGTCGAGCTCATCCTGCGGGGCGAGCACGTTTGCCAGCCCCAGCCGCTCGGCCTCCTCTGCGGAGACGAAGCGTCCGGTGGCACAGATCTCGAGAGCGCGGGAGTAGCCGACCAGGTCGACGAGCGGCTTGGTCCCGCCGAGGTCCGGGACCAGCCCCAGGCTGGTCTCCCGCATCGCGAAGGTGGCGTCGTAGGCCACGACCCGCACGTCGGCGGCGAGCGCCAGCTGGAACCCGGCGCCGATCGCGTGACCCTGGACCTGGGCGATGACGACCGCCGGACACGTCGCCCACCCGGTGAAGCCCTGCTGCCACTCCCCGACCCGGTCGGCGATGGCCTGGGGCCCCCTCGCGATCAGGGCGGGCATGCTCTCCTCCCCCGGCACGCCGGCTGGCGAGAACATCGCCGTGTTGATCCCGGCCGAGAACGACGGCCCCGCTCCCCTGATCACCACGACGCGCACGTCGTCGGGCACCGATCGGGCCTGCTCGGCCAGGGCGAGCCACAACGACGGCGTCTGCGCGTTGCGCTTGTCCGGGTTGTCCAACGTGATGGTGCGGACGGGGCCCTCGGTGTGGACGTGGAGGTGTGGGTGCGGCTGCGTCGTCATGAACGCAGGCTACCGAGGAGTCACCTCAGGCCACGGCAAGGGTCACGCGAGTGAGATCAGGTCCATGTAGTCCGGGCCCCAGAGGTCCTCGACCCCGTCGGGGAGCAGCAGGATCCGCTCCGGCTCCAGGGCGTCCACCGCACCCTCGTCGTGCGTGACCAGCACCACAGCCCCCTCATAGGTGGACAGTGCGCCGAGGATCTCCGCACGCGAGGCGGGATCGAGGTTGTTGGTCGGCTCATCGAGGAGCAGCACGTTGGCCGAGGAGACGACGAGCAGTGCGAGCGAGAGCCGGGTCTTCTCCCCTCCGGAGAGCACCCCGGCCGGCTTGAGGGCGTCGTCCCCGGAGAAGAGGAACGAGCCGAGCACCTTGCGCACGTCTGTTTCACCGAGTTCGGGGGCCGCCGACTTCATGTTCTCGAGCACGGTCCGGTGCACGTCGAGATTCTCGTGCTCCTGGGCGTAGTAGCCGAGTTTGAGCCCGTAGCCCGGCTCCACCTCCCCCGTGTCCGGGGCATCCACCCCGGCCAGCATCCTCAGCAGGGTCGTCTTGCCGGCACCGTTGAGCCCGAGCACCACCACCTTGGATCCCCGGTCGATCGCCAGGTCGACGTCGGTAAAGACCTCGAGCGAGCCGTACGTCCGGGACAGCCCCGACGCCCGAAGCGGAGTCTTGCCACACGCGGCCGGCTTGGGGAAGCGCAACTTGGCCACCTTGTCCTGCATCCGCTCGCCCTCGACCCCGGCGAGCAGACGCTCAGCCCGCTTGGCCATGTTCTGAGCGGCGACGGCCTTGGTGGCCTTGGCCCGCATCTTGTCGGCCTGGGCCATCAGGGCGCCGGCCTTCTTCGTCGCGTTGGCCAGCTCGCGCCGGCGCCGCTTCTCGTCAGTCTCGCGGGCCTGAAGGTAGGTCTTCCAACCGACGTTGTAGATGTCGAGCACCGATCGGTTCGCATCGAGGTAGTAGACCTTGTTGACGACGGTCTCGAGCATCTCCACGTCGTGACTGATGATCACCAGGCCGCCCTTGTAGGACTTCAGGTAGTCACGCAACCAGACGATCGAGTCGGCATCGAGGTGGTTGGTCGGCTCGTCCAGCAGCAGGGTTTCGTTGCCGGAGAAGAGGATCCGCGACAGCTCCACGCGGCGACGTTGCCCACCCGACAGGGTCCCGATCGGCTGGCCGAGCACTCGTTCGTCGAGCCCCAGTGCGCTCGCGATCGCCGCGGCCTCGGACTCGGCGGCATACCCGCCCTGTGCCTCGAACTCGACCTCGAGCCGCGTGTAACGGCGCATCGCCTTGTCGCGGACCTGCTCGTCGTGGCTACCCATCCGGACCTCGGTCTCGGCCCGCTGACGGACGATCTCGTCAAGGCCACGAGCCGCGAGGATGCGATCCCGCGCGAGCATCTCGACGTCCCCGGTGCGCGGGTCCTGGGGCAGGTAGCCCACCTCACCGGTGCGCGTCACGGTGCCGGCGGCGGGCGAGCCCTCACCAGCAAGCACCTTGGTCAGGGTGGTCTTGCCGGCACCGTTACGACCCACGAGGCCGATCCGGTCCCCGGAGTCGATGCGGAAACTCGCATCCTCCAGTAGCAGGCGTGCGCCAGCACGCAGCTCGATTCCGGTGGCGACAATCACGGCAAGTCCTCTCAGGTGCCGCACTTCGTCAGCGGCTGGGCAACCCCTCCATTCTGCCAGCGTGAACGGGGTGGTCCGGACGCTTCGCGGTGCGAGCACCCACCGAGGGCCTCGGGAGGGCCCGCACGGCCCGGCTCCGGTAGCGTGATGCAGCGTGAGCCAGCCAGACGTTCGACCCCAGATCCGTCCCATCACCGTGCGGGACATCAGTCGTGCCGAGCACCTTGCGTGGCTGCGGACGCAGCCATCGGCAAGCTTTCTGCAGACCCCGGCCTGGGGTGAGGTCAAGCAGGAGTGGCGATCGGAGTCGATCGGGTGGTTCGAGGGCGAGCAGCTCATCGGGGCCGCGCTCGTGCTGCACCGGTCCCTGCCGAAGACCCGCCGATCCCTGGCCTACATCCCCGAGGGGCCGTGCCTCGACTGGTCAAGTCCACGACTGCTCGAGATGCTCAAGGCCCTGCGCAGCCACCTCAAGGGCAAGAAGGCGTTCGCCCTGCGGATGGGACCGCCGGTGCCCACGCACCGGTGGTTCGCCCTGACGATCAAGGAGTCGATCAGCGACGGGGACGTGAGCCGCTATGACGAGGCCACCCCAGACGTGGTCGAGCCGGTCGGCACGGCTGTCGTCGACCTGCTGAACCGGCTGCGTTTCATCCCCCTGTCAGCCGACGACGGCTTCACCGCCGGGCAACCCGAGTACGTGTTCCAGATTCCGCTGGCCGGGCGCACCGAGGCCGAGGTGCTCTCCGGCATGAACCAGCTCTGGCGGCGCAACATCAAGAAGACCCAGAAGAACGGGGTCGAGGTCCGGGTGGGCGATGCCAGCGACCTCCCCGCCTTCCACCGCGTCTATGTCGAGACCGCGGCTCGGGACCAGTTCACGCCCCGGGGCCTCGAGTACTTCCAGCGCATGTTTGCCGTGATGTCGGCCGAGGACCCCGACCGGATCCGGGTCTACCTCGCCGAGCACGAGGGTGATGTCCTGGCCGCCACGATCTGGATCCGGGTCGGGGAGCACGCGTGGTACTCCTACGGCGCCTCCACCTCGGCCAAGCGGGAGCTGCAGGGATCGACCGCGATTCAGTGGCAGATGATCCGGGACTCGATCGCCGCCGGCGTCGCGGTCTACGACTTGCGCGGCATCACCAACACCGTGGACGCCGAGAACCCGCACATCGGCCTGATCCGCTTCAAGGTCGGCACGGGAGGGGAGGCCGTGCGGCTGGCCGGCGAATGGGACCTCCCGCTCAATCCCCTGCTGTACAAGGCGTTCGACCTCTACATGAAGCGGCGGTGAGCTAGGTATGTCCTTCGACTTGCACGTCGACGGCGCCCGCTGGCGCGCCGCGCAGGACCGGGTGCGGGCCGACCTGCCCGGCATCGTCCCGGTGATCAAGGGCAACGGCTACGGCTTCGGGCGTGACCTGCTCTGCGTCGAGGCGCACCGCCTCAAGGTCCCGATGATCGCCGTGGGCACCTACACCGAGCTCGTCGACGCGCTCGCCGCCTTCGGTCAGGACGTGCTCGTCCTCGAACCCTTCCGCGACGCGATCCACGGCGGACTACCGGACCTGCGACAGCACCGGGTCATCCACACGATCACGACTGCGGAGGACCTCGCTGCCCTGCGCGACATCGAGGGCAAGGCGAGGGTCGTCGTCGAGGGGCTCACCTCGATGAACCGCTTCGGTATGCCGCTGACCTCACTGCCTGCCTTCGTGGACTCCGCGCGTGCCGAGGGAGTCACCCTCCACCTCCCGCTCGGCACGGGTCACGTCGCCGAGATCGCGCGCTTCGTCGAGGCCGTGCCGGGCAACCGGACCTGGTTCCTCTCGCACGTCTCGGCCGCAGAAGCCCGAGAGTTGACGCGACGGTTCCCGGATCGGGAGTTCCGCCCCCGCGTCGGGACAGCTCTCTGGCTCGCCGACCCGACGTCCTACGACGTCCGCGCTCACGTCCTCGACGTGCGCCGGGTGGGCAAGGGAGAGCCCGCGGGCTACCGGCAGCGCCCGCTCCCGGCCGGCCACCTCGTCGTCGTGAGCGGCGGCACCTCCCACGGGGTTGCGATGGAGTCCCCAGCAGCGGCTGCCACGACGCGTACGCGGGCCATCGCGGTCACCGAGGGCGTCCTCGAGGCCGCGCACCGTGTCAGGTCGCCCTTCACCGTGGCGGGAATGATGCCCCGTTTCGCGGAGCCACCGCACATGCAGTGCAGCCTGCTCGCCCTCCCCGAAGGCGTCACCCCGCCGCAGGTCGGCGAGACGGTCAGCGTCCGGATGCGCTTGACCACCGCCTACCCGGACGCCGTGATCATTGATTGACGATCCCCGACATCCGGGGCGCGACACCCGTCGTGCGCTCGTCAGCGCACTAAGGTGATCCCCGTGGATCGGACGACGCCGACCCCGAGATCAGCAGGAGCAGTGACATGAGCTTCAACGAGAACGCTCAACTTGACACCTCTCAGGTGCAAAGTGGCGGCAGCAGCGGTGGCGGCGGTTTGCGACCCGGTGGTGGTGGCGGCGGTGGCTTCCCCGGCGGCATCCAGGTCGGCGGCGGCATCGGTGGACTCATCATGCTCGTCCTCATGCTGATCTTCGGCGGGCAGAGCCTGCTCGGCGGCGGCGGCGTCGGAGACTCCTCGGGCGGCAGCCAAGGCCTGCCCGGCCAACAGTTGCAGGCCGATCAGGTAGCCACGGCTGGACAGGTCAGCCCGTCCGAGTTCGCGGCGTGCAAGACCGGCGCGGACGCCAACACCAACGACGTCTGCCTCATCGTGGCGACGGTCAACAGCGTGCAGGACTACTGGACCAAGGCGCTGCCGAAGTACTCGATGAACTACGAGATGGCCAAGACCGTCATCTACCAGGGCCAGACCCAGTCGGGCTGCGGCACCGCGAGCAGCCAGGTCGGCCCGTTCTACTGCCCGCTGGACAAGAAGGTCTACGTGGACGCCAGCTTCTTCCAGGAGTTGCAGAGCAAGTTCGGTGCGGACGGTGGTCAGCTGGCCAAGGAGTACGTCATCGCCCACGAGTACGGCCACCACATCCAGGACCTGCTCGGCATCCTCAACCGGGCCCAGCAGGACCCGCAGGGCGCCAACTCGGGCTCGGTGCGGATGGAGCTCATGGCCGACTGCCTGGCGGGCACGTGGGTCAAGCACGCGACCGAGACGACCGACGCCGGCGGGACCCCGCTGCTCAAGCCGATCAGTGAGTCGGACATCAAGTCCGCACTCTCCGCCGCCGCAGCCGTCGGTGACGATCGCATCCAGCAGAAGACGCAGGGCCGGGTGACGCCCGAGTCCTGGACCCACGGCTCGGCGCAGGCCCGGCAGAACTGGTTCATGCAGGGTTACCAGACCGGTGACATCAACCAGTGCAACACCTTCGGGGTCGAGACGGTTTCCTGACCTCCGTCCAAGAGGTCGGTCACCGCACCTGAGTCAGCTCCCCACGACTCACTTCACACCACCGGCCACTTCCTGTGGGCCGGCGGTGAGGACGGACGCAGAAAGCGCCGCGAAGGTCTTCCAGTCGTACACCTTGTACGTCTGTGAGGCCATCGCCACCGTGACCTTCGGGACGATCTCGTGGGCGACGTAGTCGTTGAGCACCTGCTCGACCTTCGGCTTCGCGAAGGACCCCTCAGGTCCCGGCTGGTAGCCCTCCGGCATGACGGTCCACTGGTGGTAGCGGGCCGCCCCCAGGCCCAGGTCGCCACCGCCCCAGTACACGTGCGGATTGTCCCCATCGTTGGCCTCGAGCGTGGCGTGGATTCGTTGCCAGGTCGCAGGTCCCCCGAGCAGGTGGTCCAGGACCGCTGCTGGGCCCATCGTGTTGATTGCCTGTCGGGGTGCCGCCACCGAGTTGCGGTCGTAGGTCACGTGAATGGGGATCTCGCGCCCTTGCACTTCGGGTTCAGCTTCGGCCTGAGCGGGTGGCACGCCGTCGGCGGTCACGGGGCCTTCGGTCGGTGGAGCAGGTGGGGGCGGCGGCACCGCCTCGGTGAACACGGCATTGGTGGGCTTGACCTGATACTGGTTGAGGCCGGTCCAGATCTGCCATTGCTCCAGGGTCCCGCGACGCTCGAGCTCGTTGGCCGTCCGCTTCCGCTCGATCACCTCGGTCCACTCCTCGTAGGCTCGGCTGAGCACCGTCGAGGGCGCCGGGGCCTGGCCCACCCGATTGAGTGCCACATTGAGGACCTTCGACAGTTCAATCTCCCGCTCGGACCACGTGAGCTTCTCGGAGTTGGCGAGGGCACTCGTCTCCTTGCTGAGCACGACACCGAACCGGTGGACGGTGGACCTCTTGGCCTCGAGCTCCGCCTTCTTCGCACGGTTGGCCGCCTCGCGACGCTCATTCTCCTGCTGTGCGATCTCCTTGGCGGACGCTTTGCTCGGAGGCTTGATCGTCTTGGTTTTGGGCTGCTGCTTCGTCGTGGACTGTGGCTCCACGGTGGGCTGTGCTTTCGCTTTGGGCTCCGCTGGTTGCTGCTTCTTCGGCTGATCCTTCGCCTTCTTCGCCTGCCTCTGGCTCTCCGACTCCCTCGCCAGTCTCTTCTCTTTCGCCGTCTGCCTCTCCTCTTCCGCCGTCTTCTCCTCCGCCTCCTTGGTCTGCCTCTCCTCTTCCGCCTTCTCCTCCGACCCGACGGCGCTTCGTGCCGACGTCAGCACGTTCTCGATCTGGACGGCGAACTGGGCTGCGCTGATGGCCTGACCATTCGCCGGGCTCGCCTCGAAGTAGACGGGCTTGGTGTCCCACACCTTTAGGAGCGCGTTGACCCTGACCAGCGCCCTGCTGATGCCGGTCGTCTGGGGCGTGGTGAACGCCTCCAACTGCTTCTTGAGGGCGAAGAGGTCGGTGTTGAACCCCTTGTCGATCCGGTTCCAGATCGCCTCGCCGCCTTTCACCCAGGACACGACGCCCCAGCCCGTACCCCTGCCACGCTCGACCTTGCGCTGGATGACCGCGTCCGGTGGAGCGGAGCTGGTACTGGCCGCGAGGTAGCGCGTTGCCGCACGGTTGCCCGCAGACCTCTGCAGGGCAAGCAGGTCAGGCGCCGAGGCCGCCGAATGGCCATCTCGGGCCAAGGGGGATGGCGGACGATGGGGCAGCTGCCTCGCCTGACCTGCGGGCGCCCCGGTGCCGTTCGCACGCACTGATCGCACCATCACCATGATCAAATCGTAGGCTCGGTTGAAGCACCGGGCGCCGCCCCAGCCCAAGAGTGCACGAACGGGCACAGCGCGATCAGGCAGTGCTCGGTCGCGCAGCCCACGATCGCCCAACCTCTACGCCTGGCTGCCCTCGGTGAGTTCGACCCGGTAGGCCCTCCCACGGCGCAGGGCGGTCTCGAGGACGACCCGCTTGGGGTCCGGCAGGTCATAGAGTTCTCGGCGCGGCACGTCGCGCAGCGTCCGCAGGGCGGGCCCCCCGAGGACCTCACGCACGAGCACTCGATCTCCTCCGACCACGAGGCCCCGGGGCAGGCCGCTGGCCCCCGTGGGTGGTGACTCGTCGTCCCCGATCAGCACCCTGCGCGCCTGGACGATCACGGCACCGACGAGTTCGTCAGCCTGGTTGGCGCGGCGCCGGGCGAACCGTTGCTGCGACCAGCCGCCGGCCGCGGTGCGGGACTGGACGTGGCGGGAGCCCACCTTGGACGCGCTGAACGTCCGCCCGAACGCCAGCCCAACGGCATACCCGCCTCGTCTGACCAGGATCAGACCGAGGGGCTCGTGCGCGAAGGGGGTTGCGACGATGGAGGATCCGTCGGTCGCGGTGGCGCGCACGACAACACCGCCGGGGGTGCTCTCCTCGGCGGTGTCGATGGGTCCGTGGCGCTCAGCGAAGCCCGCGAGCCACCGGTCGAACCGCTCCGGGTCGACTTCGATGACCCGCGACGTCACGGGCGAACGGTCAGAGGTTGAAGCCGAGGGCACGCAACTGCTCGCGGCCGTCCTCGGTGATCTTGTCCGGGCCCCACGGCGGCATCCACACCCAGTTGATCCGGTGCTCGGCCACGAGGCCTTCGAGGGACTGGGAGATCTGGTCCTCGATGACATCGGTCAAGGGACACGCGGCGGACGTGAGGGTCATGTCGATGACGGCGTGGGCCTGGGCGTCCACGGTGATGCCGTAGACGAGCCCGAGGTCGACGACGTTGATGCCGAGCTCAGGGTCGACGACATCGCGCAGCGCCTCCTCGACATCGGCCACATTGGCGGGGGTAGCGGTCTCGGTCATGGCTTCGCTCCTTGCTGGGAGGTGGGATTGATGTCGACGCCGGCTCGGACGAGGGCGTCGCTGAAGGCCGCCCAGCCAAGCAGGGCGCACTTGACTCGGGCAGGGTACTTCGAGACTCCGGCGAACGCGACACCGTCGCCGATGACCTCCTCGTCGCCGGCGGACTGCCCCCTGGAGGTGAGCATGGTCCGCATGGCGGCGTAGGTGGTCAGCGCCTCGGAGACCGGGTGTCCGATGACCTCGTCGGCCAGCACGGACACCGACGCGATGGAGATCGCGCAGCCCTGCGCCGCGTAGGACACGTCGGAGATGGTGGCATCGGCGCCGACGCCGGAGACCGCGACCCGCAGGGTGATCTCATCACCGCAGGTCGGGTTGATGTGGTGCGTTTCGGCATCGAACGGGTCACGCAGCCCCGCGTGGTGCGGGCGCTTGGAGTGCTCGAGAATGATCTCCTGATAGAGGTCCATGTCAGCTCGCCTCCGCCCCGAAGATCACGGGTACGCGATCCAGTGAGGTCAGCAGGGCATCGACCTCGCTCCGCGTGTTGTAGACGCCGAAGGAGGCTCGGGTCGTGGCTGCCGCCCCCAGCGCCCGATGCAGCGGCCAGGCACAGTGGTGACCGACTCGCACCGCTATCCCATCGTCATCGAGGACCTGACCGACGTCGTGCGCGTGCACCCCGTCGACCACGAAGGCGACGGCGCCACCGCGGGCCTCCCCGGCGGGGGGCCCCACGACACGGATCCAGGACCGGTCGGCGAGCGCAGCCATGAGGCGGGCCGTCAGCCCTGACTCGTGCTCGTGGATGCGGTCCAGTCCGAGGGCCTGCATCCAGCGCACGGCCGCGGCCAACCCGACCGCCTGGGCCGCGTTGGGCACGCCGGCCTCGAACTTCTGGGGGGCGGGTGCCCAGGTGGAGCGCTCCATCGTGACGAGTTCGATCATCGACCCACCGGTCAGGAAGGGTGGCATGACCTCGAGGAGTTCGCTGCGGCCCCAGAGCACCCCGATCCCCATCGGTCCATACATCTTGTGTCCGCTGAAGGCGATGAAGTCGGCCCCGAGGGTGCGCACGTCCACTGCGAGGTGGGGCACGGACTGGCACGCGTCGAGCACCACGAGTGCTCCGACGGCATGCGCTCGGGCTGCGAGTTCGGTGACGGGGTTGATCGTGCCGAGGACGTTGGACACGTGGGTGAACGCGCAGACCTTGGTGCGTTCGGTGAGCAGCCCATCCAGGTCGCTGAGGTCCAGCTTCCCGTCGTCTCCCAAGGGAATCCACCGCAGGTGCGCCCCGGTGCGGCGGGCGAGCTCCTGCCACGGGACGAGGTTGGCGTGGTGCTCCATCTCGGTGATGAGGATCTCGTCCCCGGGCGCCAGCACGAAGCGATCGTCCTTGGCAGCCTCGGTCGGGGCGGCGTTGGAGAAGGCGTAGGCCACGAGGTTCAGCGCCTCGGTGGCGTTCTTGGTGAAGACCACCTCGTCGGCCGGCGCCCCGATGAATCCGGCCACGGTCTCACGGGCCGCCTCGAAGTCGTCCGTCGCCTCTTCTGCGAGTTGGTGCGCGCCGCGGTGGACTGCTGCGTTGTGCTGCTCGTAGAAGGCCCGTTCGGCGTCCAGGACGACGCCCGGTTTGTGCGACGTCGCACCGGAGTCGAGATAGACGAGCGGCTTGTCGTCGCGCACGGTGCGCGCCAGGATCGGGAACTCACCGCGGATCGCGGTCAGCTCCCGATCCGTGAACGGCGACGTGGCGGTCGACATCGGTCTCAGACTCAGGCCGTGGCTGCAGCGGTGTAGCGGTCGTAGCCCTCGTCCTCGAGGCGGTCAGCCAGCTCGGGACCACCCTCGTCGACGACCTTGCCGTCGATGAAGACGTGCACGAAGTCGGGCTTGATGTAGCGCAGGATCCGCGTGTAGTGCGTGATGAGCAGGACACCGATCTCGCTGCTCTCCTTGACCCGGTTGACACCCTCGGCGACGATCTTGAGCGCGTCGACGTCGAGCCCGGAGTCCGTCTCGTCGAGGATGGCCACCTTGGGCCGGAGCAACTCCATCTGCAGGATCTCGTGGCGCTTCTTCTCGCCACCGGAGAATCCCTCGTTGACGTTGCGCTCGGCGAACTCGGGCTCGATGCGCAGGGCGGCCATCGCCGCCTTGACGTCCTTGGTCCAGTGCCGGAGCTTGGGGGCCTCACCATCGATGGCCGTCTTGGCCGTGCGCAGGAAGTTGGTGACCGACACGCCGGGCACCTCGACCGGGTACTGCATGGCCAGGAAGAGGCCGGCCCGGGCGCGCTTGTCGACGCTCATCGCGAGCACGTCCTCACCGTCCAGCGTGACGGTGCCACCGGTGACGGTGTACTTCGGGTGTCCGGCGATGCTGTAGGCCAGCGTCGACTTGCCGGAACCGTTGGGGCCCATGATGGCGTGGGTCTCCCCTGCCTTCACGGTCAGGTCGACCCCGCGGAGGATCTCCTTCGGGCCGTCCTCGGTGTTGACGGTGACCGTCAGGCCCTTGATCTCAAGCGTGCTCATGGTGGGTCAGTTCTCCTTGGTGTCAGCAATGGGGGCGGCGTAGGCCGTGGACGAGAGTTCGTCCTCAATAGCCGCAGTGATCTCATCTCGCAGGTCGGCCAGCGGGATCCGCCGCACGACGTCGGCGAAGAAGCCGCGCACGACCAGGCGTCGCGCCTCGCTCTCGGGGATGCCGCGCGACTGCAGGTAGAACAACTGCAGGTCATCGAAGCGGCCCGTCGCGGAGGCGTGGCCGGCCCCGAGGATCTCGCCGGTCTCGATCTCGAGGTTGGGCACGGAGTCCGCGCGCGCCCCGTCCGTCAGGACGAGGTTGCGGTTGACCTCGTAGGTGTCAGTGCCCTCGGCCTCGGCCCGGATCAGCACGTCACCGACCCACACGGTCCGGGCTGACTGGCCCTGGAGGGCGCCCTTGTAGGTGACGTGGCTCGAGCAGTGCGGGGTGTTGTGATCGACGAAGGACCGGTGCTCGAGGTGCTGGCCGGCGTCAGCGAAGTAGACCCCCAGCAGCGTGGCGTCACCACCGGGCCCGGAGTAGCGCACGTTGGCGTTGACCCGGACGATGGCGCCACCGAGGCTCACCACGATGTGCTTGTAGTTCGCGCTCCGGCCGATGAGGGCGTCGTGCTGGGCCAGGTGGACTGCGTCGTCGTCCCAGCGCTGCACCGACACGACCGTCAGGTCGGCGCTGTCACCGAGGATGACCTCGACGTTGCCGGTGTGGTCCGAGGACCCGGTGTGATCGAGCACCACGATGCCCTTGCTGTGGTGCCCGGCGTCGATGACCACGTGGCCGTTGCTGCGACGCCCGGCCCCTTCGCCGTGCACGGTGATCCGCAGCGGCTCGGAGTACTCCTGCTCGGCGCCCAAGCGCAGGTGCAGCGCCTCCGGGGTGTTGGCGGACGCCACGGCAGCGGCCCGGTCGGCCGGGACGAGCCCGGTTCCGCGCGGTGCCTCACCTGGAGCCAGCGGCGCCTGGAGGACGCCCTCGGGGAGCGACAGCGTGTAGGTCAGGGCCGGGCCGTCCGCGTCGTCGGTCGCCACGTCGGACAGGAGGTTGCGCAGGCGCTTGACGGGGGTGAAGCGCCAGTCCTCCTCCCGGCCGGTGGGCATCGGGAAGTCCGCGACGTCGAAGGAGGCCACGCGCTCCGCCCGCGAGGCGTCCGGGACGAACGCCTCCGCGGAGTCCGTGTGGGCCCTGGCGGCGACAGCACGGGCATCCACCGGTGCATCGCTGGGCAGATCGGTGGTTGTTTCAGCCAGAAGGCTCATCAGCCAACGGCTCCTTCCATCTGGAGTTCAATGAGGCGGTTGAGCTCGAGGGCGTACTCCATGGGGAGTTCGCGCGAGATGGGCTCGATGAACCCACGCACGATCATCGCCATCGCCTCGTCCTCGGCCATGCCTCGGGACATGAGGTAGAACAGTTGGTCCTCGCTGACCTTCGACACGGTCGCCTCGTGGCCCATCGAGACGTCGTCCTCGCGGATGTCGACGTAGGGATAGGTGTCCGAGCGGCTGATGGTGTCGACCAGCAGCGCGTCACAGCGCACGGTGGACGCCGAGTGCTTGGCGCCCTCGAGGATCTGGACCAGGCCCCGGTAGGAGGAGCGGCCGCCGCCGCGGGCCACCGACTTGCTCACGATCGAGCTGCTGGTGTTGGGGGCTGCGTGGACCATCTTGGAGCCGGTGTCCTGGTGCTGGCCCTCGCCGGCGAAGGCGATCGAGAGGGTCTCACCCTTGGCGTGCTCGCCCATGAGGAACACCGCTGGGTACTTCATCGTCACCTTGGAGCCGATGTTGCCGTCGATCCACTCCATCGTCGCGCCCTCTTCGCAGGTGGCGCGCTTGGTGACGAGGTTGTAGACGTTGTTGGACCAGTTCTGGATCGTCGTGTAGCGCACCCGGGCGTTCTTCTTGACGATGATCTCGACAACGGCCGAGTGCAGCGAGTCCGACTTGTAGATCGGCGCCGTGCAGCCCTCGACGTAGTGCACGTAGGAGCCCTCGTCGGCGATGATCAGGGTCCGCTCGAACTGGCCCATGTTCTCGGTGTTGATCCGGAAGTAGGCCTGCAGCGGGATGTCGACGTGCACGCCTTTCGGGATGTAGATGAAGGATCCGCCGGACCACACCGCGGTGTTGAGCGAGGCGAACTTGTTGTCGCCGGCCGGGATGACCGTCGCGAAGTGCTCCCGGAAGAGGTCCTCGTGCTCGCGCAGGCCGCTGTCGGTGTCGAGGAAGATGACGCCCTTCTCCTCGAGGTCGGAGCGGATCTGGTGGTAGACCACCTCGGACTCGTACTGTGCCGCGACACCGGAGACCAGGCGCTGCTTCTCGGCCTCGGGGATGCCGAGCCGGTCGTAGGTGTTCTTGATGTCATCGGGCAGGTCGTCCCAGGTCGCGGCCTGCTTCTCGGTCGACTTCACGAAGTACTTGATGTTCTGGAAGTCGAGACCGGTCAGGTCCGAGCCCCACGTCGGCATCGGCTTCTTGCCGAAGAGCGACAGGCTCTTGAGCCGCAGCTTGGTCATCCACTCAGGCTCGTTCTTGCGCGCCGAGATGTCCCGCACGACGTCCTCGTTGAGACCCCGTTTGGCCGTGGCTCCGGCAACGTCACTGTCGGCCCAGCCGTACTCGTAGCGCCCCAGGTCCTTCAGACCCGGATTGCGCTCCTCGATGTTGGTGCTCATGAAGAGGACCTTTCCTTGATGTGATCGGCGTGACGGTCGGTAGATCGGTCTGGGTGCTCAGAGGTGTCAACGCTGAGGCCCGGCCCGGGCTTCCGCGTGAGTCCACTGATTGGGATGAACGTGGTGCAGACGTGGTGTCCGCCCGCGAGCGTGGCAAGTCGTTGGACGTGCACGCCCAGCAGTCGAGAGAACGCGTCGGTCTCTGCGTCGCAGAAGGCCGGGAACTGCGCTGCGACCTGCTGGACCGGACAGTGCCCTTGGCACAACTGGATGCCGGTCGCTCCGTCCACCCCGACGGGTCGGGCCGTGGCAGCATAGCCATCGGCGGTCAGTGCCTCGACGAGCACGCCGACGCGCACCGCCGGGTCGTCGCCAGCGTGAGCGAGCACCGCGGCATACCGCTGCTCGAGGGCACCGACGCGCTGTTGGGCAAAACTCTCGACGGCGCCAGCCCCAGCGGTCTGCTCGAGATAACGCAGCACCTCGACCGCGAGGACGTCGTAGTCGGCCTCGAGGGACTCGTGGCCCGCCTCGGAGACGACGAACGCCCGCGCCGGGCGCCCCCGACCCCGCGGGCCTGCGGCGGGTTCGTGCACGACCACGACGCCCTGCTCGACCAGCACGTCGAGGTGACGGCGGACCGCGGCCGGCGTCAGATCCAGGTGCCGACCCAACTCCGCGGCCGTGATCGGGCCGTCGACGGACACCATCTGCACCACCCGGGAGCGGGTGCGTGACTCGAGCGGCGAGGCAGGCTCGACCTCTCGCGACTCGCGACTCACGCTTTCGGGGATAAACACAACAAGAGTGTGTCTTAATTGCCTGTCAGATGCCAGTAAGGGACGCCTAAGTCTCAGGTAAGGCACGCCTAACTCAACCGTTGGCCGGGCCGCTCTCATCGCGATTGACCGGTCCGGGCCCATCGGTGTCGCGGACAGCGGCACTCCTGCAAATGCCCGAGACGTTCGGCTCGTTCGCGTCAGCGGAGTCGTCAGAGTCATCTGAGTCGTCTGAGTCGTCTGGGATCTCTTCAGGGTCGACGATCGGCATCAGCACGGACGGCATCTTGGTCCGTGGTGGCGCGACGTACTCCGGGCCCAGCACCCGGCGACGCAACCCCGCGGTGAGCCAGCCGAGGGGGCAGGTGAGCACGTAGCCGTAGGCGAGCACGATCCCGGTCGGTCCGGGCACGATGACCAGGCCGAGGATGAGCAGCAGCAGCAGGCCACCCGTCAGCCAGAGGTTGTCCCCGGCGATGAGGGAGCGGAAGGACCGGAAGCGGAACGAGGTCGCCATGAGCGCGGCCGGGAGGACGCCGGCGGCCACCGGCAGGATCGGGGCCCAGCCGTAGAGCGGTCCGTCGATGGCGAAGACGGTGGCGATGACGACCGCTGCCGCCGCCGGACTGGCGAGCCCGATGAAGTAGCGCTTGTCGGCCATCGGGTCGATCGTCACGTTGAAGCGGGCCAGGCGATAGGCCGCGCAGGCGAGCCAGAACATCGCCCCGATCCACGCCCACGTCGGGTAGGCGGGCAGCGCCCACGTGTAGACGAGCACCGCCGGGGCGATGCCGAACGAGATGAGGTCGGCCAGGGAGTCGAACTGCAGCCCGAAGGGCGTGATCGCCCCGACCGCCCGGGCCACTGCCCCGTCAGCGATGTCCAACACGATGGAGATGGCGATGAGCACCGCGGCCAGCCGGAACTTGCCCTGGAAGGAGACGAGCACCGCTGAGAAGCCGCACAGCATGTTGCCCAGGGTGAACAGGCTCGGCAACATCACCCGGGCCCGGGTCCTCGGGTCGAGCCGCCTCAGCGGGACGACCCGTGCGCCGGTGGAGGAGACCAGCCGCCAACCGCGGCGGGTCCGCTCCATCCGGCGACCCGCGGAGCTGGAGGGGGCCATCACTGGGGGCCTGACGCGGGGAACCGCCCGAGCACGGTCTCCCCGCCGACGGCACGGCCGCCCTTGCGCACCTCGAGCGACACCTCGGTCGGAAGGAAGACGTCCATCCGGGACCCAAATTTCATCAGCCCCATCCGCTCCCCGGTGCCGACCTCGTCGCCGGGCCGGATCCTGGTGACGACCCGCCGGGCGAGTTGGCCGACGAGTTGCCGATAGATGACGGTCCGCACGCTCCCGTCCACCACTCGCTCGACCGTGATCTCGGAGCGCTCGTTCTTCGTGGCGCTGGCGGCCCGGTAGGCAGCGAGGAAGCGTCCCGGCTGGTGGGTCACACCGACGACGCGCCCGCCGTACGGAGACCGGTTGATGTGGACGTCCAGCAACGAGAGGAAGATGCTCACCTGCTGCCACTCCCCCGCCGGCCCGACCCCGTCCTGAGCGGGTCCCACATACATGATCATCCCGTCGGCCGGCGCGAGCACGACATCGGGATCACCGATCGGGACGAGGTCCGGGGCCCGCTCCGGGTCCCGGAAGAAGAGCGTGACGGCAGCCGTGAGCAGCCCGAGCCCCAAGGTCGTGCGCGGCCGTCGGGCCACCGCGGCCAGCACCGTCGGGATGGCCGCCATGGCGGTGAACGGCTTGGCTGCGGGGTCGATCTGCACGGGGTGACTCCAGGGTGTGGGTGAGACAGGGTGCGGGCGGGTGGGGCAGACAGGGTGCGGGCGGGTGGGGCAGACAGGGTGCGGGCGGGTGGGCCGGCGGTCCGCGTATTCGGTCGGGTCAAACGCTGGGGCGCCGCGGGGCTCACCGCCTGCAAGCCTAGACTCATCAGCCATGAGCGCAGCCGTGACCCTGACCGAGCTGCGCCGCACCTTCGGAGCCGTGTCGGCCCTCGACGGGCTGACGTGGCAGGCCCCGCGAGGCGCCGTGACGGCGGTGCTCGGCCCCAACGGCGCGGGGAAGACCACCGCCATCGAATGTGCGGTCGGCCTGCAGCGTCCGGACGCCGGAACGGTCGAGGTGCTCGGCGCGGACCCGGCCACGGCTGGGCCTGATCACCGTGCTCGGGTCGGGGTCATGCTCCAGGCCGGGGGCCTGCCCAACGGCGCGAAGCCGATCCGTCTCCTCGAGCACCTGGCCCGCCTCTACGCGGAGCCGGCCGACGTCGGGGCCACCGCGGAGCGACTCGGCGTCCACGACTTCGCCAACACCACCGTCCGGAGACTCTCCGGCGGCCAGAAGCAGCGCCTCGCGTTCGCAGCGGCGCTGCTCGGACGCCCCGAGGTGCTCTTCCTCGACGAGCCGGCGGCCGGCCTGGACCCGCACGGCCGTCTCGACGTGTGGGACCTGATCAGCGAGTTGCGCGCCGCCGGGACCTCGATCGTCGTGACGACGCACTCGTTCGACGAGGCCGAGCGCCTCGCTGACCACCTCGTCATCATGAACGCCGGACGAACCGTCGCCGAGGGATCCTTGGCCGAGGTCACCGAGGGACGTGGCCTCGAGGCCGTCTACTTCGCCCTCACGAGGAAGGGCAGCGCATGACGAGTCAACCCCAAGCGGCCCCCACGCCCACCCGGGTCCTGGCTCAGACCCGCTTCGAGGTCAGCACGCTGTTGCGCAACGGCGAGCAGCTCCTCGTCTCCCTCATCCTCCCGGCGATGGTGCTGGTCGGCCTGCACCTCTCCAGCGCACCCTCACTCGGCCCCGGCCGGCGGATCGACGTGGCCGTGCCGGGCGTGCTCGCGCTGTGCATCCTGTCAGCTGCCTTCACCTCACAGGCCATCGCGACCGGCTTCGACCGCCGCTACTCGGTGTTGCGCTATCTGGGCGTCACACCGTTGGGGCGGGGCGGGCTGATCGCAGCCAAGGTGGTTGCCACGCTCGTCGTCGAGCTCATCCAGATCATCGTGCTGGGCGGGCTGGGCCTCGCGCTCGGGTGGCGTCCAGACCTCTCGGGCCTCCTGTATGCCGCTCTCTTCGTCCTCGTGGGCACGTGGGCGTTCGTCTCGCTCGCCCTGCTCATCGCGGGGACCCTGCGCGCCGAAGCCGTGCTGGCCCTCGCCAACCTCATCTGGATCGTCCTGCTCGCTGCCGGCGGGGTCATCGTGCCGCGGACCCAGTTCCCGGGTGCGGCCGAGACCGTGGCGGGCCTGCTCCCCTCTGCGGGTCTCGCCGACGGCTTGCGGTCGGCTCTCGTCGACGGGGCCTTGAATCCTGGTGCGCTTCTGGTCGTGGTCGTGTGGGCCATCATCTGCTCGGCGCTGGCCGCTCGTTGGTTCCGCTGGTCGGACTGACTCCGAGCACGAAGCACCACCCCCGGGCCGGGCCAGCGGATGCGCACTCGGGGCGGAAGGCCTTCGTTCGCGGCGATGCACGCAATCGGTCGTGGGCGGCATACCCTCATGTCGTGTCAACGCGCGTCTCCGTCCCCGCCACTTCCTACGAGAGCCGACTGGCGCTGTTCCTTGAGCGGAGCCACATTCCCGCCGCTCGCAGCACCTGGGTGGTGCCGATCCTGCTGGCGAACCTCATCGGGGAGATCCTCATCATCGTCACCGGCGGTGTCGTGCGCCTCACCGGGTCCGGCCTCGGCTGCCCCACGTGGCCCGAGTGCGTCCCGGGGTCCTTCGTGCCGGTCGCGCACCAGGAGCAGGGGATCCACAAGTTCATCGAGTTCGGCAACCGGACGTTGACCGGGATGGTCGGCATCCTCGCGGTTCTCGCCATCTGGGCCGTGGTGACCCGGTGGCCGAGCCGACGACGCATGCACCGGGTCTCCTACGCGATCCTCGGTGGCGTCGCAGCTCAGGCGATCGTCGGCGGCATCACCGTGCGCACCGGGCTCAACCCGTGGACGGTGATGTTCCACTTCCTCATGTCGGCGCTGCTCGTCGGCCTCTCGACGGCGCTGCTGCGCGGGGCACGCGACAACACGGACGGACCGGGCGAGCCAGTGGTGCACCCCCTCGCCAGGCAACTTGCCTGGGGCACCCTCGGGGTCGGCGCGGTGGTGTTGCTGCTCGGGACCGTCGTGACCGGATCGGGGCCGCACTCCGGCGACGCGGTGGCACCGGCCCGGACCGGCTTCGACCCGAGGTTCGTCTCGTGGATGCACGCCGACCTGGTCATGCTCTTCACCGGACTCGTCATCGCCACCCTGGCCGCGGTCTGGCTGACCAGCGCGTCAGACCCGGAACGGGAGCGAGTCCGAGGCGCCTGGAAGGCGGTTATGGTCGTGACGATCGCGCAGGGTCTCATCGGCTACGTCCAGTACTTCACCCAGCTGCCCGAGATCCTCGTCCTGTTCCACATGCTCGGGGCCAGCCTGCTCGTCGTGGCGCTCACCTACGGAGTCCTGGAGACCCGCCGCAACCCGATCTGAGCAGCGGGGCCACTCGACCTGAGCGGGGCGAGGCCACTCGACCTGGGGCGCCCGGCCACTCGACCTGAGCGGGGCGAGGCCACTCGACCTGGGATCAGGACAGGCCGGGCAGCGGCAGGTGCCAGATCGGGTCGAGCGCGACGCCGATGAAGAGGATCGTCAGGTAGGTGATCGAGAAGTGGAAGAGCCGCATCGGCTTGAGGACCTCCTCGGCCAGGCCCGCCTTGGCCCTGGACAGGAGGCGGTGCGCCTCGACGAGGAACAGTCCGCCCGAGCCGAGGGCCGCGATGGTGTAGACCCAGCCGACGTGCTGGACCGGGATCAGGGCCAGCGAGGTGAGCACCATGGCCCACGAGTAGAGCACGATCTGGCGGGCCACCACGACGAACCGCTCGACCACCGGGAGCATCGGGACGTGGGCATCGGCGTAGTCCTGCTTGTAGCGCAACGACAGCGGCCAGTAGTGCGGCGGCGTCCAGAAGAAGATGACCATGAAGAGGATGAACGCCGACCAACTCACCGTGCCGGTCACTGCTGACCAGCCGATGAGCACCGGCATGCACCCCGCGGCCCCACCCCAGACGATGTTCTGGGTGGTGCGGCGCTTAAGGATCCACGTGTAGCCGACGACATACATCAGCACCGCACCGAAGGCGAGCCACGCGCTCACCCAGTTGACCAGGAAGCCGAGCCACAGGGTCGAGACGACGGTGAGGACGAGTCCGAAGGTGAGCGCGCTGCGGGGCGAGATGGCCCCGGTCACGAGCGGGCGCTTGCTCGTCCGGTGCATCACCGCATCGATGTCGCGGTCGATGTAGCAGTTGAGGGTGTTGGCCGCGCCGGCCGAGAGGGAGCCACCGACCAGGGTCGCCAGCACCAGCCAGAGGTTCGGGACGCCCTGCTCGGCAAGGAACATCACCGGGATCGTCGTGATGAGCAGCAACTCGATGATCCGCGGCTTCGTCAGCGAGACGTACTGACCGATGGTGAACTTGAGGCCCGAGCCGGGTCCGCTCAGCGCCGATAGGTCGGCGCGGGGGTCCACCGTGGTCACTGGTTGCCTCATTGTTCGATCGGGTGCGAGTGAGTCGCCTGCGCTTCGTCCAGCCGAACGCCTCAGGTCTGCGGGGGGCGGGGCCGGCCCCAGTCTAACCCTGCGGCGCCAGCAGTGTGGCAGCACCCCGCCACCGGTTGGCCCCTGCCTACTGCCCAGGTGGCCCGGGCGCGTTCCCATCTGTCGAGCCTCACACGAGAGGGATAGGCTCGCTGAGTACGAGCCTGACGATGCGCCACCAAAGGAGATCCATTCGTGACCACCACAGCCGCCTCGACGACCAGACCAGCCCGCAAGTCCGCGTCCGCGACGCCAAAGAACATCCTCGCCCGGCGTGACCGTGGCCTGGCCAGGCCGATCGCGCGCAAGACCGGCTGGAACGACCTCGATGTCCGGGCGGTCGACACTGCCAGGATCCTGGCCGCCGATGCAGTGCAGAAGGTGGGCAACGGTCACCCGGGCACGGCGATGTCGCTCGCACCACTGGCCTACCTGCTCTACCAGAACGTGATGACCCACGACCCGTCCGATCCGAGCTGGCTCGGCCGCGACCGCTTCGTCCTGTCCTGCGGCCACTCGAGCCTGACGCAGTACGTGCAGTTGTACCTGTCTGGCTACGGCCTGGAGATCACGGACCTCAAGGCGCTTCGCACGTGGGGCTCGTTGACCCCGGGCCACCCGGAGGTCCACCACACCAAGGGGGTGGAGATCACCACCGGCCCGCTCGGCTCCGGACTGGCTTCTGCCGTGGGCATGGCGATGGCGCAGCGTCGCCAGCGCGGCCTGTTCGACCCGGACGCCAAGGCAGGTGCCAGCCCGTTCGACCACCACATCTACGTCATCGCCTCCGACGGTGACATGCAGGAGGGGGTCAGCCACGAGGCGTGCGCCCTCGCCGCCCACCAGGAGTTGGGCAACCTCACCGTCTTCTATGACGCCAACCAGATCTCCATCGAGGACGACACCGACATCGCCTTCAGCGAGGACGTCGCCGCCCGCTTCGAGGCCTACGGGTGGCACGTCGTGACCGTCGACTGGCGCGGAGACGCCAACGGAGCCGACTACGTCGAGAACATCGACGCGCTGATGGCCGCCATCCGCTCCGGGGAGAAGGTGACCAACAAGCCGACCCTGGTCCAGTTGCGCACCATCATCGCCTGGCCAGCCCCGACCAAGCAGGACACCGGCGCCTCACACGGCTCGGCACTGGGTGACGCCGAGGTCGCAGCGACCAAGGAGCTGCTCGGCTTCGACCCCGCCAAGACCTTCGCCGTCGAGCCCGCGGTGCTCAAGCACGCCCGTCAGGTCGTCAAGCGCGGCAAGGCAGCTCACCGCGAGTGGGAGAAGGGCTACCAGGCGTGGCGCAAGGCCAACCCCGATCGGGCCGCCCTGCTCGACCGCGTCGTCGCGGGCGAGCCGCCGGCCGGCCTCGCGAAGGCGGTGCCGACCTTCCCCGCGGACGCCAAGGGCATCGCGACCCGGTCCGCGTCCGGCAAGGTGCTCAGTGCCCTGGCCGACATCATGCCCGAGCTCTGGGGCGGCAGCGCCGACCTCGCCGGCTCCAACAACACGACGATGGACGGCGAGCCGTCCTTCATCCCGAAATCGAAGCAGACGAAGGAGTTCAAGGGGAACCGCTACGGGCGGACCCTGCACTTCGGCATCCGTGAGAACGGCATGGGCATGATCCTCAACGGCATCGCCCTGGAAGGACTCACCAAGCCCTACGGGGGCACGTTCCTCGTCTTCTCCGACTACATGCGCCCGGCCGTGCGGCTCGCTGCCCTGCAACAACTACCGGTGACCTACGTGTGGACGCACGACTCGATCGGGCTCGGTGAGGACGGCCCGACCCATCAGCCCGTCGAGCACCTGGCCGCCCTGCGCGCCATCCCGGGACTCGACGTGGTGCGACCCGCGGACGCCAACGAGACGGCAGCAGCGTGGACCCAGATCCTGACCAAGGCGAGCGGCCCGACCGCCCTGGCCCTCACCCGGCAGAACGTTCCGACGTGGGATCGCACGATCTATGGCAAGACCACCGGGGTGGCCAAGGGCGCCTACGTCCTCGTCGAGGAATCGAACGCCGGCAGCCCCGACGTCATCATCGTTGCCACCGGCTCCGAGGTGCAGCTCGCTGTGGGGGCTGCCGAACGCCTCGAGAAGGCCAAGATCGCCACGCGAGTCGTGTCGATGCCGTGCCGGGGTCAGCGTCGAGGCCGGGGTCTCGATGGGCTGGCGCGAGATCGTCGGCGATGCCGGGCGCTCGGTCAGCCTCGAGCACTTCGGCGCCTCAGCCGACTACCAGACCCTCTTCCGCGAGTTCGGCATCACCGTCGAGGCCGTGGTCAAGGCTGCGCGCGACTCGGTCAAGGATGCAGCGAAGCAGTCCCCTACCACCAACGGGAAGTGACACGATGAGCAACCCCAACCTTCAGGCCCTATCCGACGCGGGCGTCTCGATCTGGCTAGACGACCTCTCCCGAGGTCGGCTCACCAGCGGCAACCTCGCCGCGCTGATCAAGGACAGCAACGTGGTCGGTGTGACCACCAACCCGTCGATCTTCCACGCGGCGATCACGACGGGCGAGGGCTACAACGACGACCTGGCCGAGGAGACCCGCAAGGGGCGCACCTCCGACGAGGTGATCGCTGACCTGACGATGCAGGACGTCCGAGACGCGTGCGACCTGTTCCTCCCGACCCATGAGCGGACCAACGGCGTCGACGGCCGGGTCTCCATCGAGGTCGACCCGCGCCTCGCCCACGACACCGAGGCCACCCTCGCCCAGGCCAAGGAGTTGTATGCCGGCGTCGACCGAGCCAACGTCCTGATCAAGATCCCGGCCACCCTGGCCGGGCTGCCCGCCATCACGGCCGCGACCGCCGAGGGGATCAGCGTCAACGTGACGCTCATCTTCTCCCTCGACCGCTACCGCGGCGTCATGAATGCCTACCTCGACGGACTCGAGAAGGCCCGCGAAGCCGGCAAGGACCTGGCAAAGATCCACTCCGTCGCGTCGTTCTTCGTCTCCCGCGTCGACACCGAGATCGACAAGCGACTCGACGCGATCGGCACCGACGAAGCCCGCGCCCTAAGAGGCAAGGCGGGAATCGCGAACGCCCGACTGGCCTACCAGGCCTACGAGGAGGTCTTCTCGACCCCCCGGTGGACGAGCCTCGCCGATGAGGGCGCCACGGTCCAGCGCCCCCTCTGGGCCTCGACCGGGGTCAAGGACCCCGCCTACCCCGACACGCTCTACGTCACGGAGCTCGTCGCCCCGGGCGTCGTCAACACGATGCCGCAGAAGACGATGGAGGCCGCAGCCGACCACGCCGAGATCACCGGCGACACGATCACCGGCGGCTACACGGAAGCCAGCCAGGTGCTCGATGACCTCGAGGCACAGGGCATCTCCTACACCGAGGTCGTCGACCTGCTCGAGGTCGAGGGCGTCGACAAGTTCGCGAAGGCCTGGGGCGAGCTGATCGCCGACGTCGAGGCAGAGATGGAGAAGGTCACGGTATGAGCGCCCGGTCGCTCAGCGGAGCACCAACAGCGGGCGGCGGGCCCAGCAACGGGCACGCCGCCCCGGCCCCGGGGGCCCGGGAATGAGTCCTGCCAGGGTCGCCCACGGTGTCAACCCCCTGCGTGGTCCGACTGACCGGCGCCTTCCCCGCATCGCTGGGCCGTGCAGTCTGGTGCTGTTCGGTGTCACCGGCGACCTGGCCCGCAAGAAGTTGATGCCCGCGATCTACGACCTGGCCAACCGTGGCCTGCTCCCGCCCGGCTTCTCGCTCGTCGGCTTCGCCCGCCGGGACTGGGCCGCCCAGGACTTCGGCAAGGTGGTCCATGACGCCGTGCGCGAGCACGCCCGGACCCCGTTCAGCGAGGACGTGTGGCGCAACCTCTCCGAGGGCTTCCGCTTCGTGCCCGGCACCTTTGATGACCCCGCCTCGTTCGACCTGCTCGCCGAGACCGTCAAGGAGCTCGACGAGCACCGGGGCACGGGCGGGAACCATGCCTTCTACCTGTCGATCCCACCGGGATTCTTCGCTCAGGTCTGCGAGCAGCTCGAACGCAGCGGCCTGTCCACTGCGTCTGGTGACAGTTGGCGTCGGGTCATCATCGAGAAGCCCTTCGGCCACGACCTGGCGAGCGCGAAGGCCCTCAACGACATCGTCGAGGGCGTCTTCCCGCCGGACTCGGTCTTCCGGATCGACCACTACCTCGGCAAGGAGACCGTCCAGAACCTCTTGGCGCTGCGCTTCGCCAACCAGCTCTTCGAGCCCGTCTGGAACGCCCACTACGTCGACCACGTGCAGATCAGCATGGCGGAGGACATCGGTATCGGGGGCCGGGCCGGCTACTACGACGGCATCGGCGCGGCCCGCGACGTCATGCAGAACCACCTCCTGCAGTTGCTCGCGCTGACCACGATGGAGGAGCCGGTGTCCTTCGACGCCGACGACCTGCGCGCGGAGAAGGAGAAGGTCCTCTCGGCCGTGCGGCTGCGGCCGCACCTCGATGAGAGCTCTGCCCGAGGGCAGTACTGCTCCGGATGGCAGGGGGTCGAAGAGGTCGTCGGCTACCTCGACGAGAAGGGGGTCGACCCCGAGTCGACCACCGAGACCTTCGCTGCCGCCACGCTCGAGATCGACACGAGGCGCTGGGCCGGGGTGCCGTTCTACCTGCGCACCGGCAAGCGGCTCGGCAAGCGGGTCACCGAGATCGCGGTCGTGTTCAAGCGGGCCCCCCACCTCCCTTTCGACCACACCTCGACCGAGGAGCTGAGCCAGAACGCCATCGTCATCCGGGTCCAACCTGACGAGGGCGTCACGATCCGCTTCGGTTCCAAGGTGCCCGGCGCCCAGATGGAGGTGCGGGACGTGACGATGGACTTCGGCTACGGGTCCTCCTTCACCGAGGCTTCCCCGGAGGCGTATGAACGGCTCATCCTCGATGTGCTGCTCGGCGACCCACCGCTCTTCCCCCGACACCAGGAGGTCGAGGAGTCCTGGCGGATCCTCGATCCACTCATCAAGCACTGGGCCAGGCAAGGCACCCCGGAGCAGTACCCGGCCGGGAGCTGGGGACCTGACTCCGCACACGCGATGATGCAGCGTGACGGACGCACGTGGAGGATGCCATGATCACCGACCTGAGCGACACCACGACCAAAGAGGTGTCCAAGAAGCTGGTCCGGCTCCGCAACGACGTCGGCTCGATGACCCTCGGTCGGGTCCTGACCCTCGTCATCGTCATCGATGATGACGACGCGAGTGAGGCCATCGAGGATGCCACCGCGGCGAGTCGTCAGCATCCGTGCCGCATCATCGTGGTCATCGCCGGCGACCGGCGCGGCAAGAACCGCCTCGATGCCCAGATCCGCCTCGGCGGGGACGCCGGGGCGAGCGAGATCGTCGTGCTGAGGCTCTACGGGAATCTCGCCAATCATGGTCCGAGCGTCGTGGTCCCCCTGTTGCTCGCCGACTCCCCCATCGTCGCCTGGTGGCCCGGGGAGGCACCCGACGACGTCGCCTCCGACTCCATCGGTGCCATGGCCCAGCGGCGGATCACCGACGCGACCCAGCACCGGAACCCGCGCCAGACGCTCAAGAAGCGGGCCGCCAACTACGAGCCCGGCGACACCGACCTGTCGTGGACCCGGCTGACCCGCTGGCGCGGGCTGCTCGCCGCGGCCCTCGACCAACCACCCTACGAATCGGTGATCGGCGTCACCGTGACCGGCGCTCCGGACTCGCCCGCGTCCGAGCTGCTGGCCTCGTGGCTCGCCTCCCGCCTCAAGATCCCGGCCCGTCGGGTCTCCACCCCGAGCGGGACCGGCATCAGCGCGGTGCGCCTTGAGCGTGAGGATGGCGACATCGATCTGGCCCGCCCCGGGGACGAGGTGGCGACCCTGTCGCAGCCGGGCCAGCCGGACCGACGGATCAGCCTGCCTCGCATGAGTCGGGCCCAGTGCCTCGCCGAGGAGTTGCGTCGTCTGGATCCCGATGAAGCCTACGAGGACGCGTTGCGCCATGGCTTCACCAAGGTGAGCCGCTCCCGGCTCACGGCGGAGGAGGCCATCGAGAAGGGGATCGCGCCGGACCCGGCGGACTCCCGGCGGATCGCCGCCCGACTTCGCCGGAGATCCGCCGCCTCTCGGGCCTCCGCCATGGTCGAGGCCCCGCCGGCGCCGGAGACCGCCGACACGGAGCAGGTCCGTGCCGCGACGGCCAGCAAGCTCAAGGGCAACCCGACCGAGCGCGAGCAGTCGACGGCCCGGCAGGCGGAGAAGAAGGCGACCAAGAACGGCAGCAGGTCCTCGTGATGCCCGCCGGACCTCGGGTGATCGTCCACCCGGACAAGCAGTCCCTGGCCGATGCTGCCGGGGCCCGTCTGGTCACAGCGATCCTCGATGCGCAGGCAGCCCGCGGCCGGGCCCAGATCGTGCTCACCGGCGGGTCCATGGGGTCAGCCATCATCGCCTCCGCCGCCCAGGTGCCTGGCCGCTCAGCGCTCGACTGGTCACAGGTCGATGTGTGGTGGGGTGATGAGCGCTACCTGCCGGCTGGTCACCCCGACCGCAACGACACCCAGAACGACGACGCCGGGCTGTCGCGCCTCGGCCTCGACCCGGCCCGGGTCCACCGGGTCGCCGGACCGGACTCGTCCGACTCCGCCGAGGCCAGCGCCGACGACTACGGCCAGTCGATCCGCGAGCACGGGGCCGGCGCCTTTGACGTCGTCCTGCTCGGGGTGGGACCGGACGGTCACGTCGCGTCCCTGTTTCCCCACCACCCCACGCAACGCACGACCGGCGCGATTGCGGTCGCGGTCCATGACTCCCCCAAGCCACCTCCCGACCGGGTCTCCCTCACCTTCGAGTGCCTGGCTCGCACCCGGGAGGTCTGGTTCCTCGTGTCCGGCGCGGACAAGGCGGACGCCGTCGCCGCCGCGCTGGCCCCCGGGGCCGACCGGTGGGACGTGCCTGCGGCCGGCGCCGCGGGAACCGAGGCAACGCGGTGGCTCATCGACGCCGCGGCAGGGGCCCGGCTGCCGTCCTGAGTGCCAACCCCGGACGCACGTATGCCGTTCAGCGGGCACCCGCTGAACGGCATACGACTGTCTGTTGCTGTGGGGGAACCTTCTCCTACTGGATGAGCCCGCGGCCACGGAGCGTGGACAGCGCCTCATCGAGGATGGCCTTGCCGTCGGCGTCGCTGCGCCGCTCCTTCACATAGGCCAGGTGCGTCTTGTAGGGCTCCACCTTCGTCGGAGCCGGCGGGTTCGCCTTGTCCTGACCGGCCGGGAAGCCACAGCGAGGGCAGTCCCACGTGACGGGAAGTTCCATCCCCGGCTCGTTGGCGAAACTCGGTCGGTTCTCGTGCCCGTTGGAGCACCAGTAGGAGACGTGCACCCGAGGCGCGGACTCACCGCGCTCGGCCTCTCCCATCGGTCCGGCGCCGACCCGGCTACCACGGATCGCGTTGCCACCTGCCATGTCCTGTGCTCCTTCAGTTCGCGAAGCGGGCCAACAGGCCCAGCCCGATGATCGCTGCGGTCCACACCACGGCAACGGCGACGGTGAAGCGGTCGAGGTTGCGCTCAGCCACCGAGGATCCGCCCATGGACGTCGACATCCCCCCACCGAACATGTCGGAGAGTCCACCGCCCTTGCCCTTGTGCAAGAGGATGAACAGGGTCAGGACCAGGCTGGTGATCACCAGCAGGACCTGGAGGCCGATGCGAACCTCTTCCACGGGAGCTACTCCATCTCGATCGGGATTGTCGACCACATGCGCGGGCAACCTACACAGGATACCTTCCCTTGGCCCGGGTCGTGGTCAGGGTGATGGTCAGGGTGATGGTCATGGTCATGGTCGGTGATGGTCAGGGCCTGTGGCGCGCACCCATCACGAGGGACCTGCGGGTCAGGCTGACTGGTGGTGGTCCCGGTAGCGGCAGATCGCGGCGAACTCGGTCGGGTCGATCGAGGCACCACCCACGAGCGCGCCATCGACGTCCTCCTGAGCCATGATCGCCGCGACATTGCCGGACTTGACGCTGCCGCCGTAGAGGACCCGGACGGCGTCGGCCACGTCGCCGCTGTAGAGCTCGGCGAGCAGGGTCCGGATCGCGGAGCAGACTTCCTGGGCGTCGTCGGGCGTGGCCACTTCGCCCGTGCCGATGGCCCAGATGGGCTCGTAGGCGATGACGATGGTGGCGGCCTGCTCACGGGTGATGCCCTCGAGGGCGGCGCGCAGCTGCGCGGTGACGTGCTCGACCTGGCCGTTCTCCTTGCGGACGGTGAGGTCCTCGCCGCAGCACAGGATCGGCACCAGGCCGTGGGTGTAGGCGGCCTTGACCTTGGCGTTCACGACGTCGTCCGTCTCGTGGTGACCGGCGCGTCGCTCGGAGTGACCGACGGTGACGTAGGTGCAGCCCAACTTGGCCAGGAAAGCCCCGGAGATGTCCCCGGTGTAGGCGCCGGACGCGTGCGGGGACAGGTCCTGAGCGCCGTACTTCAGAGCGAGCTTGTCGCCCTCGATGAGCGTCTGGACCGATCGCAGGTCGGTGAAGGGTGGCAGCACCGCGACCTCGACGGCGGCGTGGTCGTGCTTGCCGTCGCGAAGGGTCCAGTCGAGCTTCTGGACGAGATGGGTCGCCTGGAAGTGGTCGAGGTTCATCTTCCAGTTGCCCGCCATCAGCGGAGTTCGCCCGGGGGCTCTCGTGTCGGTGGCCATCAGTGGTCCTTCCCTTCTGGTTCGTCATCCAAGACCGTGAGGCCCGGCAGGTCCTTGCCCTCGAGGTACTCGAGGCTGGCCCCACCGCCGGTGGAGATGTGTCCGAAGTCGGTGTCGGCGAAGCCCATCTGGCGCACGGCGGCCGCCGAGTCGCCGCCGCCGACGACGGTGAGGGCACCGCGCTCGGTGATGGAGACCAGTGCCGTGGCGAGGGCCTGGGTGCCTGCGGCGAACGGCGCCATCTCGAACGCTCCCATGGGGCCGTTCCAGAAGACGGTCCGGCAGTCCGCGAGCCGCTCGGCAAAGAGCACCCCGGAGGCCGGGCCGATGTCGAGGCCCATCCGGTCGGCCGGGATCTGGTCGACCGGCACCACCTCGTGAGCCGCGTCCGCGCTGAACGCGTCCGCCACCACGATGTCGACGGGCAGGACGATCTCGACGCCACTCGCGGCGGCCTGCTCGAGGTATCCCTTGACCGTGTCGACCTGGTCCTGCTCGAGCAGGCTGGAGCCGACCTCGAGTCCCTGGGCCTTGAGGAAGGTGAAGACCATGCCGCCGCCGATGAGGAGCCGATCGGCGGTCCCCAGGAGATTGCCGATGACGCCGAGCTTGTCGGACACCTTGGCGCCCCCGAGGACGACGGCATACGGTCGATCGGGGTCCTGCGTCAGCCGACGCAGCACGTTGACCTCCGCCTCGACGAGTCCGCCGGTGGCGTGCGGCAGCAGTTTGGCGACGTCATAGACGGACGCCTGCTCACGGTGCACGACCCCGAAGCCGTCCGAGACGAAGACGTCGGCGAGCCCAGCGAGCGCAGCCGCGAACTCCGCCCGGGCCTCGTCGGTCTTGCCCGTCTCCCCCGGGTTGAAGCGCAGGTTCTCCAGGAGGAGCACTCCCCCGTCCTGGAGGGCCTCCACCGCAGCGGTGGCGCTGGGTCCGACGGTGTCCTCCGAGAAGGCGACCGCCAGGCCCAGGACCTCGCTGAGACGTTTGGCGACCGGGGCCAGTGAATACCTGGCCTCGGGCGCGCCCTTGGGCCGACCGAGGTGGGCGCACACGATGACGCGTGCGCCCAGCTCGGAGAGCATCTTGATCGTCGGCGCCGAGGCCCGGATCCGGCCATCGTCGGCGATCCGGGTCACACCCTGATCGCTGTCGAGGGGAACATTGAGGTCAGAGCGGACGAGGACGCGCTTGCCGCGCAGGTCCCCGAGGTCACCAATGGTCTTCACGAGGTCAGGTCTCCGTGTCTCGGCGTCGGCTGATGGCTGATGGCTGGCGTCGGGGCCGGGCGCGTCAGAGCGAGGCGCCGACGTAGTTGACGAGGTCGACGAGGCGGTTGGAGTAGCCCCATTCGTTGTCGTACCAGCCGACGACCTTGACCTGGTTGCCGATGACCTTGGTCAGTCCGGAGTCGAAGATGCACGACGCCGGGTCCGTGACGATGTCCGTGGAGACGATCGGGTCCTCGGTGTAGACGAGGATGCCCTTGAGCGGGCCCTCTGCGGCTGCCTTGACGGCCGCGTTGACCTCCTCGGCGGTGGTCTCCCGGGACGCCTCGAAGGTGAGGTCGGTCGCGGAGCCGGTGGGCACCGGGACGCGCAGCGCGAAGCCGTCCAGCTTGCCCTTCAGCTCGGGCAGGACGAGCGCAACGGCCTTGGCCGCACCCGTCGTGGTCGGCACGATGTTGAGGGCAGCGGCGCGGGCGCGGCGCAGGTCCTTGTGCGGGCCGTCCTGGAGGTTCTGGTCCTGCGTGTAGGCGTGGATGGTGGTCATCAGACCCTTGACGATGCCGAACTCGTCGTTGAGGACCTTGGCCATCGGCGCGAGGCAGTTGGTGGTGCAGGACGCGTTGCTGATGATGTGGTGCTTGGCCGGGTCGTAGTCCTCGTGGTTGACGCCCATGACGACCGTGATGTCCTCGTTCTTTGCCGGAGCAGAGATGATGACCTTCTTGGCACCGGCGTCGATGTGCGCCTGGGCCTTGGCCGCCTCGGGACCTTGCCGGGGAAGCGGCCCAGGATCGAGTCGTACTTGAGCAGGTGGGCCTGGGTGTCGTCGTCACCGAGGTCGTTGAAGGCCACCACCTCGATGTCGGCGCCGGATTCCTTCACGGCGCGGAAGAAGTTGCGGCCGATGCGGCCGAAGCCGTTGATGCCAACACGAACAGTCACTGTGGTGCCTCTCAGACGTGATGCGGTGAGTGAGTCAGGTCGCGCCGTCGCGACGTTCTCACCGGCCAGCCTAGTGGGTGCGCTCAGCACGCCGAGCGGGGTCTCGGACCGCGGGACCCCGGGCCGCGATCCCGACACGGGGTCGCTCAGTTGTCCAGCATGTCTGCCGTGAGGTTGGCCTCAGTTCCGGCCACCCCGAGCTCCTCTGCACGCTTGTCCGCCATGGCGAGCAGCCGGCGGATCCGGCCGGCCACCGCATCCTTGGTCATCGGCGGTTGGGCCAGCTGGCCCAACTCCTCCAGGCTCGCCTGCTTGTGCTCGAGGCGCAGCACCCCGGCCTCCCGCAGGTGGTCAGGCACCTCGTCACCGAGGATCTCCATCGCTCTCCCGACCCGCGACCCGGCGGCCACCGCGGCCCGCGCCGACCGGCGCAGGTTGGCATCGTCGAAGTTGGCGAGGCGGTTGGCCGTGGCCCGCACCTCCCGGCGCATCCGCCGCTCCTCCCACGCCATCACGGCGTCGTGGGCGCCGAGCCGCGTCAGCATCGCCCCGATCGCGTCACCATCACGGATGACGACCCGGTCGACCCCGCGGACCTCGCGCGCCTTGGCCTGGATGCCGAGGCGCCGGCCGGCGCCGACGAGGGCCAGCGCCGCCTCGGGACCGGGACAGGTCACCTCGAGCGCCGACGAACGGCCCGGCTCGGTCAGCGACCCGTGGGCGAGGAACGCGCCCCGCCAAGCGGCTTCGGAGTCACAGGTCGCACCACTGACGACCTTGGGTGGAAGGCCGCGCACCGGGCGTCCCCGGGAGTCGATGAGACCGGTCTGGCGGGCCAGGGTCTCCCCGTCCTGGACCACCCGCACGACGTAGCGCGACCCGCGGCGCAACCCGCCCGCGGACAGGACGAGGACCTCGCTGCGGTGCCCATAGACCTCCGCCAGCGTCCGACGCAGCCGACGCGCGGCGTTGGCCGTGTCCAGCTCCGCCTCCACGACGATCTGGCCACCGATGATGTGCAGCCCGCCCGCAAAGCGGAGCAGAGCGGACACCTCTGCCTTGCGACAGCACGGCTTGGTGATCTCCAGCCGTGAGAGCTCGTCCTTCACCTTCGCTGTCATGGCCATGCCGCCATCCTGCCACTGTCCGGACCGATCCCCCGCCGGAGGGCAGCGGCGATCAGCCGAGCACGTCCCGGAAAGCGGCTGCCAGCCGGAGCGGGTCGTGGATGTTGGCGTGCTTCCCGGTCGACACGTGCGCCACGACGAGTTCGGCCCCCAGTTCGCGGGAGGCGGCCCGCAGGGACGCCTCGTCGTCGACCACGCTCGGGTCGGCGAGGACGACGTCAAGACGCAGGTCCGGAGCGTTCTGCGCGAGCGAGGCCAGGTGGTCCTCGGCCCGGAAGTCGCGGGTCTCCCCCTTGTGCACCTCGAGGTTGAGGTTGAGCAGGCGCCGAGCCGGGGTCGCGACGAGCGCATCAGCGAGGCCGGGCACCAGGAGGTGGGGCATCACCGAGGTGAACCACGATCCGGGACCGAGCATGACCCAGTCCGCGTCGGCGATGGCCTCGAGTGCCTCGGGGCAGGTCCGCGGGTAGGTCGGGACGATGCCGATGGAGGAGACCCGCCCGGGTGACACAGCGACCCGGTGCTGGCCACGCACCAGGACCACGTCGTCGGGGTGGGCCGGGTCGTGACCGACGATCTCGGCGATGATCTCCAGTGGCTCGGCCGCCATGGGCAGGACCCGGCCCCGGGCGCCGAGGAGCTTGCCCACCACATCCAGCCCGTCGACGGTGTCCCCGAGCAGTTCCCAGATCGAGACGATCATCAGGTTGCCCATCGCGTGGCCCTTGAGGTCGCCGGCCCCACTGAACCGGTGCTGCAGCACGTCCCGCCAGAGGTGGCCCCACTCGGAGTCGTCACAGAGCGCAGCGAGGGCCATCCTCAGGTCGCCCGGCGGGAGCACCCCCAACTCGGCCCGGAGCCGTCCACTCGAACCACCGTCGTCGGCCACGGTGACGATCGCCGTCACGTGATCGGTGAGCAGCCGCAGGGCACTCAGGGTGGCTGACAGGCCGTGCCCGCCGCCGAGCGCCACCACCTTTCGCTGCTGTCCCGCGGCAGCGGGGTAGGTGTAGGTCACCGACCTACTCCCGGCCGAGGTCGCGATGCACCACGAACGTATCGATCAGGTCGGTGTCGAGGCGCCGGGTCAGCGCCTCAGCCGTGGCGACCGAGCGGTGCTTGCCCCCGGTGCAGCCGACCGCGACGGTGACGTAGCGGCGCCCCTCACGGACGTAGCCGTCGACCATCGTGTCGAGCATCGCCACGGCCCGGTCGAGGAATTCGGCGGCCCCCGGCTGGCTCAGGACGAACTCCGACACGGCAGCGTCACGCCCGTTGAGGGCGCGGAGGTCAGGCACCCAGAACGGGTTGGGCAGGAAGCGCATGTCCAGCACGATGTCGGCGTCGAGCGGGAGGCCGTACTTGAAGCCGAAGGACATCACGGCGAAGCGGACCTGGGCGAGGCGGTCCCCGGAGAAGAGCGCGGAGACCTTCGCCGAGAGTTGGTGGACGTTGAGCCCGGAGGTGTCGATCACGACGTCAGCGGAAGCGCGCAACTCGACCAGCCGTTTCCGCTCCGCCTGGATCCCGTCGAGGAGCCGTCCGTCCCCCTGGAGCGGGTGCGGTCGTCGCACGCTCTCGAACCGGCGCACCAGCGTCTCGTCGGTCGCATCGAGGAACACGAGGCTGGGGCGCGGCTCGTCTTCCTTCATGGCGTCCAGCACCACCTGGAGGTGGTCGAAGAACCCGCCCGATCTGACGTCGACGACGACGGCCACGTGACGCAGGGCCGCCGCAGGGGTGCGGGCAATGGTGGCGTTGCGCAACTCGGCCAGGTGGGAGAACAGCTGCGGTGGGAGGTTGTCGACGACCAGCCACCCCAAGTCCTCGAGCACGTTGGCCGTCGTCGTCCGCCCGGCCCCGCTCATCCCGGTGACGATGACGATCGGCGCGTCGGACAATGCCCGCGCCGGCATCTCAAGAGGGTTGTTGCTGTTCATTCGAGGACTTCTCCCGTCGTGAGGTTCACGGCTGGTTCAGGTGGTTGCCCCACAGCCAACTGGGTAACGACCGCGGCTGCAAGTGCCGGGCCGATGCCGGGCACCGTCATGATCTCGTCGGCGGTCGCGGCACGCAGTCGCTTGACCGAGCCGAAGTGGCGCAGCAGCGCGCGCTGTCGGCTCGGGCCCAGTCCGGCGATCCCGTCGAGGGCCGACGTCGTCATCGACTTGGAGCGTCGTTGACGATGGAAGGTGATCGCGAAGCGGTGGGCCTCGTCTCTCAACCGCTGCAGGAGGTAGAGCCCCTCGCTGGTCCGCGGCAGGATCAGCGGGTGTTCGGTGTGGGGCAGCCACACCTCCTCGAGGCGCTTGGCCAGGCCGACGAGGGCGACCTCCTCGATACCGAGTTGGTCGAGCACCGCCTGGGCCGCGTTGACCTGGGGCAGACCGCCGTCGACGACGACGAGGCTTGGAGGGTAGGC
>CAJDUR010000032.1_pt1 | contig 65449 bp, 66 predicted proteins | sample 7391191 | NCBI WGS metagenome assembly CAJDUR01 (sample SAMEA7055688, study PRJEB34461) | soil metagenome | biome: terrestrial ecosystem; feature: Peninsula; material: soil | place: Antarctica | collected 2016 | reverse complement strand
TGCGGGGCCGGGCTCAGCGGCGCTTGCCGACCTCGATGATCCGCCAGCCGCGCTCGAGGGCCAGGGCCCGCAGCTCGCGGTCGGGGTTGACGGCGACGGCGGTGCCGACCCGCTCCATCATCGGCAGGTCACTGATCGAGTCGCTGTAGGCGGTGGAGGCGGCCAGGTCGTAGCCGCGCTCGGCCGCGATCTTCTCGATCTCGATGACCTTGCCGGGGCCGTAGCAGAACTCGCCCGCGAGCCGGCCGGTGTAGCGGCCCTCGTCGTCGAGCTCGCTGCGGGTGGCGACGGCGCCCTCGAGCCCGAGCGCGGTCGCGATCGGCCCGACCAGCTCGATCGGGGAGGCCGACACGACGAGTCGGTGCTCGGCCGCTGCCAGGTGGGCGGCGAGCAACTTGGCGGACTCGGGGATCAGCTTGGCCACGATGCGCGGCACGATCTGGTCCCCGAGGTGGATGATGTCGGACTGCTTGGTCCCGGCCACGGCGCCGAGGATCCGCTCGCGCAGCGCAGCTGACCCCTCGTCCGTGGCGCCCTTGCGGTGGAAGGTGATCGCGTTGAACGTGTCCTTGATCAGGTCACGCCACGGGACGAACCCGCCACGGAACGCCGCGATGGCCAGCGGGTAGTTGGCCGAGCCGCGGATCAGCGTCCCGTCCAGGTCGAAGAAGGCCGCGCCGCGGGTGGGTGGGCCGGCGAGCGCGTCAGCCAACGCGGGCGACCATCGGCAGGGGTGAGCTGCGCCGAGCGGACGGCGCCTGGTTGACGGCCTGCTTCGGGAGCCGGCGCGGGGGCAGCGCGAGGCGGAAGACCTTGGCCCAGGCCTGGCCGACCTGGCGGTGGATCGGGCCGGTCGTGTAGGGCAGGCCGTAGCGCTGGCAGATCTCGCGCACCTCGACCGCCACCTCGTAGTAGTGGTTGCTCGGCAGGTCGGGGAAGCAGTGGTGCTCGATCTGGTGGCTGAGGTTGCCGGTCATCAGGTGCATCAGCTTGCTGCCCGAGATGTTGGCCGAGCCGAGCATCTGGCGGATGTACCAGTCGCCGCGGGTCTCGCCCTCGATCATGTCCTCGGTGAAGACCTCGGCGCCGTCGGGGAAGTGGCCGCAGAAGATGACCGAGTGGGCCCAGACGTTGCGGATCGCGTTGGCGGTGAAGGTGCCCCAGAAGGCCTGCTTGCCGGAGCCGAAGACCGCCGCGGCGGCGGGGGTCGCGGCGTAGTCCTTGGTGAACTGCGTCACGACCTTGCGGCCGGTCGCCTTGAGGTCACGCTTGAGGTCGGCGGTCGACTTCTCGCCCTCCTGCCACGCCTCGAGCTCGAGGTCGTAGATGGCGATGCCCCACTCGAAGAAGGGCGCGAGGAGGCCGTTGATGACCGGGTTGAGAATGTTGTGCGGCTTCCACGGCTGCTCGTCGGACATGCGCAGCGTCGAGTAGCCCACGTCCTTGTCCTTGCCGATGACGTTGGTCCACGTGTGGTGCAGGTCGTTGTGGGTGTGCTGCCAGGACGCGGCCGGGGTGACGAAGTCCCACTCCCACGACGTCGAGTGGATGTCAGGGTCGCGCATCCAGTCCCACTGGCCGTGCAGGACGTTGTGGCCGATCTCCATGTTCTCGAGGATCTTGGCGACGCTGAGCATCGCCGTGCCGGCCACGAAGGCGGACTTGCGCTTGGAGAACATCAGGGTGGCGCGGCCAGCCAGCTCGAGGGTGCGCTGGACGCGGATGACGCGACGGATGTAGGCCGCGTCCTTGGCGCCCCGGGACGCGATGACGCGGTCCCGGATGGCATCGAGCTCCTGGCCGAGCTGCTGCACCTGTTGGTCGGTCAGGTGGGCAGCGTGCGCGGGCCGGATCGCGGTCCCGCCCTGAGCCGCGAGGATCGGCTTCTTGGCGTGCAGGGCCGGGCGCGGGGCGTCGGTGGACGCAACGGCTCGGGGGGTGTCGACGGTGGTCGTCATAGTGGGGGTGTTTCCCTTCTCAGATGTCCAGGTGGACGGGTCCAGCGGCAGCGTTGATGCAGGTTTGGATGAGTTCGCCGGGCTGCCCGTGCAGCTCGCCGGTGCGCAGGTCGCGCACCTGTCCGGCGACGAGGGGGACCAGGCAACTACGGCAGATACCCATGCGGCATCCGCACGGCATGGCGATTCCACACTCTTCGCCGGCCTCGAGCAGGGGGATGTCGCCGGGGGCGTCCACCTGCTTGTCGGACTTCTCGAACGTGATCGTGCCGCCCACGCCGCCGGCTCCCGGTAGCAGGACCGCGGCGAAGCGCTCGATCGTGAGTGGGCTGTCGGCCTCGACCTCGCGGTCCCAGAGGTCGGTGGCGGCGTCGAGGAAGTCGGCGGGGCCACAGGCGTAGGCGGCGCGGGTGCGCCAGTCGGGGCAGAGCGCCTCGAGGTCGGTCAGGTCGGTCAGGTCGAGGCGGCGGCCCGGCTCCTCGCGGGTGAACCAGTGCTTGACCGTGAGGCCGGGGAACTGGTCTGCGAGCTCGAGCAGCTCGTCGTGGAACAGGGCGTCGGCCTGGGTGCGGGCGGAGTGGATGAGCACGACGTCGGCGTCGGGTCGGCGCGGCACGAGCGTGCGGATCATCGACATGACCGGGGTCAGGCCGCTGCCGGCGGTGAGCATGAGCAGCAAGAGGACGTCGCCGACCTTGGTGGAGCGCGCCAGGGCGGTGGAGACGAAGCCGATCGCGGTCACGGTGATCGCCGGGTCGTGGCCGGCCGGGGCGGACAGCGAGTAGCTGCGCCACTGGCGGACCCCGTCGATCTCGACCCCGATCCGGGCCCACTGGCCGGCGAGGTGGGGATTCCAGCCCTTGCCGGGACGGAAGCGGATCGTCGTCGAGTCGGCCGTCTCAGGGATGACCTGGGTGACGATCCCGCGCAGCTGGCGCCGGGAGGAGAGCGGGTTGACCAGGTTGAAGAAATCCTCTGGCTCGAGAGGGGTCGTCAGGAGCGACGCCACACGTCGAAGCGGTCTGATTCTGGTCACGTTCCCAACAATGCCCCCATCAGGGGTGGAAAGTCTCGTTGTGGGGCGTACCCTTTGGAGCAAGAGTTTGTGGTCCGGCTATAAGGATGAGCCAATGGCGACGGAAAACCTCGCAAAAGACCCACCGTGGTTAGTGCTTCCGGCTGAAATCAGCGACCTGCTCCGTCCGGCCCTGGCCGACGTCGTCGAGCGGATCATCGAGACCATCCCGCACGACGTCCCAGACTATGCGCTGCCGATGGAAGGCCGCTTCGGGCAGGGCATCCGGACGGGGGTCCAGGTCGCCCTCAGCCGCTTCCTCGACCTGCCCGGGACCCGCCTGCAGGCGCTCTCCTCGGACGACAAGGCGGTCTATGACTTCCTCGGCCGCGGGGAGGTCAGGTCCGGACGCAGCCTGGAGTCGTTGCTGGCCGCCTATCGGTCCGGGGCCCGGGTGACCTTCCGCGCCATCTCTGACGCGATCTCGGGGGCCGACCACGTCCAGCCGCTGGCCGCGGAGTTCTCGCCCAGTGTCCTGCTGGCCCTCGGTGAGTCGATCTTTGCCTACATCGACGAGATCTCGGCGGCGAGCGCGCAGGGCTATGCGCAGGAGCAGTCCGAGCGGGCGGGGGAGCAGCAGCGGTTGCGGTCCGGCCTCGTCGAGATGGTGCTGCGCGGCGACACCAGCGAGGCAACCCTGGCGCGGCATGCCGCCACGATCGGCTGGACCCTGCCCGAGGTCGTCGTCGTGGCCACCGTGCCGTTCTCGCGCGCCGACGGCCTGCGGGCCGCGCTGGGCCCGGACGCACTCGTCGTCGAGCGGGGCACCGAGGCGGTGGTGCTCTATCCCTTCGGCAACCGACGGATGCGCACCCGGGAGCTCGAGCGGGCCCTGGCTGGTCGGCACGCCATCATCGGCCCGCCGCGGCCCCTCACCGAGGCTGCTGAGTCGCTGCACCTTGCCGTGGCGGCTGGCGCCTACGGGCTGGGTGGGGGCGCTCACGAGGATGGCGACGGTGCCACCAGCACGGGCAACGGCGGCGGCACCAGGAGCAGCGGTGGCGGGTCGGCTCCGGGGGAGGCCGACGGGGCCTCGGCCCACCAGCCCGGCGGTGCGGCCGGCTCCGGCGCGGGTGGGGGCGCAACCGGCGGGCGCTCCCGGGCTGATCGGGAGCATCCCTTCTGGGTTGCTGATCACCTCGCGGATCTCATCGTGCGGGCCGAGCCCCTGGCGATGGCCGACCTGGCCCGACGAGTCCTGTCCCCGCTGGCCGAGGTGCGTCCGGCCGTGCGGGAGCGGCTCGCCGAGACCCTGCTCGCGTGGCTGCGGCATCGCGGTCAGTGGGCCCCGGTCGCGGCGGAGCTCTTCGTGCACCCGCAGACCGTGGGCTACCGGCTGGGTCAGTTGCGGGAACTCTTCGGCGCGGCCCTCGATGATCCGCAGACCCGCTTCGAGCTCGAACTCGTCCTGCGGGCCGGCCACCACTGAGGATCCCCCCACCCACACCCCGATTCGATGTATGAGCGCGTCGCATACGACGCGGAGATACATCGAATCGAGCAGGGCAGGGTCATCGAAGGAGGGGCCCGGACATGAACGAAGCGCCGCTCCGTGGGGAGCGGCGCTTCGCGAGGTGGCGACCCCGACCGGGCTCGAACCGGCGACCTCCGCCGTGACAGGGCGGCGCGCTAACCAACTGCGCTACGGGGCCTTGCGGTGTTGCGTGGACTGCGATGGTGCTGGACTGCGGTGCTGCGTGAACTCTACTGCGTATCCCCAACGGGATTCGAACCCGTGCTGCCGCCGTGAAAGGGCGGAGTCCTAGGCCGCTAGACGATGGGGACCGAACCGTTTGGGACGTGCGAAACTATAGGGCCATTCCGCGCGGGCACCAAATCGCCTGTGCGCTGGGCAAGGTCAGGCGCTCGCCCAGTCCCGGACCGCGTCCACCGGCCACGTGGTGACGATCCGCTCGGGGGCGATACCGAGCCGCTCGGCACGCTCGCAGCCATAGGCCTTCATGTCGAGCTGGCCCGGTGCGTGGGCGTCCGAGTCGATGGTGAAGAGGCAGCCGAGGTCGCGGGCCAACTCGATGAGCTCGTCCGGTGGGTCGCACCTCTCGGGGCGCGAATTGATCTCCACCGCGACGTCGTGCTCGAGGCACGCCTGGAAGACCTTCGCGGCATCGAACTGGGACGGCGGACGCTTCCCCCGGCTGCCGGTCACGAGTTGGCCGGTGCAGTGCGCCAGGACGTTGGTGTGCGGATTGCGCACGGCGGCAAGCATCCTCGGGGTCATCTCGAAGGCTGGCTGGCGCAGTTTGGAATGGATCGAGGCCGTGACGATGTCGAGTTGGTCCAGCAGGTCGTCGTCCTGGTCAAGGCTCCCGTCGAGGTGGATGTCGACCTCGATCCCCTTGAGGAGGGTGAAGGCGTCGCCGAGGGAGGCATTGATCGCCTCGACCCGCCCGAGCTGCTCGGTGAGGCGCTCGCGGGACAGTCCGTTGGCGATGGTGAGGCGCGGGGAGTGGTCGGTCAGCGCCATCCACTGCTGCCCGAGCTGGACCGCCGTGAGGACCATCTCCTCGATCGGACTGCCCCCGTCACTCCAGTTGGAGTGCACGTGCAGGTCGCCGATCACCGCGGCATACAACTCGGCGCCGTCCTGGGCGAGGGGGGCGCCGTGCTTCTCCTCGGTCGACGCGAGATAGGCGGGCACGACTCCTCGCACGGCCTGGCTGATGATGGCAGCGCTCGAGTCGCCAATTCCCTTGATCTGCTTGAGGGTCCCCTGCTCCGAGCGCTCACGCAACTCGTCGTCCGGGATGAGGGTGATCGCCTCGATGGTCTTGCGGAACGCCTCGATCCGGTAGCTGCTCTCCCGCCCGCGTTCGAGCAGGACGCAGACCCGACGGAGGGCATCGATCGGCGTCATCGGCGGCTCGAGCGGCGGCGGGAACTCCATGCCGGACAGGGTACGGGGACGACAGCGGCATACGGCAGGGTTTCCTTTTGCCGGGGTGGGTCAGCGCGTCGGCGGCCTGGGTGGGGCTGGGGGGCCCGGCAGGGTGCCACCCGGAGCCGGGATCGCTACTGCCTGCACGACGGTGACCAGATCGATCCCGTACTTCCGCTTGATCTCGAGGCTCGTGGTGAGGGCGTGGCCCGCGGTCGTGCCCGGTGCCGGCGCGATGGTCACGACGACCCGATCCGTCCGGGCATCGACCTCCACCTTCTCGAGCGTGACGCCCTTGGCGCGCCACAGCGCGGTGTCCGCCTCGATCTGGGCCGCGAGGCGCAGTTTCTCGGCGCTGGTGTGGGCCACCTCCCGGAACTCGACGTCACCGGGAGCTGGCATCGCGCCCGTGACCAGAGCCTCGAGGGCTGGGTCGGGGCGGGTCACCGTGACGACGATGTGGGTGTTGGTCGCATCGCTGGCGTAGGCGCCGCCGAAGACGTCCGGGTAGTCGGCGGCGAGGGTGAGCGCGATGGCGTCGAAGGCCGTGCGCTGGGGCGAACTGGCCCCGGTCAGCCACTGGTTGGTGTCCCGTTCGGACTGCACCCCGCCGGCGCCATACCCACTGCCGCCCCCACTGTCGGGGACGGACGTGTCGCTGGCCCCGGCCGACGGGAGCCCGGGTGCCGAGAGTGCGGGTGCTTGCGGTGCGCCTTGGGTGTCTGCCTCGCTGGCTCCCATCCCCGACGCGGTCGACTGGGCCGACTGGTGCTGCTGGTTCGCCACCCAGCCGCCACCGAGGACGCCGACCAGGGCGACGCTGGCTGCGGCCCCGAGGATGGTGGAGCGGCGACGGTTCGCCTTGGCCCGGCCCCGATTCACGGCGCGCTGGACGAACAGGTCGTCCGGGGGAGGTTCGATGTCGTTCACGGTGCCCAGTGCCTTCCGCAACGCTCGCTCGGTGTCGTCGGTCATGAGAGTGCCTCGGCTCCGGTGAGGGGTGGCTCGGCCAAGCGTTCCCGCAGGACGGCGAGCGCTCGGGAGATCTGGCTCTTGATCGTGCCCTCGGCCACGCCGGTGCTGGCGGCGATCTGGGGGACGGTCAGGTCCTCCCAGAAGCGCAGCACGATGACGGCGCGCTGCTTCTCCGGGAGGTCCTTGAGCAGGTCGATCAGGGTCAGGGCCAACTCGCGGTCCGGCTCGGCGAGGGCCGGCTCGGGGGCCGCGTCGGTGAGCACCTCACGCTTCCGCTTGCGCTGGTCGTTGAGATAGAGGTTGAGCATGGTGCGTCGCGTGTAGGCCGTCTCCGCGCCGGCGCCGATCCGGGGCCAGGCGACGTAGACCCGGGCCAGGGCCTCCTGGACCAGCTCATCCCCGTCGGCCCAGTTGCCGCACAGCATGAACGCGCGCCGTCGAAGCACCGTCTGTCGCTCGACGACGAAGGCCCGGAAGGCCGCCTCGTCCCTGCGCCGCATCTGCTCCGCCCCTCCTGCCTGCTTCGGTTTCGGTTGGTCTCGGCCAAGTGTCGTACATCAGGTAAGACACGCAGGTGAACCAGAACGTTGCAGGTCGGGGCGTCGGACCGACAAAGGGTGGCGACCCCCGTGGGACGCGTGCTCGGGCGCCAGCCGGGTCCGGGTTTGTCCGTCCGGAGCGCCGCTACCAGGCACCGGGCACCAGTTTCCCGAAACCACCATTACTGCGCGCGGGGAGTGCCTACCCTTAGAGAGGCAGGGGTTTCGTCCCTCCCTGCAGGTCGGGAGGGAAGCTCATGTTCAGGAATCGTCGACACCTCACCTGGCGAAGGGTTGCTGCGGCGCTCTGCGTGGGCTCCTTCCTGTTGGTGACCTCCCCGGCCCCTGCATCCGAGGCCGCGACGCGGTCGTGTTCTTCCTCGACGTCTGTCGCGAGTCGGCCGACCCTGCGCTACGGCGACACGGGCAGTTGCGTGACGGTGCTGCAGAAGCTCCTCCTCGCGAAGGGCTACAGCATCGGCGCCTCGACCGCGACGGGGAACTTCTTCTCGGGGACCCAGGCCGCGGTCCGGCGCTACCAGTCGAGCAAGCTCGATCTGACGATCGACGGGGTCGTCGGACCGACGACCTGGAATCGACTCGTCAACGGAGGGGGCATCAACTACAGCACCACCTCCGGCCCCAACACGAGCTCGCGGGTCATCCTCAGCTACGACGACTGCCCCAAGAGTTACGCCGCCTTCACGTCCGCCGTCCTGGGCGCGGAGTCGCTCGGGATCGCCCTGGTCCTGGCGCCCACCGGCAACTGCATCTCTACCGGACGCTTCAGCGCCAGCTACGCACGCGCGCACGGCCACTACGTCATCAACCACTCGATCAGCCACCCAGACCTGACGACGCTGTCGTACTCCAGCGTCCGCTACCAACTGGGGTCACCCGGGGTCGTCACCTCATACGGCCGTCCGCCCTACGGAGCCAACAACTTCACCGTGCGCGACGCCTACGCCAGCAAGGCCATGAGGATCTGGCTCTGGAACGTCGACACCAACGACTGGCGTGGCAAGACCCAGAGCCAGGTGGTGAGCCACGTCGTCACCTACTCGAAGGCGGGTAACACCGTGCTGATGCACATGGGCTGGAACGGTTTCAACACCTCCGCCATGTCGGCGATGAAGTCCGGGCTGGCCAAGCGGGGACTCGCGGTGTGTCGCAACGCTCGGACCACGACCCCGACGTACCCCAGGACGATCGGCTGCTGAACCGCTCGGGTCGGTGCCAGGGACCCCCGACCATCAGGGGTCAGAAGAGGCGCCCGGCCTCGTCGGCCGACGGCTCCTCGAGCGCGAGGAGGAAGCGTTTGCGATCGAGTCCCCCGCCGAAGCCGACGAGGGAGCCGTCGGCGCCGATGACGCGGTGACAGGGCACGATCACGGCGATCGGGTTGCGGCCGTTGGCGGTTCCGACGGCCTGCGCGAGATTCCGATCGCCGAGGGCGACCGCGAGGTCACCATAGGTGCGGGTCTGGCCGTAGGGGATCTGGCGCAACAGGGCCCAGACTCGCTGCTTGAAGTCGTCGCCCTCCGACGCCAGGGGCAGGTCGAAGACGGTCCGCTCCCCGGCGAAGTACTCGGTCAACTGGGTGATCGCCGCCGCGAACGGCTCCGCCGCTGGATCGCCGGGGTCGCCCAGGGCTGCTGGCTCCGGGCGGTGCTTCGAGGTCGCCATGAGCAGGTAGGTGATCTTGCCGTCGCAGGCCCCGATGGTGAGGGGTCCGACGGGCGAGTCGGTGATGACGTGGGTCGGCGTCACGGTCGAGCGTCACTCTCATGCGAGGCGACGATGTCCTCGTGCGTCGGCACGGGGAACTCGGCGGTGTAGTCGTCGTAGGCGCGTGGGTCCTCGGACGGCTCGAGGTGGCAGACGATGCCGATGTCGTCGAACTGCTCCTGGATCGCGTCCTCGATCTCCTCCACGAGATCATGACCGCGCTGGACCGACCAGGAGCCGGGGACCAGCACGTGCACCTCGGCGAAGCGGTGATGGCCCGACATCCGAGTGCGCAGGGCGTGGAAGTGCACCTCCTCCGTGACGAAGCCGGTGAGGATGGCCGCGATCGCCGTGTTGTCGGCCCTGCTGAGGGCGATGTCCATCAGTCCCTCGACTGACTCGTGCAGCAAGGTCCACCCGGTCCGAATGATGTTGAGCCCGACCAGGAAGGCGATGACCGGGTCGAGCCGCTCCACACCGGTAACGGCGACGAGGATGACGCCGATCACGACTCCCACCGAGGTCCACACGTCGGTCATGAGATGCCTGCCGTCGGCGGTTAGCGTCAGCGACCGATACTGGCGACCGGCCCGGAGCAACACGAACGCGACGGCGCCGTTGATGACCGAGGCGACGACCGAGATCGCCAGGCCGATCCCGACGTTGGCGATGGGCATCGGGTGCAGGAAGCGGTCGACCGAGGACCACATGATGACGATCGCGGCGATGAAGATCATCTGCCCCTCGAGCGCCGCCGAGAAGTACTCCGCCTTGCTGTGCCCGAAGTGGTGGTTCTTGTCCGGGGGCAACGCGGCGACCCGCAGCGCGATCAGGACGGCGATCGCGGCGACGAGGTTGACCACCGACTCCGCGGCGTCCGAGAGCAACCCGACCGACCCGGTGACCTGCCACGCCACGGTCTTGAGCGTGATCGTGGCGATGGCCGCGGCGATCGACAGGTACGCGAAGCGGCTCAGGTTGCGAGGGAACTCGGCCCGGGGGCGCGTCGTGTCGGGGTGTTGGAGTGACGGCACCACTCCAGTGTCTCAAAAGACAGGACGGCGCTGCTCCGATGGGTTTATAGCGGGCAGATGGGGTATGAAGGGGGGACACGTCCACTACGGAAGGAGACCGCACCATGAGTGCGATCGACAAGGCCAAGAACGCAGCTGAAGACCTCAAGGGCAAGGTCAAGGAGGGGACCGGCAAGGTCACCGACAACGAGCGACTCGAGGCTGAGGGCAAGACGGACCAGGGCAAGGCCGACCTCAAGCAGCGCGGCGAGCAGCTCAAGGACGCCGGCGAAGACGTCAAGGACGCCTTCAAGAACTGAGCCGCAAAGTGTGACACTCGGACCGGCCACCCCGCACGGGGTGGCCGGTCCTTTGCTGTGGTGGGCCTCGTCGGGCTCGAACCGACGACCGGCGGATTAAAAGTCCGATGCTCTACCAACTGAGCTAGAGGCCCCGGGGGTCAGAACTGTACTAGGAAGGCGCCCCTCCTGCGGACCGCACGTTCCGTGGGGAAGCCGGCTCGGCGGCATACGGGATCGTGGGGCGTGTGAGGGGTAGCCTTCCGGGATGAGCGAGCGCGAGCACCGACACCCGCGCCGCCCCGCGTTCTTCAGCCCGTCCGCGCTGGAGGCGCACGGCGGCGCGTACGACCCGAGCGAGGTCATCCACGCCGCGCACGAGACGGCCGCGGTGCTCGTGCGCACCGGCCGGGCCAGCCACGACCCGGGCCTGACGGATCGCCTCGTGGCGCTCGTCGACGACATCGGGCTGTCGACGCTGGCCGAGCTGTGGTCGGAGCGACCGGCGCGCAGCCTGCCGGGGGCGCTGTGGCGCCTCTATGTGTTGCGGGAGTGGGTGATCCGCGCGCCGGAGGAGGCCAGCCGGGAGTATGCCGCCGGTATCCGTTTCACAGGTCCCAACCACGTCGTCGCCGGTGCGGCAGAACCCCCGGGACCGCACGAGATCAGCCAGGTCATCGAGGAGATCCTGCGCGGGGTGTTCAACGGCGACCTCGCCGTGGCGCTCGAGCGGGCAGCCGCCTTCTGTCAGGTCGTGTCGGCGGGGCGTGCCGACATCGGTGAGGGTGACGAGGTCGCCGAGCGGGCCGCGTCCTTGCTGCTGATGGGCCGGGATCTGGCGGCCTGTGCCGCGGCGTGGCGAGCCGGCGTCCTCGCCTGATCCGGCCCGATTCGACGACACTCTGGGCTCAAATGGGCTCAGGTGGGCTCAGGGTGTTGGAGATCGACCCGACAGCGCTTATTCTTGTTCTCGCGTCGGGCCGCGGCAGCCCCGGGTCCCAAATTCAGCCGCTTCGAGCGGCCCTGTGCCGAGAGGCGCTCCCGGCCCGACGCAACACCGGCCGAGAGCTGGCCCACCAGCCTCGCGCTCCGGCACGCGTGGCGACTCGTCCCACAGGGAGATATCGGGACGGTTCGTGCTGGGCACCTCACGCACGCCCCACCCGCTCTTCTGGCGTTATCGGGGGCGATCGGGAGCCCCGCGCCCTAGATTGTGGGCATGGCCTGCACTGACGATCGACCCGGCGATCTGGTCGACCTCGCGCTGCGCGAGGAAATCGAACTCGTCAGTGACCTGGTCGTGGCGGCCTCGTCGGCGCCACGCCACCTCACCCAAGCCGAAATAGACGTGCTGCTGGGCTTGGGGTAGCCCCCGAATTGCACTCGGACGCCTGTCAAGCCTTAGCATCGACCTGACAAGCTGCCGATCTGACCGGAGCACCTCGTGGGTTTTCGCCTCACGCCCCAGGAGACGGGCTTTTATTCGCTCTTCTCCGTTTCTGCCGACCTGCTCGTCCAGGCGACCCAGGAGCTGACCAAGCTCCTCGAGGTTGACCGACCCGAGCGCCTACCGATCATCAGCCGTCTCAAGGAACTTGAGCACGAAGCCGATGAGGCCACGCATGCGCTCATGCGCAAGGTCAACCTCTCGTTCATCACGCCGTTCGACCGTGAGGACATCCACGCGCTGGCTGCCACGCTCGATGACTGCATGGACCACATGGAGGAGGCGGCCGACCTGATCGCCCTCTACCAGATCGAGGAGCTGCCCGAGGGCCTCGCCCAGCAGTTCGAAATCCTTTCTCGGATGGCGGAGGTGACGGCCGACGCCATGCCCGGCCTGCGCTCCTTCAAGGACCTGCCGGACTACTGGATCGAGATCAACCGCCTGGAAAACCAGGCAGACACCCTGCACCGGGCGATGCTGGCCAACCTCTTCAACCACGAGACCGACGCCGTCCTCGTGATCAAGGTCAAGGGCATCCTGGACGGGTTCGAAGACGCCGCTGACTCATTCGAGAAGGTGGCGCACATCATCGAAGGCATCGCCGTCAAGGAGTCCTGACCGGTGGGTGAACTGCTGCCAGTTGGCCTGGTCATCGCGTTGGCGATGGGCTTCAACTACACGAACGGCTTCCATGACGCCGCCAACGCCATCGCGACCTCGGTGTCGACGAGGGCGCTGACCCCCCGGGCCGCGCTCGCCATGGCGGCCGTGGCCAACCTCATCGGCGCCTTCTTCGGCGCCAAGGTCGCCAAGACGATCGGCTCGGGCATCATCGCCCAGCCGATCGGGACGCCGGGGCTCTACCTCGTCGGTGCCGCGCTCGTCGGAGCCATCGGGTGGAACCTGCTCACGTGGTGGTTCGGTCTGCCCTCATCGTCGTCGCACGCGCTCATCGGTGGACTCTGCGGTGCTGCTCTCGTCGCGGGAGTCGCGGTGCAGTGGGAGGTGATCTGGGTCAAGGTCGTCATCCCCATGATCGTCTCCCCGATCGTCGGTCTGGTCCTCGGCTACCTCGTCATGACGGGCATCATGTGGATGTTCCGACACGCTCAGCCGGGCAAGGTGACCCGCGGGTTCCGGCTCGCGCAGACGGCGTCGGCCGCGGCGATGGCCTTCGGCCACGGACTGCAGGATGCCGCCAAGACCGCGGGCGTGGTCGTCCTCGCCCTCAACATCTCCGGTCACCACGACAACGACACGATCCCGATCTGGGTGCTGATCCTGTCGGCCCTGGTCATCTCGGCCGGAACCTACGCCGGTGGCTGGCGGATCATGCGCACGTTGGGCCGGCGGATCATCCACCTCACCCCGCCGCAGGGCTTCGCCGCGGAGGCCACTGCGGCGTCGATCCTCTACGTCGCGGGGCTGGCCTTCGGCGCGCCGATCTCGACCACCCACACGATCACGTCGGCGATCATGGGCGTCGGCGCCACCAAGCGCTTCAGCGCGGTGCGCTGGGGGGTCGCCGGCAACATCGTCGGGGCCTGGTTCCTCACCTTCCCCGGGGCGGCGCTCGTCGCGGTCATCGCTTGGTACGCGACCATCTTCCTGCACTGAGGCGCCACCGCACGATCAGCCGAAGCGGCCGGAGATGTAGTCCTCCGTCTGCTGCTGCGCCGGGTTGCCGAAGATCTTGGCCGTGTCATCGACCTCGATCAGCCGGCCCGGCTCGCCCGTCGCCTTGAGGTTGAAGAACGCGGTCCGGTCCGAGACCCGGGCCGCCTGCTGCATGTTGTGCGTGACGATGACGATCGTGTAGTCGGACTTGAGGTCGGTGATCAACTCCTCGATCGCCAGGGTGGAGATCGGGTCGAGCGCCGAGCAGGGCTCGTCCATCAACAGGACCTGGGGCTGCACCGCGATGGCGCGGGCGATGCAGAGCCGCTGCTGCTGGCCACCCGACAGGCTGGCGCCCGGCTTGGCGAGCCGGTCCTTGACCTCCGCCCAGAGGTTGGCGCCCTTGAGGGAGGCTTCCACGACGCCGTCGAGCACCGAGGCCCGCTTGACGCCATTGAGCCGCAGGCCCGCGGCCACGTTGTCGTAGATCGACATCGTCGGGAACGGGTTGGGGCGTTGGAAGACCATCCCGACGGTGCGCCGGACCGTGACCGGGTCCACGTGGGCGGCATAGAGGTCCTGGTCGTCGAGCCGGACCGTCCCCTCGACCCGCCCTCCGGGGATGACCTCGTGCATGCGGTTGAGGGTGCGCAGGAAGGTCGACTTGCCACACCCGGACGGTCCGATGAAGGCGGTGACCGAGCGTGGCTCGATCGTCATCGACACTCCCTCCACAGCCTTGAAGGACCCGTAGTAGACGTTCAGGTCGGTGACGTCGATGCGTTTCGCCATGTGCGGTTCCTTGGTGTCTTAGGACTTGGCCGAGCCGACGTGTGCGATGACCCGGCCGATGAGGTTGAGGAGCAGGATGAGCAGGATGAGGGTGGCGGCGGCGCCCCACATGCGCTCGGCAGCCGAGGCCAGCGCGAAGTCCCCGCGGTCCTGATTGATCATGGTCGGCAGGGTGGCCATGTTGCCGTCCCACAGGTCCCGCTGGAAGTTCTTGGTGTAGGGCCCGAGGATGAGCAGTGGGGCCGTCTCGCCCATGATCCGGGCCAGGCCGAGCAGGACCCCGGTGATGATCCCCGAGAACGCGGTGCGCAGCACGACCCGCACCACGGTGGCCCATTTCGGGACGCCGAGGGCGTAGGCGGCCTCGCGCAACTCCGTGGGAACGAGCCTCAGCATCTCCTCGGTGGAGCGGACCACGACGGGGATCATGAGCAGCACGAGGGCCAGGCTCACCGCGAAGCCGTTGCGGTCGAACCCGAAGGTCGTCACCCACGCTGCGTAGATGAAGAGTGCCGCGACGATCGAGGGCACGCCGGAGAGGATGTCCACCGTGAAGCTGATGACCCTGGCCAGCACGCCGCGGCCGTACTCCACCAGGTAGACGGCAGTCAGGATGCCGATGGGTACCGCGATCGCGGCTGTCGCGGCTGCTTGGATCAGAGTGCCTTCGATGGCGTGGCGGGCGCCTCCGCCGGCATCTCCGGAGTTGATGTTGCGCTGGTTGCCGGTCCACCAGGTCAGGTCGCCGAGGAGGTGGGCGCCCTTGCTCGCGACGGTCCAGAGGATCCACGCGAGCGGCACCATGGCGAGGGCGAAGGAGCCCCACATGATGATCCTGGCCAGGGTGTCCGTGACGGCGCGGCCACGATGGGGCACTCCCAGGGGCGGGGTGGGGTCGGCTCCCTGGGGCGCGGTGACGGGTGCGGTGACGCGCGCGGTGACGGGCCCGGTGGACGCGGTGGGGGGCCGGCTGGCGAGCCCTGTGACGCCAGCGGAGCCGGCGGCGCTGGGGGTGGGCTGATCGGTGGCGAGGGTGCTCATTCGGTGAAGGCCCTCCGGCGCTCGATGATGATGCGGGCGATGCTGTTGACGACGAACGTCAGCAGGAAGAGCACCAACCCGGCGGCGATGTAGGCGCCCGTCTTGTTCGGGTTGCTGAACTCGGCCGCGTTGTTGGCGATCTTGGACGCGAACGTCTCGCCCCCGTTGAACACCGACCACGTCCACGGCGAGGAGTCATTGAGGGCCGACACGAGGAAGGTGACCGCGATCGTCTCCCCCAGCGCGCGGCCGAGCGCGAGCATCGCGGCGGAGATGACCCCGGGCTTGCCGAAGGGGAGGACCGCAGTGCGGATCATCTCCCACTGCGTCGCACCGAGGGCGAGGGCGCCCTCCTTGTGGGTCAGCGGTGTCTGGGCGAAGACCTCCCGGGACAGCGCCGTGACGATCGGCAGGATCATGATCGACAGGACCACCCCGATGAACAGGATCGTGCCTCCGGTGATCCCCGTCGAGGCAAAGATCGGGATCCACCCGAGCGTGTTCGCCAGCCACGTCTCGATGGGCTTGAAGAACGGCCCGAAGGTGATCAGGCCCCACAGCCCGTAGACGATCGAGGGGACGGCCGCGAGCAGGTCCACCAGTGCGGCGCCCGGCCGTCGCAGCCACAGCGGGGCGTATTGAGTGAGGAAGAGGGCGACCGCGATGCCGAAGGGGACTGCGATGACCATGGCGATCGAGGACGCTGCGACGGTCGTCCACAAGAACTCGAGGATGCCGAAGGCCGGCTGGTCGCCGCCGGGTGCCCACACCCGGGAGGTGAAGAAGTTGGCCTGGTTGTCGAGCAGGGCCGGGGTGGCCCGCACGATGAGGAAGACCGCGATCAGGCTGACGAGGCCAACCACCACGACACCGGACAGGGTCGCGGCGCCGCCGAAGACCCGGTCGCCCCACCGTCCGGGCGACGGGGTGCCGCTGCGCGGCGCAGCGCCGCCGCCCGAGCGGGCTCGCTCGTCGGCCACGGGGACCTCGGTCTGGTGGGACACGTCGCGGCTCCGGTCAGGAGATGGCGTCGATGGCCGTGTTGACCTTCGCTGCCACCTCCGCGGGCAACGGGGCGTAGCCCTTGGCCGTCAGACCGTCCTGGACCTGCTTCGACGCGAACGTCTTGAGGAAGGTCTTGACCTTGCTGCCGGTTGCGGCAGGGCGAGGTCGTGGCCAGTGCCCTTCTGGGTCGCCATGGCGACCGCCTTCCCGGCGGACTCGCCGGTCAGGGTGACCGGGCCGGCGCCGGTGTCGATGGCCGCCACGGCGAGATCGTTCTGCTGGGCATAGCTCCACTCGACGTACGTGATGCCGCCGTCCTGGCCCTTGGTTGCGGTCGCGACGCCGGCGGACTTCTCCTTGCCCTCGCCCTTGCCGGTCCACTTCTTGCCGGTGTCGTGACTCCAGGCGTCCGGGGCGGCAGCCTTGAGGTACTTCGTGAAGTTCTCCGTGGTGCCCGACTCGTCGGAGCGGAAGTAGACCTTGATCGTGGTGGCCGGCAGGGACGTGCCCGGGTTGAGGGCTGCGATGGCCGGGTCGTTCCAGGTCGTGATCGTGCCGTCGAAGATCTTGGCGGTCACCTCGGCGTTGAGCACGAGCGCGTCGATGCCCTTGACGTTGTAGGCGATCGCGATCGGGCCGGTCACCATCGGTAGGTTCCACGCGTCGGACCCGCAGGCGTTCTTGGCGTCGACGGCCTCGATCTTGCCGTCCTTCTCGGTGGTCTTCAGCGCGGAGTCGGAGCCGGCGAAGTCAACCTGCTTGGCGATGAACTGCTTGATGCCCGCACCGGACCCGGACGGGTTGTAGTCGATGGTCGCGTCGGCGCAGGCGGTCTGGTAGGCCTTGATGGCCTCATCGATGGCGTTCTTCTGGGCGGAGGAGCCCTCCGCCCGCAGGTCGCCCGAGAAGCACGTGGCGCCGCTGGCAGCGACTGCGGCGCCGACGGTGCCGGCGGCGGGCGCGGAGTTCGGGACGGGGTTCTCGGTGGCGCAGGCGGACAGTGCGAGAGCGCCGGACACGGCGATCGCACCAAGGGCGGTGATACGCGAAACAGACACGGGATGGATCCCTCTCGAAAGATGTTCGTCGTAGCGATACGGCGACCGTCCGAGCGGCACTGCACAGCGGTCATCCACTGCGAAGGTAGGCGCCCCAGATGACCAACTCCGTTCACGAGGTGAACGAGAGGTGAACCCGCGTCGACGGTTTGGGTCGGCTCACGGCGGATGCCCCCCGCGGCCGTGCGGCCGTGCTGCCCGGATCCGCAGCGCTCAGGTGCTGATGCGCTCCAGCGCCACGACGCGGGCAAAGGGACCGCGGCCGGCGACATGGCACACCAGCACCTCACCCTTCTGCATCCCCGAGTCGGCGGCCGTCCTGAGTTCCTCACAGAGCCAGGCGGCCCGTGGGTGGTGGTCCCGAACCCGTCCGCACAACGCGTTGATGAGGGTGGGTAGGACCGGGCCGTGGCTGCAGAGCGCGGCACGCTCCCCGCGGTCCAGGAGCTTGGTCAGTTGCTGCAGGGCCTTCTCCGGGGTCTGGGCGAAGGACTCCTCAGTGAGGCTGTCCCGGGTGTGCAGCCGCAACCCGGCCTGGGCGGCATACGGCTGCAGGGTCTGGGCGCACCGCACCGACGAGGAGGACACGAGACGGGTGATGCCGAGCCCCGGGAGGAGGGTGGCGATGGCCTCGGCCTGCGCCCGACCCGCCGTGTTGATCGGGCGCCGCCGGTCGTCATGCCCCTTCCAGGCCGACCGGGACCGGGCCTTGGCATGCCGCACGAGGGCCAACGGCCACGTGTCGAGGTCCCCTTCACGGTCCGATCGGACGAGGGCCCGGAGCTGCTCCCGGTCCCGGGCGTAGTCGAGCCGATCGTTCGCGGTGCGCACATCGACCCAGATCACCTCGTCGATCTCGTGCTCGAGGGCGCCGCTGCCGCCCACCACCGCCGCAGCCCAGTAGTGCACCTGCTTGGTCGCAGGCGCGCCCCTGGGGTCGAGGATCGGATACTCCGCCGAGGGCAGAGGCACGCCGAGGTGGACCTTCAAGCCAGTCTCCTCGGCGGTCTCGCGGACAGCCGCGACGTGCGCGTCCTCACCCGGGTCGAGCTTGCCCTTGGCCCAGGACCAGTCGTCGTACTTGGGACGGTGGACCATGGCGACCTCGAGGGTGCCGTCGCGGCGACGCCACGGCAGGGTCCCGGCCGCCGGGATGACGGAGGTCATCGGCGGCGTGCCTTGCGCCGCCGCTTCTCGTGCCGCTCCACGAGCTTGGCCTGCAGGTCGACCAACTGCTCGCCGTCGGCGTTCAGGTGGTGGCGCACCCAGCGGCCGTCAGCGCACAGGTCCCAGCGCGACGTGGTCTCGGCGAAGCCCAGGTCCATCAACTGCCCGAGCTCCTCGATGTGACCAGGGTCCACGATCCGCACCAGGGCCTCGACCCGCCTGTCCAGGTTGCGGTGCATCAGGTCGGCGCTGCCGATGTAGACCTGCGGGTCGCCGCCGTGGTCGAACCAGAAGATCCGGGAGTGCTCCAGGAAGCGGCCGAGGATCGAACGCACCCGGATGTTCTCGGACAGGCCCGGCACCCCGGGACGGATGGCGCAGATGCCTCGGCACCAGATGTCCACCTGGACCCCGGCGAGCGAGGCCCGATCGCACGACGAGGCACAACTTGGCGTGGGTCTTGAGCCCGACGACCCCGTAGACGACGTGGACTCCCGCCTGCTCGAGCTTGCGGGCCCACGAGATGTTGTTGACCTCGTCGAAGCGCGCCTTGATCTCGACGACGGCCAGGACCTGCTTGCCGGCCTCCGCGGCGTCGATGAGCGAGTCGACGATCGGGGAGTCGCCCGAGGTCCGATAGAGCGTCTGCTTGATGGCGAGGACGTCCGGGTCGACGGCGGCCTGCTCGATGAAGGCCTGCACCGACGTCGAGAACGAGTTGTAGGGGTGCTGGACGAGCACGTCCTTGGCCCGGACCGCCGCGAGCAGGTCGATCGGCTTGGCGCTCTCGGTGGGGGCGAAGTCGCGGTGCGTCCGGGCCAGGAACGCCGGGAACTCGAGGTCGGACCGGTCCACGTCGGTCAGTCCCCAGAGGCCGGTCAGGTCGAGTGGGGTCGGCAGCCGATAGATCTCCCGCTCGCTGATCTGCAACTCGCGGCTGAGCATGTCGAGGATCCGCGGGTCCATCTCCTCCTCGACCTCGAGCCGGATCGGCGGCCCGAAACGGCGTCGGGTCAGCTCCCTCTCGAGCGCGGTGAGCAGGTTCTCGGCATCATCCTCCTCGACGTCGATGTCCTCGTTGCGGGTGACCCGGAAGGAGAAGTGCTCCTGCACCTCCATGCCGGGGAAGAGTTGGTCGAGGTGCGAGGCGATGACGTCCTCGAGCGGCACGAACCGCTTGCGGTGGGTCCCCTCCTCCTCGTCGATGAGGAGGAAGCGGGGCAGGCTCGGCGGCACCTTGAGGCGGGCGAAGTGCTCCGAGCCGGTCTTGGGGCTCAGCAGCAGCACGGCGAGGTTGAGCGACAGCCCGGAGATGTAGGGGAACGGGTGGGCCGGGTCGACCGCGAGTGGGGTCAGCACGGGGAAGACCCGCTCGGCAAAGAGGTCGTGCAGTGGTTGACGCTCCTCCTCGTCCAGCTCGTCCCACCGCACGATCGTGACGCCCTCCGCCTCGAGCGCAGGCCGCACCTCGCCCTGGAAGGCGGCGGCGTGCTGGGCCATCAACTCGTGCGCGAGCCTGCTCATCCGCTCGAGCAGCTCACGGGGCTCGATCCCGGCCGCGGTGCGCACCGCGATCCCGGTGGCGATGCGCCGCTTGAGACCGGCCATGCGCACCATGAAGAACTCGTCGAGGTTGCTGGAGAAGATCGCGAGGAAGCGGGCCCGCTCGAGCAGCGGCACGAGGGGATCCATGGCCAGTTGCAGGACGCGCTCGTTGAACTGCAGCCACGACAACTCCCGCTCGAGGTAGCGATCGGGCGGCAGTTCGTCCGGGTTGCCGACGGGGAGGCGGTCCACGGAGCCGATGAATCGCCCGTTGGCGGCCCGTGGGGGTACCCGCCGGTCCTGAACCGTGCTCGTGAACGAACTGATGCCATCGACCATCTCGTCCTCCCGCGGGTCGAGGGGGACCTGTTCGACGCTGCTGGTGCTCATGGGAGACATGGTGGCACTCTTTGTCCAAAGCAGGGAGCGGACGTGTCGTATGCGGCTGGGCCGACTGCCGGCCGTATACCGGTGAGTGGACGGTCGGCCGTATGCCGCTGAGCTGGCTCCCGGGGTCAGGCCGGCGCTGTCCCGGGGCGGGCGTACTGACGGTGGATCTCGAGATCCTCGAAGCCCAGGCGCCGGTAGGTGTGCACCGCGGCGACGTTGTCCTCGTCGACGTAGAGCACGACGTCGGCCAGACCGCGCTCGCGCAGGTGGTCCAGGCCGAGCACGGTCACGGCCCTGCCGAGTCCCTCGCCCTGACGGTTGGGCGCGACCCCGACCACGTAGACCTCGCCTCGGCTGCCGTCGGGAGGGTCGACCTTGGTCCAGTGGAAGGCCGCGATCTCGTCGGGGTCCGCCCGAGGCACGATGAGGATCAGGCCGGCCGGGTCGAACCAGGCCTGTGCCATCCGCTGGTCCAGGTCGGCCCGGTCCAACGACCCCTGCTCCGGGTGGTGGACGAAGGCGGCCGCGTTGACCGCGAGCCACTCGGTTTCGTCTCGGCCCGGCTCGAAGGGCCGCACGAGGTAGGTCCCGGGCAGGTCGACCGCCGGCCAGGGCGCCACGGGCTGCCGCGTTGTCGTCGTGACTCCAGATCCGCACGTCGGCGGGGAGGGCCTCCAGCAGGGCTGACCCCACCCCGGTGCGTCGGGCCTCGGGCGCGACGAACAACTCGGCCGACGCCGGCTCGTTCGCCTCACCGGAGCGCACCTGCGCGTAGCCCGCGAGGGCCGGAGCGGGGGCACCCCGGTCATCGGCAGGCTCCGGGTCGGCAGACCCCTCCTCGTGCCGGGCCAGCAGGTGCCAGACCCCGTCCCTGTCCCTGTCCACGTCCCCCACTGCCGCGAGCACGCTCGAGGACTCCGCAGCCGTGAGGGGGCGCTGGGTATCTCGTCGGAGGACAGTCACGGTGGGCATGCACGCAGTCCATCACACGGGGCGCTGGACCCGTGAGAATCGTTGCGTCCTGACGCCCCCACGCGGCACCGGACCGGGCTAGGGTCGCAAAGATGCGCTGCGGGGAGCGTCGTTCGCAACTCACACAGCAAAGGGATGACTCATGTCTCGACCCACCCGACGCCTTGCAGGCGTCGCCATCGCGGGCATCGCGGTGGCCGGCCTCGTCGCGGCGCCTGCCGTAGCAGGCAATGGCGACGGCAACAACGGAAACGGCAAAGGCAACACGACCGCCACGTCCAACAACGGCAAGAGCAACAACGCCAACAACGGGAACGGCAACAAGAGCAACAACGGAAAGGGCAACCCTCAGGGCCCGCTCCTCGACATCCAGCTCCTGTCCTTCAACGACTTCCACGGCAACCTCCAGCCACCGAGCGGCTCGAGCGGCCGGATCCAGGTCGGCCCGACCGACGTTGACACCGTCAACGTGGGAGGTGTCGAATACCTTGCCACGCACCTCGCGCAGGCTCGAGCCGGGCACAAGAACACGCTCACTGTGGCGGCCGGGGACATCGTCGGCGCCTCGCCACTGCTGTCCGCCGCTTTCCACGACGAGCCGACGATCGAGTCGATGAACCTGCTCGGGCTCGACGTCACTGCTGTCGGCAACCACGAGTTCGACGAGGGCTTCAAGGAGTTGCAGCGCTTGCAGAAGGGTGGCTGCATCGACGACGGGAACGGCGCCAACAACCAGGACTCCTGCCCCGCAGGCACGTTCGCCGGCGCGAAGTTCCAGTACCTCGCCGCCAACGTGTTCGAGACCGCGACAGGCAAGACGATCCTGCCGGCCTACACGATCAAGAACGTCAACGGCGCCAAGATCGCCTTCATCGGCATGACCCTCAAGGACACGCCCAACATCGTCACCGCGGCAGGGGTTGCCGGCCTGACATTCACCGACGAGGTCAAGACGGCCAACGCACTGGTGCCCGTGCTGAAGAAGAAGAACGTCAACGCGATCGTCGTGCTCATCCACCAGGGTGGGCTGCCCCCGGCCAAGACGCCCTTCGACTACACCTGTCAGGGCGGTGGAAGCCTGTCCGCGGACTCACCGATCATCCCGATCGCCGAGAAGCTCGACCCCGCGATCGACATGGTCATCTCCGGTCACACGCACCAGCCCTACGTCTGCGACATCAAGGACCCCAAGGGCCAGTCACGGCTCGTCACGTCGGCCTCGTCGTTCGGGCGCCTCTTCACCGAGACCAACCTCAAGTACGACCGTCGCACCAACGACATCGTGCGCGCCTCGGTGGCCGGCTCCAACATGGTCGTGACCCGGACCGTCCCGGCCGATCGGGCGCAGACCGCGCTCATCGCGAAGTACACCGAGCTGGTCAAGGCGATCGCCGAGAAGGTCCTCGGGAAGATCACTACCCCGTCCGTGTCCAAGACCCAGAACGCGGCTGGTGAGTCGTCCCTCGGCGACATGATCGCCGATGCCCAGCTCGCCGATAAGTCGGTGGTCACGAATGGCAAGACCCCGGTCATCGCCTTCATGAACCCGGGCGGGATCCGGACCGACCTGGTTGCCGACGCGTCCGGCAACATCACCTACGAGGCGGCGTTCACGGTGCAGCCGTTCAACAACTACCTCGTCTCGATGGACCTGACCGGTCAGGGGATCTATGACCTGCTGAACCAGCAGATCAGTGGTCTCAACGCCGCCTCGAACAAGATCCTGCAGATCAGTAAGGGCTTCACCTACAGCCGCACCACGTCGGCTGTCATCGAGGGGTCCGTGGCGATCAACGGCAAGCCGATCGACAAGGAAGCGACCTACCGGATCGTCACCAACAACTTCCTCTCCGACGGTGGTGATGGCTTCCCGGCCTTCAAGGCGGGCACCGACAAGTACTTCGGTGGCCTCGACATCGATGGGTTCGCCGCCTACCTGACGGCCAACTCGCCCTACACGCCACTCGTGCCTGACCGCATCACGCTGGTGAAGTGATCGGCTCAACCCGGCACTGATCGGTCCGTAGGCCGCTGAGCCAGCTCAGCGGCATACGGCCAGTTCGTCACTGGCCTGGTTCGCCAATGGTCCAGTCCCGCAACGGGACTGGACCATTGGACTGTGTTCGTGGCGAGGAAGGGTCAGCGGCTCGGGGCGGGCTCGTCGAGCGTGCCGTGCTCGGGGACGAGGCGATAGCCGACGTTGCGGACGGTGCCGATGAGGGCCTCGTGGTCGGGGCCGAGCTTGGCCCGGAGCCGGCGCACGTGGACGTCCACGGTCCGGGTGCCCCCGAAGTAGTCGTAGCCCCAGACCTCCTGGAGCAGCTGGGCCCGGGTGAAGACCCGGCCCGGGTGCTGCGCGAGGTACTTGAGCAGCTCGAACTCCTTGTAGGTCAGGTCGAGCAGTCGGCCGCGCAGCCGCGCCGAGTAGCTCGCTTCGTCGATCAGCAGGTCGCCGGACCGGATCGGGGTGTCGAGCTCGGGCTCGTCGCCCTGGTCGCGGGTCAGGGCCAGCCGCAGCCGCGCATCCACCTCAGCCGGCCCGGCCGTGTCGAGCAGCACGTCGTCGAGGCCCCACTCGGTCGTGACAGCAGCGAGGCCGCCCTCGGTGAGGACGGCCAGCAGCGGGGCGGTGATCCCGGTCGTGCGCAGGATCCGGCACAGGGAACGCGCGCTCGCGAGCTCTCGACGGGCATCGACGAGGACGACATCGCAGTCCGGGGCGTCGACCAGGGCCGTGGCCTCGGCGGGCAGGATCCGGACCGGGTGCGACAGGAAGCCGAGCGCGGGCAGTACCTCGGCGCTCGGGGCGAGCGCGTTGGTGAGCAGCAGCAAACGAGCCATTCCCAGCAGAATACGGGACTGGTGACCCTGCGCCCTGACGTTGGTGCGGGGTGAGACAGTGGGGTCGTCCATCCGGGTGGGAATGGCCGGCCGGATGAACCGGATGAACCGGGGAGCCGGATGTGCACGCGAAACGAGGAGATGAGGGCCGAATGGCGCAGGTGGTGACCGTCACGGTGCGGTACTGGGCGGGGGCGCGGGCTGCAGCCGGCGTCGATGCCGAGCAGCACTCCGGGACCAGCGTGGGCGACGTCCTCGAGTCCGCGGTGGCCGCTCATCCTGACTTGGGCCGGGTCGCTGCGGTGGCCACGTTCCTGCTTGATGGGCGCAAGGCCGAGAGGGACACGCCGCTCATCGAGGGTGTCACCGTCGAGGTGTTGCCCCCCTTTGCCGGTGGGTGATGCACAATGACGACCGTGACGCCGCCCATCGATGACGCTTCCGCGGCGCGGGGTCAAGGATCCCTGCGCCTGCCACTGTCGCCAGTGACCGATGGCGGGGTCCGGCCACTCGTCGTGGGAAGTGTCGCGGTCGTCGCGGTCGCGCTGCTCCTCACGGTCCCGGCCTCGTTCGCCGCCGGGTTCACCGCGGTGGCCGTGCTCATGCTGGTCTTCGCCGCCACCTGGCCCGCGCTCGGCGGCTCCCGCACCCCGGAGGCTGCGGCTGTCGTGCTCGCGGTGTCCGGTGCCGGGATCGTCGCGGCTGCGCTGAGCCAGGACCTGGTGTGGGGCGCCGGAGGGGTCGCGCTCGGGATCGTGCTGGCCTTCCTCCAACAGGTGCTGCGCCCGGACGGCCGGGAGGGGCTGGTCCTCAGCCTCCTCGCCGCCTGTGCCGGCCTCTCGGTCGTCGCATCGGGGGCGCTGCTCGCGGTGCTCGGCCACCGGGTGGAGACGCACGGCATCGTCATCGTCACCCTGGCGGCGGTGCTGGCCTCGCTGATCGGGGACCTGCTGCTGCCGGTGGCCTGGCTGCGTCCCTTCCTCGGCCTGGTCGTCCTCGCCGTCGCGATCGTGTCGGCGCTGCTGATCCGGTCCCACGTGGACGGGGTCAGCCTGGCGCAGGCGATCGGGATCGCGGCGGCGGCAGGGACACTCTCGTTCTCGTTCCGTCGAGTGCTCGCCTTGGAGCCGGCCATGCTCGGGGCCCGGGGCCAGCTGGCGGCCGGGGTGGGGTCGGTCCTCGTGGTCGGCGCGATCGCCTACCTCTTCGACCTGCTCGCCTGACCCGCTGGCCTCATCCGGCACAGTGGCCTCGGGCTCAGTAGATGAGAGCCTGAGCTCGCGGAGCGATGACCTCCTCGACGAAGGCGGCCGAGCCCCGGATCTGGGCCCCGGCGACGAGATCGCCCTCGGTCAGGTCGCGCCGGGCCGCGCACTGCCCGCACACGGTGACCCGGCCACCGGCGAGCACGGCGTCGCGCAGGGAAGCGAGCTCGGCGGCATACGGCAGCTCGAACTCCTCGGCTCGCCCGGGGACCGCCAGCCACGATGACTCCCCGGTCAGCCACAGCGAGACCTCGACCCCGCTCGCGACGGCGATGGCAGCGACGCTGAACGCCTGGGAGAGGCGCTCCGGTGCTTCGACTCCGCAGGTGACCTTGACGACGAGCGAGCGCGAGGGGGTGTCCATGGGCTCAGGCTACGATCACGGCATGTTCAACCTCGACCAGGACATCCCCGAACCGCTCCGTCCACTCGCGTGGCTGATTGGCAGTTGGGAGGGGGCGGGCGTCGTCGGCTACCCGACCATCACGTCCGAGCACTTCGGCCAGGAGATCGAGGTGACCCACGACGGGCGCGGTTTCCTCAAGTGGGAGAGCCGGGCCTGGATCCTCGACTCCGAGAACGGCGCCAAGGTGCGTCCGGCCGCCGTCGAGTCCGGCTTCTGGCGCCCGCTCGAAGGCGGCGAGGTGGAGCTGCTGCTCGCGCACCCGACCGGCATCCTGGAGCTCTACTACGGGACGATGGAGCCGGCCAAGATCCAGCTCAAGACCGACAGCGTGCTGCGCTCACCCGGGGCCAAGGAGTACAACGCCGCGACGCGGATGTATGGCCTGGTCGAGTCGCAGCTGATGTGGGTCATGGACATGGCGGCGGTGGGCCAGGAGCTGCAGAGCCACGTGTCAGCCACCCTCAAGAGAGTTGCGTGACGAGATGGCACGGGTTCATGGAATGGCTTCGACCAGCGCGACCGTTGCACGGACATGAGTGATTCTGCGGTGAGTGATCAGGCCAACCCGTCGGTGCCTGCTGAGGATGTGCCTCTGGTCGGCGCGACTCCGCGCAGCCCGCTGCTCGACGCCCCGGGAGCGGTTGCCGGCGTCGGGCTCGAGGCGTCGGTGGCGACCCACTACGGCGACCCGATGCGTGAACAGCGCGTCCTCGAGGAGGGCCTCGGCGTCGTCGACCTGTCCAACCGCGGAGTGGTGACCGTGACTGGTCCGGACCGGCTGTCGTGGTTGCACTCCCTGACGACCCAGCACCTGACCGGGCTCGCTCCGCGCGAGTCGCGCGACGTCCTGATCCTGACGCCCAAGGGCCACGTCGAGCACTCGTTGCACCTCGTCGATGATGGCGAGACGACGTGGATCACCACCGAGCCCGGGGCCAGTGCGGCGTTGCTGGAGTTCCTCGAGCGGATGCGCTTCATGCTCCGCGTCGAGTTGGCGGACGTGACGCAGGAGTGGGCCGTGCTCGGTGAGCCGCACGCGGTCGAGTCGGCTCCCGGTGAGCCGGTCGCGTGGCGGGACCCGTGGCCGGACCTCGTCGGCGACACCACTGCCTACGGCCCGACCGAGGACCACCCCGGAGTCGAACGCAAGTGGCGCGAGGTCATCGTCCCGCGCGGGGACGTGCTCGCCGCGGTGGGAGACCGACCGCTGGCGGGGCTCTGGGCCATGGAGGCACTGCGCATCGCCGCGTGGCGCCCACGCTTCGGCGCCGAGACCGACCACCGCACGATCGTGCACGAGGTCGACTGGCTGCGGACCGCGGTGCACCTGCACAAGGGGTGCTACCGAGGCCAGGAGACGGTCGCGCGGGTCCACAACCTCGGCCGGCCGCCGCGCCGGTTGGTCTTCCTGCACCTCGATGGCTCCGGGCACATCCTGCCCGCTGCCGGTGGTGAGGTCCGGGCCGGCGAGCGCGTGGTTGGCCGCTTGACGTCGGTCGGGCGCCACCACGTCGACGGCCCGATCGCCCTCGCGGTCATCAAGCGCAACACCGACCCGACCCTCGAGCTGGTCATCGACGGCACGAGCGCCGCCCAGACCGTCATCGTCGCGCCGTAACTGGCGGGTGTCCGGTGCGGCCGCCGTTTGGGGGCCGTGGTCCGATTGTGGTGGGCGGGGTGTCCGGTGCGGCCGTCGTTTGGGGGCCGTGGTCCGGTTGTGGTGGCCGGGGTGTCGGGTGCGGCCGCCGTTTGGGGGCCGTGGTCCGGTTGTGGTGGCCGGGGTGTCGGGTGCGTCGCCACTGGCAGGATGGCGGCCATGACGAGTGTCGGCACCCTGATCACTGTTGCCCCGACCGGAGCGGAGACCGCCAAGGTCGATGTACCCGCTCTGCCGACCACCCCCGAAGAGCTGGTCGAGACCGCGGTCGCGTGTGAGGCGGCGGGGGCGGCCCTGATCCACATCCACGTTCGCGACGCCGACCACCAGCCGACCCTCGACCCGATCCTGCTGAGTGAGGCGGTCGCCGGGATCCGGGAGGCGACCGATCTCGTCGTGCAGCTCTCCACGGGCGGGGCTGTGACCGACCCCTTGGACAAACGCCTGACCGTCCTCGATGCCGAGCCCGACTCCTGCTCCCTCACCTGTGGCACGACCAACTTCGGAGATGGGATCTTCCTCAACCCCTGGGGCTTCATGGTCGACCTGTATCGCCAGGCACAGGAACTCGAGATCGTCCCCGAGTTCGAGTTGTTCGAGCTCGGTCACGTCCACGCGCTGCGGCGACTCATCGACGAGTGTGGGCTGCCCTATGGCGGCCAGGTGCATGTCGACTTCGTCCTGGGAGTGCCCGGCGCGATGCCCGGAACCCCCGCCACCCTGCTGGCCGGGCTCACCATGCTGCCCCCTGAAGTCACCAGCTGGTCGGCGACCGGGATCGGGAGAACGCACCTCCCGATCGCTGCAACGGCGCTCGCCGCGGGCGGGCACCTGAGAGTCGGGATGGAGGACAACCTCGTCTATGCCAAGGGCCAACCAGTTGCGCACAACAGCGAACTCGTCTCTCGCGCAGCGCAATTGGCCACGCTCATGCAGCGTCCGCCGCTGTCGACGACAGAGGCCCGAGCCCTGCTCGCCGTCAAGGATCGCCGCCTGAGGTGACCATGTGGCCAGCATCACGCTGCCTACAGTTTGCATTCTGCTTGCTTTAGCTAGCATAATGAAGCCATGAGCAAGCTTCCAATCCCGGACCTCGGGGCGTACCTGCGCGAACAGCGCCAGAACGCCCAGATGTCCCTGCGGCAGCTCGCCGAGGTCGCTGGCATCTCCAACCCCTACCTGTCGCAGATCGAGCGAGGTCTCAAGAGGCCGAGCGCGGACATCCTGCAACAGATCGCCCACGGCCTGCAGCTTTCGGCGGAGTCGCTCTACGTCCGGGCGGGAATCCTCGACGAGCGGATCGTGCCTGAGCCGAGCCCCACCACCGGCATGGATGTCCTGAGTGCCATCGCGGCTGACCCGGCCCTGACGGACCGACAGCAAGCAGTACTCGTCGACATCTACCAGTCGTTCGTCGGCGGTGAGGCCGCCCCGATGGAGGGCCCCACCTCCGTCCGGGCATCCGCCCCCCGGGCCGCCCGGGCCAAGACCCGGACCCGACCCTCGTCCCCCAGGACCACTGGGAAGACCCCTGAAACCACCGATATCACCGATATCCCCACGAAGGAGAAGTGACATGAGCCCCAACCAGAAGATCAGCAAGGCTGTCAAGGACGCCCGGAAGCAGGCCCGCGCAGCGGTTGCCGACGTGCGCGACCAGCTCGACGGCAAGGTTCCTGACTACCTCATTGACCTGACCCCGTTCTATGCCGCTGTCGGTGCCGCCGACATGGCCTTCGACACAGTCCGGTCCGCGGCCGAGCAGTTCGAGTCGAAGGCGAAGAAGACCTCCGCCAAGGACCTGCGCAAGGGTGCCGAGAAGGGTCGCAACGAGTTCCAGTCCGACGTCCAGGAGCGCTTTGCCGACCTGCAGAAGATGGCTGCTGAGTTCCAGGAGCTTGCCACGAACTTCGCGGAGAACTTCGCCACCCAGGCGCAGGAGCTGCCGGCGAACGTGCTCGAGCAGGGAATCGCTTTCGCGAACACCGCCAAGGAGCAGTACGAGGCTGCTGCCGTCCGCGGCGAGAAGCGGATGGCCGAGTTGCGTGCTGACAGCGACAAGGCTGTGGATGACCTCGCGAAGCAGTCCGACGAGGCCATCGCCCGGGGTCGCAAGGTCGCCAAGACCACTGCCACCGAGGGCGAGAAGGTGGCCCAGACGCTGCGCGATGTCGTCAGTGACGACACCACTGCGGTGAAGAGCCAGCTCGAGAAGTCGGCCGATCGCATCCAGGCCGCCGCCGCTCCGGCCCCGGCCAAGAAGGCCCCGGCCCGCAAGCCGGCGGCCAAGAAGGCCCCGGCCAAGAAGGCTGCCGACACGAAGCCGGCCGCCAAGACTGCCTCGGCCAAGAAGACGCCGGCCAAGAAGACGCCGGCCAAGAAGGCCACCACGGCCTCGACCAGCAACTGAGCGAAACCCCTTTCGCGCAGGACAACCAGCAGGGTCGTCACCTTTCAGGTGGCGGCCCTGCTGCCGTCCCCGCTCGCTCGGTGCCTGGCCTCGAGAAGCCAGCTCTGCGGCATACTGAATCCTTGTGTCCGACAACTCCGCCCGCCCCGTCTCCAGCGCGCTGACTCAGGCGCCCGTCATCGCGCACGTGGTGCGCTCTGGCTTCGTCGAGTGCGTCCATCACGGCACGGCCGTCGTGACGAACCCCGACGGCAGCATCGACTTCCAGATCGGGGACGCGACCGGGCCGATCTTCCCCCGCTCGTCGAGCAAGCCCCTGCAGGCGCTCGCGATGGTGCGCAGCGGACTCGCGACCGAGGGGCCGCAACTCGCCCTCGGCTGCTCGAGCCACTCCGGTGAGGACTTCCACATCGCCACCGCGCGCCAGATCCTCGCTGACGCGGGCCTCACCGAGGCGGACCTGCAGAACACGCCCGACTACCCCTACGACGAACAGTCGCGGATCGCGTGGATCGCGGCGGGGCTCCCGAAGCAGTCGATCTCGCAGAACTGCTCCGGCAAGCACGCGTCGATGCTCGCGACCTGCCTGGTCAACGGGTGGGACCTCTCGACCTACCGCGAACCGGAGCACCCCCTGCAGCTGGCCGTCGCCGAGACCGTGCGTGACCTCACCAGCTCCGAGATCAGCGCCATCGCCATCGACGGGTGCGGCGCGCCCATTCATGCGGTGCCCCTGGTCGGCCTGGCTCGCGCCTTCGGACGGCTCGCGGCCGCGAGCGACGGACCGGAGGCGAAGATCGCGGGAGCGATCCGCTCGCACCCCGAATACCTCGGCGGGACCCGGCGGGACGTCACCGCCTTGATCCGCGGCGTCGACGGGCTCGTGGCCAAGGACGGGGCCGAAGCGGTGTATGCCGTTGGGCTGGCTGACGGACGCGGCGTCGCCGTCAAGGTCGCCGACGGTGGGGCCCGGGCCAGAACGGTGCTACTTGCCGCGGTGCTTCGACGCCTCGGCGTCACCGGCGAGGCGGCGCTCGCCGCCCTCGAGGACCAGCCCGTCCTCGGGCACGGCCAGCCGGTCGGGTCGGTCGTCGCCGTCGGCGTCTGACGTGCGCGCCGTCCTGCAGCGGGTGACGCACGCCCGGGTCGAGGTCGAGGGGCAGGTCGTCGGCGAGATCGATCGGCCCGGACTGCTCGCCCTCATCGGGGTCTCGCAGGACGACGGCCCGGAGCAGGTGGAGCGGATGGCCCGCAAGATCGCCGAGCTGCGCATCCTGCGCGATGAGATGAGCGTCGTCGACACGGGGGCGCCGGTGCTGGTCGTCAGCCAGTTCACGCTCTATGCGGACACGCGCAAGGGCCGGCGCCCGTCGTGGGGGGCTGCTGCACCCGGCCCGCTCGCGGAGCCCGTCATCGAGGCGGTCGTGGCGGCCCTGCAGGAACGCGGCATCGAGGTGGCCACCGGCCGCTTCGGCGCGATGATGTCGGTGTCGCTGACCAACGACGGACCGGTCACCCTCGTCGTCGACGTCTGATGGCCGTTCCGGACCGTCTCGGCGGTTAGGCTGGGGACATGGGTTCGTTCGGATTGTTCCAGAATTACGTGCTTCTCGCCCTCGGCGCGATCGCGCTGGCCATGGAGGTGTTCGCCTTCGTCGACGCCCTGCGTCACCCCGAGGCGGTCTATGCCGCGGCCGGCAAGCGCACCCGCACCTTCTGGCTGCTCCTCCTCGGAGCCTGCCTCGCCGTTGGCATCGTCACGGTCTTCAACGTGCTCAACCTCTTTGGCCTGCTGGCCTTCATGGGCGCGGCGGTCTACCTCGCCGACGTCCGTCCTGCCGTGCGGCAACTTCGCGGACGGGGCGGCTCGGGTCGTTCATGGTGACTCCGCGGTGGTCCTGGATGGACCTTCGTGGCTTCCCTGGCCGATCAAGGCCCGATCGTGCGGCAGACTGGGCGACCAGAGACCAAAGGGGAGCCCATGACCGATCATGAGACCACGGGAACACAGCAGGTGCCGCAAAAGGTGTCACAGCAGGCGCCACAGCAGGTGTCACAGCAGGTGCCACAGAAGCGTCATGACGGCGAGCCGACACACTCACTCGATGAGTACGACCGGGGGACCCGGAACCCGACCGACGACATCTTCGTCGCGGAGCGGCCGTGGGGGGACTTCCAGCAGTTCGTCTCCAACGAGCAGGTGACGGTCAAGATCATCACCGTGCAGCCGGGGCACCGCTTGTCGCTGCAGAAGCACGACCACCGTGGCGAGATGTGGGCGGTGCTCGACGTGCCGATCGACATCACCGTCGACGATCGGGAGTGGACGGCCCAGCCCGGGGAGATCATCTGGGTGCCGCGCGCCTCGACTCACCGGATGGGCAACTCCGGTGATCGGCCCGGGCGGCTGCTCGAGGTGGCCTTCGGACACTTCGACGAGAGCGATATCCACCGACTTCAGGATGACTACGCGCGCTGACGCCTGCTGACCCACGCTGGATTGGCCACTCGACCGGGAGGTGGGCGGCCGGATTGGCCACTCGACCGGGAGGTGGGCGGCCGGATTGGCCACTCGACCGGGAGGTGGGCGGCCGGATTGGCCACTCAACCGGGAGGTGGGCGGCTGGATTGGCCACTCGACCGGAGGGGCGTCAGGGGGTTGGGGCGACTGGGGCGACCGCGGCCCAGTCGACTGTGACTTCGCCGAGGCGCCACCGAGAGGGCCCTGCTTGCAACGGCCAGTCGGCGGCCACGCTCCGGACCGTCGCGAGGAAGCGTTGGCGCACCCCGTAGGAGGCCAGTGGGGCCGCATGCGCCCAGGCCCGGTCGAGGTCCTGCAGGTAGGCGTGGATCGGCTCGCCGGGCACGTTGCGGTGGATCAGCGACTTGGGGAGCCGCTCGGCCACGTCGGACGGCCGGTCGAGGCCACGCAGCAGGAGCGAGAGGGTCAGGCTGACCGGCCCGGCCTCCTCGACGGCGACCCAGGTGGCCCGACGGCCCAGCTCGTCGCAGGTCCCGTCGATGAGCAGGCCCCCGGGCGCGAGCCGAGCCTGGACCCGAGCCCACGCCGCGGCCACCTCGGACTCGTCGTACTGGCGCAGCACGTTGAAGGCGCGGACCACGACGGGGCGAGCGTCAGCCGGCAGCGGCACCTCGAAGCCGCCGAGCCGGAAGGTCAAACCCGGGTGTTCGAGCACCGCGCCGGCAGCGACCCGCGCCGGGTCGATCTCGATGCCGACGACCTCGACGTCGGGACGGATCCGACGCAGCCGGTCGTGCAGCTCCACGGCGGTGATCGGGGAGGCGCCGTAGCCGAGGTCGACGACGACTGGCGGACCAACCGAGCTGCGCAACCGCCTGCCCTGTGGCCCGGCGATCCACCGGTCGACGCGGCGCAGCCGGTTGGGATTGGTCGTCCCGCGGGTGATCGTCCCGACCGGGTGCCTGGCTGCCACGAGGCTGAGCCTAGCCAGCAGCTGCGGTGCCGGCGCCGCCCGGATTCATTCGATGTATTTGCGCGTCGCCGGTGACGCCGGAATACATCGAATGATGAGTGTGGTTGAGTCGGACAGGAGTGGTGGCCGGCGAAAGGGACGCGATGCACAGTGATCCGAGGCGCGTGGCGATGATCAGCGTGCACACCTCCCCGCTCGAGCAACCCGGCACCGGGGACGCGGGCGGGATGAACGTCTACGTTGCCGAGACCGCCAAGGAGCTGGCCCGCCGGGGTGTGGAGGTCGACATCTTCACCCGACGCACCACCGGCGCGACACCGATCGAGGCGGAGCTGGTGCCCGGGGTCCGGGTCCGGCACGTCACCGCCGGCCCCTACGAGGGGTTGTCCAAGGAGGACCTGCCGGGTCAGTTGTGCGCCTTCTCGGTCGGCATCATGCATGCCGGGCTGTCCGTCCCCGAGCACCACTACGACGTGGTCCACTCGCACTACTGGCTCTCCGGCCAGGTCGGGTGGCTGGCCGCCGACCGGTGGCGGGTCGCGCTCGTGCACAGCATGCACACGATGGCCCGGGTCAAGAACCAGCACGTGGCCGCGGGCGACCGGCCGGAGCCGCCGGGCCGGGAGATCGGGGAGGCCCAGGTCGTCGAGGCCGCCGACCGACTCATCGCCAACACGCAGGCGGAGGCGAGCGACCTCATCGAGCTGTATGCCGCCCTCCCGTCCAAGGTCTCGATCGTCCCTCCGGGCGTCGACCTCCAGACTTTCACCCCCGGGGACCGCGGACAGGCCCGCGCGGCCCTCGGACTGCCACAGGATGCCGAGCTGCTCCTCTTCGTCGGGAGGATCCAGCCGCTCAAGGCCCCGGACCTGCTGCTTCAGGTGGCCCATGAGCTGCTCCGACGCGACCCGGCTCGTCGTCGAACCCTGCGCGTGGCCGTCCTCGGAGGACCGAGCGGCACCGGGCTGGAGCGCCCGCACGAGCTCGAGGACCTCGCCGCCCAGCTCGGGATCAGCGACCTGGTCAGCTTCGTCCCGCCGGTGGCCCGCCCGGTCCTTGCCCAGTGGTACCGCGCGGCAGACCTGGTCCTGGTGCCGAGCCACAGTGAGTCGTTCGGCCTCGTGGCGATCGAGGCCCAGGCGTGCGGCACACCCGTCGTCGCGGCCCGCGTCGGCGGTCTGCCCACCGCAGTCGGCGATGCTGGTGTCCTCGTCACTGGTCACGCCCCGGCCGACTGGGCGGACGCCGTCGGTGGCCTGCTGCGTGACCCTCTCCGTCGAGTGGCCTTGGCCGACAAGGCGGTCCGACAATCGAGCCAGTTCGGCTGGGGAGTGACCACCGACCGCCTCCTCGCGGTCTATCGACAGGCCATCGCTGACCGGAGGGGGTCTTCGATCGCCGCCGGTGCAGCCCTGAGTGGTATCCCGACGGCGGTGGCGCCATGACCGAGCAGGCAGTCACGAGGCTCACGACCTACCTCGACGAGGTCGCGCTGGAGTGGGAGCTGGGTGGCCGCGAGGGGGAGTACGTCGTCACCCTGCCGGGGGAGAAGAAGCTCAAGACCGTCGTCTCGCTGCTGGTTCGGGATCGGGTCACCAGCATCAGTGCCTTCGTCATCCGCCACCCGGACGAGAACCACGAGAAGTTCTATCGCCACCTCCTGCGCAAGAACCTCAGGCTGGCCGGGATCGCCTACGCGATCGACACGGACGGTGACGTCTTCCTGCGCGGCCAGCTGCCCACGGCCGGGCTCGACGCCGATCAGCTCGACCAACTGTTCGGCGTCATCCTCGGGGCCTCGGACGAGGCCTTCAACGAGTTGCTCGTGATCGGCTTCCTCACCTCGATGCAGAAGGAGTGGGACTGGCGGATCTCCCGCGGCGAGTCGACCCGAAATCTGGAGTCCTTCCGCCATTTGCTCGAGGAGTGAATAGGCTGGCGGCCATGACCTACACGCTCGTCCTCGTCCGACACGGCGAAAGTGACTGGAACGCCAAGAACCTCTTCACCGGGTGGGTCGACGTCGACCTGACCGACAAGGGCCGAGCCGAGGCCATCCGCTCCGGTGAACAGCTCAAGGCGGCCGGCATCCTGCCCGACATCGTCTACACGTCGGTGCAGCGCCGGGCCATCACGACGGCCAACCTCTCCCTCGACGCCGCCGATCGGCACTGGATCCCGGTCAAGCGCGACTGGCGCCTCAACGAGCGGCACTACGGGGCTCTGCAGGGCAAGGACAAGAAGGAGATCCTCGAGGAGTTCGGCGAGGAGCAGTTCATGCAGTGGCGCCGGTCCTACGACGTGCCCCCGCCGCCGATCGACCCCAACAGCGAGTACGCCCAGACCGGCGACCCGCGCTATGCCGGGATCGGCGAGGCGATGCCGAGCACCGAGTGCCTCAAGGACGTCGTCGCGAGGATGACCCCCTACTGGGAGCACAACATCAAGCAGGACCTCGGCGATGGCCTGACCGTCATGGTCGCCGCGCACGGCAACTCCCTGCGGGCGCTCGTCAAGACGCTCGACGGCATCAGCGACGTCGACATCGCCGGCCTCAACATCCCCACGGGGATGCCGCTGGTCTACGAGCTCGATGACAACTTCCGTCCGGTGACCATTGGGGGGCGCTACCTCGACCCTGAGGCAGCCGCAGCCGCTGCAGCGGCTGTCGCCAACCAGGGCCGCTGAGTCAGCCGGCCCCTTGAGGGCTATTGAGACGGCCCCGTCCCTTCGACGGCTGTTGGGTCAGCCAGGCCCGTTCAGGGCCGCGCTGCTGACGGTGTCTTCCTCGTCGTCCTCATCCTCCTCACGGTCGACCCCGGTGTCGTAGCCGCCGGTGACGAGGTAGACGACCCGGCGTGCCACCGAGACCGCGTGGTCGGCGAACCGCTCGTAGTAGCGGCCGACCAGGGTCAGGTCGACGACCGCGTTCTTGCTCAGATGCGACCCCTCATCGAGGACTGCGGCGAACAGCGCGCGATGCAACTCGTCCATCTCGTCGTCGTCCTGGTCAAGGGCGGCGGCCGCCTCGATGTCCTGGCTGGCGATGATCGAGCCGCACTGGGTCACGATCCTCGCGGCCACCTGACCCATCGACAGGATGTGGGCGCGCAGCTCGGCCGGCACTGCTGACTCGGGGAAGCGGCGCCGGGCAACCTTGGCGACGTGCCGCGCGAGGTCGCCCATCCGCTCGAGGTCAGAGCTCATGTGCATCGCGGTCACGATGATCCGCAGGTCCGTGGCGACCGGCTGCTGCCGGGCCAACAGGTCGATGGCCACCTCGTCGAGCTCCACCCGGATGTCATCGAGCACGTGGTCCGCCTCGATGACGGATTCAGCGAGGTGGACGTCGGCGTCGAGCAGGGCCGTGGTGGCCCGCGACATCGCCGAGCCGGCCAGGCGGGTCATCTCGACGAGCTGGTCGGAGATCCGGTCGAGGTCCTCGTGGAACTGGTCGCGCATCGTCTTCCTGTCTGTCTGGGTCCGGCCGTTCTGGGTCGTGCGCGGGTGGGGCCGGGGAGGCGTTGAGAGTCGCAGGTGTGGGTGAACGACCGGCAGCCTTGAGGTGAACACTCGACGCAGTCCGCGCTCGGCTGTCCCGGGCTGGGCGAGGGGGTCCCATTCATTGCGTACCCTGATCCCGTGGATCCGATGACCGCTGTGACGCTGGGCGTCATGGCCGGGCTGGCGCTGGCCGGTGCGGCGGTGCTCGCCGTCCGGTTCTCCGATCGGTCCCGGGCCGCGGAGGAGGTCGTGTCCTCACCCCGGCCGCTGCCCCCGGGGGTGGCGGAGGTGCTCGCGGTCCTGGGCTCCAGCGGGATCGTGCTCGACAGCTCCGACCACGTCGTCAACAACTCACCCGCTGCCGCGGCCCACGGGCTCGTGCGAGGCGGGGAGTTGGTCCACGCGGAGTTGCTCCAGCTGGCCCGGACGGTCCGGCGCGACGGGGTCATCCGGGAGGACGAGTTCGAGCTGCGCAAAGGCATCGGCGACGCCCGGACCGTGGTCGCCGCTCGCGTCGCACCGTTGGGGGGTCACCACCTCCTGCTTCTCGTCGACGACCGGTCCGTCGCTGCTCGGGTCGAGCGGGTCCGGCGTGACTTCGTCGCCAATGTCAGTCATGAGCTCAAGACGCCGGTGGGCGGGATCTCCCTGCTCGCCGAGGCCATCGTGGACGCGCATGATGACCCAGAGGCGGTCGCGAGGTTCGCCCAGCGGATCTCGGTGGAGTCGGAGCGGCTCGCGAGGCTGGTGCGCGAGATCGTCGAGCTGTCCCGCGTGCAAGGCGTCGATGTGATCTCCGACCCCGGCCTGGTCGACGTGGCAGCCTGCGCCCGGGACGCGATCGATCGGTCTCGCCTGCTCGCCGAGCAGAGCCGGGTCGAGCTCGCCTCCAGCTTCGAGGACGACTGCCACGTGTGGGGCGATGAGGACCTGATCACCTCGGCCGTCGCCAACCTCCTGGTCAACGCCGTCACCTACTCCGACCCGGGGACCCGGGTCGCGCTCAACGTCAGGCGGGGGCCGGACGGCATCATCGAGACCACCGTGACCGACCAGGGGGTCGGGATCGCGACCGCCGACCAGACCCGGATCTTCGAGCGCTTCTACCGGGTGGATGCGGCGCGATCTCGGCGGACCGGTGGCACCGGGCTGGGCCTGTCCCCCACCACCCCGAAGGAGCATCGTGAGCCGCATCCTGCTCGTCGAGGACGAGGAATCCTTCTCCGACCCGCTCTCCTACCTGCTGCGCAAGGAGGGCTACGACGTCGCGGTGGCCGAGACCGGCCCGGCCGCCCTGGTGGAGTTCGACGCCAACGGGGCCGACCTGGTCCTGCTCGACCTCATGTTGCCCGGGCTCCCCGGGGTCGATGTCTGCCGCGCCCTGCGCCAGCGCTCGAGTGTCCCGGTCATCATGCTCACGGCCAAGGACAGCGAGATCGACAAGGTGGTGGGTCTCGAGATCGGGGCCGACGACTACGTGACCAAGCCCTACTCGAGCCGTGAGCTGCTGGCCCGGATCAAGGCGGTGCTGCGCCGGCTCGCCGAGCCTGAGGACCTCGTGCCGCCCACGGTCGAAGCCGGCCCCGTGCGGATGGATGTTGAGCGGCATACGGTCAGTGTCGGCGGGCGAGCGATCACGTTGCCGCTCAAGGAGTTCGAGTTGCTCGAGATGCTGCTGCGCAACAGCGGCCGGGTGCTGACCCGCCTGCAGCTCATCGATCGGGTCTGGGGCAGCGACTACGTCGGCGACACCAAGACCCTCGACGTGCACATCAAGCGGCTGCGCACCAAGATCGAGCCGGACCCGGGCAACCCGATCCACATCATCACCGTGCGCGGACTCGGCTACAAGTTCGAGTCCGCCTGACCTGCGCGCCGGCCCCGCAGGGTCAGTTGGTGGTCGGGGCGGGGGTGATCGTCGCGTAGTAGCCAGTGGGCGCGAGCACGGGCACGCCGACCACGGTCTGGCCCCCGACGCTGCTGTTGACCATGATGTTGGTGACCGCCCCAGCCTTGGCGGTGATCCCGTTCAACGTCAGGCCCTTGGTGGAGAGGTCGACCTGCTCGCGCGGTGCCAACTGCAGCTCGGCGCCGCCGCTGGTCGCGCCGCCCTCTTCCGAGGCGAACCGGACGGTCAGGCTCTGGTCGCCGAGGTTGAGCGCCGAGCCGGAGATCACCGCGGGGCCCGTGCCGGTGCCGACGAGCAGCAGGTCGCGCACGTCCAGGGGGCCGACCGAGGCCGAGACCCCGTCGGCGGGGTCGTAGGGCACATTGGTCTGGACGGGCGAGAACAAGGAGCACCCGCTCGCCACGGCGGTCAGGGCTGTCGCCGAGGCGAGCGCGACGAACGTACGACGCGAGGGGAGCAGGGCGAGGATTCGACGCTTCACGGGCGACAGCCTAGCGGGGTGGGCACCTTGGGGCACCCAGAGGTGTCCAAAGGCTCGCGCAAGGCATGAATCGTTGTCTGCTGTCAAGAGGTGATTTCTATCGGTCCAGCCGTCGATACCGGCTCTGACCTGCGTCGATGGTCGTTGCCGAGTCGCGACCCCGGGTCAACTCGTGGTAATCTAGAGGTTGCGAAAGGGGAAAACAGCACATGGTTTTCAAGGTCGGCGAGACGGTCGTGTACCCCCACCACGGGGCTGCATTGATCGAAGAAATCAAGACGCGCACGGTCAAGGGAGAGGACAAACTTTACCTCAAGCTCAAGGTCGCCCAAGGTGATCTGACGATCGAAGTGCCTGCCGAGAACTGCGACCTCGTGGGGGTCCGCGACGTGGTGGGCAAGGAGGGCCTGAACAAGGTCTTCGAGGTGCTTCGTGCGCCGCACACCGAGGAGCCGACCAACTGGTCCCGCCGCTACAAGGCCAACCTCGAGAAGCTCGCCTCTGGCGATGTCATCAAGGTGGCCGAGGTCGTTCGTGACCTGTGGCGCCGCGATCAGGACCGTGGTCTGTCCGCTGGTGAGAAGCGAATGCTCGCCAAGGCCCGCCAAATCCTCGTGTCCGAGCTCGCGCTCGCCGAGAAGACGGACGAGGAGAAGGCCGAGACTCGTCTCGACGAGGTCCTCGCCTCCTGATGGTCGCCTGATTCGGCGATGCGCGTCGGTCTGATCATCGTCGCGGCCGGGTCCGGCACTCGACTCGGTGCCGCTGCTTCACAGGCGTTCGTGCCCCTCGCGGGCGTGCCCATCTTCGGGCACGCCCTGCGGGGGGCACCGTCGTGCCCGGACCTGGCCGAGGTCGTCGTCGTGGCCCCGAGCGGGTGGCTCGATGGCGCCGATGCCGTATGCCGCTCACTGTCCTGCGCCACGGCGGTGACGTTGGTGCCCGGCGGGGACGAGCGGGAGGCGTCCGTCTCAGCTGGGGTCGCCGCCCGCCGGGTTCCACCGGATCACCCGCTCCGCGCTGTCACGCGCCCGCGTTGAGGCGGCCGGTGACTAGGCTGGGCGGCCACCATCTCCCTTGTCCGTTCGATCGAGTCTGGAGCCGAGCATGCGCCCTGTCGCCCTGATCACTGGGGGAGGCACCGGGATCGGTGCGGCCACCGCCCGACGGCTCGCCGCCGATGGGTTCGATGTCGTCCTCGCCGGGCGGCGCGCGGACCCGCTGGCGGCGACAGCGGCCGTGATCAACGAGATCAGGCCCGGAGCCGCTCGAGCGCTGGTCATGGACGTGACCTCCGATGAGAGCGTCCGGGCCGGGGCGGCGACCCTCGAGCGCTGTGACGTCCTGGTCAACAACGCGGGTGGCGCCATCGGCGTCACCCGGATCGAGGACGGCGACCTGGGCGAGTGGGAGCAGATGTATGCGACCAACGTCCTCGGCACGGTGCGGGTGACCCAGGCGCTGCTCCCGCTGCTGCGAAGGTCAGCTCGGGCCACGATCATCAACGTCAGCTCGGTCGCTGGCGAGCGGGTCTATGAGGGTGGCGGCGGCTACACGAGCGCCAAGCACGGCACGTCGGTCGTGTCGGAGACGTTGCGCCTCGAACTGGCCGGCGAGCACGTCCGGATCACCGACCTGCGTCCCGGCCTGGTCCAGACCGAGGAGTTCTCCCTCACCCGGTTGCACGGCGACCGGGCGGCGGCGGACCGGGTCTATGAGGGGGTCGACCGACCGCTCGTTGCCGACGACGTGGCGGCCTGCGTCAGTTTCGTCGTCGGTCTGCCCCAGCACGTCGACATCGACACGCTCGTCGTCAAACCGGTCGCCCAGGCCGCCGCGCACAAGCTGCACCGCGGCCCGATCGACTGGCGGGACGACCCGGCATGACCCCACTGCCCCGGGTCGGCATAGGCATCGACATCCTTGGGGTCGCCCCCGAGGAGTCGGGGCGCGCCCCGTGGGTCGTCGGGCTGCTGTGGCCGGACGAGCCGGGACTGGACGGACACTCGGACGCGGACGTCGCCGCGCAGGCCGCCTGCGACGCGGTCTTCAGCGCCGCCCCCGTGGCCCAACGCGTCCTGAGCACGGCGGTCGGTGCCCCCGTGGCCCAACGCGTCCTGAGCACGGCGGTCGGTGCCCCCGTGGCCCTCAGCGGCACGACGACCGACGGCCTGGGGCTGACCGGACGCGGTGAGGGCCTGGCTGCCATCGCCACGGCCCTGGTCGTCGGATCGGGTCTCTGATGCAGCCCGTCGTCTACCTCGGCATCGTGCTCGTCGTCAGCGCGCTCGCCCAGTGGCTCGCGTGGCGGATCAGGGTGCCGTCGATCCTGGTGCTGCTCATCGTCGGCTTCGCAGGCGGCCTCTACGTCACCCCCGACGAGGTGCTGGGCCGCGACGTGCTCTTCGCCGGGGTGACCCTCGCCGTCGGCATCATCCTGTTCGAGGGCAGTCTGTCGTTGCGCCTCGCCGACGTGCGCGACCTGGGGCGTCCGGTCCTGCGCCTCTGCACCGTCACGGTGCTGATCGCCTGGGCGCTCATCACGCTGGCCGGCTGGGTCATCGGCCTGGACCCGCAGCTGGCCCTGCTCGTCGGCGCCATCCTGGTGGTCACCGGACCGACGGTGATCAACCCGATTCTGCGCCAGCTGCGGCCCACCCGACGGGTCTCGTCCCTGCTGCGGTGGGAGGGGATCGTCGTCGACCCGATCGGCGCCATCCTCGCCCTGCTCGTCTATCAGGTCGTGGTCATCGGCAAGCGCGAGAACGCGCTCAGCAACACCCTCATCACCCTCGGTGCGTCCGTCGGGATCGCTGTCGTCATCGCGGCCGTGCTGGCCCTGGTCGTCGGCGAGGTGATGCGGCGCCACCTCGTGCCGGACTACCTGCAGGGAGCGATCTTCATCGCGGTCGCCGCGACGGCACTGGTCGGCTCCAACGCGCTGCAACCGGAGAGCGGGCTGCTGACGGTGACGCTGCTCGGCATCGGCCTCGGCAACCGCCCCGACCTGCGGCTCGAGCACGTCAAGGAGTTCTATGAGCACCTGCAGGTGCTCTTCGTCGGGGTGCTGTTCGTCATCCTGGCCGGGCGGGTCAGCCTGGACGAGGTCGTGCGGATCCTGCCGAGGGCCCTGGTCTTCGTCGCCCTGCTGGTGCTCGTCGCCCGTCCGGCCAGTGTCTGGCTCGGGCTGATCGGCACGCAGACCACCCGCAAGGAACGGCTGCTGCTGTCCGGGATGGCGCCCCGCGGGATCGTCGCCGCAGCGGTGGCCAGCATCTTCGCACTCGAGATGGAACACGCCGCTGAGCAGGTGACGGGCGCGCGAGCCGAGGCGCTGCAGGCGCTGGCCGCAGAAGCCGCGTCGATGGTGCCGCTCGTCTTCGTCACCATCGTCCTGACCGTGGCGATCTACGGGCTCGGGGTGGGACGGCTGGCGGAGCGGCTCGGGTTGGCGATCACCAACCCCCACGGCGTGGTGTTCGCCGGCTCGCAGGGCTGGGTCCGCGAGTCCGCTCGAGTGCTGTCCGAGCTGAAGGTCCCGACCGTCCTGATCAGCCAGAACGCGGGTGAACTGAGCCAGGCCAGGATGGACGGCGTGCGCACCGAGCGCACCAACATCCTGTCGGAGTACGCAGTCGAGGAGCTCGACCTGGCCGGCATCGGCAGCTTCATCGCGGCGACGCCGGACGACGGCACCAACAGCACGGCCGCGCGCGAGCTCGGGCACACCCTCGGCCGCGCCCACGTCTACCAGCTGCGTCGCGCCGACGCCCCGGACGACAACGGGGAGCACCGACCGTCCTCGCGCCCAGACCGGTCCGCGACCTCGGCCCGGCTCTCGGCCCGCGCCCCATTCCAACCAGCCCTGACCCATGCCGAGCTCGAGGAGCGGGCTTCGGCTGGCATGACCGTGCGCCGGACCAAGCTGACCGACTCCTTCACGCTGGCGCACTACCAGGAGCGCAACCCTGATGCGCTGACGAGACCGGCTGACCGACGCCCCACGTCTCTTGCCATGATGGGGCTAGTCGATCCGTAACAGTCGATCAGCCACCAAAGGAGTTGTCATGCCGCAGACCGTCAAGGGCGTCATCGCCAGGAGCAAGGGTGCCGACGTCGAGGTCGTCGACGTCATCGTGCCCGACCCCGGACCCGGTGAGGCGGTCGTCTCGGTGCAGTCCTGCGGCGTGTGCCACACCGATCTGCACTACCGCGAGGGTGGGATCAACGACGAGTTCCCCTTCCTCCTCGGGCACGAGGCCGCTGGCCTCGTCGAGGCGGTGGGCGAAGGCGTCACCGAGGTGGCGCCCGGAGACTTCGTCATCCTCAACTGGCGCGCCGTGTGTGGCCAGTGCCGAGCCTGCGCCAAGGGCAAGCCGTGGTACTGCTTCAACACGGCCAACGCGACCCAGAAGATGACCTTGACCGACGGCACCGAGCTCACCCCCGCTCTCGGGATCGGTGCCTTCATCGAGAAGACGCTCGTCGCGGCGGGCCAGTGCACCAAGGTGTCCGAGGCGGACGCCGGCGCGGTCGGCTTGCTCGGCTGCGGGGTGATGGCCGGCTTCGGCGCGGCGGTCAACACCGGTGGCGTCGGACGTGGTGACTCGATCGCCGTGATCGGCTGCGGCGGGGTCGGCAATGCGGCCATCGCAGGCGCTCAGGTTGCTGGAGCGACGACGATCATCGCCGTCGACATCGACGACCGCAAACTCGAGCGGGCCAAGGCCTTCGGCGCCACGCACACGGTCAACAGTGCCGACACCGATCCGGTCGAGGCGATCAAGACGCTGACCGGTGGCAACGGCGCTGACGTCGTCGTCGATGCGGTGGGCCACCCCGAGACCTACAAGCAGGCCTTCTACGCCCGGGACCTCGCGGGGACCGTCGTCCTCGTCGGGGTGCCGTCACCCGACAAGGAGGTGACCCTGCCGATGATCGAGCTCTTTGGTCGTGGCGGCGCCCTCAAGTCGAGTTGGTACGGCGACTGTCTGCCGAGCCGCGACTTCCCGATGCTCGTCGACCTCTACAAGCAGGGGCGCTTCGACCTGGACGCGTTCGTCTCGGAGCGGATCGGCCTCAACGACGTCGAGGCGGCCTTCGCGAAGATGCACGCCGGTGAGGTGCTGCGATCGGTGGTGGACCTGTGACCGCCACGAGCACGCGGGTCGGGAGCACCTCGGCCGGCGGGGTGCGGATCGAGCACCTGACCACGAGCGGCACCTTCAGCCTGGACGGCGGCACGTGGGACGTCGACAACAACGTCTGGGTCATCGGTGACGACCGGGAGTGCGTTGTCATCGACGCCCCGCACGAGGCGGCGCCGATCCTCGAGGCCATCGGCGACCGGACGTTGCTGGCGATCCTGCTCACCCACGCCCACGACGATCACGTCACGGTCGTGCCGGAGGTGCTCGAGGCGCACCCAGAAGCCAAGGTGGCGCTGCACCCGGACGACCTGGTGCTCTGGCGCCAGTCGCACCCGGAGCTCGAGCCGACGCAAGCCCTCGCGGACGGCGATGTCATCTCCGTCGGTGACGTCGAGCTGGTCGTGCTGCACACCCCGGGGCACGCTCCCGGGGCCTGCTGCTTCCACGCCAGTGAGCTGCAGGCGCTCTTCTCCGGGGACACCCTCTTCAAGGGTGGGCCGGGCGCGACCGGTCGCAGCTACTCCGACTTCCCGACCATCATCGACTCGATCCGGGACCGGCTGCTCACCCTCCCCCCCGAGACGATCGTCTACACCGGGCACGGCGACTCGACGACGATCGGGGCGGAGAAGCCGGGGCTCGAGGAGTGGATTCTTAGAGGCCACTGAGCCCCGAGTGAGCATCGCAGCGAGGAACGAGCGAGGAGCGGAGCGAGTGGTGCCCGGGGGCCAGAAGGGTGAGCCACTGAGCCCCGAGGCTCACTGGTCGTGATCCGGGTAGCCGGCTCAGCGGCATACGGAATGCCGTTGGGTCGGCTGACGCCGCGCAGGGCCAGTCGCGCCCGCCAGTAGACTGCCGCGGGTGAGTCTTCAACTGTTCGACACCGCCACCCGGGAATTGCGCGACTTCACGCCGCGCGAGAACGGCAAGGTCGGCATGTACATCTGTGGGCTCACGACCCAGGGCGCCCCGCACATCGGTCACATCCGCTTCGCGGTGGCCTTCGACGTGTTGCGCCGCTGGCTCGAGTCCGGGCACGGCTACGCGGTGACTCTGGTGCGCAACGTCACCGACATCGACGACAAGGTGCTGCGCAAGGCCGTCGAGGCGGGGGAGGAGTGGTTCGCCCTCAGCTACCGCAACGAGCGGCTGACGAGCGAGGCGCTGGATGCCCTCGGGGTCCTGCCGGCGACCTACGAGCCGCGGGCGACCGGGCACGTGCCCGACATGATCACGCTGATGGAGACGCTCATCGAGAAGGGGCACGCGTACGCCGCGCCCGACGGTAGCGGCGACGTCTACTTCGACGTGCGGTCGTGGGCGGACTACGGCTCGCTGTCGAACCAGTCCCTCGATGACATGGTCGGCGCCGACGATGCCGACCCACGGGGCAAGCGCGACCCACGCGACTTCGCGCTGTGGAAGGGGCACAAGGCCGACGAGCCGGAGACCGCCTCGTGGCCGACCCCGTTCGGCAGCGGCCGCCCGGGATGGCACCTCGAGTGCTCGGCGATGGCTCGGCGCTACCTCGGGGACGAGTTCGACATCCACGGCGGCGGCATCGACCTGCGCTTCCCGCACCACGAGAACGAGCAGGCCCAGTCGCGGGCGGCCGGGCTCGGCTTCGCCCGCTACTGGCTGCACAACGGGTGGGTCACGGTGCGCGGCCAGAAGATGGGCAAGTCGCTCGGCAACGCGATGGGGGTGGGCGAGCTGCTCAAGAGCACCCGGCCGCTCGTGTTGCGCTACTACCTGACCGTGGTCCACTACCGCTCGATGATCGAGTACCACCCGGGCTCGCTCGATGAGGCGGCGGCCGCCGTGGACCGGATCGAGGGCTTCCTCGAGCGGGCCACCCGGCACGGGTCGATCAGTCCGGCGGCGTCTGAAGGGTTCCCCGACGAGTTCGTCGCGGCGATGGACGATGACCTCAACGTCTCCGGCGCCCTGGCCGTGATTCACGAGACGGTCCGGGCCGGCAACAGTGCCCTGGACGACGGGGATGCCGAAGAGGCGCTGGCTGCGGCCGGGGCGGTCATCGCGATGACTGACGTCCTGGGCATCAATCCGTTTGCCGAGCACTGGCAAGCCGGCTCCGACGGGTCCGCTGACACCGCGCAGGAAGCGCTCGAGGTGCTCGTCCGCGTCCAGTTGCAGGCCCGTCAGGCAGCCCGACAGGAGCGTGACTTCGCTCGGGCGGACGAGATCCGCGACGCCCTCACGGCGGCGGGGATCTCGATCGAGGACACCCCCTCGGGAGCTCGTTGGAGCCTGACCCATCCACCCCGTGACTCTGAGTCTCACTCCGAATCACTCATCGAATCACTTGAAAAGGCTTGACATGGCAGGGAATTCACAGCGCCGAGGCGCGACCCGCAAGAACACCAAGGGCGCTACCGTCGGATCGGGCGGACAGCGCAAGCGAGGGCTCGAGGGCAGGGGCCCGACCCCCAAGGCGGCGGACCGCGACTACCACCCGGCCGCCAAGCGGTCCCGAACGGCGGCCAAGTCGTCCGGTGGGGCCGGTGGCGCGGGCGCTGCGCGGGGCAGGCCGGGCGCCTCGGGCGGCCAGGGCCGGCCGACGCGCAAGGCCAAGGGGTCGAGCGAGATCGTCGCGGGGCGCAACTCGGTCCTCGAGGCGTTGCGGGCGGACATCCCGGTGACGACGATGTATGTGGCGAGCCGGATCGACTCGGACGACCGCGTCAAGGAGGCGTTCAAGATCGCCACGGGGCGTGGCCTGCCGATCCTCGAGGCGCCGCGCGGGGAGCTCGACCGCTTGACCGACGGCGCGGTGCACCAGGGGTTGGCCCTGCAGGTCCCTCCCTATGAGTACGCGCACCCCAGTGACCTGATCAATCCGCAGGCCCCGGGCATCCCACTCGTCGTCGCGCTCGACGGCATCACCGATCCACGCAACCTGGGGGCGATCATCCGATCGGTGGCGGCCTTCGGTGGCCACGGGGTGGTCGTCCCGGAGCGACGCTCGGTGGGGTTGACCGCGTCGGCCTGGAAGACGTCCGCCGGTGCCGCGGCCCGGGTCCCGGTCGCCAAGTGCAGCAACCTGAACCGGGCGCTGGAGGACTTCAAGAAGGCCGGCTTCTTCATCCTGGGCCTCGACATGGATGGTGACGTGGACCTGCCGGACCTGGCGCTGGCCACCGAACCGCTGGTGATCGTCACCGGATCCGAGGGCAAGGGGCTGTCCCGGCTGGTGCGCGAGAACTGTGACCAGATCGTCTCGATCCCGATGAGTTCGGCGGTCGAGTCGCTCAACGCAGGGATGGCGACGGGAATCGCCCTCTACGAGATCGCGCGGGCGCGGCGCTGATCGCTGCGCCCGCCCGGAACTTCTGGCGGCGGTCAGGGGTTGTCCAGAGGGCGCCCCCCTGGCAACTACTATGCGTCGTAATCGTGTCGAAGCAGTTTCACCTGGAGGAAGAGTCGTGGCGAAGAGCAATCGGGCCGAGGCCGCAGCAAAGGCGGCCGAGATGCGCGCCGCAGCGGCCCGCAAGGACCGGCAACACAAGCAGGTGATCACGGCCGTGGTGGCCGTCGTCATCGTGATGATTGCCGTCGTCATCGGGGTCGTCATCTCCAAGCAGCCGAAGTCGGTGCCGGCTGCCACGGGGGGTCCTGCGGCCCTGGCCAAACTCGTGTCCCTGCCGGAGGCGACCTTGAACGCCGCGCCCCCGCCAGCCGCGACCCAGTTCCCCCCCAAGGTGGCCGGCGGTGAACCGCTGACCGTGGACGGGAAGCCCAAGATCCTCTACGTCGGGGCCGAGTTCTGCCCGTTCTGCGCCATGGAACGGTGGTCCCTCATCGGGGCGCTGTCCCGCTTCGGCACCTTCGAGGGCCTCACCGAGACGGCGAGCTCGCCCGCCGACGCCTACCCCGACACCCCGACCTTCAGTTTCGTCGGGTCCACCTACAAGAGCGACCACGTCGCCCTCGAGGCCGTCGAGACCCAGGACCGCGACGGGAAGCCCCTGCAGGAGTTGTCGGCCCCTGACAAGGCCCTCTTCGCGAAGTACAACCCGGGCGGCAGCATCCCGTTCATCCTGTATGGCGGCACCAACGCCACCGTCGGAGCCACCGTGGACGCAACCGCCTTCGAGGGCCAGAGCTATGACCAGATCATCGCGGGCATCCTTGACCCGACGTCCGCCATGGGCAAGACGGTGACCCCCTCGATCAATGCGATGACCGCCCAGATCTGCGCCCTGACCAAGGGCGAGCCGGCCAACGTCTGCACCGCCAAGGGCGTCATGTCGATCCAGAGCCAGGTCAAGAACTGACCATGGGGAAGAACGTCGTCCAGTCCGCCCCGCCGCGGCAGCGGCCGGGGTGGCTGGCGCCGACGACGCTCGTGTTGTCGGTCGTCGGGCTGCTCGTGTCGATCTACCTGACGTTCGAGCACCTCACGGAAAACGCGACACTCGCGTGCTCCACCGGCGGCACGGTCGACTGCGCCAAGGTGACGACGAGCGCCTGGTCCACCTTCCTCGGGGTCCCGGTGGCCTTCCTCGGGCTCGCGTTCTTCATCGTGATGTTGGCCCTGTCCTGGCCCTCCGTGTGGCGCCGCGGCGAGGCCTGGCTCGATCGGGTCCGCCTCGGTTGGCTCACGATCGGGCTCGTCATGGCGCTCTACCTCGTGTGGGCCGAGTTGTTCCGGATCAACGCGATCTGCCTGTGGTGCACGGCAGTGCACATCGTGACGTTCCTGCTGTGGCTCGTGGTCCTCTTCGGCCAGATCCTCTCGGGGCCGCCGAGCAAGCGGGCCTGACCCGTTCGCTGGCTGCGCGGTGGGTCCGGCATGCGCGGCCTGAGCCGAGTCAGTCCGGACGTGCGATGACCGGCATCTCGACGGTGTCGACGCCGACCACGGCCCGTTCCTCGGGCTTGGACGGCAGGACCGTCTTGATGTAGTCGGCGATCGCGTCGGTGATCGACGTGTCGTGCCCGGCGCGTTCGCTCAGGTACCACCGGTGCTCGAGCACCTCGTGGAAGATCTCGGCGGGCTCGAGCCGGCTCGTCAGGCTGCGGGGCACGGCGCGCGTCACCGGTTCGTAGACCCTGGTGAGCCACTCGTGGGCCATGATCTCCTCGTCCGCTGCCTGCTGGTCGGTGGCGGCGGTGTAGGCATCGAGGTCATTGAGCAGCCGGCGGGCCTGGTTCTCCCTGACATCGAGCCCGGTCAGACGCAGCAGGCGACGCGAGTGGTGCCCGGCGTCCACGACCTTGGGCTGGATCTGCAACTGGGTGCCGTCGACGTCGGTGGTGATGCTGAGTTCGTCGACGTCGAAGCCGAGTTCGTTGAGGCGACGGATCCGCTCGTCGACCCGCCACCGGTCGCCGACCTCGAAGCGCTCCGAGGCGGTCAGTTCCTCCCAGAGGGAGTGGTAGCGCTCGATGATGGAGGCTGCGGCCTCGAAGGGGTCCACGTCCTCGAGGAAGCCTCCGGCCTCCAGATCCATCAACTCACCGGCGATGTTGACCTGGGCGATGTCGAGGTCATGGGCCCGTTGGCCGTCGGTGAGCCGCTCGTGCAACTCGCCGGTCTCCGCGTCGACGAGGTAGGCAGCGAAGGCGCCGGCATCGCGACGGAAGAGGGTGTTGGACAAGGAGACGTCACCCCACCAGAAGCCCTCGAGATGCACCCGGACGAGGAGGAGGGCCAGCGCGTCCATGAGCCGGACCGAGGTGTCTGGCCGCAGGCTCTGGCTGAAGAGGGCGCGATAGGGGAGTGAGAACTGCAGGTGCCGGGTGATCAGGCACGCGTCGAGCGGCTCGCCGCTGCCGTCGGTCCGGCCGCGCACCACGCCGAAGGGCTTGACGCACGGCACGCCGAGGCGCCGCAGATTGCGCAACATCGCATACTCACGATCGGCGATGTCAGCCTTGATCTCCTTGACGGCCAGCACCCGCGGGCCCAGTCGGACGAAGCGCACGACGTGCCGCGAGATGCCTCGCGGCAGCGCCGCCAGCACCTCATCGGGCCACTCCTCGAGCGGGGTCGACCAGGGCAGATCGAGCAGGGCGGGGTCCGGCTTCGCGGTCGTGATCTGGAGGGTCACCGCGTCATCGTGCCACGACCACCGGGCAGCCGTCGATCAGCCCACACTGCCGCCGTGGCCAGGGCGAGGAACAAGCCGGCGACCACCGCACAGTTGACCAGCACCCGGATGAGTCCGAGGTCCGCGACGTTGAGGAAGGGATAGGGGTACCAGTCGACGAGCGGCCCGAGGGCGAGCGTCGCGACGAGCCAAGAGACCGGCCAGATCAACGAGGGCAGCACGTCCCTCAGGTGGAGTCGTCCGCGCGGCCCGAAGACGACCCAACCGATGAAGGCGAGCACGGGGACGGCGATGTGCAACAGGCGATCAGCCAGGAGGGAGTTGGTGCTGTAGTCAGGGGAGGGGGGCAGCAGGAGGTAGGCGACGATCCCCGTCACGGTGATCCCAATGAGCGAGGCAAGGCGGAGCACCCGGAATACGGTGCTGTCGATCTGGTCCCGGATGATCAGCCAGGTCGCGATGGCCACCAGCACGTTGGACTGAATCGTGAAGTAGGAGAAGAACCTTCGGACCAGCTCGCCCTTGCCGACGCCCTGCCCCGAGTCGAGGATGCCACCGCCATCGAGGATGATCCAGAGCTGGAAGAGGACTGCGAACGCGGCGACGACGAACGTCACGATGTGCCAGGGTCGCGCCCCGCGTGTGGTGGTCACGACCAGTCACCCTACGCGCAGGTCCACGCCCAGCGGGCGAGGTCGACCGACGCGGTGACGTCGCGGGACGCGCGAGGGGCCACGCTCTCGGGTGAGAACGTGGCCCCTCGAAGATCTGTGAGTCTGTGAGCGGGTGGAGCGTCAGCCCTTCAGACGCACGCCGCTCTCGGAGTCGAACATGTGGATGTGACCCGTCTTGGGGCGAAGGTGCAGGACCTCGCCCTTCTTCGGGGGACGACGGCCATCGACCCGGGCGATGAACGGGGCGTTGCTGTTGTCCTCCCCGGAGTGGTCGACCCGCTTGGTCGAGCTGGCGGTCGAGCCGTAGATGTAGGCGTCCGCGCCGAGCTCCTCGACCACCTCGACCGTCACGGCGATGCCCTGGCCGTCCTCGGCCACCTCGAGGTCCTCGGGACGCACCCCCACCGTGATGTTCTTGCCCGCCCCGGACAGCGCGTCCCGGGAGACCGGCGCGATGTAGCCACCGAAGTCCACGCCACCATCAACGACCGGACCCTCGATGAGGTTCATCGCAGGCGAGCCGATGAAGCCGGCGACGAACACGTTGGCCGGCGCGTCGTACATCTCGCGGGGCGGGGCGCACTGCTGGAGCAGACCGTCCTTGAGGACTGCGACGCGGTCACCCATCGTCATGGCCTCGACCTGGTCGTGGGTGACGTAGACGGTCGTGACGCCGAGACGACGCTGCAGCGAGGCGATCTGGGTGCGCGTCTGGACGCGGAGCTTGGCGTCGAGGTTCGACAGCGGCTCGTCCATGAGGAAGACCTGGGGTGAGCGGACGATCGCGCGACCCATGGCGACGCGCTGGCGCTGGCCACCGGAGAGGGCCTTGGGCTTGCGGTCGAGGTATTCGGTCAGGTCGAGGATCTTGGCGGCTTCCTCGACGCGCTTGCGGATCTCCGCCTTGTCGACGCCGGCGATCTTGAGCGCGAAGCCCATGTTGTCGGCGACGCTCATGTGCGGGTAGAGCGCGTAGTTCTGGAAGACCATGGCGACGTCGCGGTCCTTGGGGGACAGGTTGGTCACGTCCCGGTCGCCGATGAGGATGCGCCCGCCGTTGACCTCCTCGAGGCCGGCGAGCATGCGCAGGGACGTGGACTTGCCACATCCGGAGGGGCCCACGAAGACGAGGAACTCGCCGTCCGCGATCTCGATGTTGAGCTTGTCAATCTCGAACGTGACAGTTGCCATGGCGTCTTTGCCTTTCCTTCACCGGCAGGAACGTGCCGGACGGTCCGATGTAAAGGGATGCCCACCGACCGGGGGGCGAGGACATCATGCCACGTATGCCGCTGAGCGTTCTTCCCCAGTTCGCCCACTGAGCGCGGGGTCGGCCACCCGACCCCGCCCGGACGAGTGGCCTGTGGACGACGGGGCCACTCGACTCGGGTGCCCGGTGGACGACGGGGCCACTCGAGTGAAGGGGGCGGCACGTGGGCGGGGTCTGCTGAGCTGGTGACTGGATCGACTCCAGAACGTTGCAAAATCTTGCAGAAAGAATTGGTCGTCGGGACCGAAAGTTCTTGCTACATTTCTCCAGCCAAGGGTGGCGGCGTGTGCCACCTGGCTCCAAAGGAGACACAATGCACAAGCGTGCCTATGGCGTCGTGGCGGCCTCGGGCGTATTCGCCCTGGCCCTCAGCGCCTGCGGGTCGAGCACCCCCACCCCGTCGAGCAACACGGCGGCACCGGTCGGGGCGGTCACCGAGACCACGACGGCGGCACCTGCGCCAGCCGCCGATTCCACGGCCGCTCCGGTCCGTGACGCGAACGTCGACCTGGTGATCTGGACCGACAACGACCGCGCGCCGGCCGTCAAGAAGTACGCCGACCTCTTCGGCGCCGAGCAGGGCATCAAGGTCCAGGTCCAGGTGGCCCCCGACGTGCGCGCCAACTTCAAGGACGCCACCAACGCCGGCAAGGGCCCCGACATCATCGTCGGCGCCCACGACTGGCTCGGCGAGCTCGTGCAGAACAACGCCGTCTCGCCGATCGCCCTCCCGACCGACGTGCAGGCGCAGTTCTCGCCCGAGTCGATCGGTGCCACGAAGTTCAACGGCCAGATCTACGGTGTGCCCTATGCCGTCGAGAACATCGCGCTCGTGCGCAACAAGGCCCTGGCCCCCAACGCGCCCAAGTCCTACGAGGACATGATCGCGAACGGCCAGAAGCTGATGGGCGAGAAGAAGGCCGATGGGGTGGTCGTGCAGGAAGTCGGCAAGACCGGCAACGCCTACTACACCTACCCCTACCTCAAGGCATTCGGCGGCGGCATCTTCGCTCAGGGCGCCAACGGCGACTACGACCCCAACAAGGTCATCGTCGACAGCCCCGGCTCGATCAAGGGTGCCGAGCAGCTGGCCAAGCTCGGCAAGGAGAAGGTCCTGTCGACCAACGTCGACAGCACCAACGCCGATGCGCTGTTCGACTCGGGCAAGTACCCGTACTACATCACCGGCCCGTGGGCGATCGACAAGGCCAAGAAGGCCAACATCGACTACGCGATCTCGCCGTTGCCGACCATCGCCGGCGGCCAGATGAGCCCGTTCCTCGGGATCCAGATGTTCTACGTCTCCGCCAAGGCGAAGAACAAGGCCTTCGCTGAGGAGTTCGTCCTCAAGTACGTCACCAAGAAGGAAATGCAGGTCGACCTGTTCAACATCGGTCACCGCCCGCCGGCCCTGACGGCTGCCTACGACGAGGTCAAGACCACCGACCCGGACGTTGAGTCCTGGTTCGAGGCTGGCAAGGGCGCGCTGCCGATGCCGAACATCCCGGCGATGAACGCCGTCTGGGGTCCGCTCGGCCAGGCCGGCGCGGACGTCATCTCCGGCAAAGCGGCTCCGAAGGCACGCTTCGACGCCGCCCAGAAGGAGATCGTCGCCAACATCAAGAAGGGCTGACGTCCCCGACGACAGCACTGAACGACAGCACTGAACGACAGCACTGGTGGACGGTCGGGCTCGTGAAGAGCCCGACCGTCGCCCCGGCGCCGCACGGTGATCACGCCCGGCGGCCCACCCCACGACTGTGTCACGACCCCACCTCGACGGAGACCCGAAGATGCGTCGCTCCCCGTATGTGATCCTCAAATGGGTCCTGATCGCCGTGGTCCTCGCCGCGATCATCTATGCGGCCGGCCTGTTCGCCGCCAACGGTCAACTCATCCTCGTGGTCGTCCTCGGCCTGGTCGGCATCGCCATTCTGGCTGTCTACTCGACCAAGCGAGCGGTGCCGCTGAAGTACCTCCTGCCCGGACTCATCTTCTTCGTCGGCTTCCAGATCTGGCCGGCCGCCTTCACCGCGGCGACCTCGTTCACCAACTGGGGCGACGGGCACAGCTTGTCCAAGCAGGAGTCGATCCAGGCGATCACCTCCAGCTCCGTGGAGGAGGTCAAGGGCCAGCCGCGCTACGCGCTCTCCGTCGCAGTCAAGGCGGGGGCGGACCCCGCCACCGGCGCCCCCGTCTACATCCTGACCAACCCGACGACCAAGCAGACCTATGCCGGCACCAAGGACGGGCTGACCGAACTCCCCGCCGCCGATCTCACCGTCAATGCACTCGGGCGGGTCAGCGCAGCCAAGGGCTACACGATCCTCAACGGCCGCCAGGTCAATGCCCGGCAGGACCTCAACGACTTCGCCGTCCCGACGAGCAACGGGGCCGCCATCAAGCGGGTGGGGCTCAGCGAGGCCTTCGAGGGCAAACCGGCGGCGACCTACGACCCGGCGACCGAGCGCATCACCGACACGCGACCCGAGGCGCAGGGGCAGCCTCCGAAGGTCTACGGGCCGGTCAATGCCAGTTGGGTCAACGTTGCCGACCCGAACGACCGCCTGCCGCAGGGCTGGAAGGAGTACGTCGGCTTCAAGAACTTCACGAACGCGTTGACCGACCCCACGCTGCGCTCCGGCTTCGTCAAGATCGTCGGCTGGAACTTCGTCTTCGCCGTCACCTCCGTGCTCAGCACGTTCCTGCTCGGGCTCGGGCTCGCCCTGCTCTTCAACGATCCCCGGCTCAAGGGCAAGGGGCTCATGCGGGCGGTGCTCGTGTTGCCCTATGCGCTACCAGGGTTCGTCACCGCACTGGTCTGGGCGTCGATGTTCAACCAACAGTTCGGTCTCATCAACGACCTGACCGGGCTCAACGTCGACTGGCTGGGCAACGGGCTCGCGGCCAAGGCGGCCATCCTCATCGCCAATCTCTGGCTCGGCTTCCCCTACATGTTCATCGTGTGCACCGGTGCGCTGCAGTCGATCCCCGGGGACGTCAAGGAGGCCGCGGCCATCGACGGCGCCACCGGCCTGCGGACGGTCCGGTCGATCATCATGCCGCTCGTCCTCGTGGCGGTCGGGCCCCTGCTGATCGCCTCGTTCGCCTTCAACTTCAACAACTTCGGGCTGATCTACCTGATGACGGAGGGCGGTCCCTTCGAGGGCGGACAGAGTGCGATCGGCTCCACCGACCTGCTCATCACCTACGCCTATCGACTCGCGTTCACCAGCGCGTCCCCCAGCTTCGGCTACGCAGCCGCGATCTCCATCTTCATCTTCATGATTGTGGCGGTGTTGTCGTGGATCGGCTTCCGCCAAACCAAGGCACTGGAAGAGGTGAACTGACATGACGGTCAGCACTGAGACCCGGGTGACGCCGGCCCACGAGCCCCGGGTCGTCGGGCAGAAGCGCAAGAATGGCACGTGGTGGAAGTACCTGCTCGCGGCGGTGGCGCTGGTCTGGGCGCTCTTCCCGCTCGTGTTCATCGTCTCCGCGGCGATCAACCCGTCGGGCACCCTGAGCACCACGTCGCTGGTGCCGAGCAACGCCGGGCTGGCCAACTTCACGGAGTTGTTCAGCATCCGCCCCTACTGGGCCTGGTATCGCAACACCCTCATCGTCTGTGGCATCGGCGCCTTCGCGAGCGTCTTCATCGGTGCGGCGGCGGCCTACGTCTTCTCCCGGATGCGCTTCAAGGGCCGCCGCACGGGCCTGATGACGCTGCTCCTCGCGCAGATGTTCCCAGTCATGCTCGCCTTCGTCGCGATGTATCTGACCTTCGACGCCATCGGTGAGTCGATCCCGGCCATCGGGCTCAACACCCAGCCCGGCCTGATCATCGCCTACCTCGGCGGCGCGATGGGCGCCAACGTCTGGCTGCTCAAGGGCTACTTCGACACCGTGCCGAAGGAGCTGGACGAAGCGGCCAAGGTCGACGGTGCGAGCCATGCCCGCATCTTCTTCACGATGACCCTGCGCCTCGTCCTGCCGATCCTGGCCACCGTCGGGATGCTCTCCTTCGTGGGTCTCTTCAGCGAGTTCCTGCTCGCGAGCATCTTCCTCAAGGACTCGGAGAACCAGACCCTCGCGGTCGGGTTGTGGTCGCTGCTCAAGGCCGACCGCAACAAGTACTTCGGTCCCTTCTGCGCCGGCGCTCTCCTGGCGTCAGTGCCGGTCATGGCGCTCTACTTCTCGGTCCAGCGCTTCCTCGTCGGCGGGCTCACTGCCGGGTCGGTGAAGTGACGTCCGTATGCCGCTGAGCTCGCCGCCCTCGTCATCCGCGGTCGGGCTCGGGGTGGCGCACCACGATGGCTCCGCTCGCTACGTGTCGACCCAGGCCCCGCACCTCGGGGAGACGGTGAACGTCCTCGTCCGGGTGCCGCTCGAGGCTGAGGTCACCGATGTGTACGTCCGGACCGTACCGGACGGGGAGCAGGTCTTCGGCCGGGCCCGGATCCTCGAGATCACCGATACCGATGCCTGGTGGGGCGCCCCGGTCACGGTCCACAACCCGGTGACGAGCTACCGCTTCCTGCTGGCTGGTGGGCCGACCACGTACGCGTGGCTGAACGGCACCGGAGTGCACCGGCGCGATGTGCCCGACGCGAGCGACTTCCGGCTCGTGGCCCACGACGCGCCGCCGCCCGCCTGGGCGCAGGGCTCGGTCGTCTACCAGATCTTCCCGGACCGCTTCGCCCGCTCCAAGGCCGCTGACCGGCGTGAGCTGCCCGACTGGGCCCACCCGGCGGACTGGGACGACCCGGTCGACACCCGGGGCGGTCGGATCGCCCGGCAGGTCTACGGCGGCGACCTCGACGGCATCACCGAGCACCTCGATCACCTCGAGGACCTCGGGGTCGACGTCGTCTACCTGACGCCGTTCTTCCCCGCGAGGTCCAACCACCGCTACGACGCCGCCTCCTTCGAGGTCGTCGACGATCTCCTCGGTGGTGACGCCGCGCTGCGCCGCCTGACGAAGACGGCCCATGCCCGGGGCCTCAAGGTGATCGGGGACTTCACCACCAACCACACCGGTGACACGCACGAGTGGTTCCTCGCAGCGACCGGGAAGGGCGGCCGGAGCCGTCCCGAGCGCGACTACTACATCTGGGAGGGAGCGGACTACGTCTCCTGGCTCGGAGTGACGTCGTTGCCCAAGCTCAACCATCGCAACCAGGACCTGCGCCGTCGACTCCTCGAGGACCGCAGCGGGGTGGTGCGCAAGTGGCTCGGCCGCTCGGGCGGACTCGACGGCTGGCGTGTCGACGTCGCCAACATGACCGGCCGGTGGCGGGCTACCGACGTCAACCATGATGTCGCCCGCCAGCTGCGGGACTCCATGGCGCGCTGGGCGCCCGAGGCACTGCTCGTCGGCGAGCACTTTCACGACTACACGGGCGACCTGCCGGGCGACGGCTGGCACGGAGTGATGAACTACGCCGGCTTCTGCAAGCCGGTCTGGACCTGGCTTCGCCAGGACACCAACGACCCCAACTTCCTCGGCGCGCCGATCCCGGTCCCGGTCCTCGACGCCGCAGCGGTCGTCGAGACGATGCGCGACTTCACCTCCCGTATCTCGTGGCAGTCCCTCGTCCATTCGTTCAACCTCGTCGGCTCCCACGACACCACCCGCGTGCGCACCCTGGTCGGCCCCGACCGCAGGGTGCTTGAGGCCGCGGCGGCCCTGCTGTTCACCCTGCCCTCGATGCCGATGCTCACCTACGGCGATGAGATCGGGATGGAGGGGGCCTTCGGTGAAGACGGCCGCCGGCCCATGCCGTGGGACGAATCCCGTTGGGACACCACGATCCTCGCGACCTACCGCGGACTCATCGCGACTCGTAGGGGCTCCGAGGCGTTGCGGGCCGGAGGGCTGCGCTGGGTGCATGCGGACGAGGACGCCATCGTCTTCCTTCGGGAGGGACTGACGGAGACCGCGCTCGTGCACGTCGCGCGCGCCGCGCACGAACCCCTGACGATCCCCGCACGACGCCTCGCCGGGATCGAGACGGGCGCAGCGGCATACGGACTGCCGGTCGAGCTGGGTGACGGGACCGCTACCCTGACGGCGGAGGGATGCCGACGGACCCCTCCCACGCAGGCCAAGGAGGCGGCGAGCATGAAGGCGACCCTGCGCGACATCGCTACCCAGGCCGGGGTCTCCGAGGCGACGGTCTCGCGGGTGCTCAATGGCAAGCCCGGCGTGGCCGAGGCGACCCGACAAGGGGTGCTGACCGCCCTCGACGTCCTGGGCTATGACCGGCCGAGTCGGTTGCGGCGCAAGAGTGCTGGGCTCGTCGGCCTCATAGTCCCCGAGCTCACCAACCCGATCTTCCCGGCCTTTGCCCAGCTGATCGAGAATGCGTTGGCGCAGAGCGGCTTCACCCCCGTGCTGTGCACCCAGGTGGCCGGCGGGGTGCATGAGGACGACTACGTCCAGATGCTCCTGGATCGCGGCGTCTCCGGCATCATCTTCATCTCGGGGTTGCACGCCGACACCAACAGTGGGCCGGAGCGCTACGTCGCGCTGCGGGATCGGGGTCTGCCGATCGTGCTGGTCAACGGCTACATCGATGGGGTCGATGCGCCGTTCATCTCCAACGACGACGTCGCCTCGATGGGGCTCGCGCTCGAGCACCTGGTCAGCCTCGGGCACCGCGAGATCGGGCTCGCCGTGGGGCCGGACCGCTACGTCCCGGTGATCCGCAAGATCACCGGATTCCGTCACTCCATGCAGGAGCTGCTGGGGCGCTCTGACATCGACCACCTCATCGAGCGGTCGCTGTTCACCGTCGAGGGCGGCGCCAGTGCCGCCGGTCGACTCATCGAGCGGGGCGCGACGGCCGTCGTGTGTGGCTCCGACCTGATGGCGCTCGGGGCGATCCGGGAGGCCCGCAAGCGCGGACTGCAGGTGCCGCGGGACTTGTCCGTCGTCGGCTACGACGACTCGACGCTGATCGCCTTCACGGACCCGCCGCTGACCACGGTGCGCCAGAGCGTCGAGGCGATGAGTGCTGCTGCGGTCCGGGCCCTGCTCGATGAGATCGCGGGGCAGCCATCGCCGCGCGCCGAGTACGTCTTCCGGCCCGAGCTCGTGGTGCGTTCGTCCACAGGCGCCTGCCGGCGCTGACCCGGGACGGGTCTGTGCGCTGGTGACTACCCGCTGGCGGGATGGGGCCCGGCCGAGGTGGCCCTGACCAGACGCAGCAGGGCCTGCGCCACGGCCGCCTCGTCGGGGAGCCGGTAGCGGGCTGCCGTCGGGCCGGCTCCGACCTTGATCGTGACGTCGGTGGGCAGCGTCAACCGGGTAAAGACGTCCTCGTCGGTGACGTCGTCACCGAGGTAGATCCGCGCGCTCGCCCTTCGCTCGAGGCCGAGGGCGGTCACGGCCGTCCCCTTGTCGGCGTGTGAGAAGGAGAACTCGAGGAGGTCCTTGCCGGTGATCACCTTGACCCCGGGGTGCCGCCGCCGACCTCTCGGGCCGCGGCGCTCGAGGACTCGGCGCCGTGGCTGCCGATGAGGGTGATCGGCTCCTCCGTCTCGATCCCGGTCAGGGCCCGAAGGGTGGTCAGGTCCCGCCCGGACACGACGGCGACGTGCACCCGCGAGGCGGTGACGGCGTCGGTGAGGGCTTGCTCGAGGGTCGGGTGTGGCGACTCGTCCGGGGACTGGGCCGTCGCCTCGCTGCTGGAGTGGGTGGGGGACGGGTGGCGCGGGTCGCTCATTCAGTCGCCCTGGGGATCGGCGTCGATGTGGGTAGCGGCCGGGTGATCCGGGGCCGGGCGCTCGGGGGCGCTGTCCAGGGCAGCGAGGTAGTTGCGGGCCCACCGCTGCACGTCGTGCTCGGCCACCCGGCGTCGCAGCGCCCGCATGATCCGGCGCTTCTGCTGGTCGGGCGTGTTGATGGCGCGCAAGATCGTCTGCTTGAGGCCCTCGATGTCGTGGGGGTTGCACGCGAAGGTCTGGTTCAACTCGTGCCAGGCGCCGGCGAACTCGCTCAGGACGAGCGCCCCGCCGAGGTCGTAGCGGCAGGTCACGTATTCCTTGGCGACGAGGTTCATCCCGTCGCGCAGCGGGGTGACGAGCATGACGTCGGCGGCGAGGAAGAGAGCCGCCATCTCCTCGCGCGGATAGGAGTGGTGCATGTAGTGGACGGCAGGCGCGCCGATCTGTGAGAGCTCACCGTTGATCCGGCCCACGGTCTGCTCGACTTCCTCACGCAGGGTGCGGTAGGCCTCCACCCGCTCACGGCTCGGCGTCGCGACCTGGACCAGAGTCACCTCGGGCGGCCCCAGCCGGCGCTCGACGAGCAGCTCCTGATACGCCTTGAGTCGATGCCGGATGCCCTTGGTGTAGTCGAGCCGGTCGACCCCCAGCAGCAACACCTCGGGGTTGCCCAGGCTGGCCCGGATCTCCTTGGCGCGAGCGACGACGTCCGGACTCTTGGCCAGGGCCTCCAACCCACGGAAGTCGACAGAGATGGGGACGGCGCTGGCGCGAACCTGCCGATCACTGTTCGGCACGGAGACGGTGTCACGCTTGGTGTGCACCTTGAGCAGCTCACGACAAGCCCGGACGAAGTTCTCGGCGTCGGCCCGGCGCTGGAAGCCGAGGAAGTCAGCTCCGAGGAGGCCTTCGAGGAGTTGGGCTCGCCACGGCAGCTGCGCGAACAGCCCCACCGGAGGGAAGGGGATGTGGTTGAACCATCCGATCCGGACATCTGGACGCAGCTCGCGCACGAGGGCCGGCACCAGTTGGAGCTGGTAGTCCTGGATCCAGACGCGGGCGCCGGGAGCGGCTACCTCGGCCACCGCCTCGGCGAAGCGTCGGTTGACCGCCTGGTAGGCGCTCCACCACTCACGGTGGAAGCTCGCAGGGACGATGACGTCGTGATAGATCGGCCACAGCGTGTCGTTGGAGAAGCCCTCGTAGTAGTCCCGGACCTCGTCCGCCGAGAGAGCTACCGGCTGGAGGTGGATGCCGTCGTCGTCGAACGGGGCGGGTGCCTCACCGGCATCCCCGGCCCAGCCGACCCAGGCGCCGGGCTGGTCCCGCATCACCGCTTCCATGGCCGTGACGAGTCCGCCCGGGCTGCGGTGCCACTCGATCTCGCCATCGGGGCCGACGACTTTGTCGACCGGCAGGCGGTTGGCGGCGACCACGAGGTCGAAGGTCGTCCGGCTGGGCACGGTGATCAACTCCTGGCGGGGGTGGGGAGTGGACACTCCCAATGTCAATACCCACTCGTGTCTCACTGTAACGACCCGTGGTGGCGTTGCGGCCCGTCCCACTCTAGGGTCAACTCAACAGGGCAAGGGCAACCGCGACATGGAGGTCGACGTGAAGATTTCTGACGTACTGCGCTCGAAGGGTGGTGGTGTCATCACCATCAAGCCGGACGAGACCGTGGTCAGCCTCCTGGCGCTGCTCGCCGAGCACCGGATCGGTGCCTGCGTGGTCAGTGTCGACGGGTCGAGCGTGGACGGCATCGTGAGCGAGCGGGATGTCGTGCGCCACTTGCACGCCTCGGGGACCGCGATGCTGACCGGCCCCGTCTCGGCGATCATGACCAGCGAGGTGACGACCGGGACCGACGACGAGGAGCTTGAGTTGCTCGCCGGGAAGATGACCGACCAGCGGGTGCGCCACGTGCCGGTCATCGATGCCGAGGGGCACCTGACGGCGATCGTCAGCATCGGCGACGTCGTCAAGTCGCGGCTGGCCGAGTTGCAGTCCGAGCGGGACCAACTGCGCGACTACATCACCGGGTGACGACCTGCGTGCTCGGATGGCATGGCGCGCAGGCGCGCGGGCCCCGGGGTCGCATACCGTAGGGGGATGGGTGCCCACGACCAAACCGAGCGAGTGACCTCGCCCGGACTCAGGGCTGACCCCGCGAGCACCCCGCAGGTCCAGCGGCTCGGGCGCTACCGCCTGATCGAGGAGATCGGCGAGGGCGGCATGGGGGTCGTGCACCTGGCCCTGGACCCGAGCGGTCGGGCGGTCGCCATCAAGGTGCTGCGCACCCACGTGGCCCATGACGAGGACGCCCGCAGCCGACTGGGCCGCGAGGTCGAGACGCTGTCCCGGATCCACGACGACCGGGTGGCCAGCGTCATCGACGCGGACATCATGGGGCCGCGGCCCTACATCGTCACTCGCTACGTCCCGGGCACCGCCCTCGATGACCTCGTCGAGCAGGACGGCCCGCTGGATCCGGACGCGCTGCTGCGACTGGCCCGGGGGATGGCCGAGGCCATCCGCACCATCCACGCGAGCGGCGTCGTGCACCGTGACATCAAGCCGGGCAACGTCCTGATGGAGGACGGCGAGCCGGTCCTGATCGACTTCGGAATCGCCCACCTCCAGGATGACGTGCGTCACACCGTCGGCGGCCTCGTCATGGGGACCCCGGGCTATCTGTCACCCGAACTCGTCGAGGGTGCGGCCATCACCGATGCCACCGACTGGTGGGGGTGGGCCGCGACCATCACCTTCGCCGCCAGTGGGCGCCCGCCGTTCGGCCGGGGTCGGATGGATGCCGTCCTCGCCCGGGTCCGGTCCGGGGACGTCGATCTGGAGGGCGTCGATGCCCGCCTCGCGCCGCTGCTGCGGGCCTCGCTCAGCCCGCGCCCCGGGGGACGGCCGCACGCCGACGAGGTCATCCACGCGCTCGAGTCGTTCGCCGCCGGCCGAGCGGCCATCGTCCCGTCCCCGAGCGGGCAGGTCTGGGACAACCCCGACCGCCACGTCGACGTGTCGGCGACCCAGACGCTCGACAGTCGCAGCACCTCCGTGCTGCCACGCCAGGAGGACCTGCCCACCGACTGGGAGGACCGCGGCGCGCCGAGTTCGCGATGGACGCCGCCCATCCCGCTGAGCCCGCCCCCGGGACCACGCTCAGCGGCATACGGCAACGGTGACCTCAGGGGGCCGCGCGCCCGGGAGCCGATCGAGCAGGTGGGGGTCGCAGACGGGGACTGGGACGAGCCCGATGAGGTTTGGGGTGATGAGCCTGATGATGTGTATACCGTTGGCCGTGAAGGTGATCCGCGGATCGGTAGGGCTCTGCGCAGGGGAGCGCTGCTCTCGATCGCGGCAGGCTGGCTGGGTCTGGTGGCCGCGTGGCCCGGGGTTGCGTTGGTCGTCCTCGTCGCGTGGTCGATCGTGGCGCGCACCTCTGACCGTTCGGTGACCGGGCTCGTGCTGCGACGCTACGACCATGGGCGGCGACGAAGTGACGTCCCCCTCGCCGCCGCGGCCGGCGTCTTCACCGTGGCGCTCGTCGCGTCGGGGGTGGTCGGCCACGACGTCAACCCGGGTAGCCCGGTGACCCTCGTCGGGGCGGCGCTGCTCGCTGTCGCGACGTTGTGGTGGGGGCCAGGGGGTGCGCCCTTGCGCCGCGGTTCGCGCTCCATCGTGCGGGCGCTCCTGCCTTCGGGTGTGCCGTCACAGATCGTTTCCGGCATCGTGGTCAGCGGCGGACTCGTCCTGCTCCTGCTCGCCCTGAGCCGCGGTGCCAGCCTCGGCTGGACCCCCTTCACCGGGAACCCTTTCGGCAACTGAAGCTGTCCCCTGTGGGAGGGTTAGAGACGCGTCAAAGGTAAAGCACAGGTCAAGAAAAGGTTACGAAAAGATCACGGCCGGGCTTGTGCTATGGCCCGATCGTCACGTACCGTCGTCTCTCGGCGGCTTCCGTTGGGGGTCCGGGACCACGTGGGTCCCATCCTGACCCCGTCGCTTCTCGATGCCCAGCACCGCTCGGCACGAGCTATAACTTCACATCGCACACCCACAACAACCGGTCTCTGCGCGCGCCGAACCTCGCCAGCCAGGGACATGCCCGGACCTTCCGGGCCGGGCGAGGATGGGGGACCCAGTTCGGTCCGGCCACGACGTGGCTTGGCCTCGGGGTGAAGCCGCATCAGCGGCGGGGCGCCTGACTGCCCCAACCCGACAGCTAACCCCGTAGGCGCACGTCAGGAAGGAACATCCATGCATTATTCGTCCAAGCACGCTGCCGCCAGGAAGATCTCCACGAAGCAGCGCATCGCCGGAGTTGGCATCGCCGGCGCCGCCACCGTCATGGCCGGCCTCGCGGTTGCCGGCCCGGCCAACGCGGCTGGCTCCGTCTGGGACCGGGTCGCTGCCTGCGAGTCCGGCGGCAACTGGAGCATCAACACCGGCAACAGTTTCTACGGCGGCCTGCAGTTCACCCGCAGCACGTGGCTCGCCTACGGTGGCGGGGCCTACGCCTCACGCGCCGACCTCGCCTCCAAGTCGCAGCAGATCGCCGTCGCCCAGCGCACCCTCGCCGGACAGGGCCCCGGCGCCTGGCCGGTGTGCTCGGTCAAGGCTGGCCTGACCCGCTCCAACGGTGGTGCGACCAGCAGCCCCGTCTCGCGTTCGACGACGCGTCAGGCCCCCGCCCCGAAGCAGGCCGCCAAGAAGGTGGCCACCAAGAAGGCGTACGTCGCGCCCAAGGCCGCCCAGAAGACCTACGTCGCTCCGAAGGCCGCCCAGAAGACCTACGTCGCTCCGAAGGCCGCCCAGAAGACCTACGTCGCACCCAAGGCCGCCAGCACGGTCAACCGCCCCGCGGCTCCTCGGGTGAACACGGCCACTGGCGCCAAGATCACGGTCAAGAGCGGCGACACGCTGTCGAAGCTGGCCGCCAAGCACGACGTCGACGGTGGTTGGCCCGCGCTGTTCGCGGCCAACCGTGGCTCGATCGCCGATGCCAACCTGATCTTCATCGGCCAGGTCATCCAGCTCCCCTGAGCTTCGTGACTGCCTGACCATGGCAGCGGCCCTGCCCCTTTTGTGGG